>Ga0114978_10003615_pt1 | contig 12622 bp, 12 predicted proteins | sample S_140212_EF_Meta_FD_87027 | JGI IMG/M metagenome (GOLD analysis project Ga0114978, IMG submission 87027) | Freshwater microbial communities from Lake Simoncouche, Canada to study carbon cycling - S_140212_EF_MetaG | ecosystem: Environmental > Aquatic > Freshwater > Lake | place: Lake...
GCCGTCTTGATGACCAACAAGTCTTGGGCGGGAAAGTGCTCGACGCGAGCGATGGTGCCGACATCCACGCCATCACGAACGGCACGCAAGCCGGTGAGCTGGTGGTCGTACCAGGCTTCGGGGTCATCTGGCAGGACGGAGGCGTCGTGTTCGACCCACAAGATGGCCTTGATAAGGGTCTCGGCCGTGGAGCGGTCGGGAACATCCGCAAAGAAAGCTACGGGGCTGGCGTTATACCAACGCAGTTCGGTCAGTGTGAGGCTCTTGCCATGCCACGCTGACTCCACCGGAACCTGAAGGGAGAAGACGGCTCCGGGAACGAAACGCTTCTCGGGCTCATCGGTGTAGAGCTCGATCTTGATGGCGCCTTTAAGCCCGTGGGCTTTCGTCAGGCGGCCTACACGAAGTTGGGTCTGCCGAGGATCTGCAGTCACGACTACGCGTCAGTGTCGACGACGTCAACGCGAACGTTGCGACCGTCTGCAAGTGCATTGACGACAGTTCGGATGGCCTTTGCGGTGCGGCCCGAACGGCCGATGACGCGGCCAAGATCCTCGGGGTTCACATGAACCTCGAGGACCTCGCCACGTGCGTTAGAACGTGCGGCAACCTTGACGTCCTCGGGATTCTCAACGATTCCCTTGACGAGGTGCGAAACGGCTGCTGCCAACATTGTTCTTAGGCCTTTTCCTCGGGAGCAGCTTCTTCAGCTACTGCCTCGACGACAGCTTCGGCTTCTTCAACGACCTCGGCAGCTGCTTCCGCAACGACCTCTTCGATGACAGCTTCTGCTGCGGCTTCTTCAACAGCCTCAACGACTGCTTCTACAACTACGGCCTCAGCAATTGCTTCGACAACTTCTTCAACAGCGGCCTCTTCGGCGGCGTCTTCAACGACGTCAACCTTAGCGGGAGCCTTCTCTGCCTTAGGAACCAAAACTGGCTTCTTCTTGGCATCGATTTGGAAGACCGGCTTGGGCTCTTTGACCTTGACGGTGCTTACAGCGTTCTTGTCACCCTTGAAGATGCCCCAGTCACCGGTCAGCTTCAACAGCGCGGCAACCTGCTCGGTTGGCTGGGCGCCAACGCTGAGCCAGTACTGGGCACGGTCTGACTTGACCTCGATGAACGAAGGGTTCTCGGTGGGGTGGTACTTGCCGATTTCCTCGATAACACGACCATCGCGCTTGGTGCGCGAGTCGGCTACGACGATGCGGTAATAGGGTGCACGGATTTTACCCATGCGCTTCAAACGAATTTTGACAGCCACAATTCTCCTGTGAGTCTGAGTTGGTGAAATGAACTGACGGCCGTGAGCGTGGGGGCACACTCGACAGCAAGCTCTAGGGATTCGCACAGTTATCTGATTAGAGGGTCGGATATCAGGCGAACTCGACTTCTTATTCTGGCAGATTCTGAGGGCGTTGGCTAATCGGATGCGCTGGCAGGCAAGACGGGCATCCAACATCTGTACGTGACGTACATCATGTACTTGTCTTTTCTGCTTGAGAGGGTGATGATGGAGACATGGCAACAACGATTCAGAAGAAGTATGAGACGGCTACGGCAGCCCGTGCCGCCTTCAAGAGTGTGCTGGATGCGACCGAGCGTGGCCGCACCGTCACCGTCGCGAGGGATGACTACGTTGCCGCGATTGTCGCAGCCGACCGCCTCCAGGATTATTTTGCGCGAACGGTTGCTCCCCACGCAAAGGCCTTCTTCGAGGATGGCCTGTGGGTCATCTTGCTAGAGAACCGGCCCTTTGCCTCCGAAGGCGCGTCCCTCGAGGATGCCGTCGCCGATCTCATCGAGTCCCTGCGCGAATACGCCGACGACTGGGATGAACGTCTGCAGTCCGCTCCGAACCACGCGAGCAACTGGGGGTTCGTTCAGCTCATCACGCTGTCATCGGATGAGCAGCTCGCGACCTGGCTGAACACTGCCCCGTGAGCACCTATCCCCCAGCCACTCGCGAGGACCACGATACTTTCTGCACCACAGAGAAGTGGGATCTCGTTCGGGGCGCCACCGGCAAACCCGTCACCCACCACCGCACCTACGAACTCCCGATGCACGACGGGCGCATCCTGCGAACGCGCATCTCTCGCCCTATCAACGGGTCGGAATACGGCAAGAGCCTGTGGTCGCACATCTTGAGAAACCAGCTCGAAGTTTCGGCACGTGTTTTCTTCGAATGCGCCAAGGGCGGCATTCTTCCCGATCGTGGCGCGCCCGTAGCTCCTGAGGGGGCACTGCCGCTCTACATTTTGCGCGAACTCATCGACAGGGTTGGCCTGACGCCTGAAGAGGCATCCGGTTTCAGCCTGCAGGAAGCAGAGAAACGCATTGCCCGCCACTGGCTTGCATGAGGTGCCATGCTTGAGATTCAGCGTTACTGAAGAGGATGCCCGTGCCCGTTTACGATTTCTTCACCGATGAGAATCTGGTGCGCCCCGATGTCAGCATTGCGGATGCCCTTCGCATCGCCGAGACCCTCTTCGGCATCACGGGTACCGCCACCGAACTGGGGAGTCAGCAGGATCGCAACTTCCTCATTGTCGCCGATGGCCCAGGATCGGGCGCAGAGCCCCACGCCCCTCAGAAGTTTGTGCTCAAGATTCACAATCCAGCGTTCTCGGCCACCGAACTTCACGCCCAAGAAGCGGGCACGACATTCCTATCCGAGCGGGGAATGACCGTTCCCCTTTATGTCCCGGGCGTTGACGGTAAAATTCGCCAAGAGTGGGCTTCCACAAAGGGGACCCTCCCTGTTCGCCTCCTCACCTTTCTCGCCGGCCCTTCCTTGCAGTCGCAGGGTTTTCTGGCCCCCGAGGTCATTCGGGCTCTCGGCACGCTCTCGGCAACGGCCGCCCTCAACCTGCGTGACTTTTCTGCAGAGGGGCTCGACCGGCTTCTCCAGTGGGACCTGCGCCAGGCAGAAAATGTGATCGCCCATCTCGAACATTGGGTGACGGATGCCGCGTTGCGCAATCGTCTCCTCGCCGTTGCGGCGAGCGCCTCATCGCACCTGGCCCCGCTCAAGCCTGCCCTGCGCCTCCAAGTCATTCACGGTGACATCACCGATGACAATGTCATCTGCACGGTGGCACCGAACGGGCATCGCATTGCGAACGGGCTCATCGACTTCGGCGACCTCGGAATGGGATGGCTCGTGGCCGAACTTGCCGTCACGGTGTCTTCCGTGTTGCATCATGACCCACTTAGTCCCTTCGCGGCTCTCGACGCCATTGTCGCGTTCGATGCCATCGTGCCCCTGCTCGACGAAGAGATCTCGGCGCTGTGGCCACTCATCGCCTTACGCGGCGCCGTTCTTGCCGTTAGTGGCGAGCAGCAGATAGGCACCGACGAAGGCAACAACTATGCCGCTGAGCGAATGGAGGCGGAGTTGCGCGTCTTCACCTCCGCCAGCTCCGTCGGGTGGGCTGAGGCGGAGGCGGCCATCCGTCATGCTCTGGGGCGCCCGGTGACACCTTTTCCAGAGACACCCTCCCTCACCGCGATGATTCCCGGGTTGAGCGCGGAGACGGCCGAGATTCTTGACTTCTCCGTGACGAGCCCGCTGCTCGCGGATGGCGCCTGGCTGGAGACGGATGTCGAGGATCGGCTCGCGGCCGATGCCCTCACGCGCAAACCTTTTGCCGTCGTTCCTTTCGGTCGATCTCGGTTGACCCGTTCCGCCCGGTTGTCGCGCACGGCACCAGAATCGGTTCCCCTCATCACGGAGGTCTTTCTCGCCGGCGGTTCTCCCGTCGTGGCGCCCGGAGACGGCGTCGTCACCATCGTGGGCACTGGCACCGAGGGCGCGCAGCAGATGATCCTTCACACGGCGTTTGGCGAGATTCGCATCGGTGGCATTGACTCGGTGCTCGGCAACGACATCACCGCCGCCACCTCCGTCGCCGTCCCCGTCGCTGTCCCCGTCGCTGCTGGCCAGCGGCTGGGAACGGCGCGCACTCTGTCGGCATCTCCCGCCCACGCTGTGGCCCCACAGAGCACTCCAAAGATTAGTCGGGTGAGCATCCAGTGGCTGAGCATCTCCGGCGGTGATATCCCCCCGTTTGTTCCACAATCGCGCCTACCCGGTTGGAGCCAGCTGACCCGAGACCCCGCTACCTTGCTGGGCCTGGCCCCTCAAGAGCAAGTCCGCTCCCCCGCCGCCGAGCAGGAACGACGGGCGCATGTCATGGCCGGCGCGCAGGAGAAGTACTACGAGCAGCCTCCACAGATTGAGCGTGGTTGGCAGGAGCTGCTGATTGACACGACCGGGCGAGCGTATGTGGACATGGTCAACAACGTCACCTCTATCGGTCACGCGCATCCGCGTTTTACGAAGGCCATTACCGAGCAGTTACAACTCGTGAATACGAACAACCGCTTTCTCTACGCGGCGCTCGCGGACCTCAGCGAACGACTTATCGAGGAATCTCCCGATCCTTCCCTGGACACCGTGTTGCTGGTCAATAGTGGTAGTGAGGCCGTTGACCTCGCCCTGCACCTCGCCAAGTTGCACACCCGCCGCGATGGCATCGTCGCCCTGCGCGAGGGGTATCACGGGTGGACCGAGGCCTCGGATGCTGTTTCTACCTCCGCCTTCGACAATCCGTTCGCGTTGGCATCGCGGCCATCCGGAATTCATATTGCCGATATTCCCAATACCTATCGCGGCACGCACACCGGCACGGATGCTGCGGCCCGTTATGCCGGGGATCTGTCAGAGCTTCTGGACTCAGGTGACGGCCCTGGCGAAAACCTCGCTGCCTTCATCAGTGAACCCGTCATCGGTAACGCCGGTGGCATCGTGCCCCCCGTGGGGTACCTCGCGAATGTGTATGAGGCCGTGCGAGCTCGCGGCGGTCTGTGCATCGCCGATGAAGTACAGGTCGGCTACGGCCGTCTGGGCTCTCACTTCTGGGGCGTTCAACAGCAGGGTGTCGTGCCCGACATTATGACGATGGCCAAGGCGATGGGTAATGGGTATCCCCTCGGAGCGGTCATCACACGCCGCGATATTGCCGAGTCCCTTGCCCGCGAAGGCAACTTCTTCTCCTCCGCCGGGGGAAGCCCCGTGAGCTGCATCGCCGGACTCACCGTGCTCAATGTCATTCGCGACGAGGGCCTCCAAGCCAACGCTGAGGCGGTCGGACAGCGTTTAGCAGCGCGTTTGGCAGAGCTCGCCACGCGCCACGACATCATCGGGGCCGTGCATGGCATGGGTCTCTACATGGGAATTGAGCTCGTGCGCGACCGTGCCACCCACGAGCCCGCCATCGAAGAAACCACCGCCATCTGCGAGCGATTGCTGGCCCTTGGCGTCATCATGCAGCCCACCTCTGAGCGTCAGAACGTGCTGAAGATCAAGCCGCCCATGTGCCTGAGTGTGGCCAGTGCCAACTTCTTCGTCGACGCGCTCGACGAGGTCCTCACCGCCGGGTGGTAGGGGGCACTTTAGCCCTCGAAATGTAATGGGGCGTGGACATCTGGAACGGATCCGACAGGCTCAGTGAGCGCTATCCACACATCATGCGCCTTATATTGACGGTTGTACGTGCCGAAAGGCCCACTCAGAATGTTGAGTTCGACGAGCTTCGCTACGGCGGTGGTTACTGCCGGAGACGTGCGGTCAAATCGCTTGGTGAGTTTGGGAACCGAAACAAAAGGGTCACCGATCAAGATGTCGACAATGTCGCGAACGAGACCGCGCCCCGATGCATCCTGAACAATCTGCACATAACGCTGTTGAATCGCCAACAAGCGATCGATGCGCTGGGCAATGTCATCAGCGGAAGACTCGATGCCGGCAGCAAAGAACTGAACCCACGAGTCCCATCTGCCGGTGGCTGAGACCTGAGCAAGTTCCTCCTGGTATTGCTTTCGACGAGCCTCGAACCAAGGCGAAACACTGAGCAATGGTTCGTGAAGGAGTCCGTCGATCATAAATTGCAAGACAATCAGGAGCCGGCCGATTCGTCCATTTCCGTCATTGAAAGGGTGAATGGTCTCGAACTGATAGTGCGCCATTGCCGCAGCGACGAGTGGCTCCCGATCCGGTGACGATGCGCCGATCCACCGAATGACGTCTTGCACGGCGACATCCAGCTCAATCCCTGGCGGCATCGGAACGAAACGAGCGTCAGCAATCGACCCTGTGGGGCTTCCGATTGCCACGAGGCTGGTCCGAACGCGACCCGCATCGCGCGTTTCAGCATCCGTCCCCCTGACCAGTAGAGCGTGCACAGATTCCAAAAGCCCCACGGTGACAACACTGCGCTCCACCACGAACTCGAACGCGGCATTTGCCGCTTCAACGTAGTTCATGACTTCGGCCAGCTCTTTGCTCGACTGGTTCTCCGCAACCTCAGCGGCCAGAACCTGCTCGAGCGGCGCAAAAGTACCTTCCAAGGCTGAGGTGCTCTGAGCTTCCCGTCGAAGTGTTGGTCGGCGGAGCAGATGAGGGGCAAGGACGTTGCGGGATGCCTGGTCGAGGCGTGCCAGCGCGCGGTTTGCTGAGGTGACGATGCGCCACGTTGCTGCCGTGAGCTCTGGCTCAGCCGCGAGCGGATGCGCGACATAGGCGGAATCTTGATAGGCCGTACCGAAGCGGCCATCCGTCCCGGCAATAGAAACTAGGTGCCCGATGGGGCTGTTTCCAAACTCATCACTGTTCACAATGTAAGTTTAGTGCCTAAAACTATTATTTGTACCAGTGAAGTTAACGAAGACTTTCACTCTCACGGGACAACACAGCCTGCCGTCGCGCAAAGGCGAGCTAGATGTGCCGCCCGCCGGCAATTTCCACGACGGTTCCGGTCATGTAGCTCGAGAGATCGCTCGCCAAGAAGAGCGCGACGTTGGCGACTTCCTCGGGAGTTCCGAAGCGCCCCAAGGGAATTTCCTTTTTGCGGGCCTCTTGAACATCCGTTGGCATGTCATCAAGCATTGTGCTCTCAATAAGCCCTGGTTGAATAGCGTTGACCCGCACGCCGGCGAAGCCGACCTCCTTGGCAGCGGCCTTGGTGAGTCCAACGATTCCCGCTTTGGCTGCGCTGTAGTTCGTCTGGCCAGCGTTGCCGACTTTGCCCGAAATTGAGGAGACGTTGATGATGGATCCCCCACCGTGCTCACGCATCCATCCCGCGGCCGCTCGCGTTCCCAGCCAGCTCCCCTTCAAATGAACATCGATGACGAAGTCAAAGTCATCCACGGTCATTTTCTTCATCGTGGCGTCACGGGCAACGCCGGCGTTATTGACCCAGATGTCGAGACGGCCAAAGTGTGCCACGGTTTCTTCGACCACTCGGTCAACATCGGCAGGATTCGAGACGCTTGCGGTGATGACAAACGCTCGCATACCGGCATCCGATCGAGCCGTTGTCTCTTCGAGCGCAGCGGCGGATATATCGGTCAGCGCTACCCGCGCTCCCTGATCGAGAAAGTTTCGCGCGATGGCATTTCCAAGAACCCCACCCGCGCCGGTGATGACGGCTACGCGGCCTTCGAGGAGTCCGGGATTCTCTTGCTGGAGAGCATTCATCCTCACAGAATAACCAGCGGGTAGCTTGGCTCAGCCGATGTGTGTCATTACCGCACAGTCACGAGCGCATGGTTGGGAGCATCGGATGTCACGTGTGGACAGCACAATCGACTCAGTGACAAAAACCGTCATCATGAGAGTTATCAAAAAACACAAACTCACGGATTACTGCGAGAGCTGATCACGTGCCCGGACATTAAGTGAAATTCTGTCTAGTTAGGGTTGACTAGATTTAGCAAATGGAGATGGAATATAGTTATGGTGTCCGAAAAGCCAACTCGCGTGATGATTCGACTCTTGCGTGATGCCGGTTTTGAACCTCAACGCACCATTGGAAGTCACACGTGGTGGAAGTCTGCGAACGGCACAGTAATTTCCGTACCTGACGGCCACCGAACACAATCACCCGGTCTCGTTCGCAAAATCGAGAATGCCATAAAGAAGGCTCAATCATGACGAAGACATACGGAGCAACGGTGACCCGCGAGGGTCGCTGGTGGATGGTTGCCATTCCTGAAATCGATGGTCTCACCCAAGCCAGAAGAATTGACGAAGCGGAACTCATGGCTCGTGAGCTGATTGCCGTCAGTCTTGGTGTTGCGCTGGAAGAAATAGCTGTGACGGTCACCGTCGAAAGCGTGGGCGAAGTGCCGGTGCGAAGCATTGTGGAGCGCATTGAAAGCGACCGTCGAACTGCGGCAGAACTCGAGCGTGGCGCTAGCAGTCGAGCGATTGAGCTCGCTAAACAACTCGCCGCCGAGAATGTAACGGTGCGCGATGTGGGATCAATTCTTCACGTCTCTTATCAGCGCGCGCACCAACTCACGACGGCGGACCGCACGTCAACGAGGAGCTAGGTTCAACCCCCGCGGCCCAAGTCGATAATGCGAAAGGTGCCCCATTGGGGCATCGATTCCTTCAGCGCACAGGCAACATGTGGGCCGCGAAGTATTCCTCGATCTCAGCGCGCGCCGTGAGGGGGAAGATTCCCGAGACATATTGGTCGGGGCGAACCACCACGATGGCGCCTTGGCGGTCGACACCGCGGTCGGCAAAAATATCCCGACCATGGCCCGAGGCGAAGATGTTGTTGATGTCAATGATCTCTAAGGGAACCTTGACGGGCTTGAAAGCATCCGGAACGGGGCCTGGTTCGACCTCGGTGTAATCCTGTTGATAGATCACCTTCGTGTCGAAGACCGCATCGTCATCTCCGCCGACGGGGGTGTATTTCACGAGCGGTGAGGAGGCATCGTTCTTCCACCACTCCGCGAATTCTGCGGTGGGCGTTCCTGTCAGCGCGGGGGCTGCGGGGTCGGCGAAGACGTAGACGCGCCAGCGTCCATCCGCTTCATGAAGGTGCCCCAGTTGACGCCAGCGGTTATCGGCACGGCGAATTACTTCGGTGGACTTGAAACGCTTGCCAATGGGGAAGCCCGTCGCCAGTGCCTGGAGCTCCACTCCCGTGGTGATCAAGTTCTGGGGGTACTGCGTCATGAACCCCATCGGGAACTCAATGGTTGATTCGTAATACCGCGCGAGACCCTCGGGATCCTCCCACTCATCGACGGGGCGGGCCATCAGGGTCGACCATTCGTGGTCGAAGTCGATGAGGTTCTGAGCAATGACCTTGCGCTCGGAGGAGTACGTGTCAAGCAAAGATTCAGGCGCGCGACCTTCGAGTACGGCGGCGAGCTTCCACGAAAGGTTCCAGCCGTCTTGGATGGAGACGTTCATTCCCTGGCCCGCTTTGGCGGAATGGGTGTGGCAGGCATCGCCCATGATGAAAGCGCGAGGGTGCTGGATGCCGACTTTGTCTGCTGGCACGTCATCGAAACCGTCGGTGACTCGGTGAGCAACCTCGTAGACAGACCACCAGGTGATGCCCTTCACATCCAACGTGTAGGGAGCAAGGATTTTATTGGCCTGAGCAATGATCGCTGCCTGGCTGGTGTTACGAATTTCGCCGGGGTTTTCTTCATCGAGGTCGCCGAGGTCAACGTAGAGACGCGACAGGTAGCCACCCTCGCGAGGAATCAACATGATGTTTCCGTCACTGTGGGACTGGATGGAACACTTGACCTGGAAGTCGGGGAAATCCGTGTTGCACAACACATCCAGCACGCCCCACGCGTGCATGGCGGCATCTCCGATTAGTTTGCGGCCAAGGGCGTTTCGAACGCGACTCCGCGCCCCATCGCCACCCACCACGTACTTGGCGCGCACGGTGCGCTCTTCGCCCTCCCGCGGGCCAGCGGAATAACGAACGGTTACCGCTACGGGGTATTCCTGCTCGTTATCGATTGTCATATCGACAAACTCGATGCCGTAGTTGGGAACGACGCGCCCCGGAGCGCGCTCGGCGTCACGGAGGAAATAGTCCAGCACTCTGGACTGATTGACGTAGATGTGAGGAAATTCGCTGTAGCCGTGGGCATCGTCGGGGACGCGCTCCGTGCGGATGATCTCCTCGGGCTTCTCAGGGTTGGGCTTCCAGAAGCACATTTCCACGTTGCGGTACGCCTCGTCCACAATCTCATTGGCGAAACCAAAGGCCTGAAAAGTTTCTACCGAACGAGCCTGAATTCCATCTGCCTGCCCCTGCTCGAGGCGGCCGGCGCGCTGCTCGATCGCACGCACGCTAATGCTGGAAAAGCGTGAGAGCTGGGCAATGACGGCAACGGCTGCGGGACCGGTGCCCACGACGAGGACATCCATCGTGTCGGGCAGTTCAGCCGACCGATTGATTCCGTGGCCCGCGGCGGGCTTGATACGGGGGTCTTCGGACACATAACCACGTTCATGAATTTGCACGCTTGGGGCTCCTCATTGAGTTGACGCTCAGCAATTCTGTTGTATTCTCTATAGTTGAGACACTATGATGAATATAGATACAACTTTACCGACTGTTTTTCTCAGATGCAATCACTCTCAACATCAATCTGGACCCGGAGAGAATAATGACGTCTTCACAGCCTGAACCCGACGGCGGATCACAGACGCTCTCGCGTGGGCTGAGAGTCCTAGAGATCATCGGAGAATCCGACGCACCGCTCAGTGTGGCGGCGTTGGCCGACGAACTTGGAATTCACCGGTCCATGGTCTACCGGCTTCTGAAGACTCTCGAACAACACGGCTTCGTCAAGAAAAACCCCTCCGGCGGACTTGAGCTGGGGATGCGCATTTCTTCCCTCGCCCGCGGAGTGTCAAAGGGCATGCAGGAAGCAACGGCTCCGGAACTTGCCGCACTGGCGGAAGAGCTCGAAATGACGGCCTTTCTCGTTTCCTACGATGGTGAATCGGCGGTGACATTGCGCAGCGCAGAACCGCTGAACGCCCAAACCACGGTCGCCAAGAAACCTGGGACACGGCACTCCATTGATCGCGGCGCTCCAGGACATGTGATTCGCTCGCAGCTGGATCCGTTCACGTATCCCGCTCAGCGGTTCGAATCCAGTCAGGATGAGGTATTGCTGGGCATTGCCTCCATTGCGGTTCCCCTCGTGATCCCCGGCAATCCGCCATCCGCCCTGGCGGTGCTGTACCTGCCCCAGTTAGTAGACGCGGAACAGATTGCCGACACACTGACCGCTGCAGCGGGGCGCATTGCGCTTGCCGTCGGCGGCTAAAAAAATAGCTTCAGATTCGCTGTGGATGTGACCCAACGAATCAGCACAGAGGAGATAGCGATATATCGTTAACATCTAACGTGAATGGATTGAGGACAACATGAAAGACTCCTGGAAAATGAACGCCGGCGCCGACTGGTCCATGGCGTCAGCATGGCAAAATCTTGAAGACATCGGCGGCCAGTTCAAGCGCAACGTCGACATCCGCATGAAACGCGGGGATGTTCGCGCCTCCATTCTTCGCCTGCTCCTCGAGTCGCCCATGCACGGCTACCAGATCATCCACGAGATTGAATCTCGCAGTGGTGGCGTCTGGAAGCCCAGCGCCGGCTCCGTCTACCCCACACTTCAGCTGCTCTCCGATGAGGGCCTGATCAAAGGCAAGGAATCCGGCGGTCGCCGCACGTATTCCCTGACGGAGACCGGACAAGAAGTTGCCGAGACTGAATCGACGTCACCGGCGCCCTGGCTCACCGGAAGTGATCGCCCAACCGGACCTCGCGGCACCCTCGCTATGTCTGGCGTAAAGATTGCCAAGGCGGCCGCCGAGGTTGCTCGTGCAGGCACGAAGGAACAGATGGCGGCAGCGGCTGTCATTCTCGACGACGCGACGTCCGCGTTGGCGAAACTTCTGTCGCACAATTAAGGGGTGTCTAACCTCAACCCCGGAGTAGCAAGCGAACCGATGACTGCTCGGGTCGCGCGTGCCCGCTACCAACGCATCCTGCGCTTTGCGTCACGCCACCTGGCCTCAACCTGGTGGTTCGAACTCGTGTTGCCACGAATCGGGCTGCGATTCATTGCAAACCGGACCCGGCAGCGACGCCTGCGCACCATCGCCCGCAGCTTCCAACACCTCGCTCTTGACCTCAGCGGACTTCTCATCAAGCTCGGGCAATTCATGTCCACGCGCCTGGATCTTCTTCCCGTCGAAATAACGCGCGAGCTTGAGGGGCTTCAGGATGAGGTTCCCGCCGTTGCCTTCGACATCGTTCGGGAAGCGATTGAGCGCGAACTCGGAATGCCCCTGGCCAACATCTACAGCTCGGTTGACCCCGTTCCCCTCGCCGCCGCCTCGCTGGGACAGGTTCACCGTGCGGTACTGAACCCTGCCGAGGCCGAAGATGCCGGCTTTGAGAATGTTGTCATCAAAGTTCAGCGCCCGGGGATTGACGCAATTGTCGAGGTTGACCTCGCCGCTCTGCGTCGCATTGCGGGCTGGCTCAGCCGCATTAGTTTGATCAACAAGCGAGCCGATGTGCCGGCCCTGATGGACGAGTTTGCCAACACCTGCCGCGAAGAAGTCGACTACTTCAACGAAGGAGCCAACGCCGAACGCTTCGCCCAGAACTTCGCCGATAACCCTCGTGTTCGCGTGCCCGCCGTCATCTGGGAGCGCTCAACGCGGCGCGTGCTCACCCAAGAAGATGTCACGGCCATCA
>Ga0114978_10003616_pt1 | contig 12619 bp, 8 predicted proteins | sample S_140212_EF_Meta_FD_87027 | JGI IMG/M metagenome (GOLD analysis project Ga0114978, IMG submission 87027) | Freshwater microbial communities from Lake Simoncouche, Canada to study carbon cycling - S_140212_EF_MetaG | ecosystem: Environmental > Aquatic > Freshwater > Lake | place: Lake...
GCAACAGGTCCGCAAGGTATTCAAGGCATAATTGGTCAGACTGGCGCTACAGGTGCGACAGGTGCGACGGGTGCTACAGGACCACAAGGAATTCCTGTAACAGTACAAGCGGGCAACAATATTGATGTATCGGGAACAGCGGCAAACCCGACAATCGCACTTCAAAATCCTATTACAAGCACATTCAATTTCGCAGCAGTCGCATTAGCTGGTGCGAGTAATGACGGAGTGATAGATAGGACGCAAGCAATCAATATTCAAACTACCGGTGGGACGTTAAGTGAAATTAAAGAAAGTTTTAATGAAATAACTACTGGAAGAAGTGGTTTTACAACACTAAACCAATCTGTTAATCTTGGAGAGTTGGATATTTCTTTTACAGATGGAGCTGCTAATATAAGCTCTTCCAGTAAAATTCAAGCCCAACTCAATCAAAGCAGTTGTAGATTTAATACTATTAATTCGGCTTCTGGAGATAATACGCTTCGCGAAATAGCTATAATAGATGGTGCTATGGTTGATAGCACAAATGGAAATAATGCTACGAATACATCTATAGTAGCACGAAGTTACTTTACTGGTGGAGCAAGTATAAGCGATACTGCTACATACAATCTTACTGGTGGGTCAGCATCAAATGTATATCAACAAACATTAAGTAGTTCTAATTCTCTTTTAATATTAGCTACAACTGATGCCGTTAATCCATATACTACAAGTGCTTCTCTTACTTCAATAAAGAATGGAGAGGTTGCATGTCAATTGACTACCACCGATACAGCTAATAACAGATTTGCTGGGAATAGTTCAAGAGCGAATGCTGGAACGATGACTGCTTCAACTGAAATAAAAGTCGTTGAAACAGGAGCGACTCCTTTAACAAGTGATTTAGATTTGATTAGTGATGCTACAAGTTGTAGAATACAGCAGACGTATATATCTGGTGCCGCAAATAATTTTTCAACAATTACTACAAATTCAACAGGATTACAAATTGTTTCAACAAGTGCTAATATGTCGCTTGTAGCTGGTGGGAACGCAACCTTACAAGGTAGCGGTTCTAATATAGTATGTTCTGCTACATCTATAAATGGAACTACACAAGTTTTCCAGAACTTCTCTTCTAATTCTGGAACGGCAGCTACGCCAAACTTTATTTTTAAAGAGGCAGCACCAACTGCTGTTGGAGCTTGTGTAATAAGAATGGATAAATCAGTAGCACCAACTGCTGGAAATGCTATATCTGCTATTTCTTCATACGCATTAGATGGAACAGCAACACCTCGTGAGTGGAGCAGAATACAAACAAAGGTTGAGAATGTTGGTGCTGGTAATCAAGACGCTACACTATCCGTATTTAATAGTGTTAATGGCGCGGTTGTGGAAACCTTCAACTTCAATGGTGGACAAAATGAGAACAATTCTTTTCGCCCCCTTGATATGAACGGAAATGGAATTATAAACACTACTGGTAGTTTGAGTGTTGGTTGTAGCACTTCATCTACTGCTGGAGCAACTTTAACCCTTGCTACAAAAGATAATGTTGCTGGGAGTGGTGCTGGTCTCGTCTTAACTGGTAATACACTTCTAAATGCTACTGCTGGTGGTAATAGCGGTCAGCATCTCTGTCTCACAATTGGCGGCACTGTATATAAAATCGCTCTTTTGAATGCTTAAAGTTTAAAAATATATATATTAATTTATATATAAAATATTTGTTAGAAGTGATGGTCCCTACAGATGGATTGAATAGTTTTATCAAAATATAACATATGTCGATGACATGTTATATTTTATATTTTATTTTAGACAAGCGCTACCCTATACATCACTTTCACGTAACATTTTTGTCATGTTCGCTACACGTGTCTTCCACCAATTCAATGTATCCGCCGAAAAAACATCCTGCCTATAACGCCTATGGTCAATCGCCTGTTTGGGAGAATCATAAAAATACATGTCCGGGTCATATTTCCCTCTCTTACCGGTAGAGTCGCACACTTTCCACAACAAGTCCTCATACATCGATCCTACCTTCCAAGGATACGCAATCCCCGTTACCGCATTCACAATAAATCTCCCCTGTACATTTGACGGAAATGACTTACGACTAGTTCTCTTATCTTTACTATTTCGGGAGCGTGTCTCATCACCATCACATGACTCATTTACGTCATTGGGGTCATGCGACTCATATTGATTAAGGTTATCAAAATCTTTTACCATTTTACTGATTCTTGGTGCTTCTGATGAAGGTTAACGTAAACTATAATGTCTGTTGATACTATATTTATGGTTGTATCTTTAAGCGGTTTTATAAAATATTATTTCATATTATTTCATATTACAATACTCACTGTTTTTCTACATCTACTAAAATTATGTCAGTATTTTCTGTTAGTTTTGTTTCCAACTCGGCAATATATACATTTTTCTCGTCTAAAATTTTCTGTTGTGTTTCGATAATTTCTTTTAGTCTTGTATTTTCTCGCATACTATTTCCATATAATTCTTTAAGCTGTCCCATCTGAGATAACTGTTTTTGCTGCGACATAATCGTTTCAACAACTTCATGATGATTTAACTCGCGTGGCGGTTTTCCCTCTTCGCGAAAAACAATTGTACTTCCTGCCCCTGCACCTGCCCCTGCACCTGCACCTGCATTTTTAGAATTATTCGCATTATTTCCATTAAAAAGTTCCATATTCTTCTTTCTCTCTTCCATCATCTTTTTCTCCATATCTTTTCTTTTTACTTCCAACTCCTTTATTTGTTTCAATACGTCTGGTTTCATTTGTATACTCCCTGGTTCATATACCTCTAATTTCTTCTCCAAATCTTCTACGAAAAATTTTATTATACTTTCATCCATTATAAAATCACCCAGTTTTCTTGTGCTATATTTTACATATGGATTACCTGTTATATTTTCTAATAATATTTTCTTATCAAATGTATTATGTGAATGGGAAAATACCAAAATTGTTTTAAGGGGGTCCAACTGAACAAATGGTACAGTATAATTTTTTAAAAACTCGCGCTCTTCCGCCAAACACGCTTCCTCATTATATTGTGTATCTTTTAACAACTTCCTTTTGAATGCAAACGTGCCCGCTGTTGCATGATTGGGACCATACGGACCAAACTGTACCATCTTACAATTATCTTCATTGTCTTTGAAATATATATACATTTCGCTAGAACCAGCACATAATGCCGCGGGACTACTCGTTAAACGCTCTACGGCGTGCGAAATGCGATTAGGAGGATAGTAGTCGTCATCGTCCATGTATACGATAATATCACCGAACGATTTTTTATGCATAATATTGCGCTTTTTCCCAAGCGTCATCTTTTCGTCATACTTAAAATACTTAACACTCCGGTGCGACTTTACCATATCTTCAATGGGATCAGTTCCATCATCAATAATAATCCACTCCATCTTATTTTTCGGATAATCTTGACTATCAAAACACTTAATCATCATTTCAATAAATGGTCGCCTATTAAATGTAGGTGTACATACACTTACAAATGGAAGTTTTATATCAAGTTCTTTATTTTTATTTCTATTTTTCGTCATTCTCTAAGCTAGTTAATTAGTTAGTTAGTTAGTTAGTTAGTTGAGTAAAAATAGTTTATATGTATATACTATATATAATACATTTAACATAGTTTAAAATATAAAATATATATTCGACAAAATATATATTCAACAAAATATATATTCAACAAAATATATATTCAACAAAATATATATTTTGATACATTTATACTTGATATTAACAGCATATTCAATCTATATTCAACGCATAGCACCTTAAGTAGCATTCCCAGTAAAGTATGCAATTATTATGAACACGATTATACCCGCACCACCACTATTTCCTAAATCTTGAAACGCATATAATGAAATAAGTATATAAAATACTAAAAGCATATATGGTCTCATATTATTGAAAATTTTATCATAATCTCCCTTATTGCGAATATTTAAACAGGGGTACAAGCAGAATATATAAACTGACTGTATACCCATCCATATACCATTACCGAATGCTATAAATATACCAAAAAGGAGTGTGAAAACAATTCCCCAAAAAGGATGGTCGCTTACTATGCCGAACACAAGCCCTCCAATACCTGCGATTAACCCTAATCCAAAAATAAGGTAAAATACTATAAGGGGGAAGAGTATAAATATCAACAATTTTCTTCCTCCTGCTACTTGCATATTATCCCACGAATTTTCATTATCGGCCTTTCCAGTATCTGTCGTGTCAAATAAATTTAAAAATGCCTGTGCTGCTGAACGCGCACCTTGTCCTAAACCTCCGTATACCGAGTTAAACAAATAGTTAAATAATGCTTGCGATACACCATTTCCTACTCCACCTTCTTCAACTTCGTCTAATAAATATATATTTTCTTTTTCCGTGTTAATAACATCAGCAACATTATTGTTAGTACATATACGGGGTAACAAATTATACGGAAAACCATAACTAAAATAACTTGCATTCTTATTTTCCGTTATACAGTATGGTGGAGCATATCGATATGTTGGAAGAATATATTCCTTTTCATTGTTTGATCGTGTCATTAAAAATAATGCATTTGACCCTAAAATGCCCCAAATATAAGCAATTACTATTGCAAATATAACATGTATAACAAATACTAGTATGTTATTTGTAGTTGTTGTTTGTGTTTCATTCATTAACTTGGCTGTATTTGATGTCTGTGTTGTAGTACCGGGTGTACTAATCGGTGTAGCGCCAATTATATTACTACCGGCTGCGGGTGCTGGTACTACTGCGGGTGCTACTCTGGGTGCTACAGCGGGTGCTACAGCGGGTGCTACAGCGGGTGCTACAGCGGGTGTTTTTTTTGCCTTTTTTGCTTTTTTTTTGAAAAGACCACCCATAATGCCTTCGTCCTCCTCTTCCTCTTCCTCTCCCTCTCCGACTTTTGTTGTTTTTGGTACTCCTTTTGTTGGTTCTTCTTTTTTATCTGAAAATATACCACTACCCATAAAACCTTCGTATACATTTTTTTTATTGCTACTCGCGGTCTTTTTAGCATCCGTACCTTCTTTCACAACTGATGTTCCTCCCATTAATTGTTGTAATGATGTTTTTAATGACATTTTGATATAAATATGTATAATATATTAGTATATTAATATATTATAACATTTTAAATATACTGTAATGATTTTAATATATTTTGAATATTAACGATATTAACAATATTAACGATATTAACAATATTAACGATATTAACAATATTAACGATATTAACAATATATTAAATATATTTAAAAACTACCACCATTAGTTATATACCATTATCCTCCTTATATATAACTTTTTATTTCAATAACGATCTGTTGCGTAAAAATACAAATACAAATAAATGACAAAAATTGAAGAAGGTTTAAAACTAGATTTCAATAATGTTCTTATCCGCCCAAAACGTTCTACTATAAATAGTCGTTCAAATGTAAATTTAATGCGAAATATAAAATTCAAAAACTGCAAATCCCTAAAATCCTGGGAAGGTATTCCTATTATAGCATCCAATATGGATACTGTCGGAACTTTTGATGTTTATAAAACTTTATCAAAATTTAAAATTATTACCGCTCTTCACAAATTCTATACTGTTGCCGACTTCATATCATACCAGTCAGATAATAACATTGTTTTGAATCCCGACCTTTTCATGGTTTCTACAGGAATCCAAGAAACCGACTTCACTCGTCTTAAAGAAATCCTTTCCATCGTTGAATGTAACTGGATTTGCATTGACATCGCAAATGGTTATATTCAATGTCTCGTACAATTCTGTAGGCGCGTTCGAGAAGAGTATCCCGATAAAATTATTGTTGCAGGAAATGTAGTTACTCGTGAAATTGTCGAAGAACTTATTCTCAATGGCGGTGTAGATGTTGTCAAAGTCGGGATTGGACCCGGAAGTGCTTGTCTTACACGGATAAAAACAGGCGTAGGTATGCCCCAGTTATCCGCTATTATGGAGTGTGCTGATGCAGCACATGGTGTAGGCGGACATATTATCGGCGACGGTGGTATTACTTGTCCGGGAGATATGGCCAAAGCATTTGGCGGAGGCGCCGACTTCGTAATGGTCGGAGGTGCATTTTCGGGCCATGACGAAAACCCCGGCGAAATTATAACCAACCCCGATGGTTCGCAAAGTAAACTATTTTACGGAATGAGTTCTTCCCACGCAATGAATAAACATTATGGCGGTATGAATGAATATCGCGCATCCGAAGGTCGCGTCGTTAAAGTACCATACCGCGGTCTTCTTGAAAACACCATTCTTGATTATCTGGGAGGACTGCGAAGTACGTGTACCTATATAAATGCATCTTGTATTAAACACATGGCACTTTGTACTACATTTGTCCAAGTTTCGCAACAGCTTAATACGTCGCTACTATAACCATAGCCATAGTCATAGTCATAGTCATACTATTTGCACTACTTATAACAATATTTCGAGAATAAGTAATACCGAAATGTTGTACATATATTCATATATAGACAGTATTTTATCTCGCATACATAAGACCGGCGTTACCTGACATAAATGTAACAACATTATATCTTTCTTCCAAAACAACCAAATTATAGTTATAGTCGTATATACGCCACATCGGTTTATTTACACCAATCGGTAGTCTAGTCGCAGGGTCGCATATTGTTAGAAAGTTTGCACTAGGATCTAATGGCGGATAAAATGTCGTAAACTCAAACTGAATGTTCGAAAATTTACTGGTATTAAGCCCACCCGTTGGTTGAAAATTAAAGGGGTCGGTATCTAGGCAAAAATTATAACAATATAATCCATTAACGCCGTCACTTTTTGTCCGAGTATATTTCTCGATATAATTATAAACACCTGCATCCAATACATTTTCTCGATATTTCCCGTCCAATAAAATAGCCATATTTAGTAATATATTTCTCTGATTGTCTACACTAAACGGCTGTGTAACAAAAAAACCTGTATTTTGTTGTGTTATCGTATTATATCCCGGACCAATTGGAACTGTTGAACACGATACTACTAGTCCGCCGTACCATCCATTATATTGTGTACTGGGCGTAACAGGTGCAGGAATTATATTCATGGGTAAATAGTTATATGGCCAATTTGTATAGTTACTCCACTGATTACGCAAATTAATATCGCTTCTCTGAAAAAAGAACATCCAGCTGCTTACCATCCCAAGTGTATTTTCTAACCACACTCGTTGTGAACCTGTGACATTTTCAAAATTCCACTCATACGCGGACTTGATTAAATATTTTTGTTCTGTAGCCGCAAATGTTTTCGCCTCCTCATTTGACAAAAATCCATAGGTGCTAATTAGATGTATGTCCGCATTCCAGTTGGATTGTGTCGTGTTATTATACTCCGTAGCATTTAATGTAACACTGGGTGGAGACTGAAGAAATCGATATAACTGCATATATTCATTTGTATAGTTTGGACGAACAATTGGCCATCCATTCGATTGGTCCATAACATCGCGAATTGTATATAAATCTTGTATAGGTCGCATAACTACGTCTATCTTTAGCTGATTATACTGAAGCGCTATTAGAGGAAACGCCATTTTACTTGAAAGAGTGAACCATGCATTTATTGGTATGTATAACTTACGACTTCGAATAGATGGTTCAGACCCTTGCGACAAGTTAGTATAATATGCATTCGGATACATGTTTATCCTACTTTGCGCATTTCCGGGGTCATTTAACTCGGGAACATTTCCCGTCATTTGATTATATAGCACCTTCTTAGTACCGGAAAAATCGCGCTGAACTAACGCCAATAAATATTTACCCGTCAATACTTGCAATGTTTGCCCACCAACAGATATACGCACTTCTTTTATCATTTGTGTTCCTAAATCCTCAATCCAACGAAACTCAAACGGCGCCCAATCTTTACTTCCACATTGAGGATCGGCAGGCCATATAGGACTCCATATCGTCGGAAGCGTAACAACAACATATGTGTCCATTAACAGGTCGGCATATCTTGGAATATAAAACGTAAATGTAGAGTCAGAGGTTAAACGAAGAGACCGTTGACCTGTAAAATCTATTCTAAATTTTTGTAATCCAAAATTTGTATACTTTGAATATGTGGATTTAAAAAATGTTTTCTTAGGGTTTCCATTTAATATTACATTTTGATTTCCATAAGATACAATATTTAGTAATCCCCCTGTCATTATTTTTGTTTATAATATTATTATATATATTTAACATATTAATAATTTTTAACAAGTTTTTTATATATATAATTAATATCGTTATATAATTAATATCATTATATAATAATATAATTAAAACTATGTCAGCACCTCAACTCCCTGGACCACCTCAACCCAACAAAGGTATCAATATTAATTTTTTACCTTCTACAGCCGCTATACGAAATGCACTAACTTCACAAGTTACTCCTATGGCGATTCACTGGTTTGGTATGGCCTTCGTTATTGTCGTAATACTGTGGCTCATCACTTATATTACTACTAAAATTAATTTAGAACAAACAAACTGCACTGTCATTAAAGATGTTAATAAAAGTTCACCTCCTACAAAAATAAACTCAAAATGGACCACAAGTAGCTCGCCTGACTATGCTGGAAAAACCCTACGCGACTTTTACATTAAAACGGCATACAATTGTTGCGCTTCTGGGCAATTTAAAAGCGATTATGTTAGTTTATGCGCCCTACAAAACGTAATTAAGCAAGGTGTACGCTGTTTAGATTTTGAAATATTTTGCGTAGATAACACACCTGTTGTGGGCGTCTCATCGATAGATATAATTGGTGTAAAACAGAGTTATAATAGTATCCCTGTTTCCCAGGTTTTAAAGGAGTTAAATAACATTGCTTTTTCTGAAACATCGGGTATATGCCCTAATCCTAAAGACCCGTTACTACTTCACTTCCGTGTAAAAACGAATAATGAAAATATTCTCAACATGTTAGCAAGCGAAATAGCAGAGAACTTGGGCGATAAGCTTTTACAAATTGAATATATGCGCGAAGCGAATGGGACAAATATAACAAAACGGCCGATTAAGGACTTTATCGGGAAAGTCGTAATTATGGTGGAGAAAAATAGCAAATCCAATGTAATGCCGCTGCTCTATCAGTCTAAAAATATGTGGGAGCTTACAAATGTTACAACAAATTCAGTTTTTATTCACGAAAAAAGATATATGGATATTAAAAATTCAAACGACTTGGAAACCGTAACGAATTTTAATAAACAAAATATGACACTAGTTTTACCTGAGTTATCCGTATCAAATGCTAACTATATTTCAACTATACCACAAGCTCTTGGGTGTCAGCTTATGGCTATGAATTTTCAAAATGTAGACCAGAATTTACTTACGTATAATGAGTTATTCGAAAAGAAAGAAAGCGCATTTGTTCCCAAACCAAATGAACTTATATATATTCCCGTCCTTGTTAGTGCACCTGCTCCTCTTCCTAGTATTCTTAGTTATGCTGCTAAACAAGTTGACGGACCAGGAAATATTAAAATTAATGCTTAGTCATAACTTATTTTATTATGTGTTTTATTTTATTATGTGTTGTAGTTATGTTATTTATTTTACTTAAAATTAATACCATAATCCATCTTTTGTAGGGCTTTTAAAAATGAAATTCGCATCAGCCAAATATGGTATTCTATATGTGTCTCTATCCGGCTTATTAAACCTGTTATCGGTTAAAGTCAAATATTTATATTTATTATTCATAAAACTAACAAATGTTGTATTATATATGTTTTTACTATTATTCCAATATTCATAATAAAAAATGGTTTCTGTGTAAAGTTTTACTCTAACGCCAAGTTTATCATTATCAAATAAATTAGGATTAATTAAATACATTTTCTCAAAAATATTAGTTAATTTTCCATATATTATAAATAATATATCTTTTGTTTTTTTATCTTCCTTTTTGAATAAAGAATTTAAATCTGCATCTGATGATGGTAAATTTATTCCACTATATAATATAGAAAGTATTATTGAATTATTTTCATAATTTTCAATTAAAAAATCGTCTATTTTATTGAAACTTTGTAAAATACCATCGGCATATTCTAACTTTTCTTTCTCCGCTTTTTCATATTGGTCTTTATAGTATGTTATAAATGTTCCACTTATAACGAGTACTATACCGAAAGAACTCATTAACTGAATACTTTTATGAAACTTTTTTGGTACATAGTTTAACATTTTTACAAGAATTACGAAAGAAATACAACTTATAATTAATATTATCGGTACTATAAAATAAATTTTCATTACTATTCTTTTAGTATATATTATATATTATATATATAATATATATTATCAATGAAAAAAATAATAAAACTATATAATTCTTTTACGCAAAAAAATAAAAAATTTACTACATTTTTTTATATTATAATTTTTATTTTATTTATAGTTACAACGGTATATAATATTTACAAAAAAATTAAACAACAAACTATATATGTAGGTTGTCTTCATTCACAAACTGGTATATTGGGTAATGCATCATATGATAACTATAAAATATTATTAGATGGTTTTAAACATGCTATTGAAAAATATGATTGCCCTATCAATATAATTCCTATATATAAAGATTTAGGCGATGATCTAGATAACTTTACTAAATGGGTAGAAGAATGTGTTAAAAAATATAACATTAAATACTTTTTCGGTTGCTGGCGTAGCAGTGAAAGAAGAGAAATTTTACCAGTTTTAGAAAAATATAACCTCAGACTTTTTTATCCTTTACAATATGAAGGAATTGAAGCATCAAAAAATGTTTACTACTTTGGAGCTTGTCCTAACCAACAGCTTATTCCGGGACTGAGATTTATGTTTGATACTTTTTATTACTACAAAGACGTATATGTAATTGGCTCCGATTATTCGTATCCTCAAATTTCATCAGATTTAGTGAAAAGATTTATAGAAGTATCAAAAAGTGAATATAATAAAACTTTTGTGTACTCGAAACTCTACGCACAAGATGAAATCGATTTCACAGATTTTATTATAACATTATTTAATAAAAGTCCAAATGGAGCTATTATTGTAAATCTTATAAATGGAGAATCATATTATGCGTTTTCAAAACAATTTTATGAAATGTACTATAAGCAATTTCCAAATGTAGACAAGTCTATGTTTACAGACCAAGATAAAGCTATTAAATATTTCTCTAATCCGAAAGTTAAAGATGTTTTAAAATGTTCGGAAAGATATCCTTCTATTTCTACTAGTATTGTCGAAAATAATATTTCAAAAGAAAATAGTAAATATTTAGATGGAAATATGTATGTATGGAATTTTACAAATAATATTCTTACTGATCCTATATACTATCTTACATCTGGATATTTAAAATCAGACAAAGACTTTATTTTTTTAACTAAATATTATAAAAAACATGGTAAACCTATAGGTGATACACAGTATTGTTCTTTTCTATCAGCATTATTTTTTGTTAAAACATTAAAAGCAGTAATAGCAAATAAGGAAAATATATATGATCCTGAAGTATATGATAAATTTAAACTATTATCGATTTTTAGTGTAGGAGGAGAGCATGTTTTACGGACAAATAATCATATTACAAAAATATTTTTTATTTTAACCATGAACGGTGAAAAAATGGATATAGAATATCAACATATAAAAGTTATACTTCCAGCACCTATGAATATTTTATCTAATACAAAAATATTACTAACAGATGCCGATTCAGAAACTATAAATATTAGCAGTAGACTTATAGTATAATAATTATTTTATAATATCATATTAATATAATATCATATTAATATAATATCATATTAATATAATAATAGTTTTATCATATTAATATTAATATATCTATATCTATGTCTATGTCTATGTCTATGGATAATACTGATAATAACAACAAAAACAATCAAAATAATCCATTAAACATATTATATTATGAAAATCGTGAACTAGAGTTGTTAAAAAATGCAATAAATATAGAGGCAAAAAAACGTGGAGAACGTATTGCGCAAAACCCTATAATGAAAGATATAATTTCTGTTCTTGAAAAATTCATCCGCGATAAACACCTTGTTTGTTATGGTGGAACTGCGATTAATAATATACTTCCACCGGTTGACCAATTTTACAACCGCAATTTAGAAATACCCGATTACGACTTCTTTTCGCCAAACGCAATGAGTGATGCAAAAGCCTTGGCCGATATTTATTTTCGCCTCGGATTCTCTGACGTAGAAGCGAAAGCAGGTGTTCACTATGGTACTTATAAAGTATTTGTCAACTTTTTTCAAATTGCAGATATAACACAACTAGATAGTAAACTATTTAGCAGTCTTAAAAAAAATGCAATCAAAAAAGACGGTATCTTATATTCTCCGCCCAATTTTTTAAGAATGGCCATGTATTTAGAACTATCGCGCCCTGGTGGCGATATAAGTCGTTGGGAAAAAGTGTTAAAGCGTTTAAATCTTCTCAATAAAAATTACCCCCTTAAGGC
>Ga0114978_10003617_pt1 | contig 12618 bp, 17 predicted proteins | sample S_140212_EF_Meta_FD_87027 | JGI IMG/M metagenome (GOLD analysis project Ga0114978, IMG submission 87027) | Freshwater microbial communities from Lake Simoncouche, Canada to study carbon cycling - S_140212_EF_MetaG | ecosystem: Environmental > Aquatic > Freshwater > Lake | place: Lake...
AACAACAAACTCTAATGTGTTGCCTGCGTATTCTATTGCTCTTTGTGTTTAAATTAAGCCTTTCCTTGCATGATATTTAACAAATCTCCTAATATCATCGAATGTTGTATTTGGAAAATTCCATTTTCTACAAAAATACTCGATGTCGTGTTCGCAATCATCGCCGTTCCAACGATTCTTGAAAAAGGAGATATCGCAATCTTCGAGCTTCGCATTATTTAAATACGTGACAACCGACGTGGGCTCTATGTAAATTTTGTGTCCATCTCGTTTTGCACATAAACACAAGTCGATGTGCTCGTGAACACATCTGTATTCGGGATCCAACAAATGGCGCAGTTCCGTCTTGATGAGAACACAGTGATATTCAATATAGTCACACTTCTTCCTGAGCTGCGAGTGTAACATGCTCCTGTGCTCATTTACTAGGTCGTGTTTCTCATAGAAGCTTCCGTCGTCTTTGATTGTTATAGTTCCGCCATACATATGAATCTTATCCTTATTCCATAAATATGCCGGTCCCACGATCCCCGCGTTGGTCTCCTCCGCACATTGCAAAAGGTTTTGTAACCAGTTTGGTTCGAACATAATGTCGTTGTCCAGAAATATTGTATACTTGGTTTGAACAAGTTTTGAAGCTTTAATTCTATTTAGTTGCGGATTGGTCGTGTCGGATGTCACAATGGTTTCTATTTCGGAAAGATCTTCGGGAATTCCACAGTCGACTATGATAAAATCATACAGATCGTCTGGAGTATTCGCTTTGAGACTCTGGATACTTTGCAGCGTCGTCGAATATTTCTCGCGAACGGTCATCACAATCGTTACCTTTTTCATTATATATAGTATATGGATATTTTATTAGACATCGCAAAAGAAAGACTTTATACAACTGACGAGATTGAACTGCTAAAAAAGGCATATATGATAGCAGAAAAATTCTCCAAAAACAGATATAGATTCAGAGATCCTAAAAGACCGTTTCTAGATCATCTTGTCGGAACGTGTAAACTTCTCATGTATTCGAATGTGAACATCGAAACAGTTGTCGCCGGATTATTACACTCCGTAAAACCACTCGACCAGATATACGCACTGGACGCTAAAATTGGGGACATAGTGTCTAATTATTTTGACACTTCTTTGACTCCTGTTAAAAGTATACCATACGAGCATGTGTCAGATGTGCAGTGGGCCGTCTTGAGCATTCAAATTGCGAACGATTATGACATGTATCGTGCGGGGGAGTTACGTCAGTAGATGTATTACCGACGAAAAACATACCGACAACATCTTCGTGGTAACCAAAGAATTTTACGACTTTGCTATTGAAAATAATCTCGAAAACATCACGAAGAAAATGTATATGTTGTTCGACAGAATGTAAAATGTCCAAGTAAATAATTATCGAGGAATAATATAATGATATTGATATGATTCCGGTGGCTATTACGACCTCCACAAAATATGCCGATCTTTTAAACATAACTATTCCGCACAATTATACCTTCTTTGAACGATGGTACATTATCACCCACCCGGAAGACCTTGAAACCATTAAAGTCGTACGAGACTATGGCCATCCGAACATAGAGCTAGTTTTTTTTGATTTTTACGAAAACGACGCATATTTTAATAAAGGCGGTGCTATAAAGATGATGCAACAACGAATTCCGTGTGGAACGTTGGTTTTACTGATAGATTCTGATATTATATTACCGGGTGATTTCTTACAGATGATACCAGAGACGGAACCAGATACACTATACAGTTCAAAATTTCGCCACGATTTCTATTCCATAACCTATTTAAATCACAATAGCCCAAATATGATATACAATAATGACTATTGCGGGTTTTTTCAATTATACACACAGACGCCAACAAGATTGTATCCGGACAGCAAAGACGCGTCGGTGTGTGATTACACGTTCAGAGATTTATTTCCCAAAGATAAAAGAGTTATCTTACCAGATTTAATTCCGAAGCATATAGGGAAATCGAAAATAAACTGGAGAGGTAGGAAAGGCTATGATTTTGCTAAATGATCACTTATCTTCGAAAAGATATTCTAGATATTTAGCGGTATACAGAACGTCGCGAGGCGGGGAAATAATGTCCGAAATAATGAGTTCCTCGTTTTGCTGGTTTATCACGACGATGGATATCTGAGTCGCCTGTGCGTAGTTTCTCATCTCATCCTCGGAAACGTGACCAATCAAAACATTTCTCAGCGGCTCGTGTTGTTCGAATTCGTACTTGATATCAAGGCTTTGACCTACAAACAGATTCGCATACGGCTCGATCAGCTCTTCTGTGAACGTGTCGTACGGGTTGTAAAGCATCCTGTGGTCTACAGCCTGAGCGAGATGAACGGCCGGGGGAAGCTGGCGGAAAGAAAATATTGCGGGACCGTGAATGCCACGAATCGCGTGTGAGTGTGCGATTCCGGCGAACTGAGTGTGGTTTGTGCTCGGTGCTACGACGAACAGCTTACTACCCATGTTGTATCAAAATATGATTATGATACAATAAGCGATATATTTATATTTCAATTTGTCAATATGTAATAAATAATATATCCTTTAAATAATAATGTCGTCGCCGCGATACGTCCTATCTCCCGGTCCAGGACAACCTGAGTCTCATCGAATTCCAAAGCGCATTCTTCAAAGAAAAACTCCGTTGCGCGTAGAGGCCATCCCAGATGCACAGGAAACCGCCAGGATGAAAATAAACAGGCCTGGCATCGGGTTTGACCCTACTCCTTACGGCGAGCGCGTGGGGGGTGGTGTATATGGCAAAATATATAGATGCCGGGTGACGAAAAATTTCATGGAAGACCTCAAACGTGCTTTTAATGCTGGTGGCGTGAAGGTCTTCGAGAGTTTTCCTGCAATCAACACTTTTGTCATGGTAAAGGTTGTCAGACAAAAAAAGAACATAACGGACAAAGAATTCTTCGAAGAGTCAGCGCACGAGAACACGGTGCATTCTAAATTAGCAACCATGCGGTGTAGCTCGTCCGCTCTTGCATGTATATCAAACTTCGTCCCCGAATTTTATGTGTCATTCGTTTCTAAGTTGGATAAAACTCACGAATGCATAACTCTCATGGGATCGGCAGGCGTAACTACTATCAGGAAGATGAAAGGGATATCCGCAGAATTTTACGCTCGCGCCGAGCAAGCCGTGTGTGCGCTGTGGCTCGCAGGATACATTCATGGAGACCTTCATCTCGAAAACATCATGACTGACGACAAAGGCAATGTCAAACTAATTGATTTTGGTTTTGCAGCCAAAATGCCCGAATCGTTTGTTACATTTATCTCACAAGGCGTCAAACAGATGGTTCAATCGGGATCCGACAAGAGTTTGGGAGACCTGTGGACCGAAGGGAAAATGAATGGAACGCAGACGGTGGTCGATTATTCCAATCGTCTTATGAAAGGTCGTGATTACACGTGGTACAATCCGGATTACAAATCCTTGAGGGGGATTTACAACGACATCCCTCGCGGGGGGACAAAATTACTCCCAGGTATACGTTCTAAGTTATGGAGCATCCCCATTGGAATGCGTGGGTCCCCCCTGGAAAATGGAGAAATCCGCCAGAGCCCCGTGGCTCCCCGTAAACAATGGGTCCCTGCGAATGGTAAGTACTGGGCCGACGAACCAAGTCCTAGTCCGTATAAATCACCGTCCCCAAAGCGCATGACCCCCCCGGCTTTACCGCTTCCGAGATTATTGTCTAAAACGCTCCCCGTATTGCCGAAAACACCACCGCCAAAAAAGCTTGCCCCGGCCGATAGACTGAACAAAGTAAACGCCAAAGGCAGGAAAGTTTACAAGAATATCGCTGGTCGCACATACGTTGAACAGAACGGTAAGAAGGTGTACGTGAAGAAGCTGTTCACTCCGAAGAGAAATGCCGCAGTGGCTCCCGTTGCCCCGAAAATCGCCCCCGCTTCTCCAGGCAGAAGTCCGATGATAAATACCGAAAAGGTGGACGCGAAGAAGCGCAAGGTATTCCGGAATTCTAAGGGGCGCACCTACGTGAAACAGGGCGACAAGAAGGTATTCGTGAAGAAACTGTTCACCCCGAAGAGAAATTCTCCCGTGCCAAATGATGGATTTAAAATTGCCAAGACGACGCAGGATGCATATAATAACGGCGTGCGCGTCGGGCAGAAATTCACCGACGAAGCGGAAATTAAGAAGTACAAATCTAAAGTTGCCGCGCAATGGCCACGCGAGTTGGCAGAGGAGTTTGCCGATGGGTTTTTGGCTGGTAGCACGTGGGGCAAGAACATTGACTTTGATGAGAAACCCCCCAAAGCACAGAAAAAAGAACGCGGCGTGTCTATTCGCAAACCTAGAACGGAGGCGCAGGCGTTTGCTGACGGTGTGCGTATTGCGCGGGCGAAAGACGGGAAAGCACGGGAATACCAAGAGTACGTATATGACCACTGGGACCGTGGCATGGTGGAAAGTTTTGACCGTGGATTAAATGCCGGATATGAACGTGCATCATCACCTGTGCAGCCGAAACCCGCACCGGCAACAAGTCCCTCGATAAATACACAGAAGGTGAATGCCAAGAAACGCAAGGTGTACAGAGACACCAAAGGCCGCACGTTCGTGAGACAAGGCGACAAGAAGGTGTACGTGAAGAAACTATTCACTCCGAAGTAATCATTTCGGAAACGATAGCCCGAATGTCTTTTTCTACTTGATGAATTTCAGATCTGCTTAGAAATTTATGCGACATTTGTCCTCGCTTGAACTCGTCCAGACCAAACGGTTTCGACATCGTCTCTCTGCACCAGCAGCTTCCGCGAACGTTGTCAAAACCAAAGATGCTCGCATACTCCATAAAGCGTTCGCGCTCGGCCCCCGGCGGTGCATCATATGTGATCTCCAAAATACGCTTCACAGGCCCGTGAGTCTTAACCCACAATGACGAGCTTTCGGACATCTCAAAATGCGAAATAAGACGAGAGTAGATATTAGACGTGTCGCCGACGTAAATCTTGTTATTGCTCAACTGCAATACATATGTGAAGAAGCGATTGCCGTTTGTGTGATAGGAAGGTCTTCCGAGTCTCATGTATTCGTTGGATACGTGAACGTTCGACCGCGATGACTGTCTGAGAGCTTCGAGCAAGTCGGAGGGAAGTACGTTAAATTCACCCATCGTGCGGGTCATTCGTTAATTCTGTTAAACTATTCGCCCAGGGTCAAATAACAAATCATATCGTCGCCCCGAGTGTATATATACTTCGTTTACGGGCTTTTATGTATAATATTTTCGCCATGTTCATGTCTGCCCGCCCTGAAATCGAGCCTGGGACTTGCTACTGTGGTACGAGCGATCATCACATTTTTGACTCATTGTCTTCGTACGAAGTGTGCCAACAGTGCGGCGTTGTCGTCGAACAAGTTTTGGACGATACTCCAGACTATGCGTATGGAGATGACGGGACCAACAACGGGTTTCATGGACTCGAGGGGTATTCTACGTACATTGACGACAAGGGCACATTGTCAAAGCGTCTGCAGGCATCTCTCATGACGACCGACGAGAAACTCATGCGCGACAGGAGAGAGGTCGTGACGATCATTTGCAACGCCTTCAAAATCCCGAAGGAGAACGTCATATTCGATACTACTATCAGCATTGCTTCGATGCATCACGACAAGGTGAAACTGTCAGGACGCAAAAAGGTTGCCCTGATCGCAGCAGCGTTTTATTTTTCTTGCAAAATTCACCACGCAGCGAGGGATGCCAGGACCGTCGCAAATGTGTGCGGGCTTGACATAAAAATTCTGAATTTTGGAATCAAGTCCATCCGTGAAAATCTCTCGGATTCTCAGTATATGTCCACGAGCAACGGGAACACGTCTACAAACCACAATCTGGCCGAACAATTCATAGCTATGCTCGACATCGACAACGACACGATGAAGACGCTCAGGAAGAACGTGTGGAACATGATTGACGCTCTGTCTGACGCGTTCGACTCTGGAAGAAAGCCTAGGACTGTCGTATCAGCGATGATCGTCATAAGCATGTTTCAAAACAACGTCTCTTTTGATAAAAAGGAGGTCGCAACGAAATTCGGAGTTTGTAGTCAGTCTATCGACAGCTGTATAAGGAGTCTGAAGAAGGAATACAATCTTGTTTTTTAAATAACTTAATAAATATACAAATGTAATACACAAGATGCTTACTTTCGAAAATAATTCAAACAGATGCTGGTTTAATGCCGCGGTGCAGGCAATCCTTCACATCCCGCAGATTTCTAATCTCCTCAGGAGCGATGAAATCTTCCCAAAGATCCTTGTAAAGAAACGCAAAAACTCGTCCGATTTCGCAGACGAACTATCAAGGATAGCTCGGGAATACTGGAGCACGTTTAAACACGAAAAAGTTGTTAACATCGATGCACTTTTTGAGATATTCGTGAAAATTAACAGGAACTTTGGTGGAAAGAAAACATACGATTCTACGGAAGCGTTCTTGGCGATAATCGAAACTCTTGACGGAGCTTTTGTCGCGAAGGAATCTCTTCCTCTTCCAGAGGGTTGCTGCCTGAACTCGTGGAACGAACACATTAATAAAACAAAAAGCTCGTTCCTGTCGGACATTCTACTCGGCCAATCAAAAAGGATGTACAAAGAGGAAACGTCATACGAGCACTTTTCTGCGCTTACGCTCTCGAAGACATCGGTTGCCATGGGAATAGAAGATTATCTGCATGATGAGGACACTGATATTACTCGAGAATTTACTAAGTTGCCTCTAATTCTGCCTATTATCTTTCAAAAGTCTGTCGATAAGCAGTTTATTCACTATGAAACTTATATGACTATCTTGGATGTGGAATACGTTCTGTTTGCTGTAATGTTACATGCTGGAAATATCACCGGGGGTCATTGGGTAAGCATGTGCTCGAACGCGGGGGCGTGGAACCTTTTTGATGACTCTAAATGTACCAGGATTTTTGATTTGAACACGCTGATCCAGAAAGACGCCATGCTTCTTTTGTACAAGAAGAAGTTTTAAATGTTGAAAAGTTCATTTACGGTTATGTTCTCTCTGATATTCAACATCGTCTTTTCATACGTCAGAATATCATTACTCTGGGTCTTATCAGTCCTCACACCGACAACACGCCACATGTTATTGACAATTTCGCATTCTATGACAACACCCGCCTGATAAGTGCAAGAAACCTTCCCAATCGCAACGTCTCGCTTGCTTCGCGGATCGTAAATTCCGATTGTGCCATTGTTATCCATCAAGATGAAATCCACCGTGTGTGTCCCCTGTGGCTTCATTTTGAAAAAGTCAAAGTTTCTCCCGTAGATCACGGGGTCGTCTTTTGGAACGAGTACAACGCCGTCAGTGTGGTAAATATTCGATGCTTCTGCGATCTTGGACTTTGCCGAGTTGACGTCACCGAGCTCAGTCCAAGTCTTCATCCGAAGTTCCACGGGATCGGCGGGGTGCATTTTGAAATCCTTCAGACCCCTTCGCATGGCGACAAGCCGAGAACCCAAGTCCAATTGAGAAACAGTCACACCACTGACAATCACCGCGTCGAACAAAATAAAACACTTCCTCCCATGCTTGTCCACAGTTAGCTCACCGTCGAGCAGGGTTCCTTGGAACAACACACGTGGAATGGCCTTGAGAGGCACCAGATAGGAAGACATAGACCTATCAATGATAGTGCATACTTTGAAACCGAACAAACGCGTGAACATCATGATGAAGCGTACACCATCGGTTTTCTCCGCAATCACATACTTCTTGGTCTTTAGTTTTTCAAAGTCTTTCCTCTCAATACTGACAGGGTTGGGACCTGGAAGTCGCGGGATCTTGTGATCATCCATCCCGAGTTCCATCATCTGTTTTACGATCTCCGTGGCAGACGCTCCCACGAGACGGTGCATATATATCTTCTCGCCATTGATAGTGAGAGTTTCTCTTGCGGTCTCGATCTTCTGTGTATTCACGTTCATTTTTATTGAGTATTACAATGCCGAACGAGTATATAACTATATAAGTGTCGATATGACGACTTCAGATTTCCACGTGGGACACTCAGTGAAGTATATACAAGTATGTACATGCGATTTGTCGATACGAATGACCTTTGTATCGACAAAATGATATTTGAATAAACTAGAATACGAGAGACAAACCGGCTGCTCCGGAAGATATTCTTCCGAGTGGAGGAAGGTCTTTGTCGTCTATTCCTATGACGCCATAGTGTAATGCCAAAAATACGTCACCTATGTCGAATCTGCCAAGAGCGCAGAACAAATAACCAATCACGCCGAGAACTCTCATCCTATGAACGTTGGATAACGCCGCGAGGAGGAAGAATCTCTTGTCGTGACATTGAATTGCGTACGCTGCGGAAAGTTCTCCAACAGACGAAATATATTCTCTATTAATTGCAGAAATGCACGCTAGGATAAGAAGTGCAAACAGGTGAAAACGCGAGGCCCCCATATAATAATATCAATTATTTTTTATTTTCGACAATTCGACCTGATATTTACGCTTCAGATCATTTATGACCTTCTGCTTGGCAGCGAGAGCCGCGGCTATCGTAGAATTAGACTGGGCGATAGTTTGCTGACTGATCTTGGAATTCGCGAGAACTTTTTTCCCTTCGACAGCCACGACGCCAGTTTTTAATTGCTCGGAGACCGCATTGTTCAACAAAGCGGTCTTGCTCCTCAAGAATAGCTCATCCGCAGCATCTTCCTCGGCCTGATTTTTCTTCAACAGATAGACCAAGGCTCCGAATATTATTCCCACTGTGACGACGACCATAGCAATTGTTATTATTACCCATTTAGACATTTACTAGTATCAAACATTTTATATTTATACATACTATACTAATCATCAGATAAAAAATTTGCTAAATATTGCGGATGTTTTTTCCCACACATGATGCATGACCCCCCGGTCATCATATCGTAAATCTTCACCATGAGTATCAAGACGAACGTCATGAGGATAACCAACCCAATCGTTAATGGTAATACCCACGAAGGCACGGGACCCCTGGTGCCAACTATCCCTACTTTTTGACACAGTTGCCGTATATTATTCTCTAACATTGCTTTGTTCATCATATAATATGTAATCAAAATACTATTTTTTGAATACATATTATATATTTGAAGGTCTTGTATCGACAAACCGTATTTACAATGAACATCAAAATTTTCACGGGTGTCATTATTATACACGACTCAATAGGAGTCCAAAATCTTTTCAAGTCTGTAGACCGAAATTTGCGTTTCGACGGAAAGGTCAGAAATGAGTTTATCACGGAGGTGGAATTTAATCCACGATTTAGTTGGCCGACGTGCGTTCACAATAACGATGCGGGTATTAAAATGTTCTACCAAGAGCGACATTGCCAAAATGGCGAACATATCACACGTGTCATATTCGCACTCAGTTATAATATACACACCATCGCGTGGCTTAATCTTCAAAATCACTGTCAGTTGACGGTCGCAAAAATGGAGCGTTACTATTCTCCCCGTCCCGTATATCCTAACATGTCCTGAGAAATTTATGAGATGGCACAATGTCGGGGGATAATACGTGTATTGCCCCTTGGTGTTCAGAGCGTGGACCAAATAATCACTCACGGTGACAGCTACCTTCTGAGCTGCTTTTCTCATCTCATCCGCGTTATGAAGCGCCGCATATTTCACATAGATATTTCGTACTACATCAGATGGCAGTTCGTCCCAGACCATATTCAAGTCTAATATTTTTTTGGTCTCTGTCGTTTTCAAGTCGTTGACCCTGCCAAAAAAACTTATTTGATTATATAAATGGGAAACTTTCTGATTCTACTTCTCCTAGCAGGCATCGTCATGATTGTCACAAATTCTCTATCATATGACAGACCCCGGGAGGTCCAGTACAGATACTTACCTAGGGATCTGGATACATACATCCGGACCGAGGAATTCCCCTCAGCATTATTTGGCAGCATGTGGGACGTTGATACACGTCGTGGCGGAGATGGTGGCCCCAACCCTCCTGGTATACGCCAGTCTAATTAAACAATTTAAAGCCAAATGTAATACAATATATAAGATGACTGAATATCAGCTATCGGTGATCGCCACGGAACATTTGGAAAGGAGTAAGGTTGTCATCGCAGGCTTCAACTCGAAATACGAACAGGGGCGAAAAGAAAATAAATGGCTTCCTCCAGAAAATGGGGCGTTGTGGACGTTGTTGCGCGATCCTCGGGCAACGGACGATGATATAAAGAGTCTGATAATAGCGTTCCCGGATGCGAGAGCACGCGCCTGTGATGTCGAATACATTGTCAATCGCCCCGAACTGGTTAACATTGTGCCTATGGATGAATTTGCACGAAGAGCCATCGGATTTCTGCGCTTGATTGAAGAAATCACCATTAATGAAAGTTGAATGTAACCCGGAAACGCCTGAACGAGAGTGTCATTTGACCCTGATGGAAGAAAGCATTCTCGCTTTGCTCGTCATTTGATCCCGGCAGTCTCATATCAACACAAAAATGCATAAAAGTAGTGAGAACACAAAGTAATGTATCTTCACCACCACCTACCCACTTCTCATAAGAAACAAACAAACAAAGACCCCCCCAACGCCCCTACAAACAACTTAACAGTCCTCAACACAACCAAACCAACTACTTTCAGAATGGCTCCCATTTACACCGCTAAGACCTTCGAGCCCGCCTCTATTTGCTTCGGTCCCGTTGAGAAGAACAAGATGGGCGGAAAGTTCATCCCTCTGACCAACGAGCAAGGCAACAAGACCAAGGTCACCCTGCAGTTCCCCACCATGCATCTGCCATTCGGCCTGTCAGGATACCGCGAGAAGCCCGAGGACGAGCCCATGTCTTACAGCGCCGACCTGTCTTTCCGCGGGTTCGATGAGAACCAGAATGTCAAGACCATCCTTGACAAGATGAACGAACTCGACAAGCACCTGATTGATGCCGCTCACGCCAACTCGGTCGCTTGGTTCGGCAAGCAGAAGTCCCGTGAGCTCCTGGAAGACACCTACCGCAAACTGACAAAGGTCGATCCATCCGGCAAGTATGCTCCAATGATGAAGGCCAAGATTACAATGCTAGGCGATAAGCCCAACGTGCAGATTTTCGACACCGACAAGTCCTCGATTGGTATTGAGGATGTCCCCCGCGGCTCTACCGTCAAGGTGATCGCCGAGATCGCAAGTGTTTGGCAGGTGGGCGCAGGCACTCTCTGGGGTGTGACCTGGCGGGCTGTCCAAATTCTCGTGGTGGAGAAGCCCAACAAGCTGTCCGACTTTGCCTTCGTGGATGACGGCGATGAAATTGCCGAAGACACTGCAGACGAGGCCGACATTGATACCAAGAGCCCAGAAGACATGTATGACAAGTTCCTTTGAAAATGATAATTGATTTTAAACCACAAAATGATGTAAAATCTTAATTTAAACACACACAGTCACAGTCACATGAAACCGTTCAGCTTATTCTCAGTAGTTATTTTATCAAGTTCTTTTTCAGTATGAGATTCTATTTTCTGCTGCCGAAACTTAACATCGTCCGGAGCTTTTCCATGATATGCCATCGGGTTCGACACGCGAAGCTTGGAAGCATCGCGCATAGACATTTTAGTCTTGTTCAAACCGCGTTCGACGTCCAAAAAATCACTCACTCCATCCGCGGGAGGTTGCGAACACAATGCGTCGATGGCTTCGTGGGTGTATGTCTGTATCGCTTTCTTCTTTGCCATTATCCTTTCAGATCCGTCTGGAAGTTTTTCTACTATTTTCTTATTTCTTTCCACCAATGCTCCAGGAAGTTTCTTGGCGTCTCGCGTGAACATCAGCATCTTACCGGGCATCGTGGCAATCTGTTCGGGAGTTCTGAAGCCCAGATGTTCCATAGCGGATAAGTATTCTATGAAGTCTTCCTTGGTAGTCCGTTCCGGGAGCACCAGTGTTACGTTTGTGATATTGGTGCTGTTATCAATGTTATCGCCAATGTGTTTGCTATTATCAATGATTTTATCTCTAGCAACAGTATCACCGAGAATAGGAGGTGCGTTGCCGTGAGACGCCAGATGATCTTTCTTCATAACAAACTCTGTTATTTCACTTGTCATCACATGACCACATGATACTTTTTTGTGTTTACTGGCATTACCAACATCGGTTGTCTTATATCCACAACCACATACGTGTAAGCGAATCTTAAATGTTTCTATATCCATCTTTTTATAGATGCCGGCATTTTTTATTAAGTTAATAAACAAAAAAAAATAATAATACTACATGTAGTTTAAAACACGGCACACTAGTCAAGAACTACATGTAGAACATTTTTTTTTATTTTCATAAACTTTTTTTCTACATGAAACTTTTACATGTATGTTAAATGTTTCGTGTGGTCATAAAACCAGTTGACGATATGAAACATCTGCGATTGTCGTTTGATCCTGGTAGTCTTATATCAACACACCGATGTATAAAACAAGAGCGTGGTAATAGTAATGTATCTCTTCTCACCACCCCCACTCCTCATA
>Ga0114978_10003620_pt1 | contig 12611 bp, 15 predicted proteins | sample S_140212_EF_Meta_FD_87027 | JGI IMG/M metagenome (GOLD analysis project Ga0114978, IMG submission 87027) | Freshwater microbial communities from Lake Simoncouche, Canada to study carbon cycling - S_140212_EF_MetaG | ecosystem: Environmental > Aquatic > Freshwater > Lake | place: Lake...
CAATCGCTCCGCGCGATTGCCGGGAACGAACAGGAAAGACTGTGGGGTGAACATGGCCATCTGTTTAGTATGATCGACGCGCCGCGTAAAGGGCGAGTTGAGTCAATGGCAGGCGACACAGGATCAAGGCGAGCGAGGGCAGCGTGACGGGAATTCTGGCAGGCATGAGGGTCGTTGAGGGCTGCGCATTCGTCGCGGCTCCGTCGGGCGGCATGACGCTGGCGCAACTCGGTGCCGAGGTGATCCGCTTCGATCCCCCAGGTGGCGGGCTCGATGCCAAGCGCTGGCCGGTGACCGGCAACGGCGCGAGCCTCTACTGGGCCGGGCTCAACAAGGGCAAGAAGTCCTTCGCGGTGGACATCACGCGTCCGGAGGGCCAGGAGCTGGCGTCGGCCTTGATTACGGCGCCCGGCGAGAACGCCGGATTGTTCCTGACGAATTTCCCCGCGCGTGGCTGGCTTGGCTACAAGACGCTGAAGCTCAGGCGGCCGGATCTCATCTATCTCGCGATCACCGGCGATCGTCATGGCGGATCCCAGGTCGACTACACCGTGAATTCACGGGTCGGCTTTCCGTCGCTCACCGGCACGCCGGGCGAAGACGAACCCGTCAATCACGTGCTCCCGGCTTGGGATCTCGTGACGGGGCAAATGGCGGCGGTGGGCTTGTTGGCTGCCGACCGGCAGCGGCGGATCACGCACAAGGGCGAGTACGTGCAGCTCAGCCTGCTGGATGTGGCGCTGGCGACGCTGGGCACGCTCGGGTTCCTCGCCGACGCGGAACTGCATGGCCAGGAACGGCCCCGTTACGGCAATGACGTGTATGGTGCGTTCGGCCGCGATTTCGCGACTCGCGATGGCCGGCGCGTGATGGTCATCGGACTGACGCGCCGCCAGTGGGCCGGACTCCGCACGGCTACCGGACTCGCTGCAGCATTTGATGCAGTCGGACGGTCGCTCGGCCTCGATCTCGACGAGGAAGGCAATCGCTTCCTCGCCCGCGAGCAACTGAATGCCGTTCTGGCGGGCTGGATTGCAGAGCGCGACTCCTCTGAAGTCTGCCGCGTGTTCAAGGCACACGACGTATGTTTTGGTCCGTACCAGACCGTCACGGAACTGCTGCGCGATGACCCTGAGGCGTCTGTCGACAATCCACTATTCAAGCGGGTGACCCAGCCCGGCATCGGCGCCTATCGCATGCCAGGGTCGCCGCTCTATTTCTCGAACGCGACCCACGAGGATCCGCGGCCGGCTCCGCGACTCGGTGAGCACACGGACGAGATTCTCGAGACGATACTGGGACTCGGCGGCAGTGAAATCGGCCGCCTGCATGACCAGGGAATCGTGGCAGGGGTGAAGTAGCGACATGACAAAGGCACCCATCGACGTCTCGGGACCCTGGTTCGAGGACCTGTCGCGCGGCCAGGAGTACGACGCACCGGCGGTGACCCTGACTGCCGGACATGCCGTGTTGTATCAGGCGCTCTGCGGCGATCGCCTGCGGTTGCCGCTCGATCACACCGCCAGTCGCCGGGTGACAGGCAGGCACGAACCGCTGTTGCATCCGATGCTGCCCATCAACCTCGCCATCGGGCAGTCCACGTGGGTATCGCAACGCGTGAAGGGCAACCTGTTCTATCGCGGCCTGATGCTGCATCGGCAGGTCCATCTCGGCGATACGCTCTATACGCGGACGAAGATCGCGGCCTTGCGCCAGAACCAGCGGCGGCCGGACCGGGCTGCCACCGGGATGGCCGTGCTCGAAGTGGAAACCCGCAACCAGCAGGGTGACACGGTGCTTAAGTTCTGGCGCTGTCCGATGCTGCCGTGTCGCGATTCCACTGCCGACACTGGACACAACGACGATCTCGACAGTATCGGCACTGCGCCGCTGACCGACGCCTTGGTCGCCGCGGTTCCCGAGTGGCCGCCGGACGACGGCGAGGCGTCGTGGTCCGGGATGAAGGCCGAGAACCTCGAGGCGGGACAGGTGTACCGGATCGACTCCTGGGACACCGTCACGGCCGCACCCGAGTTTGCCCGCGTCACGCTGAACATCGCGATGGCGCACACCGATGCCCGCAGTTCCTATCTGGGCGAGCGACTGGTCTACGGAGGCCACGTCCTCGCGATCGCATTCTCACAGGTGACGAGGGCGTTGCCGAACCTGCTGACGATGATCGCGTGGGAGCGCTGCGATCACCTTGCACCGGTGCTCGAAGGTGATCGCCTGCGCACGGAGGTGACCCTTGTCGCCAAGGTGCCGGCACCTGGAGGGGCACTGCTCGAGCTTGCCGTTCGTACGTTCGGAAGCCGCGGAGGTGGCACTGAGGTGGGTGGAGTCGAGGCGCCCGTACTCGACTGGGTCGTCTGGGTGCTGTCAGCGTGAGCAGGCACGCCTGATCGAAGGGGCGCCGTTCCTGTCCGGAGCAACGCGGTCTACCTACGGCAGCCAGGCAGTTGACACCTGGCTCGCACGGAGGCAGCTCCATGTCACGGTTGTCGGCAGGTTTGACGATAGTGCGCTGCTCAAGTGCTTTGCGCAGCGAGCACTAGGAGTCATTGCGGTGCCCACAAGTATGGAAAGCGATGTGCTCAGGCAGTACGGTCTCGTGCTGCTCGTGCTGCTCGTGCTGCTCGGGCGCGCGAGCGAAGCTACGCAGTCGCTCTTCATCATCAGACCACGCCGCCAGCGGATCCATCCGCTAGTGCTAGAGATCGAGCAGGCCGCGCTGCACGCCTAGCGACCGTCCCTGTGCTTGCATGCGAAGGCCGGTACAATTCGCGCCGCCCCTTCGCCTGTCACAGTCGAGTCAGCTTGATGTCGCGCTCCCGCGCCGCCCGTTCCCGAAAGTCCCATGGTGCGCGTCGGCGCAAGCTGAAGCTGCTGGCCTTCTGGCCGCGCGCGCAAACGACCAAGCGGTGGTGGCGCCGACTGCGCCGCCTGCCTGCGCGCATGCAGATGCTCGTCGGCATCGCCTTCGTCTGTGTCCTCGCGCTTACGGTGAATGTCGCCTACCAGGTCATCCGCAAACCTACGGAACTGTTCTTCCCGGTCAGCGGCACCCTCTACAAGAGTCCGGCCGAGACGTGGGATGAATATGCCCCGATCTTCAAGCGGCACTCGACCGCGTCGATCTCTCCCGAGTTTCTGGCGGCCCTCGCGCAGACCGAAGGGTCCGGCAACCCGATCGTCAGAACGTACTGGCGGCTCAAGGTGACTGACAAGCCCTTCGACATGTACCGCCCGGCATCGAGTGCCGTCGGCATGTACCAGATTACGGACGGGACCTTCGCCGAGTCGCGGCGCTACTGCGTGCATAACCACGTGGTCGTCGAGGACGGTCCGTGGAACGACACGAAGTCGTGCTGGTTCAACTGGGCCTATTTCCGGGTCGTTCCGAGCCACGCGGTGGAGCTCACGTCCGCTCATCTCGATCGCAGCGTGTCGAGCGCCCTCGCGAGGGCCGGCATCCGGTCGGCGTCGCCCCAGCAGCGTCAGGATCTCGCAGCGGTGATTCATCTGTGTGGCGCGGGGGCGGGAGCGGTCTATGCCCGCCGGGGGCTGCGGTTTGCGCCCAAACAGCGCTGCGGCGACCATGACCCTCGCGAATACCTCGCCCGCGTGAACCGGATGAAGCAGGTCTTTGCGGACCTCAGGCGAAAGGACGTCTGACACCAACGTCGTTACGCACGCCCAGCGCCGCCTGTGCCAGAATCACGCAGCTCTTGATGGCAGCTTCGAGGATACAAGAATGCAACAGCCAGCGAAGGCACGGGGAAGCGGCAACTCGACTGCGCACATCCTCTTTGCCAGCCTGATCGGCACGACGATCGAGTTCTTCGATTTCTACATTTATGCCACGGCTGCCGTGCTCGTGTTCCCGAAGCTGTTCTTTCCTTCTGCCGACCCGACCTCCGCAACGCTACAGTCGCTGGCTACGTTTGCGCTCGCGTTCTTCGCGCGGCCGGTCGGTTCCGCGGTGTTCGGACATTTCGGCGACCGGGTCGGCCGCAAGGCCACGCTGGTCGCCGCGCTGCTGACGATGGGACTCTCCACCGTCGCGATCGGCCTGCTGCCTACGTACGCGACCATCGGTGTGGTCGCGCCGCTGCTGCTCGCGCTGTGCCGTTTCGGCCAGGGCCTTGGCCTCGGTGGCGAGTGGGGTGGGGCGGTACTGCTGGCGACGGAGAACGCGCCGCCCGGCAAGGGCGCGTGGTACGGCATGTTCCCGCAACTCGGCGCACCGATCGGCTTCCTGTGTTCCACCGGCATCTTCCTGGCCCTGAGCGAATCCTTGAGCGATGCGGAGTTCTTCGCGTGGGGATGGCGTGTGCCATTCCTCGCCAGCGCACTGCTCGTGTTCTTTGGTCTCTATGTGCGGCTGCGACTCGAGGAAACTCCTGCGTTCCAGAAGGCCGTGGACAACAACGAGCGGGTTCGACTGCCCATGATGGCGGTGCTGCGCGACTATCCGGGCACGCTGGTGCTCGGCACGTTCGCGGCCACGGCGACGTTCGTGGTGTTCTACCTGATGACGGTGTTTTCGTTGAGCTGGGGCACGACGGCACTCGGTTACTCGAGGCCCAGCTTTCTGGTGCTGCAGATGATCGGCGTACTGTTTTTTGCGCTGACGATTCCGTTCTCGGCAATGATGGCCGACCGCATCGGTCGTAAACCCATGCTGGTGGCGGCGACCGTCGGCATCATCGCGTTCGGGATGCTGTTCGAACCGCTGTTCGGCTCCGGCAGCCAGGCCAGTGTGCTCGTGTTCCTGTCGCTCGGGCTCGCGCTCATGGGGCTCACTTACGGGCCACTTGGAACGGCGCTGTCAGAGCTGTTTCCAACGGCCGTGCGATACACCGGCGCGTCACTGACGTTCAATCTCGCCGGCATCACCGGTGGGTCGCTCGCGCCGTACATCGCGAGCTGGCTGGCGGGCCGGTACGGTCTCGCGAGTGTCGGGTACTACCTGAGCGCGGCAGGCCTGCTGACGCTGATTGCATTGTTGTTGCTCAACTTCGGTGCTCGCCAGGGGAGGTCGCAAGGCCAGTGATGCGAATCCCGGTGCTGTTTGCGTTGCTGGCAATCGGTGTTGCTGCACCCGCCGCCGAGCGCGTGGCCCCGCGACGTACCCCGCCGGTCGCCGTTCTCATCAAGGGCGAGAAGCGTTCTGCGGATGTGCGAGAGGCGGTCGAGCGAATGTTCCTGGGGACGAATTCACTCCGGAACGCTGGAGGTCGCGCGACGCTCTCCCGCGATCCTGCGCTGACGGCCGCAGCCGGTGCGTTTGCCGACTTCATGGCGCAGACCGACCGATATGGCCACGAAGCCGATGGCAGCAACCCGTCGGCTCGCGCAGGGAAGGCAGGCTACGACGCCTGCATCGTTGCGGAGAACATCGCATACCAGTCGCTCTCGACGGGCTTCAGCACCGATGAGCTGGTCCAGACATTCCTTGACGGCTGGATGGACTCGCCAGGACATCGCGCCAACATGCTGGCCCCCGCAGTGACTGAGCTCGGGGTGGCGATTGCGCGTAGCGCGAGCAGCGGGAAGTACTACGGAGTCCAGCTCTTCGGCCGCCCGCGATCGCAGGGCGTGGAGATTCACGTTAGGAACAATGCCGACGTGCCACTCAACTATGAGTTCGACGGCGAGGCTCAGTCGTTACCTGTGCGCACGACAGTCAGGCACCTGCAGTGTCGCCCGACAACGCTCGTCTTTCATTGGCCTGGCAAACAGGTGGCAACGCGGCTCGATGCCGAGACGCAACGAGTCTATGAAGTCGTCCGCGACGGGTCCGGGAAGTTTCGAGTGAATCTGGAGCGTGCGCACCAGTGACATGGCGCCTCGACTCATGCGCGGCCAGGTCCGATGCCAGCGCCGTGCCGAGCGGGAGACGAATCCCGTCAGGCTGTCGTGACGGGAGCTGCGGGAGTGCCGGCAGCATCGTCCTTCTGGTCGGGCTTCTCGCTGCGCTTGCGCAGCTTCTCTTCCTTCTTGAGCCGCGTCTGTTGCTCGCGCTGCTTCTTCTGGTGCTTGTAGTTGGGCTTGGCCATGAAATACCTGTGTCCGGGAAGTGGGAGCCTTAAGGGCGCCGCCCAAGGCGGCGCGGCGGCAGCAACTGCTCGGCCACTGCGCTTCTGGATCGCGATGCTTCCGGGTCGGCAGCAGGCGAGCGATTCAACGAATGCGGATCCACTATACCCGCGTCCTGCTGCCCGCGTGCCACTCGTTTTGAGCACCACCCGCCGCCCGCTGGCATACTTCCCGCCTCGGTGATCGGGAGCGCGCAATCATGATCTGGTTTCAATCCACGACCCTCGACGAACTCAAGGAGCGGATGGCGTCGCGGCCCGGGCTTTCGATGCATCTCGGGATCGAATTCACAGAACTCGGTCCGGACTTCCTGTCGGGTCGGATGCCTGTGGATGGCCGCACCCACCAGCCCTTCGGATTGCTGCACGGGGGTGCCTCGTGCGTGCTGGCCGAAACGCTGGGCAGCGTTGCAGGCGGACTCACCGTCGATCGCACCGTGTCACGCGTCGTCGGCCTCGAGATCAACGCCAATCACATCAAGGCAGTGAGCCGCGGCTTCGTGGTCGGCACTGCGAGGCCGCTGCATCTGGGCAAGAGTACCCACGTATGGGAGATCCGCATTGAGACTGAAGAGACCCGGGCCCTGGTGTGCATCAGCCGCTTGACCCTGGCCGTCGTCCGCGCCAAGTAATCCTTTATGTCCATCAAGACGTTGTTTCCGACGCTGATCTATACCGCCCCTCTGCAAAGGGCGGGTGTCGCCGATCTCAACCGCAGGCTCGAACGGGAATGCGTGCAGCTGTCATTCGACGACGAGGCTGGCGCAAAGTGGTCGGCCAGCAACTATCCGGGCGGGTTCACGTCCTACGGGTCGCAATCACGCATGCATACGGTGTCGCCCACGTTCGCTGCGCTTGAGGCCCGGCTGAACCGCCACGTCCGCGTCTATGCGTCACAGCTCGATTTCGACCTCACCGGGCGCGAACTGTCGATGACGGATTGCTGGGTCAACATCATGCCGAAGGGCGTCGTGCACAGCCTGCACCTGCACCCGCTCTCCACCATCAGTGGTACGTACTACGTGCGGACGCCAAAGGGCAGTGCAGGTCTTCGGCTGGAGGATCCGCGCCTCGATCGCTTCATGGGCGCGCCCCCCCGCAAGGCCAACGCCCGGGATCGCAGCCGGTCCTGGGTGACCATCCCGGCCGAGCGGGGCCAGGTGGTGATGTTTGAAAGCTGGCTGCGCCACGAGGTGCCGCCCAATCCGGCGGCCAGCGAGCGGATCAGCATCAGCTTCAATTACAGCTGGTTCTGACGGTCGGAGACGCAACGCGCATGCGCTGGGTAATCCGAGGGCCATGGGCTTGCCGGATAAGTTAACTCGCACCCCCTGATCATGGAACTAGGGGCATAGTGGGGTCGGCTGAAGCGGAGTGCATTCGGATGATCCAGTCCCTGGTTGACCTGCCCCCGGTTGAACGGCGAGGGCGTGACGAACGGCGTAGCCGGACCCTGTTTGCCTACCTGTATGGCGGCCACCGTCCCCGCCGACTGAATGGTCGCCGGGAAGCCGATAAGGTCTATCCCTTCATCGACTGGCACTCTGCCCGCGTGCTCGCGCTCGCGCTCGGCATCCTTGCCCTGTGCGTGGCCGACGGCGTGCTGACCGTGGTGCTGATCACCAACGGGGCCACCGAAGCAAACCCGCTCATGGCGATGCTGGTGCCGCAGAACCTCGGGTTGTTCGCCGCCGTCAAGCTGACGCTGACCGCCACGAGCCTCTTTGTCATTGTTGCCTGCAGCCGCATGCGGCTGATGCGGCATATTCCAGGCGAATCGATCATGTACCTCGTCCTGGCCGGTTATGCAGTCCTCATCGGCTACGAGCTCAAGTTGCTCGCGGTCATCCAGGACGTCTGGTGACCGTCACGCATTGACCGTCAGTGGGCGTCGCCCGGCGCCACGCTTGCCGCTTCCTGCAGTCCGGCCTTCTCAAGCGAGGCTGTGACGAAGCCCGAAGAACGCATCTGCGCAGCGAACCCGTCGAGGGCCGCGCGCTTCTGCTGATCGCCCTTGCGAACCACGAATTCCTGGACGACCTCCAGAAAGCTGTCGGGCAGTGACCGTAGCTCCGCGGATGCCTTGTCCAGTTCCAGCGCCCGCTGGCGGTTCACGCCAAATGCCGTGACTTCTCCGTTCTTGAACAGTGTTTCAAGCTCGGCCTGCGGAGGCTGCCGGTCAAACACCCTCACGCGCGCCTGGGTCATGTGGCTGCTCACAAACAGCTCCTGTGTTTGCCCCTTTACCGCCCCGACAATAAGCCCGGTGCGATCAACGTCCTTCGACTGTTTGAGGGGGGAACCTTCCGCCACGACATACGAGTTGTGCATGTTGGCGTACGGGCCTGCGAAATCGACTTCCTCTGCACGGGACGCCTCATAAGCCAGAAAGCCGATATCCGCCGACCCGTCGTTGAGGTGGCCGATCACGCCGCGCGCATCGGGAGCGGGAAGGATCTGGAAGGGTACGCCGAGACGCTTCGCCAGCTCCTGCACGAGGTCTGCGACCGGACCGGTGATCGCGCCGGTCGTCGGGTCGACTCTGCCTTGAACCGGGTTGGCACCCAGAAAAGCCGCCCTCAGCGTTCCCGTCGGGGCCAGTGTGGCGCGCAGCGACGCCGCTGACGTGTCGGCAGCCAGCGTCGGCGAGGCCACGAGGAAAACTGCAATCAATGCGGTCAGGACCTGCTTCATGGGCATCGCTCCTTGTGGGACGAGTGCATTGTGCACGGATGGCACTGCAGGGAACAGGCAGCGGGATCCATCAGTCGCACTCAGGACCCATGCTGCGGCGCCGCGGTCGTGACGTCGATGATCGGCGTGCAGCGTTACTCAGCGGACGACGCTCGTACTGTCCTCGAGGTGGGCCTGATTGAGCGACGACTGGACGAATCCCGAATCGCGAACGTCCTGCGCAAACATCGCAAGCAGATCGCGTCTCGCGGCGGCCCCATTCGGTACGACAAATTCCTGGTCGATGTCGAAAAAGCTGTCGGGCAGTGCGCGCAATGAACTGGCTTCGCTCTGCAGATCGAGCGCTCGTTGCCGATTCATGCCGAACGCCGTGACTGCGCCGCTCGCAAACAGCTTCTCGATTTCCTCGGGCGACGGCAACACTGCGAACAGCTGAATCCGCGCTTTGGTGAGGTGGCCACTCAGGAAGAACTGCTGGGAAACCCCCTTCACCACTCCCACCGTGATGCCCTCACGGTCGACATCGGCCGACGTCCTGAGCGACGAAGTCTGCGCGACAACGAAAGAACTGAGCATGCGGGCGTAGGGGCCGGCGAAGTCGACTTCGGTGGCCCGGGTTGCGTCGAAGGCCAGGAAGCCGAAGTCTGCTGCACCGGTTCGCAGGAGCTCGATCACTGCACGCGGATCGGCTGCAGGCAGCAGCCTGTAAGCGACGCTTATGCGCATTGCCAGCTCCTTGACGAGATCTGCCGCGGGGCCTGTCACTGCGCCCGTTGCCGGATCGACCCGGCCCTGGACGGGATTCGTGCCGAGGAATGCAACCCTCAAGGTGCCCGTGGGTGCGAGGGTCTCCCGGGCGGACTGGGCGAGCGCGGGTGCATTGCTTCCCCTTGCCGGGGTCGCCGCAGTGGTGGCCGCAGACGTGACCAGCGAGGCAACCGCCAGAATGACCAATCTCAGCATCGGATGACCTCAACGCGGACCCGCAGTCGCTCCATTGTGTCATGGAGCATCGGTTTTCCCGGACAGTGCGGCACTCAGGGATTCCAGGTACGAAGCACGGCCGCTCCGGGGTATAGTGCTGCTGCAACGGGAGCCCCGTTGGCCAAGGGTGTCGACCGGGCAGGAGGATGCGGATGACGTGGTGGACATGGATTATCGCTGGCGTTGCGCTCCTCGGCCTCGAGCTGCTGGTCATCGATGCGCAGTTCTTCCTGGTCTTCATTGGCCTTGCGGCCATCGTCGTCGGGGTTGCCGCGCTGGCCGGCCTCAGCGGGCCCGAGTGGGTGCAGTGGCTGCTGTTCGGCGTGCTCGCACTGATCTTCACCTTCGGCTTTCGCGCCCGGATCTACCGGAAGCTGCGCGGGAATGTGCCAGACTATGGAGATGGGCTTTCGGGGCACACGGTGGTGGTTCCCGACGGGCTGGCTCCCGGCGTCGAAGGCCGGATTGAGTTTCGCGGCTCGACCTGGCGCGTGCTGAACGTGGGCAGCGAGCCGATCGCAGCCGGCGGGCAGGCCCGGATCGTCAGCACCGAAGGCCTGGCGCTGCGCGTCGCACCCCTCTAGATCATTTCTCAAGCAAGAGAGCAGGAACATGGAATCTCCGGTCATCGTCGCCATCATCATCGCCATTGCGATCATCGTGCTGCTCAGCAAGACGGCGGTGGTCGTGCCGCAGCAGCACGCCTTCGTCATCGAGAGCCTCGGCAAGTACAGCCGCACGCTGCGTGCCGGGTTCTACATCCTCGTGCCCTTCGTCGAGCGGATCGCGTATCGCTACACGTTGAAGGAGCAGGCGACCGACATCCCCGAACAGGTGTGCATCACGCGCGACAACGTTCAGGTCGGTGTAGACGGCGTGCTCTACCTGCAAGTGCTCGATCCCGAGCGTGCGTCCTACGGCATCGCGAGCTACCTGTTCGCCATCGTGCAGCTAGCGCAGACCACCCTGCGCAGCGAAATCGGCAAGATCGACCTGGATCGCACCTTCGAAGCCCGCGGCACGATCAATGCGAATGTCGTGAGCGAACTCGACAAGGCGTCGGAGCCCTGGGGCGTCAAGGTACTGCGCTACGAGATCAAGAACATCAATCCGCCGAAGGACATCCTGGGTGCGATGGAAAAGCAGATGCGCGCGGAGCGCGAGAAGCGTGCCGTGGTGCTGACGTCGGAGGGTGTGCGCGATGCGCAGATCAACAACGCCGAGGGCGAGAAGCAGCGCGTGATCAAGGAGTCCGAAGCCAAGCGGCAGCAGCAGATCAACGAAGCAGAAGGCGAGGCCAGTGCGATCCTCGCCGTATCGAGCGCGACTGCGGAAGGCCTCAAGGTGGTAGCCGAGTCCCTGCATCTGCGGGGCGGCCATGAGGCCATGCAGCTGCGCATCGCCGAACAGTACATCGCGCAGTTCGGACAGATCGCCAAGCAGGGCAACACGCTGGTGGTGCCCGCGAACCTGGCGGATCTTGCGTCGATGATCGCCATGGCAACCAAGGTGACGCAATCTTCGGGAGCTGCGGCCAAGTAACGACGCGGTCAGGAGGCCGGGCCGTCTCGGGTCTGCGACGCGAGCGGGGTGCCCCTCGCCAGGGCGAGGGGCGGACCCTGTGGATCAGGCGTCGGTGAGTTGGCGTTCGCCGAGCGGCACGCAGTAGATGTCCACCGGTCCCGATCGGCCGCGCAGTGTCAGGGGGGGCAGCGCCACAGCACCCACGTCATAGCCGCGGGCGTCGAGCGCACGTTTCACCGAACCCGAAAACAGGACTTCACCCGCACGTGCCCGCTGGCTGAGGCGCGCTGCCACGTTGACCGTGTCGCCGATCATCGTGTAGCTCATGTACTGCGACGAGCCGACGTCGCCGGTCAGCACCTCGCCATCGTTGATGCCGATGCCGAGCCCCACGTGGATATCGTGCCGGTCACGCCATTGCCGGGCGAGTTCCCGGAATCCGGTCAACATTTCGGAGGCGGTCTGGATGGCGCGTGCCGGCCCGTCCTGCTGTTCGACCGGTACGCCGTAGCCGATCATCAGCGAGTCGCCGGACATGTTGAAGATCGTGCCGTCATGGCGGAATGTGATCTCCGCCAGCATCGAGAAGTATTCGTTCAGTACCCGCAGCGTGTCGCCAGGGCCCAGCCGCTCTGCCATGGACGTAAAGCCCCGCATGTCTGCAAACATGACTGCAGCCCGCGTGCTCGTGCTGTGCTGGGGCAGCGGCGGCTCCGTCGCATCGATCTCATGCAGCATGCGGTCGGCGAGCTGCGGCGAAAGGTATCGGCAAATGGTGGTACGGATGCGGTCACGCACCATGCGTTCCCGGTTCACTACCGTCGAGGTCATGCGGCGCCGGATGGTGGCCTGTTCCATGAGCGCCTCGGCCACAGCGAGCAAGCTTCGCGGTCCGGCATGGCGTGTGACTGCATCGTCGGCGCCAGCGCCGACAGCCGCAGTCCCCTCCGCATCCGTGTTGCAGACTGCGAGGATCGGCACGAGCATCGTCTTCGAGTTGGCTTTCAGCGACCGGATGACCGTCAGTGCGCCGGCATTCTCACCGTCGACGATGAGCAGGTCCGTCCAGCCATCGCGCATCAGGTCGCCCAACCCGGAGACCGAATTGCAGCCCGTCGCAGACATTCCGAGCGTACTCAGGCAGTCATGGGCGTAGGAGCCGTTCGGATCAGAAGGTGAGAGAATCAGGATGCGGGGGGTGACTGGATTCTGTTCGCCTGGCAGCATGGTTTTGTTCTAGTAGCGAGAATAGAGACGCCCCGCATCTTTGCAGGACTCAAAGCGCATATCCAGAACACCCGTCAAGGC
>Ga0114978_10003621_pt1 | contig 12607 bp, 10 predicted proteins | sample S_140212_EF_Meta_FD_87027 | JGI IMG/M metagenome (GOLD analysis project Ga0114978, IMG submission 87027) | Freshwater microbial communities from Lake Simoncouche, Canada to study carbon cycling - S_140212_EF_MetaG | ecosystem: Environmental > Aquatic > Freshwater > Lake | place: Lake...
CCGCACGGCGCGCGGCGCGCCCGGCATTATGTTGTTGTCGCCGTGACTGGTAGGAAAGTAGCGCTTATCGAAAAGGTTCTCGACGTTGACCTGTGCCTGCAGCGTGTCCGTCAGCCGCACGAACACAACGCCATCGATGCGGGTGAAGCCGGACAGGATCACCGCGTTGGAAATCGAGGCGAACATCCTAGTCTGGTGCACGATGCCCACGCCGCTGCCGTTGTGGAATGTGGATGCCCTGCTGGCCGAGTGCGGAATCGCCATTCATCAGCCGGGACGACTACAAGGACCGACGCTCAGCCGCACTGGCTAAGTGGAAAACCCTCACGGCCTAAGACCAGGACCGCCCTGCCCTAGACACGCCAGCCGGAGAAAAGTTGCCGCTGGACTGACGGCAACTCTCCGGCTGCTAAAGCTGGCTGGGTGCTGACAAGTTTGTGGCCCATAGCGTCCCAGTGTCGGGGCTGGTGCCCAACGCCGACCGTACGCGCCAGCCGTCGGACACGGCAGAGCGCAACGCGCTGAGGGCGGCGTTTTTTCGTTCCATGATCAGCGGTTCCTGGCCATGGCCGGCCATGAAGAGCGGCATGCCCCCGTTACTGGCGCAAGATCAGGAGAGATCATGGGTACCGCAGGATTATCCGCCCAGCACTTTCACACTTTGTCACATTCTAGACGCGCTCCAGCAAAGTAGCGGCGCGAGAAGGTCCGAGTCTCAACTGAGAACTCGTCTTCAGTTCCAACTCTGCCGATGCGGCTCTGCTGCGTCACTTGACGCGATTAGATATCTGCTTCGTTGGAAGCTGGAAGAGCGCGCGATGCGTAGACACAACGGACGTCGCGGCCACTTCCGCCGCATGAAAGGGTACCAATGAGCGCTCCAGCCATCAAACCACCGCGCACTGGATCGAAGTTCATTCCAGCGACCCTGTCGCAGGACTTCATCGCCTCAATTGTCGTCTTTCTTGTGGCCGTGCCGCTATGCATGGGCATCGCCATTGCTTCAGGCGTCCCGGCCGAGAAGGGGCTGGTCACCGGCATCATAGGCGGCATCATCGTTGGAACACTCAGCGGCGCTCCGCTACTCGTCAGCGGCCCGGCAGCGGGGCTGGCGGTTATAGTCTATGACCTCGTCCAGGATCACGGCATCACGGCGTTGGGGCCCATTCTGATTGTCGCAGGTTTAGTCCAGGTAGTCGCGGGACTGTTCAAGCTGGGTCAATGGTTTCGAGCGATTTCGCCGGCAGTAGTCCACGGGCTCCTGGCCGGTATCGGTGTGCTGATCGTCGCCAGCCAAGCTCACATAATGATCGACCAAACGACACTGCCCAGCGGCATCAGGAACATCCTCGGGGCACCGGCTCGCTATTTGGCGCTCTCGCCGACGGCGTTCGGCCCGACTGAGCAGGCCTTCCTCGTCGGGGCGATCACTATCCTAACGATCCTCCTATGGGAGAAGTTTCGGCCAAAGTCGCTCAAGCTTGTACCTGGCGCGCTGCTGGGCGTGATCATCGCCACGGCCTTGACCGCCATCATGGCTCTTTCGATCAAGAAGGTCGTCGTCCCGGACTCGCTGGTCGCAAGCCTCGCCTTCCCGACCCCGGCCGACTTCGGCGTGCTGGCCTCGCCGACGATACTGTTAACCGCCGTCGCCCTGGCCTTCATCGCTAGCGCCGAGACTCTTTTGGCCGCCGTCGCCGTCGACAAGATGCAGGACGGTACCCGAGCTAAGTTCGACAAGGAATTGATCGCCCAAGGCTTCGGCAACGCTCTGTGCGGGTTCGTCGGAGCCCTGCCGATGACTGGGGTGATAGTGCGCAGTTCGGCCAACGTCCAGGCAGGCGCCAAGACGAGATGGTCGGCCATCCTGCACGGGGTCTGGATCCTCGGCTTCGTAGCCCTCCTACCCTGGCTGATGCGGTTGATCCCGATGGCTTGCCTCGCGGGCATCCTTATCGTGGTCGGTTGGAAGCTTGTTAGCCTCAAACATGTTCGCCATCTCCACAAACTTTATGGCGTCCTGCCGGTAATCGTTTGGGCCGCCACCTTGATCATGGTGGTGTCGACCGATCTCCTGCTCGGCGTCCTTACCGGTATCGCACTGTCGCTGCTGGAACTGATCCCATTTGTACGGAACCTGAGCCTGTTGATCCAGCAGCGGGGGACGGCTGAAGAGCCCGAGCTCGAACTGGCCGGCACCGCTACACTATTCCATCTGCCTCGCCTCGCTAAGGCACTGGACGGCTTACCGGAGCGGGGAACGGTGCGCTTAGTCTTCAAAGGACTGGCTAACGTCGACCACACTTGTTCCGAGCTGATCAGCGACTGGCTGCAGCGTCGCAAGGCGGCGGGCGGTCACACCGAGATCGATGGGGAAGGTGCGGCCTTGCACCGTCAGTTCGCCGAAGCGGCAGCTTAAGGCGGCGCGCGTGAACCCGAACGGCAACTCGACATTGCAGGGCACGGCGGATCTGGCCGCGCTAAGGGCCAAGCTGGAGCACGCGGCGCACCTACTGCCCCAGCAAGGGCCCATCGGCGTCTTTATCCACCACAACACCCTGCACGCCTTCGAGCACCAGACCTTTGAAGATGGCCTGCTGAGCGGATCGGCCGTGTTCGGAAACGAGCCTTATCTGCTTGAGGACAAGTATCGCGACGAGGTCAGCCGAGGACGCATCTTGTCGTCTGACCTTCGGGGCGCGCTGGAGCGCGAGCTCGGTGCCCGAGCCCGCCAATCGGTTGCCGGTCTCTGCACCGTCATAGACCTGCGACTGGGTATGCTGGAGCATCCGTTGCGCCTCGGTACACGCACCGAGCTTGAATGGCTCATGGCCGAAACTGATGCGCTGCACCGTACCCGCAGCGACGTGTCGGAAGTGAGCCGGAAGAATCTGATTAACGCGACTCGCCAATGGGTCATGCGCCGACTGCGGGCCAATGTCCCAGACCCGGAACATCCGGCCTGGATCGGCGAACTGTTCGCGCACTTCGGCGAGAAGCGGATCGAGGACTGGACTGAGGCGCGATGGGAAGCGTTTACGCTCTCCGCGCTTTGGGAAGTGTGCGAGGCCGGAGCGCGATTGATCGATTGCCCGATCCCAAAGCCGGTGGAAGCGGTTCGCCATCGCGACTTGCTGCTCGCGGCCGCCGGCGTCGACAGCGACGTGATGGTCAACGACGTGCTCGTCCGTGTCTGTGCCGCCTTTCTCGACCAGGGTATTGCCCACTCGACCATGCCAGGCCGGGACCAGGGATTGTACAGCGCGTTTCTGCAGCTCTTTTCCCAGGGCGGAACAGCCTCGGTTTGGTGGGGACGCGCCCTTGCGGAAGAGGTTCGATCCCTGCGGGACGGCAATGTCGACGCCCTGGCCAGCATCGAGCAGTCGCTGCAAGCGCTTGGCGTCCAGCCGGATGCGCATGAGGCCTACCTGTCGGCGACGTTGCTAGCCCTACGCGGCTGGGGCGGGATGATCTGGCACGTCGAGAACCGCCCTGACCGGGTACACCATGCAATTCCGCAAGGCAGCCTGATCGACTTCGTGGCCGTGCGACTGATCATCGAGCGCCTAGCGCTGCGCGCCGCTGCGGCCGACGCGCTAGGCTACGACGGCACCCTGTCGGTAATGCGCGCCTACCTGAAGCCCAGGGCCAAGCCGCAGGCACCCGCAGCCTGCGAATGGCGCCGGGCCTATCTGTTGTTCCAGCTGGCTCAGGTCCTGGGGTGGAGCCCAGATGGCTTATACCACCTTACCCAGGAGCAGTGGACCGATCTGATCAAAGAGGTTGAGAGCTTTGAGGCGCTCGACCGCCGTCGGGTGTTCCACCTCGCCTATGAACGCCGCTTCCGCGAGCAGATGCTGGACGCGCTCGGCGTTCACCTCGCGGCCAACGGCACCTCGCCCCCAATTGAGCGGCCGTCGTTCCAGGCGGTATTCTGCCTCGACGAGCGGGAGGAATCGATCCGTCGCCACCTCGAAGAGGTAGCGCCTAACGCCCGCACCTTCGCCGCCGCCGGCTTCTTCGGCGTCGCCATGTACTATCGGGGTGCGGCTCATGCCGACTTCGCCCCTCTGTGCCCCGTGGTGGTACGGCCTCAGCATTGGATTTCCGAGCGGGTCGACCCACTACTAGAGAAAGAGGCCGCTCGCCGGGCCGGCGCGCGTCGGCGTGTTGGCATGGCGTTGCAAAGCTATCACGGCGGGAGTCGCCGCATCACCGGCGGGGCGGTATTGTCAGGGACCCTGGGCCTGCTGGCGACGATCCCCCTGGTAGCTCGGGTGGTTTTCCCCCGCCTGACCAGTCAGTTCTCGGCCTATCTTGACAGCTTCGTCGCACCTCCGCCGGCTACGCGCCTTGTGGTCGAGCGCGACCGACCGACCGCCAGCCCAGAGCCGGACGGCCACGGCTACTTGCCCGAAGAGATGTTGGCCATCGCCGAGCGCCAGTTGCGCGACATCGGCCTAGTAGACAATTTTTCGCGAATGGTCTTCATTTGCGGTCACGGCTCGACCAGCATGAACAATCCGCACGAGTCGGCGCACGATTGCGGTGCCTGCGGCGGTGGGCCGGGCGGTGCGAATGCCCGGGCGCTGGCCCAGATGCTCAACGACAGAAAGGTGCGACTAGGTCTCGCCGGGCGCGGTGTGGTCATTCCGGACGATACGGTCTTCGTTGGCGGCCTCCACAACACTGCCGACGACGAGATCACTCTGCAAGACACAGACCTCGTGCCAGTGGGTCACCGGGCTGAGTTCGAGACTGGAGCCGCCGCCCTGCGGGAGGCCGCTGTGCGTAACGCTCACGAGCGCGCCCGCCGCTTCGGCTCTGCTCCTCTGAGCCTCAGCCCACAGTCGGCTAAGCGGCACATGGAAGGCCGGGTCCAAGATCTGTCTCAGGTTCGGCCCGAATGGGGACACGCGACTAATGCCGTCTGCATCGTCGGTCGGCGCGACAAGACACGCGGGCTCTTCCTCGACCGCCGCGCATTTCTGATCTCCTACAACCCAACACAAGACGACGAGGTCAGCACAATACTCGGCCGCATCCTGGGGGCCGCGGTGCCGGTCTGCTCGGGCATCAACCTCGAATATTACTTCTCCCACACTGACAGTCCCGGCTGGGGCTCAGGCTCCAAGCTGCCTCACAATATCACCGGCCTTATTGGAGTGATGGACGGTGCCATGAGCGACCTGCGCACCGGCCTGCCCTGGCAGATGGTTGAGATCCATGAGCCGATGCGGCTGCTCTTCATTCTCGAGCAGACCGAAGATGCGATCGCCGGCATCCTGGCTCGCGACGCATTCTTCCGCAACATGCTGGAAAAACGCTGGATTCAGCTTGCCACGATGCACCCGGATACGGGCGCGCTCAGCGTCTACCACAATGGCGTTTTTGAGCCGCATGTGTCCAAATCTGGCCCGCTTCCGACTGCCGCGAGCTCCCAGGAATGGTATACTGGATGGCGGGACTACCTTCCATTCGCACAAATCGCGCCCGCGACGGTTGGGAAATGAGCAGCCTCATGTCGCTGGAAGCCATCCTTTCCTCCCTGACCTTGCTGGTTGTCGCCGGACCAGTTGGGCTCATGGCCTGTTTTCTCCCCTGGTTATCGGTCAATCACCAGCTATCCGAAGTCAACATAGCCCGCGTGGTAAAGGGTACGATCGGTATCAGCCTGTTGTCGGCCATCTGCGCGGCAGGGATCATGCTCTCGCAGGGCCTAGGTCAGCACGCGGTGGAACTCGGCGACTGGGTTGTTACCCGCAGCTTCCACCTCAAATTCAAGTTCGTCCTCGACCTGTTGTCGCTGACCTACGTCATTCTAACGCTCGTGCTCTGCGCCACGATCGGCGCTTTCGCGACGCGGTATCTGCACCGCGAACACGGCTACAATCGGTTCTTCGTTCTGTTCGGGGTGTTTCTACTAGGCATGGTCATCGCGGCCTTGTCGGACACGGTCGAAACCCTGTTCATCGGATGGGAGCTCGTCGGCTTATCGTCGGTGCTCCTGATCGCTTTTTTCCATGAGCGTCCGGCCCCCGCTCGCAACGGCTTGCGGGTATGGGTGGTCTATCGCATCTGCGATGCAGCTCTGATGCTAGCCGCTGTGATGCTGCACGAGATCCAGGGTGGAGGTGACTTCGACCATCTGGTAGGCCCCAGTGGCTGGCCTCACAATGATGCCCTGACGGCAGCGCCGCACTTGGCGATCATGGGGCTGCTGTTTGTGATTGCGGCGGCCGGCAAGTCGGCGTTGGTTCCTTTTTCAGGCTGGCTGCCTCGGGCCATGGAAGGCCCAACCCCCAGTAGTGCCATCTTCTACGGTGCCCTATCGGTACACTTGGGTGCTTTCTTACTGCTGCGCATCAACCCGGTGCTCGACAGTGCTCCGTGGCTCTCGGCTTTAGTCGTGGCCCTCGGCCTATCGTCGGCGGTCTTCGCTTACCTTTCCGGGCGGGTGCAGACCGACATCAAGTCGGCTCTGTCGTTCGCCTCGCTCACCCAGGTCGGCATCATATTCATCTGGATCGGTCTTGGCCTGAACGAACTTGCCCTGATCCATCTGGTCGGCCACGCCTGCCTGCGCACCCTCCAATTCCTGCGGGCACCGAGCTTGCTGCACGATCATCATCAGCTGGAGAACGCCATTGGCGCCCGCCTCGGCCCTGAGAAGGTCCAGTGGGAGCAGCGGCTTTCACCCGGCCTGCAACGCGGAATCTATCGGTTCGGTCTAGAGCGCGCCTACCTTGACAGCCTGCTGGATGCCCTCATAGCGCGGCCTTTCGTCGGCCTGTTCAAGGCGTTCGATGCGGCGGAACGGGGCTGGACGGGTTGGCTCAACGCTGAGCCTACGGCCAAGCCCAAGACAACAAAAGAGCGCGCATGACCGGCTGGCCCTATCTTCTAACGCTCACTCTGCTTGCGCCCCTGGCGGGCATCGTCGCGACCATGCTCACGCGGGATTTGCACCGCGCACGCCGGGTATCCTTAGGCTCTCTGGCGCTAACCCTGGCGGCCGCGTCGGCCGCGGGGTTCGACGCCTATATCGGTGGCTACGGAGAGCGGCCACTGGTTCTCGGTGCCTTTGCCATCGACGGTGTGTCCGCACTCATGCTGCCGGTGATCGGCATGCTGCAGCTGCTGGTCGCTGTCGGCACCTCCAAGGTCCACACTACCCACGCCAGCAGCGTCAGGCTCCTGCTGGCCACCTTGTTCGCCCTTTCCGCGGCAACCGCCGTCAGCGGGCTGGTCCTAATTGGGTCAATGACCGCCGCCGCCGCGATTCCCCTATGGGACCTGCACAGCCGCAGACGCAGTTTGCGGGCTTATCTTTCCTACATGGCCCCGGCGCTTGGCTTGCTGCTCGCAGGCTGGATCGGCATAAGTGCTTCGCCCGGCATAAATACAGGGCTGATGGCCGCCGGTCTCCTCATCTACTGCGGCATGGTGCCGGGTCACGCCTGGGCCCCGGCTCTTTTCGAGTCCGGTCGGTTAGGGTCAGCGCTCTCGTTTGCCTTGCCGATGATGCCCGTCATGGCCGTCGTACGGCTGCTGCTGCCCAGTGCGCCGGCCGATGTCCTAGCTGTGGCGGGCTGGGCCTGTCTGTTCACTGGCGTCTACGCCGGCGGCCTTGCTGTGGTGCAGGATTCGGCACGCCGGTTCTACGGCTGGCTGGTCCTGAGCCAGATATCGATGGTAATGTTCGCCGCGCTTCAGGCGACACCGGCTGGCCTAACCGCGGCGCTGTGCCTTTGGGGTTCCGCAGCCTTGTCACTGGTAGGCCTGGCTCTCCCCTTGCGCGGTCTGGAGGCTCGTTTCGGAGCGCTGTCTCTACGCGAGCACCACGGGCTTTACACACAGGTGCCGACTTTGGCGGTCTGCTTTCTCGTGGCAGGCCTGGGTTGCGCTGGGTTCCCCGGCGCCATCGGGTTCGTCCCAGTTGAGCTTCTCGTCAGCGGCAGCTTCGAGCAGGGCTGGTGGGTCAGCGCCATACTGGCCGTTATTGTGATGTTGAACGGCATCGCAGTCATGCGGGCTTATTTCTCACTTTTCACCGGCAAGCGGGTGGCGGCCTCGGTGTCGTTGCAGGCGACGCGCGTCGAGCGCATCAGCATTGCGTCGGTCGTGATAGTGGTTCTGATGGGCGGTTGGCTAGCGCCGAACATAGTCGCTACGCGTCACGCCCTAGCCGACCAGATATTGATTGAGCGCGCTTCGGCACCCCACTAAGAGCTGCGCCGACCAATTTGTCGGTGTATCGATCCCCCATTGTCACGCGGCGGCAGAAATGGAATGCGGGCCGGCGCTAGACCTTTTCCTGCCTCCACTCTGCCACGGCTGCTGCGCGAACTGCTAAAGCAGCGGGCGAATAGGTCGACAATTTGTTGCGCCTGATTGATGTGGTTGTGGAACGAGCTCTGCACAGCGGCAAATGTCTTTAGTGTCTGCATTCTCCAAACCACAAGAACCAAACTCTATTGGTCGGAAGGACGCGGGAGAGACACAGCCCGATTGTTGCCCCTGAGTCAGCGCACCTAGCTACCAACAATGCTTGCCCTGCCGGCATCCTTCAATTCGTCAATAAGTTGCAGGCTGGGGCACTGTGTGAAGCCCCAGCCTGCGGACACTAGAACAGGAAACCGGTTTCCACCAAAGCGCGTGTCTGTCCGCGCTCGTTGCCGGTCAAGCCGAATGCGGAGCCGGGCGCGATTTCGCTTGCTTTGATGTAGGCGAGCTCGCCGCGCACGAAGAACGTCTTGGCCTGATAGGTCGGGGTCAACGTCAAGGTCATGGCCTTACTTCCCGCTCCGTACAGTAGGTTGGTGGTGCCCTTATTGGTGGTGATGTACTCGGCACGGCCGGCGATATTGAAATTTTCGCTTAGGCTGTATTTTCCCAGCAGGGCGAAGCCGCTAGTAGAGCCATTGTCAGGCACACCCTTGGATGGCATGGCGTCGACTTTTGTATATTGGTAGTAGGGCATAAGCATCAGTGGTCCCGACGTATACGTCCATATTAGGTTGTAAATCTGGCTATTGTTGGCAAGTAGAGGCGTAGCCGAACTTGTTTTTTCGCTCTCGCTCGTATTGCCGCCGGCGGCGACGGCCAGGACGTTATTTTCATCTACCGTGTAAGCCAGAAGTCCGGTCAACCAGCTATATTCCTCAGAATAGAAGCCGTCGTTGACTGAGATCGAGGCGCTTAGCGGACCAGCAGCATAGTTCAACTGCACGCCCCGACTGACGGCATTTTCCTGGTTCCAGAGGGCGCCACGCGTGATGTTCGTGTTTTGGAAGCTGAACGTGTACTCGGCACCGATCAGGGTAGGAAGCTTTCCTGCCATGATGCTGAAATTCTCGCTCGGCGCGATCTTGACGTAGGCCTGCGGCACGACACCGAAGGTCGACTTCGTGGTGTCATTGGCTTCGGCATAGGGGACGCCGATTGTTGGGATCGAGTAGCCACCAGCCTGGATGAAAAACTGAAACAGCCCCTCGTTCTTCTGGATGAAGACCTGGGCGTTGCTGAAATCGGCACGCGCTGTTTTGTCACCGCCAAGGCGCTTGTTCTGCACGTAGCCCAGGCCAGTGACCGCGCCGGTGATGTAGATTTCGCCGAGGGGACCTGCATCGACACGGGACGGGTTGGGATTGGCGGCCAACGGCGCGGTCATCGCGGGCATCTTCATAGGATCGGCCAGCGCCGGAACGGCGGCGAGGAGCGTCAAGACGGCAGCGGCACTGCCGAACACAGCCATCCGGCGACCGCTGCCCTTAATGTAAATTTTCATCTCTTGGATCACCTTCGGTTGGACGGCCCGCTTTGTTGCGGGCCCAGGCTGGCACCGCTCAGGACGACGAGCGAGCACAGGTGATTGATGCCCATGTCGGATTCCGCTGTCAGGAAACTCAGTGAACGCAGCCAAATAAATTCAAATTACGCCGAAAATTTGAGCATCCAGCGTCGTGTTGTGCGAAGAAAATACGCAGCGCTCGCCCGTCACCAAATTTCACTAAATATATGAAACAACATGAAAATATAACGAACTTGCGCGCGAAAGAGAACGCTGTAACTCAATCGCCCTTAATAAGGGCAATCCTCAATCACCAGCAGCGCACGGCAACGCAGCGCGATTCATCCAATACTGCGATGATTGCGCAGCGCATTTGCTTATGCACAACGCCAGCGTGACAAGGCGTTGCTAGGGATAAGGCGGATGAGGCTTCCTTTCAGCATCCGGCCTGCGGCCGCTCATGGCGGACAAACGGCCGGTAGCGGGGTTAGGCGCAGGCCTTAGCGACCGCTTCACCTACGCGCGCATGTCCGTTTTTTGCAGCGTCGGCGCTGCGGAAGATCACCTGCAATCCGTCAGCCTTGACGGTGACGATCTGGACATCGTCGCGGCTCTTTAGTGCGGTCGCGGCCATAGACGGGCAATTGGCGTTGCCGGCAGCGACCATCAGAGTGCGAGCAGCCATCGACCTGCGCATCATCTCGACAGTGAAAGCGCGACCTTCACCGGCCGGCCCGCCGACTGCTAGGGAGGTGCAGGTTAGAGCTGTCAAGGCGGAGATCAATGCGAGTGTTTTGTTGCAGGTTATGTAGGTCGCCGTTTGAGGTTGAGGTGGATGATTGTTTCCGGTGGCACAAGTGGCTGAGGCCGTCTTCTTGGTTTTGGGTCAGTTAGCTGCGGCATAGACGTGGTGGCGAAGGGCCGCATCAGCATCGACAGTCACTTCGCATCCCGCGGCACGCTCTACGCCGACCCAGTCCTTGATCATCTCGGTTCCAGTGCCGCCGATTTTCTAGAGGCGAGCCGTCAGTAGGGGGTCAGCTGGTGGGGCCGGATTTCTCAGCGAAAGAACGACATGCGCCGAAGAAATTCATCGGCGCATGTCCTCCACCACCGAGCAGTTAAGCGTCTGGCGAAGACGGCGATCGAAAGGGGAGCCGTAGGGCCACCCACGAAGGGGGTGTGTCTGCGCTGAGCGCCCTGGGTCTACTCAATCTATCGCTATCGTCGAGACTATTGTTGACCTGAGAGATATTGCTACCGAGCAACGCAAATACCGCTAGTGCTCAGGCCGCTTGTTGCGGGTGGTCGCAAACGGCAAGCCGGCGAGCAGCGGCGAACGCGACGGGCATTTTGCCCTCGGCGTTTGCCTCGGTGAAGAGGCCCGTCGAGCCGTCAAACACGAGAACCCGCTGTGTCTCGATCTCGAAAAACCAACCATGCAGGGTCAGGTGGCCCTGCGCCATGCCGGCGGCGACCGAGGGGTGGGTGCGCAAATGATTGAGCTGTGCGACCACGTTTTCCAAGGCCATAGCGCGGGCGGCGGCAATGTCATCGAGGTCGGGATAGGCGTTGCACACAACGCTGTGCGCGGCGTGGCTGTGCCGCAGCCAGGCGGCGACGTTAGGCATCTTCTCGAGCGCCTCCGGACTCCGGAAGGCCTTCATTGCTCCGCAGTCGGAGTGGCCGCAAATTATGATGTCGCGCACGCCGAGCGCGACGACAGCGTACTCGACCGCCGACGACACGCCGCCATTGGCCTGACTAAAGGGGGGAACGATGTTGCCAGCGTTACGGCAGACGAAGAGCTCTCCAGGTTCAGCCTGCATAATCATCTCTGGCACCACACGAGAGTCCGCGCAGGATATCATCAGCGCCTTTGGGCTCTGTCCATTTATGGCGAGCCGTTGGTAGAGGGCTTGTTGGGCAGGCAGGATTTCCCCGCGAAAGCGAGCCATTCGTCCGAGAAAGTCATCCATGTCTTATCTCCATCATCAAGCAGTTAAACTCGTGCGACGATGGCGTTCGAAAGGGGGACCTTAGGGCCGCGCACAGGGGGGGGCTGTGCAAGCGCTGAGCGCCATAGACCTATCCAATCGATCGTCATCGTCAAAACGATTAATGACCGAAGTTTTTTTCTGGAACTTAAATTGATTGTTACAAAGTTTGCATCGAGCGCATTGCGGAAACAACCCTCAAGCCAGGGCAATGACGCCCGGCCGGAACAGGCGAATTTCAACGCGAAGCCCGCCTTGTGGCAGATTACTCAAGAGAAGGCTGCCGCCCTCTCTCTCGACCACATTGCTGACAATTGCCAGCCCCAGACCTAGGCCATCCGTGTCGCGGTGGCGCGCATTGTCGAGACGGAAGAATGGAGTAAGGACACGTTGAAGTTCGGCTTCCGGAATGCCCGGGCCATCATCCTCAACGCGGAGACAGACGTAGTCTCCGCGATCGGATAGCGTCACGCGGACGTTTTCGCCATATCTCAGTCCATTAGCCAAAAGGTTTCCTATCGCGCGCTTGATAGCAAGCGGACGTGCGTCGAGGACCAGTTTATCGGGACCCGCATAGGTGACCGCGCGGCCCAGGTCGGCGTCTGCGTAGACGAGGGTGGAGACCAGGGCAGCCAGGTTGAGTTTGCGCGGCTCTTCGCCATCGCTGTCGTAGCGCAGATAAGTCAGCACCGAGTCCAGCATGGATTCCATCTCGACTATGTCCGCTTCCATTGCCGCCCGCATCTCGTCGGCTTTCATGAAACCGGCGCGCAGCCGCATACGCGCCAGCGGTGTGCGCAGGTCATGACCAACGGCG
>Ga0114978_10003629_pt1 | contig 12595 bp, 11 predicted proteins | sample S_140212_EF_Meta_FD_87027 | JGI IMG/M metagenome (GOLD analysis project Ga0114978, IMG submission 87027) | Freshwater microbial communities from Lake Simoncouche, Canada to study carbon cycling - S_140212_EF_MetaG | ecosystem: Environmental > Aquatic > Freshwater > Lake | place: Lake...
AACGATAACGCGCCTTGCGAAAAGCGTCTCTCTCCGTCTGAAAGACCCACCGCGCACAGAGCCAAACCAAGACTTTTATACTGAAATCACACTTTAAAAGCCCCTCTTGAATCAGCCCACCCTCACCGAAGACGACCTGCACCACCGACTATGGATGGAGCTGCAGCGCGCCACCAACGACCGACACCACGATTGGCGCACCCCCGTTTTGGCCAGCACGGGCTTGGACGGATTTCCCCAAGCCCGTACCGTCGTGCTGCGCTCCGCTGAGCGAGCACAAGCCAAGCTGACCTTTTTCACCGACAGCCGCAGTCCCAAGGTGGCCGAGTTGCAGGCGCAAGCACGCGCCAGCCTACTTTTTTGGAGCAAGCGACTGGGTTGGCAGCTGCGGGTGTCGGTATTAGCCACGGTGGCGACCGAGGGCGCGGCAGTAGATGCGGCTTGGGAGCGAGTTCGCCAGTCGCCAGCCGCTGGCGATTATTTGTCGTCCGCCCCACCCGGTGCGCCGTGTGCGCCTGAAGAGGTGGGGGTGTGCTCGCAACACAATTTGTGCATCGTGAGTGCCCAAGTGCTCAGCATGGACTGGCTGGCTTTGTCCAAAGAGGGGCACCGGCGGGCGCGGGTCAGCGCTGACAGCGTGGCTTGGTGCGTGCCATGAAAGAGCATACCCAACCTTCTTCGCCACCCCCAGCCTGCGATGGGCTAACGGTCATGTTTGACGGGTCTTGCCCACTGTGCCGCCGCGAGGTGGGGGTGTACCAGTCGCTGGCGCCCTTGTCCCCCGTGGCGTGGCAAGACGTGAGCCAAGACGCCCAGGGCTTGACGCCCGAGCTGCAAGCGCTCTACATGGCCCGATTTCATGTGCGGAAAGAGTCTGGCGAGTTGCTCAGTGGCGCTGCCGCCTTTGTGGCGCTTTGGCAGGTGATGCCGGGCTGGCGCTGGCTTGGGCGCTTGGGCGCCTTGCCCGGTATGACGGTTGTACTGGAGGTTTTTTACAAAGGCTTTCTGCGCATTCGCCCCCGCATTCAGCGACTGGTTCGGGTGCTGGACGGTGCTCCGCCGCCCAAACCTTAACTAGTTAAGTGTCAGCGCAACCAAAGCCTTGACAAGCTGGCCATAGCTGCTAGGCCCGCAAACCCGGCGCCTAAGCCCAAGGCCCAGCCCGCGCCGTGCACTCCGGCCAGCCCAAAGCACAGCGCCACCAGCGCGGCGCCGCTGGTTTGGCCCAGCAAGCGGGCCATGGCGATCACGCCGCTGGCGCCGCCACTGCGCTCCGGCGGGGCGCTTGACATCAGCGCATTCAGGTTGGGGGATTGAAAAAGCCCAAAGCCCACGCCGCACAAGCCCATGCGCAGCACAATGCCCAGCGCAGTGGGGTCAGTTGGCAGCAGCGCCAGCGAGGTCATGCCCAAGCACAAAATAGTCAAGCCCACGCCGCCCAGAAGTCCGGGCGGGTAGCGGTCAGACAGTCGCCCTGCAATGGGGGCTGTTAAGGCCACCACGATGGCCCAGGACATCATCAAAAAGCCGGTTTCCACCGGGTTGCGGTGCAACACGGCTTCAAAGTAAAAGGGCAGCGCGACAAAGGCCAGCCCTTGCGCCGTGAAAGACGCCATGGCCGTGACGGCCGACATCGTAAACAAGGGGCGGCGCAGCAAATCGACTGGTAGCATGGGGGCTGGGTGGCCGCTTTGGCGCTTGAGCAGCCCCAAGCCTGCAAGCAAAGCCAAGCCCGCTGCGGGCAAGATGATGGACCAGTCTTCGCGCTGGGCGGCGGCGCTTAAGCCGAAGATCAGCGCGGCAAACGCCACCGCCGTGAGTGCGGCTGTGAGGGGGTCAAAGCGGTGTCCACGGGGTGCGCTGCGCGGCAGGGCCGGCCAGGCAAACGCCAAAGCCAACAAGCCCAGCGGCACGTTGATGGCAAAAAGCCAAGGCCAGTTGGCCAACGACAACACCAGTGAGGCCACCGCTGGCCCCAGGGTAAAGCCCAAACCGACCACCAAAGCATTCAACCCCACGCCTCGGCCTAGCCGGTCGGCCGGGTAAATGAGTCGGATTAGCGCGATGTTGACGCTCATGACGCCCGCAGCGCCAATGCCTTGAAAAGCGCGTGCCGCCGACAAGCTGGGCAGTGTGGTCGCTAAAGCGCAGGCCAGAGAACCGGCGGTAAAAAGCGCCAGCCCTGCCAAAAAGACACGTCGGGGGCCGAGTAAATCACCCAAAGCGGCCAAGGGCAGCAAGCTGGCCACGATGGCAAGTTGGTAGGTGTTGATGATCCAGATCGAGGCGGCGGGGGAGGCGTGCAGATCAGCGGCCATGGCCGGCAGGGCAGTGTTGGCAATCGAGGTGTCGAGCGAGCCCAAAGACACGCCCAGCAAAATAGCCAGCAACGCACGCAGGTCGATGCCGGATGCGGCGTGTGGCGGGGTGGTCACGCGCTGCCCTCGGGCATCAGGGCGACCACGCGCAGCACCTCTTGGCCGTAGGCTTCGAGCTTTTTGGCGCCAATGCCGGTGATGCCTTGCAAATCGGCTAGCGACTGCGGGGCCAGCTCGGCAATGGCGGCCAGCGTGGCATCGTGAAAAATAACGTAGGCGGGCAGGTTGTGCTCGGCGGCCACTTCTGAGCGCCAGGCTTTGAGGGCTAAAAAGCGATTTTGGCCGTCGGCATCCAGCGTGGCGGGGGCTTTTGCGGTTGTGCTTGACGTGCTGCGCTTGGTTTTGCGCTCAGCGGGCGTGGAAACCGACTGGCGCAGTTGCACCGCCACGTCGCCCTTGAGCACAGCGCGTGAGCCGTCAGTCAGTTGCAAGGTGTTGAAGGCTTGCGCGTCGACCGCCACCGCGCCAATGGCGATGAGTTGGCGCAGCACGCCGCGCAACTGCAGCTCGCTCAGGTCGGCGCCGATGCCAAAGGTGCTCAGGGTTTCGTGGCCGCGCTGGGTAATTTTGTCAGTGGTTTTGCCGCGCAAAATATCCATGATGTGGCCAGCGCCGTAGCTGATGCCGCCCATTTGCTGCACCCGGTATATGGTGCTGAGCAGCTTGCGGGCAGCGTCCGTGCCGTCCCAAACCGCTGGTGGTTGCAGGCAGTTATCGCAATTTCCGCAGGGTTTGCTGGCCTCGTCAAAATAGGCCAGCAGGCGCACGCGGCGGCAGTCGGTGGCCTCGGCCAGGCCCAAAAGCGCGTCGAGTTTGCCGCGCAGGCCTTGCTTGAATTCTTCACCTGCCGGGCTCTCGTCGATCATGCGGCGCTGGTTGACCACGTCTTGCAGGCCGTAGCACATCCAGGCATCGGCAGGGGCGCCATCACGCCCGGCGCGGCCGGTTTCCTGGTAGTAGCCTTCGATGTTTTTGGGCATGTCCAGGTGCGCCACAAAGCGCACGTCAGGCTTGTCGATGCCCATGCCAAAGGCGATGGTGGCGACCATCACAATGCCTTCGCTGCGCAAAAACTGGTCTTGGTTGGCTTGGCGCACCTTCACGTCCAACCCCGCGTGGTAGGGCAGCGCGGCAATGCCTTCATCGCACAGCATCTCGGCGATTTCTTCCACTCGCTTGCGCGACTGGCAATACACAATACCGGCGTCGCCCATGTGCTCGCGCTGAATAAACCGCAGTAGTTGCTGCGTAGCCTGCGCTTTTTCGACAATGGTGTAGCTGATGTTGGGGCGGTCAAAGCTGCTGACAAATAGCTTGGCCTCTTGCAACTGCAGGCGTTCCACGATGTCGGCGCGGGTCAGCGCGTCGGCGGTGGCGGTGAGCGCAATGCGCGGCACGTTGGCAAAGCGCTCGTGCAGCACGCTCAAAGCGCGGTATTCGGGCCTGAAGTCGTGGCCCCATTGGCTCACGCAGTGCGCCTCGTCAATGGCAAACAGGCTGAGTTTGCCCCGTTCGTCCAAGGAGTCGAGTTGCGCCAAAAAGCGCGGGTTGCTTACCCGCTCTGGCGCGGCATAGAGCAGGGTGATGTCGCCGCGCATCAGGCGTTTTTCGATCGCTTGGGCTTGTTCGCTGCTTAACGTGGAGTTCAAAAACTCGGCGCTCACCCCGGCTTCGTGCAGCGCGCCCACCTGGTCGTGCATCAGCGCAATCAATGGGCTGATGACGATGGTGATGCCTTGGCCGGCTTGCTCCCGCGCAATAGCGGGAATTTGGTAGCACAGCGACTTGCCCCCGCCGGTGGGCATCAGCACCAGCGCGTCGCCCCCCATCACGACGTGCTCAATGATGGCCTGCTGTGGCCCCCGGAACGCGCCGTAGCCAAAAACTTCTTGAAGAATGAGGTGAATAGACAAAATGACTGCTATATATTTTCTAGCTGCTTAAGCAGGTTTTTAAAGGGCTAGAGGCTTATTTAATCTAAATTTAAACTGTGGCAGGCTTTGGCAGCCAGCGATGGGTGGGTGTTCCATTGTCCCACCCGCCGCCGGTGCATTTTCCATTTTCTACAATAGCCCGCTATGAAAGCACTCACCTACACCCGCGGCCAAGCCCTGCCCGACATTTTGGCCCGCCGCATCATGATTTTGGACGGTGCCATGGGCACCATGATTCAGCGCTTCAAGCTCAGCGAGGCCCAGTACCGGGGCGAACGTTTCAAAGACTTCCCCAAAGACGTGAAAGGCAACAACGAGTTGTTGTCCCTGACCCGCCCGGACGTCATCATCAGCATCCACGAGCGCTACCTGGCGGCTGGCGCCGACCTGATTGAGACCAACACCTTTGGCGCCACCACCGTGGCCCAGGCCGACTACGACATGGCCGATTTGGCCTTTGAGATGAATTTAGAGTCGGCCAAACTGGCCCGCGCCGCTTGTGACAAGTTCTCGACCCCAGATCACCCGCGCTTTGTGCTGGGCGCCCTAGGCCCCACGCCCAAAACCGCCAGCATCAGCCCCGACGTCAACGACCCCGGCGCCCGCAACGTCAACTTTGAGCAGCTGCGCGTGGCCTATTACGACCAGGTGAAAGCCTTGGTAGAGGGCGGCAGCGACGCGCTTTTGGTCGAAACCATTTTTGACACGCTCAACGCCAAAGCCGCGTTATTTGCAATCGACGAATATTTTGAAGACTCGGGCGAACGCCTGCCGCTCATCATCAGCGGCACCGTGACCGATGCGTCCGGGCGCATCCTGAGCGGCCAAACCGTGACCGCCTTTTGGTACAGCGTGCGCCATGCCCAGCCCTTGGCCGTGGGCCTGAACTGCGCGCTAGGCGCTGCCCTCATGCGCCCCTACATCCAAGAGCTGGCCCGCGTCGCCCCAGATACTTTTATTAGCTGCTACCCCAACGCCGGCCTGCCCAACCCCATGAGCGACACCGGCTTTGACGAAACCCCAGCCGATACCAGCCGCCTGCTGCACGAGTTCGCCGCAGAAGGCTTAGTCAACATCGTAGGCGGTTGCTGCGGCACCACGCCCGAGCACATCGGCGCTATTCGGGATGCCGTGTTGCCCCTGGCGGGGCGGGTGGTGCAGCGGGCTGGGTTTTACAAGGCGGGTGATTGAGACGACACCCAGAACTGGTCACGCCTACTTTGGAGGGATCACTGGCAAAGACCGAACCATCAGGCGAAACGGTCTCCATTAGACCGTCTTTGATCATCCAGTAAAGCGCGCTACATCACATCGACCGCACCAGCCACAGCGACAACGCAGGAAATGCGACCAAAAAGCCAATGCGGATGAAGTCAGAAGCCAGAAAAGGCATGACGCCTTTGGCGGTCTCGATATAGGGCACGTCCTTGGCCAACTTCTGAATAATGAACAGGTTCATGCCCACCGGCGGGTGCACCAGGCCAATCTCCACCACCATCAGCGCCAGAATGCCAAACCAGACCGACTTGTCGGGCACACTCATGCCGAAGAAGTCTAGGCCCATGACCATAGGGTAAAAAATCGGGATAGTCAGAAGAATCATGGCCAGCGAATCCATCACACAGCCCAACAGCACGTAGACCACCAAGATGGCGATCAGCACTGCCATGGGCGGCATGCCGCTGTGCTTGACCCATTCGGCCAATTCGGTGGGTAACTGAGTGATCGCCAGGCCGGAATTGAGGAGGTCGGCGCCGAGCAACACCATGAAGATCATGGCGGTGGCATAGGCGGTGCCCATAAGACTCTCCTTAATGCCTTTCCAGCGCAGTCCACCTGTGATGGCAGCCAGAATGCCGCATGCTGCTGCACCAATGGAGGCAGCCTCCGTTGGGTTGGCCCAGCCTCCGTAGATGCCCACAATCACCACGGCAAACACGCCCATCACAGGAATTACTGCAACCGTCGCCTTCAAACGCTCAGTCCAACTGTGCCTCTGACCGGCTGGCCCGGCTTTGGGGTCCAGCGTGACTAAAATTTTGATGACAATCATGTAACCGGTCATGGCAATCAGGCCAGGAATGACGGCTGCCATGAACAGCTTTCCGATGGATTCCTGCGTCAATACTGCATAGATTACCAGCGGAACCGAGGGAGGAATCATGATTCCCAGCGTGCCGGCTGCGGCGAGCGTGCCGGTGGACAGGCGCCCCGAGTAACCGTGCGCGCGCAGTTCCGGCAGCGCCACCTGGGCCATGGTGGCGGCAGTCGCCAAGGACGAGCCGCAGATCGCGCCAAAGCCCGCGCAGGCCCCGGTGGCGGCCATGGCCAAGCCCCCACGCCAGTGCCCCATGAAGGCAGACGCGAACTTGAACAGCGATTTGGACAGCCCGCCATGAGTGGCGAACTGACCCATCAGCATGAACAGCGGAATCACCGCCAGGTCGTAATTCGACAAGCGGGCGTAGGCCAGGTGGTTCAGGGTGAACAACAAGGACGAGGGGTCGCCACCGTTCATGATCAGAAAGCCTGCCGAGCCGCCGATCAGCATACCAACGCCGACATGGATGCGCAGGGCCAGCAGAAACATAAGGCCGGCAAAAATCAAGAGTCCAATAGTCATGCCGCTCATGCTGTGATTCCTCGTGTCTGTTGTACTGAGACCATTAATCGATAAAGTGCCGCCGCGGCCAGCAAGGCAAAGCTGGGCACCAGCAAAATCACCGGCTGCCACAGGGGAACGAGCAGCAGGGCCGAGACTTCCGTGTTTTCGTAGCATTCGATGGTGTACAGCGCGGTGCGCCAGGTGATGACGCCAGAGGACAGCATCAGCAGCGCGTGCGCCATGGCGTCGAGCGCCGCACGCGAGCGCACGCTCATCCAGGTCGTCAGGGCATCGACCTTGATGTGGTGGTCGTGCATTTCGCAAGCCGGCAAAAAGGCCGCCGAGCCGACTGCTGCGCCCATCATCAGCAGTTCCATGTCGCCCTCGATCGGTGCCGAGAACAGCTTGCGCCCGACGATAGAGACGATGGACATGGCGACCAGGGCCATGAAGACGAAACCGCCGGACAGCGCCCACCAGGTTACGACGCGGTCAAGCTGGTGCGCCAGCCCCTTGAGCACAGGTTTGACGACGCTGTCGTCGTCGGGTAAAAGTTCAGCCATAGGATATTTTCTTGAGAGGGAAGATGACCCGGGCTTTCATCTCAGCCCGGGTCCAGTCGCAGCAAGCGCTTGCAGGCTTGCTTTATTTGCTGATGTACTTTTTGCCGATGGCATGTACGTCGGCCGCCAGTTTGGCGCCTTCCAGGCCTCGCGCTGTGGCCTGCTTGATCCAGTCGGCTTCCACCGGTGCGGCAGCCTTGAGCATGCCGTTGTAGACCGCCTCCTTGATCACGAGTATCTTGTTCCCCCTGGCGGCAAGGCTCTTTTTGGCATCTTCGTTGCCCTGGTCCCATACCTTGCCGGCCAGCTCTGACAGTGCTGCGCCGCTGTTCTTGTCAATCACCGCCTTGAGGTCGGCTGGCAAACTGTCGTACTTCTGCTTGTTCATCAGAACGGCCAGGGGGGTTTGACCGAAGCCGGGCAAGTTCGACTCGCCAACCATGTGGTACTTGGTGACCTCATCGATCTTGGTGACGGGCAAGACTTCCCAAGGGGCCATGGCGCCATCGACCACGCCTTTTTGAATGCCTTCCGTCACAGCGGCCACCGGCATGTTCACGGGCGTTCCGCCCTGAGAACTCAAAAACAAAGCTGCAAAGCGTGACGGACTGCGAAGCTTCAAACCCTTGAGGTCTTCCGGTACCAGTACCGGTTTGCTGGACGTGCTGATGACCAGATTGGTCCCGGAAAATATCGCGAGAAGCTTGAAGTCCTTGAAATCTTCCATGCCGTTTTTCTGGGTGTATTCCCACATGGCGCGCGCCCCGGACAAGCCGCCCACCGGCAGGACGAAGGGCAATTCCAGGGCTTCTGTACGGGGGAAGCGTCCCGTGGAGTAGCTGGGTGAAGTCCAGCCGACATCGGCCACGCCATTCTTGACCTGGTCTGCGATCTGGGCCGGTGTACCGCCGAGCTGCAGGGACGGGTAGAGCTGGCACTTGAGCCGACCGCCCGAATCTTTGTCGATGGCAGCGCACCAAGGCTCCGCCACGTTCTTCTGGAAGTTGGACGTCGATGGCAGGAAGTGTGTGAACTTGAGGGTCACAGTCTGTGCCTGCAAAGCCGACGCGCCCAAGGCCAGCGGAATGGCCAAGCCAATCGATGAGATAAGTTGTTTGGGAAAGTTCATGGTTTGTCTCCTGTTTTATTAAAAGTTAAGGTAATTTCCGGTCTTCGTTGACTACGTGACCTGTTGTAAAAGTCACGTCTCAAGTGATGCAGTGCGCCTTGGTCAAAGCCCACCCATACACAGATACTTGGTATCGACGTATTCATCGATGCCGTGGGACGAACCTTCGCGGCCCATCCCCGACTGTTTGACGCCCCCAAAAGGCGCGACCGCAGTGGAGATAACCCCCGAGTTGATCCCGACCATGCCGTATTCCAGCGCGCCACTGACGCGCCAGACCCGGCCCACGTCGCGCGAGTAGAAATACGCCGCGAGGCCAAACTCGGTGTCATTCGCCATCTGTATCGCCTGCGCCTCGGTCGTGAAGCGAAACAGCGGCGCTACGGGGCCAAAGATCTCTTCCTTTGCGATCCGCATGTCGGGGGTGAGGTCCGCCAGGACGGTGGGCTCGTAGAAGGTGCCGCCCAGCGCATGGCGCCGCCCACCGGTCAGGACCCGCGCGCCGCGCGCTGTCGCGTCTGCTACCAGCGCTTCGACCTTGGCCAGCGCGGGTTCATCGATCAAGGGCCCTTGCGCCACGCCCTCCTCCAGGCCGTTGCCTACTTTCAGCGCTTCGACGGCCTGGCACAACTTCGCGGCAAACGCATCAAAGACGCTGTCCTGAATCAGAAAGCGGTTGGTGCAGACACAGGTCTGCCCCGTGTTGCGGTACTTGGAGGCCATCGCACCCGCAACGGCCTCGTCGAGGTCAGCGTCATCAAACACGATGAAGGGCGCATTGCCACCCAGCTCCAGAGACATTCGCTTCAGCGTGGGCGCGCATTGAGCAGCCAACAGGCGACCCACTTCGGTAGATCCAGTGAAAGTTAGCTTGCGCACAGCTGGGCTGGAAGTCAGTGCACCCCCAATCGGACGCGCATCACCTGTGATGACACTGAACACGCCGGACGGCACGCCTGCGCGCAAAGCGAGCTCCGCCATGGCCAGCGCCGATAGCGGCGTTTGCGTGGCGGGCTTTACGATGATGGTGCAGCCTGCGGCCAAAGCTGGGGCAACCTTGCGTGTAATCATGGCTGCGGGGAAATTCCAGGGCGTGATGGCTGCACAGACACCCACAGGCTCACGCGTGACGACGATGCGCTTGTCCGCCCAGGGTGAGGGAATGAACTCACCATACAAGCGACGAGCCTCTTCGGCGAACCACTCGATGTAGGACGCTGCGTAGGTTATTTCACCGCGGGACTCGGCCAAGGGCTTTCCCTGCTCGGTGGTCATCAGCAGCGCTAGGTCTTCTTGGTGGGCCATCATCAGTTCGAACCAGCGCCGCAAAATGCGGGCACGGTCGTCAGCGGTGCGTGCCTTCCAAGCGAGCAGGGCCCGCTCAGCGGCACGAATGGCTTCATGGGTCTGGGCCTCACCGGCATTCGGAATCGTGGCGATCAGCGCACGGGTCGCAGGATTTCGCACCTCAATCGTGGCGCCGTCCAGCGCATCCACCCAAGCACCATCGATCAAGCATTGGGTTCTGAGTAAAGTCTGGTCTTGCAGTTGCAATGTAGTCATGGGGTGATCCGTGGGGTCGGGTTCAATAAGGTTGCCCGGTACTGTCTGAGAGTGTTCGCGCTGCCCCAGGTTGAGCGAAACTGGCGGCCAGATCGGTGGCCGCACGGACCAGCAAAGTGGTGTCTACGCCAACAGCCACAAAAAGCGCTCCGGCGTCGATATAGGACTGGGCGAGTTTTTTGTCAGCCATCAAAATTCCAGCCGCTTTACCAGCGCGGCGAACCGTGGCAATCCCATCCAGTAAGGCCTTCTGAACCTCAGGATGCCCAGGCTGCCCCCGGTAGCCCATTGAAGACGACAGATCGGCCGGCCCAAAGAACACACCGTCAACACCAGGCGTGGCCGCTATGGCTTCCAGGTTTTTCATGGCGAGCGGGGTTTCTGCCTGCACTAGCAAGCACATCTCGTCATTCGCAAGATGCAAGTAGTTCTCAACCTGGTTCCATCGCGATGCACGGGCCAGCGCAGCGCCCATGCCACGTAGTCCCTCGGGTGCGTAGCGCATGGCACGCACCATCAGGGCGGCTTGCTCGGGGGTGTCGATCATAGGAAGCAGCAAGGTTTGCGCACCAATATCCAGGTACTGCTTCACCAGTGCCACATCACCTTGAACGGCACGCACGACGGGATGAACCGGGTAAGGAGCCACTGCACGCAATTGGTCGAGAATAGACCGCACATCATTGGGTGCATGTTCACCATCCAGCAACAGCCAGTCGAATCCGCAGCCCGCCAGGGCTTCGGCGGCATTGGCGTCTGCCAGTCCGACCCATAAGCCGATTTGTAGTTGACCCGCACGGAGTGCATTGCGGAAATGGTTGCTTTGTATTTGCATGAGGACTTCTTTCTTATTGGGGGTACAGACCGCGGGTCTGGGCCATCAGTCGGGTCAAGCCCAACAACGCATCGGTATGGGGGGTAGGCAAGCCCAGATGCTGGGCGACTTCACGTACGCTACTTAGCAGGGCATCAAGTTCGAGTGTTCGTCCTGCCTCGACATCCTGCAGCATGGAGGTCTTGAAGGCCCCCAGCTTGGCTGTCACGACGTGGCGATCTTCGGGCGTTTGGTCAATGGGGCAACCTATGCCGAACCCTACGGCCTGAGCCTCCAGCATCACTGCACTGACAAATGACCTTGTTAACGGATCCGCAAGAATCAGGTCGCATGTGGCACCGGTCAACGCCGAGACCGGGTTCATGGTCATATTGCCCCAAAGCTTGTACCAAATGTCGTATTGAATTCGCTCAGAAACGGTGGCCGCGAAACCGGCTTCGCCAAGTAGTCTGGACAGGTCTTGGACACGGGCGCTAGTACCGCCACGGGGCTCTCCGATGATGAGTCCGTTGCCACTGCGGTGCTGTACCTGTGCGGGTGCCGTCGTGGCGCAACTCATGTGCACCACGCTGCCAATGACTTGATGTTCAGGAATGGCCGCTGCAATATGGCCACCGGGATCCACGCTTTGCAGGGCGAGTCCTTCGCAGGCGCCACCCAGACCGTTAAAAAACCACCAGGGCAGTCCGTTCATCGCGATCATGGCCACGCCATCGGGCGCTAACAATGACCGTACTTTGGGCGCTACTTCGGCAAGCGCCGGGCCCTTGACTGCGACGATGACGAGGTCTTGCAAGCCAAGGTCGGCCGGGTCTTCACTGGCACGCAAAGAGATTGTTTTGCTGCCTAGTGCGTCAGTTATGTGCAGTCCACCCTGTTGCAATGCAGTCAGGGTCGCTCCACGGGCCAAAACGCTTAGTTGCACGCTAGGCACGGCCGCCAGTCGGCTTGCCAATACGCCACCGATCGCGCCAGCCCCTACGATGGCTACGCGCACAGGATGTTGTAGGAACGTCATGCTGCGTAACCGGGGTTGATGCGGTCAATCATGCGTTGCATGGCCGCGAATGAATCTTCACCCGCACCGAATTTGGGGTTGAAGTTGAGTGAATCGCGAACGCATTTTTCCAGCACGGGGACCGGTATCGGACGCAAGGCACCCATGGCTTGGGAGGCCACTTGCACTTCGCAGGCCCGCTGAACCAACCACATCAGATTGAACGCCTGAGCCAGGCTGCGACCCATCACGACAGGTCCGTGGTTGCGCAGCAGCAGCACAGGTTTGTTGCCAGCGCTGGCCAAAATACGGGCACCTTCATCGCGGTGCACCGTGATGCCCTCGAAATCGTGGTACGCCACCTGGCCCCAAAGTTGGGCCGCATAGAAGTTGGTGAAAGACATGCCGTCCTCCTGGCAGCACACCGCCAGGGTCGGTGTGGTGTGCACATGCATGACGCAATGGGCATCTGGGACGGTCGCATGTATAGCGCCATGAAAGGTAAACCCAGCCGGGTTGATCGGCCAGTCTGAGTGACCAACGATATTGCCCTCAATATCCACTTTCACCAGGTTCGACGCGGTGACCTCG
>Ga0114978_10003631_pt1 | contig 12593 bp, 12 predicted proteins | sample S_140212_EF_Meta_FD_87027 | JGI IMG/M metagenome (GOLD analysis project Ga0114978, IMG submission 87027) | Freshwater microbial communities from Lake Simoncouche, Canada to study carbon cycling - S_140212_EF_MetaG | ecosystem: Environmental > Aquatic > Freshwater > Lake | place: Lake...
CAACGAATCAAACTTGCCGTCCCATCCGTTCCAACGGCGACGAGCAGCGTCGAGAATCGTCGGCGTGTTGCGACGCGCGGTGGCGATGCCCTGCGCGAGCGGCTTTCCATCGGTGAAGGCGAGCACAGGATCGTGGCAGCTCGCGCAGGAGACGCCCTTTGGCGAAAGCCGTTTGTCGAAGAAGAGGCGATGGCCGAGTTGGGCGGCGGCCAGACTGTCGGCCACGCGATTGGTCGGATCGGCGGGAAGCGCGGGAAGCGGCGACATGGCGCCGATGCGCGCAAGTTCCTCGTCGTTGAGGGCGGCGAGCTCGGGCGCAAGCAAAGCCCGCGCAATCGGCGGATCGCCAGCGAGTGCGGGAGAGGCGACGAGCAGAAGGCACGCGCACGTGAACCAGGCGCTCACGAACCGAGCGCTAACGAACATCGACATACCACTGCGTCCTCTCGGCGATGGCGTCCTCCTCAATGTCGATCGAGAGCACCCAGCGGCCGGGCATATGCAGAAGCATGCCGCGGGCGAGGTACAAGCCATCGCCCGCGCGCGCGATGGTCGGCGTGAGATTCATTCCATGGCCGTGTTGGGGCATCTCCGCATCAACGATCACGCCCGCCGTGCGCGCGACCGGCTTGCCATCGGCGCGCTTGATCTCAAAGCGCATATCGAACGGCTCGGCATCGGGAAGCGATCCGCCCACCGGCTCCCAGCGAACGATGTAGGTGCCGTCGGCGGAACGCGCCTCGATGGCAGCGGCGGTCATGGTGAACGGTGGCGCGGCGGCTTGCGGGACGGCTTGCGGGATGGCTTGCGGGATGGCTTGCGACGAAGATGGCGCGAGAGATGGCGCGACAGCTGTCGCCGGTGCAACAACGCCCACGCCGGGCTTCGATGGTTCTGCGCGATCGCAACCGCAAGGCAACAGTGTTACGCAAGCGCAGGCAACGCAGGTGACGCAGGCGAAGCGAGCGCGCGTGATGCGATCGACCGTCATGACTCCTCCAACTTGGGCACGCGCGTTTCGGGCGTGCTCGCGGGGGCAGCGCCAGGCGAGCCGCGACGCTTGCGGTCGTAGTAACGGCCCATGCTGCCGGTGAGATTCCAGGTGAATTGCCCCGCTCCGCCGCCGAATCGTTGGAATCGATGGTTGCCGCGATCGACAACGATGAGCCCCTTGGGCGAATCAACGATCGCCTGCGGATCAAAGAACTGCTCGTCGAGAATGCCGCGTTCGCCAACGAGGCGCGCACTGGCGTTGGCGGTCGCGCCACCAACGATGCAGGCGTCGCGCGCGCAATCGCTCACCACCAGCGCGCCGGTGTCATCGAAGCCAACACCGGCCGGCCGCGCGAAAGCGATATCGCCGAGCCGGGCGAGCGTCGACCACTCCCCCGCCGCGCTGCGCATGAACACCACGCGAGCAACGGAATCGGCGACGGCGATGCGGCCGTCGCTGGCGATGGCGAGTTCCTCGGGAGCGCGAGCGGCGATGGGAAGTAAATCGACGGTGCCCGATTGCAGGCGCAGATCAGTGTTGATGATGGCGCGATTGGCCGCGTCGAGCAGCAGCACGCGCGTGGGATCGCGCGTGTCGAAGGCGATGTCGACGATGCTGGGAACGCGCAACGCGGTGCGTCCGCTGGGCAGCGTGAGCCGATGCACAAACGCGCCGAGATCCATCGAGCGCGCCAGTTGCGGAATGAACATATCAACGATGGGCGGCTTGGCACGATCCCACACCGTGTTGAATACATCGAGTCGCGCGCGCGCGGAGTCGGCAATCCATACTCGCCCGCAGACCGGTTCGACGGCGATCGCCGAAACATCGCCGAAGCGGTTGGGGAGCGCGCCCGATCCACCGATGATGGCCATGTGGATCGGCGGCGTGGTGCGCGCGTCGAGCAGCGCAACGCCCAGAGTTTCAACATCGAGCAGCGCCAGCAGATCAGCCGCGCAACCGACCTCGCTGCCGAAGTGACTGGTGATGAACTCGGACATGCCGACGGAAGCGTCGATTTCGTTGGCGGCGGATTGCAGCGCGAAGACCTGAACGCGATCTTCGAAGGCCTCGGCGACGGCGACGGTCTTGCCTTTGGCGTCGATGGCAACGCTGCGCGGATAGTGAATGCGCCCCTCGCCCTGACGGGGAATCAGCGCGTGCATGCCAAAAAAGCCGACGAAACGCCCATCACCGTCGAGAATCTGAATGCGATGGTTGAGCTCGTCGGCGACGACGAGGCAGCGTTGCCCGCCGCGGTCAAGCACCGCAACATCGCAAGGCGAGCGCAGTTGCCCGGGATTGGCGCCCTTCTCGCACAGCGCGCGGCCAACGCCCGCGAGATGGCGGTTGGTGTCGGCGGCGAAATGCCAGATGCGATCGTAAAGACGATCGGCAACGAACAGCGATCCGTCGGCGGTGGCGGCGAGCCCTTGCGGATCGCCAAGCTGCCCCAAACCGACGCGTGCGATTTCGACACCTTCGCCAGAGAACACCACGACGGCGCGCAAACGCCGATCACTCACCGCAAGTTCGCTACCGCGCCAGCAGACTCCGCTGGGCGACTCGAGCGTGCCCTCGCCGATGACGCGCAGCGAACCATCTCGCGCGATCACCCGCACCGACCCCGCGGCGTCGGCGATGGCGACCGTGCCGTCGGCGGCAACATCGATGTCGGCGGCGTATCCCGCGCCCGTCGGCAGAAACGTCAGCTGCGGTTCAGCGCGTCCGCTCACGGCAAGCGCGCGAACCACCTGCCGTTCACTGCCGTCGGAAACCTGCTCAGGCGCGCAAACGAGAATCGATTCGCCGTCAAACGCCACCGCGCAGGCGCCGTAGACGCCAGGAATCGTGACCAGATGACGCGCGCCTCGGGGGCAATCGTCGGTCGCGGCGATTGCGCAATGAGCACTCACGAGCATCACGGGGAGCATCATGAGGAGCATGACGGGGAGCATGACGGGGAGCATGATGGGGAGCATGACTGGGAACCCAACGCGCATCGTCGGAGTGTAACGCTCGACAACGCTAAGTTGCTACCTTTCGCTCCATGAACGACCCGTTTCGGCAGGACCACCCAAAGTCGGCGAAGCCCGACTCGATCGCAATCCGCATCGCGCCGGTCATCGCCGTGGTTGCAACTGCCGCGCTGCTGCTTGCACTGTTCATCACACCTCACGGCGGCGTCGAGACGCACGCGCACATGCCCGACACCTGGTGGATCGGCGTGCTGCCCTTCGTAGGATTGCTGGCCGCAATCGCCTTGTTTCCGCTGATTCCCGCCATCGCCCACTGGTGGCACTCGAATCTCAACCGCTATGTGGTGTCGATTGCGGCATCGACGCTTGCGCTGGGTTACATCGGCGTGACTTCGGGCAGCGAGGGAGTGGGAAGCGCGCTGCATCACGCGATTCCCAACGAATTCGTGCCGTTCATGAGCCTGCTGTTCGCGCTTTATGTGATCGCCGGCGGCCTGCGCATCGAAACCCCCTTCGACGGAAGGCCGTGGGAGAACCTCAGCATCCTCGCCATCGGCGCGGTCGCCGCCAGCTTCATCGGAACCACTGGCGCAGCGATGGTGCTGATCCGCCCGCTGCTCGAGTCGATGCACAGACGCAAGTACCGCGCGCATTCGGTGATCTTCTTCATCTTCATCGTGTGCAACTGCGGCGGCTGCCTGCTGCCGATCGGCGATCCGCCGCTGTTCATGGGCTATCTGCGCGGAGTGCCCTTTGGTTGGACGCTTTCACTGTGGCGCGAGTGGCTCATCGTCAACGGGTTGCTGCTGGTGGCGTACTTCGCCATCGACACCATCCTGCATGCGCGCGAGCGGCGCGAGGTGCAGGTGGCCGAGGACCATCGTCGATTCCACATCGAGGGCGCTGTGAACATCCCGCTGCTGGCGGCGGCCATCGCGGCGGTCGCGCTGATCGTGCGCGGACAACCGCTGCCGGGCACCGACTTCATCCCACCGCCGTTCATGCAGGAAGTGGCGCTGCTGGCGCTGGCGGGCGCAAGTTGGGTGTTCACGCGGAAGTCGGTGCGCACCGCCAATCGCTTCGAGTTCGGCGCGATCATCGAGGTCGCCGTCATCTTCGTTGGCATCTTCATTTCAATGCAGCTGCCACTGGCAGTGCTGCAGGCGAAAGGCCCGTCGCTCGGCATCGAGTCGCCGTACGCGTTCTACTGGTTAACTGGCGCGCTCTCGAGCTTCCTCGACAACGCGCCGACCTATGTCGTGTTCTTCGAAGTGGCCAAGACGCTGCCGCAACTTCCCAACGAAACCTATGTGGCCATCACCGGCGGGATGATTCGCGAAGACCTGCTGACGGCGATCTCGCTCGGAGCGGTGTTCATGGGCGCGAACACTTACATCGGCAACGGCCCGAACTTCATGGTCAAGGCCATCGCGGAAACCGACGGCGTCACCATGCCGAGTTTCTTCGGCTACATGGCGTGGTCGGTGGGGATTCTGATTCCACTGCTCGCGCTGGCGGAACTGGTGTTCCCCTAAGTCCGTCGCCGCAAGCAGCGACGGTTTCGAGCCGCGCTAGCGCTTGCCCTTCATGGACGCGTAGATCACGCTCTGAACCACGACGCTTTCACCGAGCAATCGGCCGACGCGCTCGCTGGCTTGGTTCATGTTCTTGAACTTGCCTTGGTCGAGTTCCTTCTCAAACATCGCAAGCGAGTTCTCCACTCCGAGCAGTAGGCTCGCGAGCACCGCCCATTCATGGCGCGTCTGCGGCCAGTAATCGTTGGACTGCACCAGCTCGACCGGCACGGTCACGCGCCAGCCATCACTGGTTTCGACAAGCGCAAGAAAGCCGCCGACGACGGGTTTATCGTTGAAGGTCAGCGTTGCCGTGCCGTCGCCGAGATCCTCGCTCTTCAGCTTGGAACGGCTTTCGTCGAGAACCGCGAACGGATCGGTGATTGCGCGTTCGACAATCGGACCAAAGCCGAAACGGTCGGAGATCCGCTCGAGCTCGGTCTGCTTCTTCGGCTTGGTGAGTTCGGCGACGAAGCGACTCTTGAGCTTGCTCGAAACCCGCCCGAGTTGTCCGAGCATGTCGGAAAGTTTGCCCTTGACATCGCCGATCGCACTCGCCTCGGTGACGCCGTCGTCGAAGGTGATATCGCGCGCGGCAATTTCGATGAACTGCGGCAGGTCCTCGGGCCGGCCATCCTTGACCGCCTTCTGCACGCTGTCGAGGAGTGCCTCGGGCGTCGAGGTGTCGTACTTCGGCTTCGAGCAACCGGGAAGCGCCGCGATGATTGCAGCGGCGGCCACGAGGATGGTGCTGATTTGAAGCGGGAATCGCATGGGGCGGCAGTGTACGCAGGCGGGCGAGCGCGTAGGATCGCCGCCCGTGACCACTTCCACTGACATCGTGATCGAGCTCAACGGCAAGCCGACGAGCGTGGCGGCGGGGACGACGCTTGCGTCCCTCGTCGAGCGCACGCTTCCCAACGCGCGCGCCTACGCCGTCGAAGTCAACCGCGCCGTGGTGTCACGGCGCGAGCACGCCGCCCGTGCCGTGGCCGCGGGCGACTGCGTCGAAATCGTGACGCTCGTAGGCGGAGGCTGAGACTGCAACATGACGACGAGCAACATGACGACGAGCAACATGACTACGAGCAAGATGACTACGAGCAAGATGACTACGAGCAACACGACCTTCCTGATTCCCCCGCTCTCGATCGGCTCCTTCGAGCTCAAGAGCCGCCTCGTGACTGGCACTGGCAAGTACCGCGACTACGAAACCATGCAGCGCGCGCTCGATGTGAGCGGTTGTGATGCGGTTACGGTCGCCGTGCGACGCGAGCGCCTAGTCGACGCGCAGGGCCGTTCGCTGCTCGATTTTCTCGATCTCGCGCGCTACACCATCCTGCCCAACACGGCCGGTTGTTTTAGCGCCGAAGATGCGATTCGCGTTGCGCGCCTCGGCCGCGAGATCCTCGACTCGGTCGACAATCCCGGCAAGGGGTGGGTCAAGCTCGAGGTGCTCGGCGACCGCAAGACGCTGCTGCCCGATCCGGTCGGCACGCTCGAAGCTTGCCGCGAACTCGTGAAGGACGGCTTCACCGTGCTCTGCTACTCGAGCGACGATCCGATCATGGCGGTGCGCCTGCGCGACGCGGGCGCCGCGAGCGTGATGCCCGCGGGTAGCCCTATCGGCTCCGGCCGCGGCATCGCAAATCCCGCGAACATCCAGCTCATTCTCGAGCTCCTCAAGGACAAGAGCGCGGGCGGCGATCCGTCGTATCCCGTGATCGTCGACGCGGGCGTGGGTACGCCGAGCGATGTCACGCTTGCAATGGAACTCGGCGCCGACGGCGTGCTGCTCAACACCGGCATCGCCCACGCGCAAGATCCTGTGCGCATGGCCCACGCGATGAAGCTCGCGCTCGAGAGCGGATATCACGGCGCGCGCAGCGGCCGCATCGGCCGCAAGCTGCACGCAAGCGCGTCGAGTCCGTGGCACGGATCGATTGCGTCGGTCGTGATTCCCGGCGAGTGAGCGGCTCGTTGGACGTCCGCGTCCTGCACGCCGCAAGCTCACGCACGCGCGCCCAAGGTCGCGAAGAGCATCAGCCCCTCAGGGCTGAAGCGACAGTCGCGACCGCTCAAAACTACGGCGCGACCGCTGAATCAATGCGCCACCCGGTGCCCGAGGTACTTCGAGACCTCCGCCATCTTTGCGTCGACGGTCGCCTGGTCGCGCGCCTCGAGATTGAGGCGCAGCAACGGCTCGGTGTTCGACATGCGGATGTTGCCCCACCAGTCGCCAGCGTCGATCGAAAGGCCGTCGAGTTCGTGCGTCTTCGCCTTCGGATACGCGGCCTTGAGCGCGGCGAGCGCGCCGAGTTTGTCTTCGTTCTCAAAGTTGATCTCGCCGGACTGCACATAGCGCTTGCAGGGCGCGATGAGCTGCGACAGCGGCTGCTTCGCGCTCGCAAGCGCGGTGATCACCGCGGCAAATGCGCGCGCGCCCGAGTCGGTGTTCCACATGTCGGCGAAGTAGAAGTGTCCACTGAGCTCGCCGCCGATCACGCCGTTCGATTCGGCGAGCATCGCCTTCATAAAAACATGGCCGACTCGGCTTTCGACGGGCTTGCCGCCGTGCTCGCGGACGATCTCGGCAACGCTGCGCGAACTGCGCAGGTCGTAGATCACCGCCGCGCCCGGCTTCTTCGCGAGCGCGTCCTGCACGAGCCACGCGAGCAGCAGGTCGCAGCCGATCGGCGCGCCCTTCTCATCGAGCACGATGCAGCGGTCGGCGTCGCCGTCGAAGCAGAAGCCCGCGTCAAACTTTCCCGCCGCCATGACCTTCTGCAACTCGCGCAGGTTCGACTCGACGAGCGGGTTGGGCTCATGCACGAACTCGCCCGAGCTGTTGTCGAAGTAGAGTTTCTCAATCACAAGGCCCTTCACCCCTGAAGCCCCGATGCTCTCGAAGACCTTCGGCAGCATCGTGCCGGCCATGCCGTTGGATGCGTCGACCGCGATGCGCAGCTTGCGCTCGCCGGAGATCACGCGCGGATCAATGAACGACAGCAGGTGCTCGCGGTACGCGCTCCACAGATCGCGCGTCTCCTCGAGCCCGCCCTTCGATTCAGTCTTCTCGCTCTCGACCAGTGCGGCGAGGCGCTGAATCTCGCCGAGGCCCGTCGCCTGCCCGACCGGCTTGGCGTGGCGCTTGGAGATCTTGAATCCGTTGTAGTTGGCCGGATTGTGCGAGGCGGTCACCTGCACGCCACCGGCGCAGTCGAGGTGGTTGATGGCGAAATACACGAACGGCGTGTCCACAAGCCCGAGATCGATCACGCCCGCCCCCGCATCGCGCATCCCCTGCTTCAGCTGGGCCGACAGACTGGGCGAACTCTTGCGCATATCGCGTCCAACGCAAATCGTCCGCGACATTGGGTCGATGAACCCCTCCTCAGCGGCCTGCTTGAGTAGAAACTGGGCGGTCGCGTAGCCCACTTGCCACGCGATTCGCTCGTTGAGCGGCTTGGGATAGGTGGCGCGGACGTCGTAGGCCTTGAAGACTTGGGCGAGCATGGGGGAGATGTATATCGGACGGCTTGCCGTCGCGGACGGGAGTTGCCCCCGGAGGCAAGGAATACCAACTGACGGAGAAAGCGCCCTGCAACGCAAGCCGCTAGTCGTTAGACTCTTCGATCCCCGGAAGGCGATGGTCGCCCGAAGGAACAAACCCGCGCGACAGTGGCAGCGCGGATTCAGCAAGACGGTTCGCCGTCACCAACAAGCGCCCTAGGACGGGCGGGTCTGCCACACCCGCTGCGTCGGTGTCGCTGGAGTCCATCATGGCTTCTCTCGTTCAGGAACTTATCGAAGCGGGTATTCACTTCGGCCAACGCCGCAGCAACTGGAACCCAAAGATGGCGCCGTACATCCACGGCGTCCGCAACCAGATCCACATCCTCGATGTGCGTGAGTCGATCAAGGGCATGCTTCTCGCCAAGCGCTTCCTCGAGAAGTGCGTCAGCGATGGCAAGGATGTCTGCTTCATCGGCACCAAGCGTCAGGCCCGCGGTCCCATCGAGCAGTACGCGGCGGAAGCCGGAATGCCGTTCGTCACCGAGCGTTGGCTCGGCGGAACGCTGACCAACTTCCGCACCATCCGCGAGCGCCTCAAGCGCCTCGAGGAACTCGATCGCCTCGTTGAGAGCGGCGAGATGAAGAACTACTCGAAGAAGATGGAATCGCAGCTGATGCGTGAGCGCAAGAAGATTCAGCGCAACCTCGGCGGCGTCCGCAACATGACCAAGCTCCCAGGCGCGCTGGTTGTGATCGATACCAACCGAGAGAAGAACGCTCTTCTCGAGGCCAAGTCGCTCGGTATTCCGACCGTCTGCCTCGTCGACACCGACGGCGACCCTGATCTCGTCAACATTCCGATCCCGGGCAACGATGACTCGATGCGCACCATCGACATCGTGATCCGCGAACTGTGCGAAGCGATCAAGAAGGGCAAGGAAGGTCGTTCGACCTCTGCGGGCGAAAGCCCAATGAACGATGGTCGCGAGCGTGGCGAGGGCCGCGAGCGTGGTGATCGTGGCGACCGCCGTGACGACAGCCAGCGCCGTCGTTCGAGCCGAAGCACCTTCCGCGCCGACGGGCCATCCTCCCCCGCCGCAGAAGTTTCCGCAGCAGGATCGCCCGATGCAGGCAGCGCCCCCAGCGCCTAACGCCCGCGTCGAGCATGTTCACCTCACACAACACTGAAACTTGAGCACACTCATATGACGACTGTAAACATCAGCCCCAAGGACGTGATGAAGCTCCGTGACCGCACCGGTCTGGGCATGGGCGAGTGCAAGAACGCGCTCGTCGAGGCCAACGGTGACATGGAGGCGGCTGAAAAGATCATCCGCGAGAAGATGAAGGGCAAGATGGACGCGCGCACCGACCGCGCCGCTGGCGAGGGATGCGTTGTCCTTGCCATGGGCAACGGCAAGGCTGCGATCGTCGAGATCCGCTCTGAGACCGACTTCACCTCGCGCAATGAGGAGTTTCGGGCAATGGCGAGCGCCGTCGCCGCGCATGCACTCACCCACCCGACCGGTTCGATCACCGCCGACAAGGCGATGAACGACAAGATCGATGTGGTTCGCCTGAAGTCCGGCGAGAACCTTTCCTTCGCGCGCGGCACCGTGCTCGAAGGTGGCTCGTTCGCGTCGTACCTCCACCACGACTCCAAGCTCGGCGTACTGCTTCAGTACACCGTCGCTGAGGGCGCGGGAGGGTTGGCGGCCGACGTCGGAACCGGAATCTGCCAGCACATCGCAGCGGCGGTTCCGACCCCCGCTGCAATCGATGCTGACGGACTCGACCCCGCCGTCGTCGCTGCCAAGCGCGCCGAGGCAGTCGCCGAGGCGCAGGCCTCGGGTAAGCCGGCACAGATCGCGGAAAAGATGGCGGAAGGCAAGATGCGCAAGTACTTCGAAGAAGTCACGCTTCTTGGCCAGCCCTATGTGCGCGACGACAAGATGCAGGTTGGCCAGATCGTGCCCAAGGGCATCAAGCTGGTGAAGTTCATTCGCCTGCGGCTTGGACAGGACTGAGTCGAACTTCGTTCGCTCAAAGGTTTGTTCCCCCCAGCGAGGGAAGCCACACGGCTTCCCTCGCTGTCTTTTTCACTGCTCTGCGCGCTCGTCGCAGTCGTTTCAATGAAGCGCGGGTGGCGCGTTTGCCGAAGAGCCAACATGCGCGTTAGCGTTCTCATCGTCGGCTACAAAAACCTCGGCCACCTCGAAGCCTGCATCGGCGGCGCGATCGTTTCGATGGCGGGCATGGACGGCGAGATCCTCTTCATCGACTGCTCCGACGACGGCAGCAGCGCGTTCGTGCGCGCGCGCTTTCCGAGCGTGCGCGTCCTGCCCCAAGCGGGCAACCTCGGCTTTGGCCGTGGCAACAATCATCTCGCCCGCGCGGCCCTCGGCGACGACCTCATTCTGCTCAATCCCGACACCGTGCCCAAATCCGACGAGATCGCGCGACTGCTGCGTTTCGCCGATGCGCATCCTCGCGCGGGCGCGTGCGGCGGGCGTTGCGTGTTTCCATCAGGTGCGCACGATCTCGGATCGCATCAGCCGATGCTCGATGTCTCGGGAATGGTTCTGGCGGCGGCCGGCCTCGCGCGTCTACGCACGGGCGCGCTTGCGCTCGACGCACGCACGCCACAACAAGTTGAGGTGATCTCGGGCGCGTTCATGCTCGTTCGACGCACGCTCTGGGAGCGCCTCGGCGGCTTTGACGAACGCTTCTTCATGTACACCGAGGAAGTCGATCTCTGCAAGCGCATCGCCAATGCTGGCTATGAACTCTGGGCCGATCCGTCGATCGTGATGATCCATGACGCTGGCAGCGGCGATCCCGACAATCCGCGCAAACGCCTGCAGAACCTGCGCGGAAACGCCACTTTCTATCGCAAGCACTATCCGCCCATCGCCGCCTCGATCGGATGCATCGCCATGCTCGCCAACGAAACGATTCGCCTGATCTACGCGCGTACGCTGCTGCGCGCGATCAAGCCGATGCGCGCCAAGAGCCTCGGCGATCGTTGCGCATACGCGCTGCAACACCGCGCTGAATGGTGGATGGGCTGGCCGCCGGGCATGAAGTTCGACTGAACCCAGACCGCATCGGCGCCGCGCTAGGCGATGTCGGCAATGAAGAACCGGTGCCACGAAAGCTCACGCACACGGAAGCTCCGCACCGCATCAAAGCCCGCGCCACGAAGCGCAGCCGTCACGCCCGCCGCGGTGGCGCCGTTCATACCGATTTCCCAATAGTGGCCCATACTGGCCAGACGCTCGGCCTTCCATGCGTCGCTCGGCTCGCGCACTGGAAGCGAGAACGAAACTCCGCGCCGTCCGATCAGCGGGAGCGAAAGCGCGCAGTCGCAGTAGCGCGTGATATCGGGAAGCGAGAGCACCAGTCGCCAGCGCGTCACTCGGCGCAACTCACGCAACGCCGCCGACAGATCGGAAAGCGGAAGATGCTCGAGCACCTGGCAGCAACTCGCGACATCGAAGGAAGCGTCGCCTCGCGGAATCGCGCGCACATCGCCAATGATGTCGGGCGCGAGTTCGGGCTGCACATCGAGCGTGATCACTTCGACGCCAATGCTGCGCAGCGAAAAGGCACTGATCCCCGTACCAACGCCGACCTCGAGCACATTGCGCGGCGCGAGATCCATGATGCTCGCGAGTTGCGCTGCGATTGAGTAGGTGCGGCCGTGGCTCAGGTACTGCGCGTCGTAGTGCGCGGCGCTCGGGACATGCGGGTCGATCGATGGCAAGTTCTTGCGCCCATCTCCGGCGTGTTGCCGGACTGCATTGCCCTGCTCAGCGCGTTGCGTACTGATGCTCGACCCATTGTCGGTACGAGCCATCCATCACCGCGCGCCACCAACGCTCGTTAGCGAGATACCACGCGATGGTCTTCGCCAGCCCGCTCTCGAAAGTTTCCTGCGGACGGTAGCCCAGCTCGGTCTGCGCCTTGCGCGGATCAATCGCGTAGCGGCGATCGTGTCCGGGGCGATCCTTCACATAGGTCACCAACGACCAGCACGGATTGCCTATCGCGGCCGGCGAATTGGGAAATCGCGCGGCAAGCGACGCATCAGCCGCGAATGCCGCGTCGATCGCAGAAGTAATGCGCTGCACAATTTCAATGTTGGGGCGCTCGTTCTCGCCGCCGATGTTGTAAACCTCGCCGACGCGCCCATCGGCCATCGTCAGCGCGATGGCGCGACAATGATCGTCGACATGCAGCCAATCGCGCACATTCATGCCGTCGCCGTAAATGGGCAGCGGCTTTCCGTGCAGGCAATTCATGAGCATGAGCGGAATGAGCTTCTCGGGAAACTGGAACGGCCCGTAGTTGTTCGAGCAGTTGGTCGTCGTCACTTCGAGATGAAAGGTGTGGTGATAGGCGCGGACGAGATGGTCGCTCGCCGCCTTGCTCGCCGAGTACGGTGAGTTGGGCTGATACGGATGGTCCTCGGCGAAAGGCGGATCGTTGGGCCCGAGCGAGCCGTAGACCTCGTCAGTCGAGACATGG
>Ga0114978_10003633_pt1 | contig 12591 bp, 11 predicted proteins | sample S_140212_EF_Meta_FD_87027 | JGI IMG/M metagenome (GOLD analysis project Ga0114978, IMG submission 87027) | Freshwater microbial communities from Lake Simoncouche, Canada to study carbon cycling - S_140212_EF_MetaG | ecosystem: Environmental > Aquatic > Freshwater > Lake | place: Lake...
ACACTGCTGCTGTCATGGATGAAGTCAAGACCATGGCAAAGCATGGCATCACCTTTGGTGAGCCTAAGATTGAGATCGATCAATTGCGTGGCTATAAAGACTCTGTGATTGCGAAATTAACTGGTGGATTGGCCGGCATGGCTAAGGCACGCAAAGTTAAAGTTGTACGAGGCATGGGGCATTTCTTGGATGCAAACCATGTCGAGGTAGAGCTCACAAATGGTGAAGGTCAAGAGTTAACAGGTCAAAAAGAAGTGGTACGCTTTCAGAAGGCGATCATTGCCGCTGGCAGTCAGCCCGTGAAACTGCCGTTCTTACCGGAAGATCCTCGCATTGTTGATAGCACTGGTGCCTTATTACTCAAGAGCATTCCTAAAAGAATGTTAGTCATTGGTGGCGGGATCATCGGTTTAGAGATGGCAACTGTCTACAGCACCCTAGGCTCAAGCATTGATATTGCGGAGATGATGGATGGGCTGATGGCTGGTGCTGATCGTGATTTAGAAAAGGTCTGGGAGAAATTTAACGCCGGGCGTTTCGCTAAGATCATGCTCAAGACGCGTGCCGCTAAAGCAGAGGTGAAGCCAGATGGCATTCAGGTGAGCTTCGAGGGCGAGAATGCGCCTGCACAGCCGCAGACTTATGACTTGGTACTGGTTGCTGTTGGGCGCACGCCAAACGGTAAGAAGATTGCTGCTGATAAAGCGGGTGTCCAGGTGGATGAGCGTGGCTTTATACCAGTCGATAAACAAATGCGTAGCAATGTTCCCAATATTTTTGCCATTGGCGACTTGGTTGGCCAGCCGATGTTGGCTCACAAAGCAGTGCATGAGGGTCACGTTGCAGCAGAAGCTGCAGCAGGTGAGAAGTCTTACTTTGATGCCAAACAGATTCCTTCAGTTGCCTATACCGATCCAGAGGTAGCTTGGGCTGGCCTAACGGAAGAGCAGTGCAAAGCACAAGGCATTGCTTATGAAAAAGGTTTATTTCCATGGGCAGCCAGTGGCCGTGCCATTGCTAATGGTCGCGATGAAGGCTTCACTAAACTCATCTTTGATGCAAACACTCGCCGTATTATTGGTGGTGGCATTGTAGGTACACATGCTGGTGATTTGATTGGCGAAGTGTGCCTTGCTATTGAGATGGGTGCTGATGCAGTTGATATTGGCAAAACTATTCATCCGCATCCAACACTTGGTGAGTCTGTGGGCTTAGCGGCTGAGGCGGCTCTGGGCCATTGCACAGACTTACCCCCAGTCAAGAAGAAAGCTTAAGAAAAGCAATCCTTCTAAGCTTGCGTAACCATTAAAAGCCCCGAGTGATCGGGGCTTTTGCATTACTTTTGTATTACAACAGTGAGATCGTTAAGCTTTTTTCTTAGATGTCTTAGATGTCTTAGCGGGGGAGCCGGTAGCTTTAGTGGCTGTATCAGCTGCGGTATTCATATTCGTTTGTGCTACTTCAACCGCATGCTTCACAGCCTTTTGGCTAGTTTCAAAAACATTGCTTGCAGAAGCAATGGCATGCTTAATGGCTTGCACAGCGACATCAGAGCCAGCGGGTGTATTACTTGTCCATTCTTCCACTAGTGCATTTATTTTCTTTTGACCCTCAGCAAACTCTTTTTCGGCAGACTTGGTGAAGTTGTCCTGGGTTTCATGAGCTAATTCATATAAATGACGACTGTAAGAAATAATTTTTTCTGCGATTGGCTGAACGGCCTCAGCTTGATGGGCAAGAAGTTGTTGAATATCTTTGACTTCTAATGCTTTCTTGGCGTTATTTACGCTATCACTCAAACTTTGTTTTGCAATCGCTAAATTCAGTTCAACTAATTTTTCAATACTTTGAAGTGCTTGATTGGTGAGACCACTTAAAGTTTCTAAATTGGCTTTTTGTGCCGCTGCGATTTGTTCTGGCGTTAAGTTCATTTCAATCCCTTTCATTGGGCGCGCTGATGACTACTATGATCTCGCAGACCTCTTGGGTCAATGACTGATTTATGCCTCATTATAGGACCTGAATATTGCAATGCATCATAAATATCAGCTTATGGGTTGATTGGAAATCCGCAGAGGATATGTCAAAAAAGCCTAAAATCAGTGCTTCAATAAAAATCCCAATATTTTCAGTCAGTTATCCATGAAGCTTAGTCTTGACGATGTCATTGCACCCGTATTTGTATTAATTTGGAGCACAGGATTTGTTATTGCCCGTTTAGCAATGCCATATGTAGAACCTGCCACTTTTTTGTTTTGGCGCTTTGCGGGCGTGATTTCTGCGATGGCTGCTTTGAGTCTGGTGTGGCGTATTACTTGGCCTAGTTGGTCACAAATGAAGCATATTGCTGTTGCAGGACTACTCTTACAGTTTGGCTATTTATTAGGAGTTTGGTTTGCAGTCCACCTTGGAATGACTGCGGGTTTGGTAGCCATTATTGTTGGCCTACAACCGATATTAACGGCCTGGTTTGCTGCGTGGATTTCAGAGAAGGTAACACCGCGCCAATGGCTTGGTCTGGGTTTTGGGTTTGCAGGCGTAGCCTTGGTAGTGGTTGAAAAGATTGGCTTTGCTCACATTCCTTTAGCCAGTTATGTACTCGCATTCATTGCCTTGCTTTCCATCACCTTTGGCACTCTTTATCAAAAAAAGTACTGCCCAGTATTTGATCTGCGGGCGGGATCTTCTATTCAGTTTGGTGTTTCAGCAGTGCTGTGCTTTTTCTGTATGTACTTCTTCGAAACAGGGGTCATGGTTTGGAATGCACCCGTAGTAGGCGCATTGTTATGGGCGATTTTCCCTTTATCCATTGGCTCTATTAGTTTGTTATTTATGATGATCCGTAAAGGGGCTGCTACTAAAGTGACGAGTTTGCTATACCTAACTCCGCCAACAACTGCTTTGATGGCATGGTTCTTATTTGATGAGCCATTTACGCTATTAATGGCTCTAGGCTTATGTTTGACAATGACTGGCGTAGTGCTGGTTAATAGACGTCACAACAATCTTGTAGCCACGATTGCGGAATAGATGTTGTTTAGTGGTGTGTATTAGTCAAGATGGGACGAATAAATCCATTGGTTCTTTAGAAATTAATTATCATTCCGTATGTTAAAAGTTTTGGAAGGTATTTTGGGATGGGTTTGAATCGTGCTTGGTTCCTTGCGGTAGCCGTAGTTTTTGCCAGTGGCGCACTCCACATCGCGCCAGCAATGGCTGCCAGCAAAGATAAAGACAGCCAAGCCAAAGCTACTAAAACTACTAAAGTACAGAATAAATCATCTAAGAAGCCAAAGACTGTTCGCGTTACCGTTACCCGATCTGCCGCTCCTGCTGTCGTTGCGCCACCATCATTTGCAACTGCTCTGGGTTTGCGTGGCCAGCATGATGACCTCAGCCTTAAATCCAGTGTCGCGATGGTAGTGAATCAAGATACCAAAGAGGTTTACTTCGAAAAAAATCCCACAGTCAGTTTGCCGATTGCCTCTATCACCAAACTCATGACCGCAATGGTGGTCTTAGATTCCAAATTGTCTTTGGATGAGGCGCTGGTAATTAATGCTGATGATGTGCATAGTTATCGTAGCTCGCGTCTTGCTGGCGGCACCGTATTAAACCGTCAAGAAGCTCTATTGTTATCGCTGATGTCCTCTGAGAACCGTGCTGCATATACCTTAGGTAGAAATTACCCAGGAGGTATCAAAGCCTTTGTGGATGCCATGAATCGCAAAGCAAAAGAGTTGAATATGGAGCATTCCAATTTTGCAGATCCCACAGGCTTACTGAGTAATAACGTTGCTACTGCCGAAGATTTAGCACGCATGCTGAACGCAGCATACCAATACAAGTTGATACGAGAGTATTCCACTTGGCCCGATTTAACGATGGTGATTGCTAAGCGTCCGCAAAAATTCTTGAACACCAATCGTTTAGTGCGTTCTGGAGATATGGACATTGGCTTACAAAAAACGGGCTTTATTAATGCAGCCGGAAAATGTTTAGTGATGCAAGCGCGCATCAATAACACACCATTATTGTTGGTGTTCTTAGATTCAGTGGGAACACAATCTCGTTTTGCCGACGCGGTGCGCGTCCGTGATTGGTACGAGCGTATGCCATCTGGCATGCAACCAATACGTCGCTTAATGTAATGCTGGGAAACTAGGCTGGGGCACCTGATTCTGTAGACTTAGGCTTATAACCCATGCCTTTTGAGATTTGCAGGGCAGTATCTTGTAATGATTTCAGCCAATCTGCCTGAATCCGATCCGTTGGGGAGCTCAGCGATAGACCGGCAACCAATTTACCGGTGTCATCCAAAATGGCTGCAGCAAGACAGCTCACACCAAGCTCAAGCTCTTCATTATCTCGTGCGCTACCTACTTTACGGACCTGATTGAGTTCAGATTCGAGTCTGGTTAAATCGGTAATGCTATTGCGAGTATGTCCTGAAAGACCGGTACGTGTGACATAGGCGCGGACTTGGTTGGCATCGTCACTAGCCAAGAAAAGTTTGCCAACAGAAGTCAGATGCAAGGGTGCTCGGCCACCAATGGCACGTACTACCTGCATCCCAGAGCGTTCACTATAAGCGCGATCAATGTAAACAATTTCATCGCCTTGGCGGACTGAGAGGTTGACAGTTTCACCGGTGATTTTATGTAGGGTTCGCATTGGCACTTGAGCAGCTTCGCGCACAGAGAGTCTTGCCTTGACGAGATTACCCAACTCTAAGAGTTTTAATCCCAAGCGATAGGTGCCGCCATCTCCACGCTCTACGAGTCTGCAGGCCACCATGTCATTCAGAATGCGGTGCGCAGTAGAAGGGTGAAGACCAGTCTCGGCAGAGAGGTTCTTCAGGCTACTGGATTCTTCATGAACGGCTAAGGCGTCGAGCAAATTCATCATGCGCTCAACCACTTGGATAGCGGTTTTAGCCACTTCCCCAGTATTTTTAGAGGTTTTGACAGTTTTGCTAGTGCTCATAGGGCATATTGTAGCGATTTCACACCATATTGCATATTATGAAATGCATTTTTTAGGTAGGATTTTGGACTTTAGGCCCAGATACGGGCCAACCCTTAGCTGGAATGCAACTTTAAGACTGTCTTAATGCTCTCGCACACTCATTGACAAGGTCAGGCCCTCGATAGATTAAGCCGCTATAGAGCTGAACCAAGCTAGCGCCAATCATAATTTTTTCTCTAGCATCAGCGCCCGACATAATACCGCCAACACCAATGATGGGCAGTGTATTACCAATTCTTGCTTTGAGGGCCTTGATGACGATGTTCGATGTACTGCGAACGGGTGCTCCGGATAGGCCACCAGCTTCTTGACTATGTTCCATGCCTTGAACTGCATCACGCGCAATGGTGGTGTTGGTGGCAATCACGCCATCAATACCAAACTCCACCAAGAGATCGGCAATCAGATGAATATCATCTTCATCAAGATCTGGTGCAATTTTCAGAAACAAAGGTTTGTGGACACCAAAGCGATCGCTTAACTGTTTTCTGGCATCGTCCAAGCTACCGAGAAAAGTGCGCAACATTGCTTCGCCTTGCAGGGCGCGCAGATGTTGGGTATTCGGAGAAGAGATGTTTACCGTGATGTAAGAAGCAATTTCATAAACGGCTTTCATGGCGAATACGTAGTCATTAGCAGCATCATCAATCGGCGTACTCGCATTCTTGCCAATATTTAAGCCTAAAACACCACCGTTTTGCCAGAAGTGAGAGCGCCGCACTCTGGCCACACAGGCATCGACACCATCATTATTAAAGCCCATGCGATTAATTAATGCCTGAGCCTGCGATAGTCGAAACATCCGTGGCTTTGGATTACCAGGCTGAGGTTGCGGGGTAACCGTACCAATCTCTAAAAAACCAAAACCTAAAGCAGCGAGTGCATCGATATGTTTACCGTCTTTATCTAAGCCTGCAGCAAGTCCTACTGGATTTGGAAAAGTAATGCCGCACAGTGTATGCGGATCAGCAATGGGTTTAGTAACAAACTTTTCTAATAAACCCCAACGTTGCGCACGGTCTAAATTCGTGAGCGTGAGGTTATGGGCTTTTTCAGGATCTAGGCAAAACAGCCAAGGACGTAAGAGGGAATAGCGATCAATCATGGATAGATATTATGAACCAGTCAGCGGCTGCCAATGATCGTCAATTAATCCTTCCATCGGTTGGTACTTCGCCTTATAAGACATCTTTTCACTTTCCTGAATGTAGTAGCCAAGATAGAGGTAAGGTAGGTTTAGTATGCGAGCCTGTTCAATTTGCCACAGAATGCTATAGCTGCCAAAGCTCGCTGAGCTATCAGAGGTATCGTAAAAGGTATAGACCGAGGAGATACCTTGTTCCAATAAATCAATCATGCTCACCATGCGCAGGCGGCCAGGGTGAGGATCCTGAGGGCCATCTCTAAATTCAACAATGCGAGAGTTCACTCGACTTTGTAATAAAAATTGCATGTACTGATCTTGATCATCGTGATCCATATCACCACCAGCATGCCGTTCATTTTGATAGCGTTGATATAGTTGATAGTGCTCTTCCTGATAACCTAAATTGAGGACAAAGGCTTGTATGCCCGAATGTTTTTTCCCGGCACGACGCTGACTACGGGTGGGCGTAAATTGATTCACCAAAATACGGGTAGCAATGCAGGCTTTACAGGTATCGCAATAAGGGCGATAGGTATACAGACCACTACGACGAAAGCCCGCATTTAATAATTCATTGTAGATATCTGCATGAATCAAATGGGAGGGGGTTGCTACTTGTGAACGCGCAGTTCTATTCGGCAAATAACTACAAGGATAAGGCGCAGTTGCATAAAACTGCAGAGCGGTTAAGGGAAGTTCTTTAAGCCGAGTCATAGCCAGTGTGTCAGGATGTCTTTATCAAAATTCCAAGGTAATTCAATATTAGAGTGATTTAATGATTTTTGCAGTTGCTGCAAGAATTCTGCCCTAGATATCGGTGCGGCTCCTAAAGAGCTTAGGTGAGCAGTTTCCTGCTGGCAGTCAATCATGACAACTTGATTTTGGATGCACCAGGCACTTAAGGCTGCTAGGGCCATTTTGGAGGCATTGGGTTTAAGGCTGAACATCGATTCGCCAAATACCATTCCACCTAAGGCCACACAATAAAGACCGCCCATCAACTGTCCATTTTCAGCTAGTGCAATGCTATGGGCATGACCCTGCTCATGAATCGTAGTGTAAGCATCCATGATTTCATGAGTAATCCACGTGCCATCCTGGTCTTTGCGCGAACTAGTAGCACAAGCCCGAATCACTGCACCAAAATCAACATCAACCAATAGCTGACTATGGGCATCTTGGCAAAACAGGCGCAAACTTTTTCTTAAAGACTCGCTACATTTAAAGTGCTCAGGCTTTAAGACCATGCGCGGATCAGGGGACCACCACAATACGGGTTGTTTATCTGAATACCAAGGAAAAATACCCCGTTGATAAGCCTGCAGTAATTGTCCTGGATAAATCTGTTCACTAACGGCGATCAGTCCAGGAACATGAGGGTCAGGATCTGGGTCTTGCAGTGGGTTTGGAAAGGCATCATTCGGTCCTAGCCAACGAATTTGACTCATGTGGCGTAATCAAATCTTCTCTGAAGACAACACATCGCGACTACGCACATGAAATTGGCCATTCAATACGCCAGCTGCACGGTCGGCAAAGAACCATGTGAGAGTTTGCTTCACCGTTGGGAAGGCTAATTCATCCCAGGGAATCTCATGCTCATGAAAGAGTGCGACCTCAAGACTTTCTTCACCAGCAGCAAAGTGTGAGGACGTCATGGTGGCTAGGTAAAAGAGGTGAACTTGTTCAGCATGGGAAACATTAAGCAAAGAGTAGAGCGGGCCAATCTCTACGATCGCACCAGCTTCTTCCAGAGTTTCTCTAGCGGCACCATGGCTAGTGCTTTCGCCTAATTCCATAAAGCCTGCAGGTAGCGTCCAATAACCATGGCGTGGGGCAATTGCACGGCGGCACAGTAAGACTTGTTCGCCATAAACAGGGATACTGCCCACCACATTTCTAGGATTTTGATAATGAATAGTGCCGCAGGCTTCGCATACATAACGCTCACGAGAATCATCCGCCGGGATTTTGACGGTTAAGTTCGCAGCGCAGTTGGGGCAATACTTCATACAGACTTTCTAGAAATGGGCTTTGATGGCGCCTCGTAAGGCATTAGTAAGCATAATCGCATCAGCCATTGAAACATCTTTAATAGTCAGGTTAGCCTCGCGGGCATTCATTTGAGGATCAGCTAGCAGGGCGGCACGCATTACGCCTGGTAATAAGCCTGCTGTTACTGGCGGGGTAAGCCACTCTGAACTGCCTTTGGCTTGAATAAAAATACTTGTTCTACCGCCCTCAGTCACAAAGCCTTGCTCATTGATGAATAAGGCATCAAAGCCACCCAGTTTGATTGCGGCTTGCCAGGCGGCATCATAAAGAGTGCGCTGGCTGATTTTATGACGCAGTAAAGGGTCGCCACTCAACATTGTGCAATCTCTGGGCAGTATGTCTTGCGCCCAGAAAATCTTGACGGAGCCTTCTAGTAAATCTAGCGGACCAGTAGTGGCAGAGTATTCGCCATTGGCACCAAGATCAAGCCGTAATCTCCAGGGTAAATGTTGATCAAGCGATGCGCAGGCATTCAAAACCGTAGCTTTTGCATGATCTCTAGTAAAGGCAATACCTAAAGCAGAGGCCGAAGCTTGCATGCGATCTAAGTGTTGCTCTAATCGTTCTGGTTCACGACGCAATACAGCCATCGTTTCAAATACACCTGTGGCGCTCGGAAGATTCATTAAGAATGCAGACTTAATACGGCATTCTTGCCACTCTTGCTGGGCATCGGAATCAATCGTAATGCCAGCCCCAACCCCAAGGGTAAAGGTGGACGTATGAGATAAATCATCCTCTTCGATCTCAACCGTTCTAATGGGTACGCTAAATGCAAAATCACCATTGGGATCTAGCCAACCTAAAGCACCGCAATAATAGCCCCGATCTTGTGATTCGAGTTCTTGAATAATTTCCATACTACGTTTCTTAGGCGCACCGGTAATGGAGCCGCAGGGAAAGACTGCATTGAGGATGTCAGTCAATGCGATATCGGGCTTTACTTGACCTTCTACGGTAGAGGTCATTTGCAAGACATCACCGTGCCTTGCCACAGTAAATAGGTTTGGGACGGTGACCGTGTTTGGTAAAGAGATACGACTCAAATCATTGCGCAGTAGATCCACAATCATGACGTTCTCTGCCTGATTTTTGGGATCATCTGCCAAATTGCTAGCAGCCTCAGATAGGGCACTCGCAGTACCTTTCATCGGCATTGCTTTAAGGATGTCGCCTTTGCGCTCGATAAAGAGTTCGGGTGATTGGGATAACAGATAGCGAGAACCATGCGCGATATAGGCTCCAAACCTACCGGGTTGACGTTCACGTAAGCGTTGATATAAGGCTAGTGGAGCACCATAGGTCTTGCCGCAAATACGATAGGTATGGTTGATTTGATAGGCGTCACCATTACGAATGTATTCCTGAATCTTGGCAATGTCAGTGAAGAATTGATCTTTAGTCATTGACTCTTGAAGATCCAAGACGCCAGCAAGACTTTGTGACTCATCGAGCTTGGTTAATTCCTGGTTGATGATTTGATCTAATTGTTCTTTAGAGAGTTTTTTAAGCTCTTCAAAAGCCCAAGCCTCCAGCAGCGGGTGGGGTGAGCCACTCTTACGAGGGGGCAATTTATGGATGAGCCTACCCATTTCATATGCAAAGGCGGCAATGACATATTGGCCTTTGCCAAGCGAGCTGGAGATCTCTCGTAAACACGCTTGTATCGCTTCGTGATCAACTACTGCATCACCGCTGGGCATAACACTCCAATACTGCAATGGAGTCTCATACAAGCGGCTCGTCGGGTTAGTCGCCGTGCTTTGCACATCATCGAGCAAAATCATGGCGACTATTCTGTCAACTTATTTAAGAATGGTGGCAGACTCAATCACGACTGTCTTGGTCGGGACATCAGACATTCTCCCCATACGCGGTGTAGGCGCAACCATAGTGGGTACTTTGCGAATAGTATCGATCGTTTGCATACCAGAAATCAATTTGCCAAAGACGGTGTAACCATTACCCATCGCATTGGGGTAGTTGAGGGCTTCGTTATCTTTCACATTAATGAAAAACTGTGCAGTCGCAGAATCTGGATCTGAGGTACGAGCCATCGCAATGGTGTAGTTATTATTTTTTAGGCCATTACTTGCCTCTGAGGCAACGGGTGTATCGGTTGGTTTTTGCATGAGGTCTGAAGTAAAGCCACCACCTTGAATCATGAAGCCGTCAATCACCCGATGAAAAATGGTACCGTTATAAAAACCGCTCTTCACATAGTTTAAAAAGTTAGCGCTAGTTTTAGGGGCCTTGACATCATCGAGCTCAACGACAAAATTTCCCATTGAGGTTTTAAATTCAACTTTAGGTCCCGCCATAGCAACTTGGCTGACAAAGCAGCAGGCGATGAGAATAAGGCTAGAAAATAACTTACGCATAAGGACTCCTGGATTGATTAATCGTGATAAATCCCATTGTATTGCCCAATGAAAGCCTGCAGCAGAATTGGGCTAGGGCAGTAAGCCATTAGGGATGCCACCAGCATAGGCATAGGGGGCTTCTTCAAACATCCCAGGTCTAGCCAAATAGTCGAGCACCCAGTCCATCGTATCAACACCCCAAAAGCAATGTTGATTCACGATGAGGGCTGGCACACCAAATGCACCAGCGCTTACTGCTTGAGTGGTATTGGTAATGAGTTGGGCTTTGATATCAGGACTATCCGGTTTTGCGGTATCTGCTGGTAAACCTAGGTAGATACAAAAGTCTGCCCAAGAAAGATTTGGATCTTTACCTTCCAGCCAAACATAATCAAAAGCCCGCTCGACCATTTTCCAATCTGCTTGTTGGGAAACTAGTAGTCGTTGTGGCGCTACGGTCATAAAAGGGTGATGCTCAGGAAAGCGAAACGGTATGCCGAGTCTCTCAGCCTGCCATACACAAAACTGATAGGTATGAGGACGCTTGGCAGCAATCTCACCCGGGCCTTTATTTTCAGCTGCGCGTAAAAGACCCCCCAATAAGATTGGGACGGGTTTCATATCCAGTTGTGGTTCTAGGCGATGACGTTGCTTGATGTACAGATAGGCGAACGGAGAAACAATATCGTAGTAAAAGGTGGCAGGGATCTTTGTGCTCATAGATGAATTGCCGCAGGCCTATTTTTTCTTGTGCTCAGCGTCGAGTTGCCGCAAAAAAGCCATCTTCTCTTTGATTTGACTCTCTAAGCCACGTTCAACCGGTTCATACCAATGGGGTTGTGCCATCCCCTCAGGTAAATAGGATTCTCCAGCAGCATAGCCATGGGGCTCATCATGCGCATAACGATATTCTGTGCCATGACCTAACTCTTTCATGAGCTTGGTGGGCGCATTGCGTAAATGATTGGGTACGGACTGAGATTGATCGTTAGCAACATAGGCGCGCGCTGCATTAAATGCTTTATAGCTGGCATTACTTTTTGCAGCCACCGCTAAATAGACCACTGCTTGACCTAAGGCAAGATCACCCTCAGGTGAGCCTAGTCTTTCATAAGTGAGGGCCGCATCATTAGCCAGTTGCATCGCGCGTGGATCAGCTAATCCAATATCTTCCCAAGCCATCCGAATGATGCGCCGCGCCAGATAACGTGGGTCAGCGCCACCATCGAGCATGCGACAAAACCAATACAGCGCAGCATTAGGATCAGAACCCCTGACTGATTTATGTAGGGCGGAGATTTGGTCATAAAACTGATCACCGCCTTTATCAAAGCGACGTGCTTGGACAGTCAAGGCATTTTCAATAAAGGTTTGATCGACCACCTTCACGGCAGAGTTAGGTGTCAGCACTGCATTGCGTACTTGCTCTACTAAATTGAGTAGGCGACGAGCATCGCCATCCGCGTTATGAATGAGCGCATCGATAGCAGCAGTATCAAACTGCACATCGGGCATTGCATAGTGATGCGCGCGCTCAAACAGTTTGTGCAATTCATCCGTACTTAATGACTTGAGGACATACACCTGTGCGCGGGAGAGGAGGGCTGAGTTCACCTCAAATGAGGGATTCTCGGTAGTGGCACCAATAAAGGTAAATAAACCAGATTCGACATGCGGTAATAAAGCATCTTGCTGACTCTTATTAAAACGATGTATCTCATCGACGAACAGAATGGTTTGCTTGCCATATTGAGCCATATTTTGTTGGGCTTGCTCAATGGCTTCGCGGATCTCTTTGACTCCCGCTAACACTGCAGAGATCGCAATGAACTCGCGCTCAAATGCTTGGGCTGATAAACGGGCCAGCGTTGTTTTACCAACCCCTGGTGGCCCCCATAGAATCATGGAATGGGGTTTGCCAGAGGCAAAGGCTAAATTGAGTGGTTTGCCGGCAGCCAATAAATGGGTTTGCCCAATGACTTCATTAATCGATTTTGG
>Ga0114978_10003635_pt1 | contig 12589 bp, 8 predicted proteins | sample S_140212_EF_Meta_FD_87027 | JGI IMG/M metagenome (GOLD analysis project Ga0114978, IMG submission 87027) | Freshwater microbial communities from Lake Simoncouche, Canada to study carbon cycling - S_140212_EF_MetaG | ecosystem: Environmental > Aquatic > Freshwater > Lake | place: Lake...
GTCGAGCACAATTCGCAGCGGTTGTCGCGGGCCCGTCGGACGGGCTGTAAGGAGTGGGTCGTCGGCAATCGCCGTGCCGATGCCAACTACGATCGCGTCGACTCTGCCTCGCAGTTCATGCACAATGGCTCGAGATTCTTCGGACGAGATCCACCGACTGTCCGGTGGATGAGTGGCCATGCGGCCATCTAGGCTCATGGCCCACTTCGCAATCAACCACGGTTTGTTCTGCGTGACAAGCTTGCAAAATGGGGCGATCAGACGCATCCCCTCCTTTGATTGGAGGCCTACCTCCACCGCCACGCCCGCCGTCTGAAGCGAGGCTATCCCACGCCCGTTGACGGCAGGAAATGGGTCGCGTGAGGCCACAACCACTCTAGCAATGCCTGCGGCGATGATGGCCGATGTGCATGGAGGCGTTTTGCCTTGATGGCAGCAGGGTTCGAGCGTTACGTAGAGCGTACCGCCACGGGCCTTCGTGCCAGCTGCCGCGAGTGCAGCCACCTCAGCATGCGCTTCGCCAAAACGAGCGTGCCAGCCTTCCGCAACAATAGCCGTGCCGTCGGATGAGGCGATGACTGCACCAACCAATGGATTTGGCTCGACATATCCTTGCCCACGCAGCGCCAACTCGAGGGCTCGCTGCATGGCCGTTGAGTCAAACATTTGGCGAGACGTTGCAATACCCATCTCACGGCGTCCAAATGGCCTTCTTCTCGCCTGGTGGCGCAGATTGCTGGCTCCCGGGAGTCCAGAGTGCGCTGCCTGTGGACTGAGCGGTAGCACTCGTGCCCGCTGCGCCGAGAGCCGGTACTCCGCCGCCTTGGGCCTGTCCTGCAAAGCTGGACAGATCGATCCCAGCCTCGCTGAGCACCGCAGCGAGCGATTCAAGGACCTTCTGATCTCGTGAGTGATCCCGTCGCAGATGATCCAGCAACCGCATGATGTCGGCCTGATCGCCCCGCTGCAACCGGATGCGGAGTTCAGCCACGTCAATCATGCCGTCGCTGGCCTTGAGCGTTGTGGCAAGTGCCCGCAACTCTTGAATGATTTCGAGTTTCCGCACGCTGGACTCGGCGCGATCCTCAAGTAGGCTCCAGGCCTCCATGCGATCTACCGGCGCGGCGTCGGATCGTGCCACAATCGCCTCTGCGGCCCGTTCGGCTGCCAGATCAAAACCCGCATCAACCGCCGTCATAAAGAGTCCGCGAAGTTGGTCTAGGTCCACCGACCCCAGCGACACACGATGCCAACGCATTGGAGGCACATCCTGCATGGGGGTGGCAGATTCAATGGCAGAGGGCACAGCTACGCCCAATTGCAATCGCATAGCGGCCCAGGCATCTGCAGCATCGCGGCGTCGCGAGGTGGCTTCTCCCTCCGACAGCAACGCCTCGACTCGCCAGGCACCTTCTGGCTGCTTGAGCGACTCTCTCGGCGACTTGCCTAGGAGTTCCGGCAGCGGCGTATCAGGCCAGACGGCACGGAACCGCTCCAAAGCTGCTGCCTGCTGCTCTTGAAACATTTTTTCAAAGACCGATGCCTCGCCTAGCGGCGTGCTTTCCTTCAGACTTTCCGGTGGCTGCATTCGAAACTGCGCGGACAGCAGCCAGTTGGTTGGCGTGGTGGACGGCATTCCCTCACGCTCGGCTTCCGCTGCAAAAGACACGTGCAGCAGCGGCTCTACAATCCGCTTGGCTCGAGCCACATCGGGCGCAAATCCCTGAAGGATAACTTCCGGATCGCGGTCGGTCTGCCGGCCAAAGATGAGCAACAGCGCCAGCAGTTGCGAGGCCTTGCCAGGGATGGCCGGTGGCTCATACACACGCCATACCGAACGCGGTGGCACCGCACCGCGAGAAACCCATTCAGATCGCTCGAATGGGGAGGTATCGAAGAGGGCATTGTGACGGAGTGTGTCTTCGAGGAGTTCGATGGAGCCAGCCTCGCCGGCAGCCAGCGGGGCCTTGGCTCGCTCAAACGGCACCTGAGGCGATCGGTCTTCGTCTGCCTCAGTTTCTAGAGCAATGGCGCGGCCAGTGGCTTCGACGGCATCGTCGTACGGGACGTCCTGCAGCCGAGCAACGCCCAGCCACGCCTCAGACGCTTCAAATGGGCGAGCCAGCATCTCGCAGAGGATGGCGATATTGGTGAAGAGCGGCCGGCTATGGGGAGTCGAGTTTTTAAGTGAATGAAACATCGCCAAGGCGGCAGAGAGTTTCCAGTCGCGGGCGGCATGAAGAGCCGCATCGAATTCTGTTTTCCCGGGAGAGTTTTGGAGAGCTTCCGAAAAACGTACCTTCGTGCGGAGTGCCGCAGGTACCCCCGATGAGCCAACGATCGATGCTAGGAGCCGCCGGTCTTCTGGGGTGCTGAGTGATTTATCGATCAGCCACTCAACGATCCCTTGCGCACATCCAGTGTGGCCAGCCTGAGCACTGGCTTGCACGAGCGTGGCTGCGATGTTGATCATGTCCGGCGAGACATCTGCTCCCGCAGTTTCGCGGGCCTTGTCAAACAAGGCCGCCGATTCCTGCAACCGTCCGGCAATCGCGTTGGCCACCGCGGCGTGCCCAAGGGCCAGTGGATTGTCAGGAAAAGCTGACAGAAAAGCCTGGCTGCTCGCCGCTGCTGCAGCAAATTTCCGAGAGCCCAACTCCAGCTTGACTCGCATGGCCATCAGGCAGGCGCGATTGGGCGTTCGCTGTGAGAGACGTTCGACTTGCTCGAGTGCGGCCGATATTTGGTCCCCTTCGATGAGTCGGTCGAGTTGCTCCAAATCGGACACCAATTCGGTGCAACAAAACTTGATTTTTTTTCCAGTGCCGCCGGGACACGCTGCGTAGGGGTCGATGGGCATACGCTGAAAATCTCCTCTGCCAAACAGGGACACCAAACAGGGACAATAGAAACCCAGACAATAAAATAACGAAGACAATGACCAAGCCCACGGCTAGGCAGTCCTGTGCCATGGGCATGCCCATGAAATATACCAGAGCCGCGGCGCGCCGAAAGATGCCCGAAGAGGCAGCTTCTTTCACGTGCAGATCCGTGGGGTGGCACTGCAGCGAGTTGCCGGTTCGTTGTGAACTCGGCATACTGACGTGGTTCGATAGCGAGTGTACGGCGGCCGTCGCTTTATTTCATTCGCTTTCACGCGCACACAGTTCGCCATGCGGCAACCTCGCATTCTCGTCGTCGATTCCTCAGGGGCTACCGGTCTGCCCTACGCCACACTCGTGGCGAGATTGCAGCCGATGGAACTGCGAGTGGAGACATCGCTCGAGAAAGCGCTAGGCAGCCTCGCTCGCGACGCGTGGGATTTGGGCATCGTCACAGCGAGGCTCGGGCCGACGGCAGATGTGCTTTACAACGCGCTCAAAAAAGCCGATCCGCAACTCCCAATGGTGGTGATCGATCCGCATCCCAGCGTCGACACGGCGAGAGCTTGCTTGCAAGCGGGGGCTGGCGATTACTTGGACCTCAAACGAGTGGAGACCGACCTCGAAGACTCGCTCGTGCGTCTCTTGTCATCCTCCCGGCGGATGGCCGCCGAGGAAGTGCTCAGGCGAGCGGTTGAGCGGCCGTATTCGTTCGATGATTTTTTAGGCGAGAGTCCGCCGATGCAGCACGTCTATTCGATTATTGATCGGGTGGCGACAAGCTCCGTGGATGTTCTTGTGACGGGCGAAACAGGCACCGGCAAGGAGCTCGTCGCCCGCTCCTTGCATAGTCGCAGCCGTCGTGCGGCGGGCCCATTTGTGCCGGTAGACTGTGGTGCGATCCCAGATGCTTTGATGGAGAGTGAGCTTTTTGGGCACGAGCGAGGTGCATTTACCGGGGCCGATGCCCGACGCATGGGGTTGGTGGAGTTTGCCGACGGCGGCACGTTGTTTTTGGATGAGGTTGGTGAACTGCCGCTGCCCTTGCAGGCGAAGCTACTGCGAGTGCTGCAAGAACGCCGAGTGCGGCGAGTTGGCGCGAGGCAAGAGACTGCCGTCGACGTGCGAGTCGTTGCCGCTACTTCTCGCAATCTCGACACCATGCTCGAACGCGCCGAGTTTCGTCGCGACCTCTTTTATAGAATCAACGTGGTACGGATCGACCTGCCGCCGCTGCGGGCACGCGGCGATGACATCGGCCTGCTGGCCGAATATTTTGCAAACCGGGCCAGCCAAGAGATGGGCAAGGCCACAGGAGGGCTCTCGACAGATGCCTATCAGGTGCTTCGGAGCTATCACTGGCCAGGTAATGTGCGTGAATTGCAAAATGTGGTACGGCGGGCGATCGCCATGGCACGCACCACGATGGCTGGCGTCGAGGACTTGCCGGACGAACTCGTTGCTGCAGCAGGCCATGCGGTTGGTGCGGAAGCGGGAGCCGTAGGCTATTTTGCGCAGCGTGCCATCCATAGTGCGAGATTCGAAAAGCAGTACCTCACCGAATTACTCTCGCGGCATTTGGGAGACGTTTCCGCAGCGGCCCGCGAGGCGCATCTCCCACGAGGCACGCTCTATCGCCTCATGAAGAGCCATGGCCTCGATGGCTCCAGCTTTCGTCGCCCGTGAATTGTCTGAATTGGAAAACGCAGTTCATCTACAACGTGGGGTCTTGCGAGACTTTATTCCGCTCCAATTTTATGCGTTTTTATAGCGTTTGGCCCGTTCGATAAACGCTGGGTTGCGGGTTGTGGTGATCACCTTCTGGATGGGTGCAAGAAACGCATCTTTATTCGAATTCCGCATGGCGCGACGAGCGAACTGGAGGCAACAGCCGGTCTGCAAAAGCGCTATCGGGTGAGTGCATTGCCATGGAGCCACACTCGATGCGATGCGTATCATTTTCGTGACTGCGCGCCTCGGCTGCGAGACACTTCGCCAAGAAGACTTCAAACAGCGGCTGGAACTGCAGGCCGGCAGAGGCGTGAGGGACGCAAGTGGCTTTTGCTCGAACCGGCGCTCTGGAAATGCGACAGCACGTCGAGACAGAATAGCGAAGTGCTTGCAGAACCAAGCTACTAGCGTTCGGCATGCGGTGTGCATGGATATTGATATGTTGAGGGATCTCAAACGTGCATGCGTATGGTTCCCGGCAGAAAACCGCGTGTGGTTTTCTGGAGTCATTCGTCTAGGACCTCATCTCACAGGAGAATCATCATGAAGAAAATCGAAGCGGTCATTCGGCATTTCAAGCTTGAGGAAGTAAAAGACGCGCTCAACGCGCAGGGAGTCAAGGGCATGACCGTTACGGAGGTCCGCGGATTTGGCCGGCAGAAGGGGCACACCGAAACCTACCGGGGTGCGGAGTACTCAGTCGATTTTCTGCCAAAGGTGAAGATCGAGGTGGTGGTGAGCAACGACGAAGCGCAGGCCGTTATTAGCAAGATCATGACGACTGCCCGCACTGGCCAGGTGGGCGATGGCAAGATTTTTGTGACGGATCTCGCTGAGGTTGTGCGGATTCGCACTGGAGAGACTGCCGCCGCAGCGATTTGAACGACTGATACCGCGCGTTGTCAGGGGACTTACTGGCACGGCTTGTACGCCACCGTGGTGGCGTACGCATCAGAGTTATTTAGGATAGGTCATTTCAGCAGGGACGACCCACCGGTCGTAGTCGGCGGCGGAAACATACCCCAGCGACACAGCCGCTTCTTTGAGACTTGTGCCTTTCTGGAGCGCTGTCTTCGCGATGCTGGCTGCCTTCTCGTAGCCGATGTGTGGATTTAAGGCCGTGACAAGCATGAGGGAACTGTCGAGATTCTGCTGGATGCGTGTCAGTTGTGGCACAATGCCTACGGCGCAGTGGATCCGCATCGAGTCGCAGGAATCGGCCATCAAGTCGGCCGATTCCAGCACGTTGTGAATCATGAGCGGCTTGAAGACATTGAGCTGAAAATGTCCTTGCGATCCGGCGAAGGCCACTGCGGCATCGTTTCCGAACACCTGCACGCAGACCATCGTCATCGCCTCGCACTGCGTGGGGTTCACTTTGCCAGGCATAATCGAACTGCCAGGTTCATTTTCAGGAATCGAAATCTCGCCGATGCCACAGCGAGGCCCAGAGGCCAGCCAGCGGATATCGCTGGCGATCTTGAACAGCGCCATCGCGAGGCCCCGCTCGGCGGCACTGATTTCCACGAGAGCATCATGGGCAGAGAGCGCCGCAAACTTATTGGGCGATGATACGAAAGGGTGCCCCGTTTCTTTTGCGATATAACGGGCAGCCACTTCGCCAAAGTGCGGGTGAGCATTGAGGCCTGTGCCCACAGCCGTGCCACCGATCGCCAGTTCGTAGAGCCCCGGCATCGACTGCTCGATCGAGTTGATTCTGTCATCGAGCTGTGATCGCCACGCAGAGATCTCTTGGCCAAGCGTGATGGGCGTGGCATCTTGCAGATGCGTGCGGCCAATTTTGACAATCGCAGCATAACGCTCCTCCAATCCGGCGAACACATCTCGCAGGCTTCGCACGGCAGGTAGCAGCCGATTGTGAATCGTGTTCACCGCAGCAATGTGCATCGCGGTGGGGAATGTGTCGTTTGACGACTGGCATCGATTGACATCATCGTTGGGATGGATCGGTGACTTGGATCCCATCACACCACCAGCCATCTCGATGGCACGGTTCGATATCACCTCGTTGGCATTCATGTTCGACTGCGTGCCGCTGCCGGTCTGAAATACGACCAGCGGAAAGTGATCGTTCAGTGTGCCGGCAATCACTTCGTCAGCGGCCTGCACGATCAGTCGCACCTTTTCGGGAGGAATCTGCCCGAGTTCACCGTTGGCTAAGGCCGCGCATTTTTTCAGGATGCCCAGCGACTGCGTAATGGCTGCCCCCCACTGAAAGCGATCAACGCCAATTTTGAAGTTGTCGCGAGATCGCTCTGTTTGGGCGCCCCAGTAGCGGTTGGCGGGCACGTTGACATTGCCCATACTGTCGGATTCGATGCGAGACGATTGCGAACTGACGGGCATGGTAGCGTTCCTCGTGGGCAGGTCAGGTGTGCGGCGCGGTGGAGTCTACCTCCGCTTCCGCTGAAGCGATGGCGCGAGGGTGGCGTTGGCCGTCGCAGCCGGTTCACGCAGGCCAATCGCCAGCGCAAGCCAGCCGTCGGAGCTTACCGATTGCAGCACCCGCATGCCAGCAAGGCGGGGGTTCTCGACGATTCGCCCTGGAAGCACCGGGATTGGCCGCTCCTTCGGGAAGATCTTGCCAAAGATTGTACGCAGGGCAAGTTCCATGCGGCCGTGATGTCCAGGACCGCTCAATTGCACCGGCCCCTCCCGCTCCAGAAACACCTGGGCAGAACTGCTCGAAGGCTTGTAGGCGACGTGTGCCACGATATCGTACCAGTGACGGCGCCCGCTTTCGATTGCGTCGAGCGTTACTCGCACGTGTACCAATCCATCTCGGCACTCGATTCGTAGCGGCTGCTCTTTTGCGAACGTTACGGCGACCCCCTCCGGTAGATCCTCTGCGCTGGTCGACTCCATCCCCACCTTTTCGCACAGGATTTGCATCAGCTCCTCCAGCGAGAGCCTCCTGCCGGCCAGTTTAAGTCGCTCCATCGCATTGTTGAGCGAGGAATCGTGCACCTGCATGCTGAGCATGGAGTCCGAAGGCGCCCGTGGTCGAGGGGTATGGGCGGCGAGTTGTCCATCGCCGGCCAGTCGCAGCCGAACGGTTGCGACTGTTTGGGTTGTCTCCATGGCAACGGCGGTTGGTTCTAAACCCAGTTGCTCCAGAGGCGACCAGATCTTCGTGCGTATCCGATCCGCGATCTCGGCGAACTGCGGCTCCGACTGCTCGTCCACCTCGCGGCAGGCTCGCCCGATGATCAGGTCGGTTACCTCGCGATTGGCCTCGGGCATTTTTTCATCGTGCTGGCTTTTGGCAATGTTTCGCACCAGCGACCGCATGATCGGCACCGAGTCGAAGCTCGTCTGTATGGCATCGAGTTGCGAGCGGTTGGATGCGACGCCCGTGGCGTCACCAAAAAGCAGACCTGCCGAACATACCTTGATGGGTTTGCTCACCGTAAACGAGGAGGCTCCGCGGGCCGTCAGTGATACGGGCCCTGCTGCTGTGACCGTGCGAGAATCCACGTCACCATGTACTTCGAGGCTGATACAGATCTCGTCAGAGTCGGGAGTGAATCGCACGGTGGTGGTGCGTTCGACGGTGCGAGTGCCCCGCACCTTTCTGCCCAAGACAACATCGTCTATCGGTCCAGTATTGACTGTCGCCGCCGGCAAGAGTTTGTCCAGAAACTGCTGGTGCACAGCGATTCGGACATTGGCAGACAGATAATGTTCTCGCACCGCCTTGGCAACGCTCCGACATCCCTCCTGAGAAGAAGCATCGATCGCCGCCATCGCCGCCGTCGCCACCGCCGCATCTGTCGGGGAAAGTGTTGTCTCGAATCGTTCCAAGGAGTTAAGGAGTTGGGCAATGTCCGCTTCGTTGCGTTGGCTGCACGACGGAATTGTTTCGTGGGAGGGCGTGGCAGCCCCAGCGGCCTCGGCTGCCTGTTGGGCCGCGATTGTGGCGAAGAGTCCGGTGGCAGTGCGCCACACGGCCACTCGCCTAGCCATCGCCAAGGCTGCGCGTCTCGTACCTGATGCGAGGGAAGCATCAGCGATGCCATCAGCAATCCCCATGCCCGCATGCACAGACTCTCCGAGCGTGACGAGGTTCGCACCTGCAATGGGATCTCGAGGCCCGTTAGTCGTTAAGGCATCGCGGAGTTGGGCGAGCGAATGAGTCGCCCAAGCAACTGCGGGCATACCGGCAGTTCCGGTGGCTTTCGGATGGAGTGCAGCGAGTTGCTCCAACTGTTCGAGCAGTTTGACAGGCGTTGGCCAGACACTGATGTCAGCCGGGAATTTCTGCGTGGGTGCAACCGTTGAAGGCGTCTGGGGCGCATCGCTGGCCCGTTCTCGCGAGAGTAGCCTCTCGCCCACACGCAGCCGATCTAGAATGCGTCCGCCGACGGTGGGCTGGGCAGAGTTCGGTGCATTGCTCTCCTGTGTGGGAGCAAAACCATCGCCCCTGGATTCGTGCCGTCGCTCCGTCAGCAATCCAAATCGAGGAGACGTTGACGGATTTAAATTCTCTGGAGACTGCGAAGTCGGAGTTTCAGACCAGTTGACCGTATCTGGATTGCTCCAGTTTTCTCCAGGCATCGGGGCGGAACCGAGCGAACCCCCTACTGGTGGTGGCAGAATCAACCTCGGATGGATCGGCTCCGGTTTGGGCGGTGGTACGGCATGGACTTGGGCAATAGTTGGCGGAACGATTTGCGCCTGAACGGTTTGAGCTTGAACTGTCTGCACGGCGGTTCGTGCTGCGGCGGTTCCGGATGGCTCGTTCATCGCTAGTCGCTCGGGCGGTGTAGCAGCGAGGACCGCCGCCATATGCTGAAGACCGCCGGTGCCGCGAAGGGGTGATGGCGCGGCAGTGGGAGCGTGGGAGCCAGTTGTGGCGATCGCCTCGGCGACAATTGCTGGATGCGCCGCAAGGCCGCCGCTTCTGCGGTTGGCATCGACTGCGATTGTGCTTTCAACCAGGCATGAGTGCGATCCCGCGAGCGACTCATCCAGAATCCCTTCCGCGAGGGGTTCCTCCAGACCAAAAAATGGCTCTGGCACAGGATCCCACGCGTGCGGTGCAAAAAGAGCAGCCGCAAATATGAGTCCGGCAATGAACGATGAAACGACAATGCCACCGGCCTGTTTTTCTGACATGCCTACTCGCCCTCCCCGCAGATGACCAAACTCTGACCGCGACAGGATCGCGCCCTGCAATGAAGGCACGACCCGAATAGCAGGATCGACAGGCACGACCAGAAAAATCGATTTCACGGCAAGCGATCGTTATGGCTTACCAAATCGCAGAGGTTATGCCGTGCAGATAGGCAGCAAAGACGAGCGGCTCGCGCAGGTCAGGTGGTTTGGGTAAGACGCGGCTGTTCCAGTAGAGCGGTCCAAGCGTCAACGACAATCGTGAGGTTGGCATTCCGGTTGACTGCGTCCAACGCGTCGAGTGTATGGCGAAGGGACACGACCGCTTCCTCTGAACCGCCTGTCCACGCGTTGATCAGTTCAGCAAGAACTTGGTCGCAGGGAGGCTCGCCAGCCAGATCATCCCGCAGGGCCGCACGAAAAAAATCGATGGCAGATTCGAGTACGATCCTGAGCCGAGCACGCCGAACCGGAGCTTCTTTGCCAGCAGCGTCCAGCAACAACTTCGTCTCGTCAGCTAATTCAACGCCATGCATTGGGCGGTGTGAGAGCAGTGAGATGAGTCGGCATCGAAACGCTGCTAGCATCGGGTCGAGTAAGAGTCGCGCCCGCTGGAGGCTGCCGCCGGAGCCTTGAGCGCATGCCCATAAAAGCGAGTCGTTGTCGGGCTCTTTTTTGATGGCATCATCGTTTTGAATCTGGCCGATATCTGTTCCACGAGCAGTTTCATGCTTCAGTATCGAAAAAACTGTCTCGCTCGTTAGTGGACGAAAACGCACGATCTGACACCGCGAGCGGATCGTTGGGAGTTGCCTTTCTAACGCCGTGCCAACCAGCACAATCACCGCGCCGTCCGGGGGTTCCTCCAGCGTCTTGAGCAAGCAGTTGGCAGCCTCTTCGGCGAGGTGGTCGGCATCCAGAATAATCGCTACCTTGCGACTCCCCATCGTCGGCCGGAGCAGGAGCCTCCAGCACAGGCCCTCTCGCATCCGGTGATCTGCGTCACCGATGAAGGTTTCCAGCGGAATCGTGGCCCGATCTTCCGGCTTCGACACGATATCGATATCTGGATGCCTGCCAGCCTTTGCCTGCACACACGAACTGCACGCGTTGCAGGGCAAGAGGCCTTTGCCTGTCGACCGGCAGAGCAGGGACCCAGCCAGCTTTTGCGCAAAGGTGCTCTTGCCGATGCCCGGTGGCCCGATAAAGAGATACGATCCAGCGATGCGGCCGAGGGCCTGCGCCGCCACAAACCTTTCCACAACCGCGTCGTGTCCCTCGATTCCCTGCCACGCCATTGTGTGTTTTGTCAGGAAGTGAATCCTGTCTCCAATCGCTGCGATACCGCATCACGCAGGCGGGTTGCAACGTCGGCGATGTTGCCCGTCGCATCGATCACGGCGATCCTGTCCGGTTGGCGGGCTGCCTCAATTCGATACCCATCGTGCAACCGCTTGCGAAATTCGTCGCCCCGGTCTTCCAGTTTGTCCAGCGGACGCGACAGCCGTCGTGAGGCAGTCTCCAGATCAAGATCGAGTAAAAGAACAAGATCGGGCTGGAGCCCACCGGTGGCCACTGCTCCCACCTGTCGGATGATTTCCGGATCAAGGCCGCCGGCATGCCCTTGGTAGACAATGTTTGCCAGCAAATAGCGATCCGAGACGACCCACTCACCTCGGGCTAGCGCTGGCTGAATGATCTCTGCCACAAGCTGCGCCCGCGCGGCCATGTACAGCAGCATTTCCGCTGTTTGAACGAGGGTGACTTCCTGACGGTCCAGCAGAATGCTCCGAATCGCATCGCCGGCCGCCGTCGAGCCTGGATCGCGGCACGTCGTCACCGTGCAACGATTTTCTCGTAGCCATGCCACAAGGGCTGTGATCTGCGAGGATTTTCCAGCTCCATCAATCCCCTCCAGAACGATAAAGCGAGGAGGATTCGTCATGGGCGTGGCTCTTGGTTCTGGGCCTTGCTCTTCGAAAATCCACGCTCCGCCAGCCAGCGGCTGCATTCGACGGTCCACGGATGTAGCTTTGTCGGATCGTATGGCCGCACGCCGAGGCCAATGCCGTGCGCCCCTTTTTCATACACGTGCAATTCGAACGGACGGTTGTGCTTCTGTAGCGAGGCGGCAAGATCAAGAACGCCTTCCAGTTTCACGCCTTTATCTTCGACCGTATGCCAGACGAACGTTGGCGGCGTCTGGTCGTCTACCGCCAGTTCTCCAGAGAGATCTCGCAGGAGTTCTTCAGAGGGAGCATCTCCAAGTAGATTCTTTTGCGAACCGATGTGGGTGTTGGCCGACACCATGCTTACCACTGGATAGCAGAGCACGCCCAGATCGGCCCGCGAAGACTGTTGGTCGATTGGATCAACCGCAGATGGGTTGCCATTGTCACCGTGAGTCAGGAGCGTCAGGGCTAGGTGCCCGCCGGCCGAACTGCCCATCACACCGACGCGTTTTGGATCGATTCCAAGCTGTGAGTGCTGTGACCGCACCACTCGCATGGCCCGCGACACATCTCCGAGCATGACTGGATGCCTGTATCCCTTGCTGCCTAGGCGGTAGCGAAGCACGAAAGCCGAAACGCCCTGTGCGTTGAGCCAACGGGCGTAGTCGGAGCCCTCATGATCGGCCAGCCCGCCGTAACCACCGCCTGGACAGATCACGATGGCAGCCGTTTTTTCTTGCGGCGGCTTCGAGTTCAACGCGGGCCACCACGCCACCACTGGAATATCCTGCTCCGCCGCACCGAGCGCGCCAGGGGCATCGCCCTGCCAGAGCCGAATCGTCTCGGCGGGTGCATCGACTGCCAGAGCCACCGCTGCCGAGAACACAA
>Ga0114978_10003637_pt1 | contig 12585 bp, 10 predicted proteins | sample S_140212_EF_Meta_FD_87027 | JGI IMG/M metagenome (GOLD analysis project Ga0114978, IMG submission 87027) | Freshwater microbial communities from Lake Simoncouche, Canada to study carbon cycling - S_140212_EF_MetaG | ecosystem: Environmental > Aquatic > Freshwater > Lake | place: Lake...
AACCCTAACTTAACACTAGTTGTTAACACAAACTTATGTGTACCTGATAAGAACTTGAATATGTTCTTTGAGAAGGCAACTACACTATTAAACGCTAAGACTATTAAAGGTCTTGAAGTATATACTAGTATGGATACATGGGGACCTCAAGCAGAATACATACGTGATGGTTTAGATATCAATCGTTGGGAACAAACTGTACGTAAAGTTAGTACAACGTTTCATGTACCTATTCGTGTAATGGTTACATTTGGACTAATGAGTATCTTTAACTTTCAAACATTTGCTGAGAAAATTATACAAATGCGTAGTGAAGGTATTGATATCATGTTTAACTGTGCTAGATTAGTTGATCCTAAACAGTTTGATTTAAGAATACTTCCAGACTATTGTGACAAGTATTTTACTAGAATGAATACATTCATTGTAGACAACGGTCAAATTGTAAATGTAGAACGTGAAACATGGCAAATGGTCTATGACTTTTGGAAAGCAAGACATGACACTATGACAACTGAAGACCGTGAATGGCGTAGACAACAGTTTGCTAAATTCATCAGTGAATACGATAAACGCAGAAATAAAAGTTTTGAAGAAAACTTCCCGGAGATATCGGGGTGGATTTAAGTAAATATAAAAATTGTAGGGCACATAAACAATGGATTTTTATAAGCAATAATCCAAAACCTTACCGACCTTGTTGTTGGTTTCGTTCAGATATTGTAGCTGAGTCATATGAAGAATACCATGATAAATTAGCAAAATTAGATATAGAAAAAAATTGTCAATATTGTATTAAAATGGAAGAACAAGACGGTGGCGATTGGAGCCCACGCACATTATTTGAAAGCCAAACCGATAACAATACTTTTGTAATTACGGCAAGCATTGATAATGTGTGTAATTTAAAATGTGTAACCTGCAATCCAGTTAATAGTACGCAAATTGCCGCTGAATTAGAGCCAAAAAATAAATATGAATTAGCAAACAAAAAACGATTTTTACAAGTAACAAATCAATCTTTTGCAAAGGTAGATTTTATTAAACAATCATTATTAGCTAATGAACTTGATAATATCAGACTTGAGTTTTTAGGCGGTGAGCCAATTTTAAATCCAAAAGTATTTGAGTTATTAGATTGGTTAGCTACTCAACCTAAAGCTAAAGATAGAATATCTATTGCAATTACTAGTAATGGTGCAGTGTTTAGTAATAAACTATCATCCTATCTTGATAAATTTAAACGATTAGGAGTTCAGTTTAGTATAGATGGTACTGGGAAACGATTTGAACACTTACGCTTCAACTCAGTAGAAGATAACATGAACTCAAATATTGATAATTACTATTCAATGGGACTACCAATTAGTTTTAATTTTACTATATCTTGGATGAATATGTTAAATTTTGCAGACACTTACAACTGGATGCAAACTAAATATTCCAAATTAAACACAATGCTAATAACCAAACTAGAACAGCCCAATGGATATTGTGTTGAAATATTGCCTAAAAAATTAAGACAGGATATATTCGAGTCGGAACTTAATAGATTTAATAAACCAATAAATGACATTTTTGAAAAAACTATTGATGTTTACAAACAGCATGTAACCACTGGTGGAACAGATGATTTTAATATGCCGATATTGATAAAAGGTGTTACTGACCTGTTCGAATTAGATATTAAGCGTAAAGTAGACCACTATCCTATATTTAAACAAGAATATGACTTATTGCTACAATATATGTCACCCGAACAAAAAGAATTACTGACTGCAACTATTTTAAAGTATAGAAATGTATTATAACAAAGTTTTCCAGAACTAAATAATACTACATGAACTTAATTGAAAAAGCGTCAACTAGTAAAACATTTTGTATATATCCATGGATACATCAATATGTAGACCCAACCGGTGATGTAAAACCCTGTTGTTTGTATAACCCCAACAAAGAAGGTACTGGAAATCTTAAAGATAATAGTCTTAAAGAAATTTGGAATAATGACATTAACAAACAAATGCGTTTAGATATGCTTAACGGTGTCACTATACAAGGTTGTTCAAAATGTAATAGTAGGGAAGGTATAAGTACTCCTCACCGAGACGAAGCCAATCAAATTTGGCATCACACAATACAAAGTGTAGTCGAACAAACAAACGATAACGGTTCGTTGCCCACACATCAACTAAAATACATAGATGCAAGATTTAATAATTTGTGCAATTTTAAATGTAGAACCTGCGGACCCAGATTCAGCACTAGTTGGTATGATGATTATCAAACTACAAGGAATGAAAAAATACCCGATAAATTTCCGAAAACACTATTGTATCCCGGTAATACAAAAGAGCACCTATTAGAAGAAATCACTGAGCATTTACAGTATGTAGAACGTATTTATTTTGCAGGTGGCGAACCAATGATGCAGGTAGACCATTATTTAATATTAGAAAATTTAATTAATTTAAAAAATATAGGTGTTATTACCAAACTCCCTGTTATTATCTATAGCACTAATTTTAGTTCATTAAAGTTAGGTAATCGTTCTGCGATTGATTTATGGAAACAATTCCCATCAGTTGTGTTAAATTTAAGTATTGACGGTAGTTATGAACGAGCCGAATATTGGCGTAAGGGCACCAATTGGAATGATATTATTGACAATTTAAAAACAGTAAAAAATGCCGGAGCCTCCACTCAAATGTGTATTAATTACACATTGTCTTGGGTTAACGCATTTAATTTACCCGACTTGCATAAAGAATGGATCACATTGGACTATATAAATCCAAATAAAATCAATGTCAATTGCTTAGACGATCCTAATATGTATTCATTAAAAGGTATACCCACATGGAAAAAGAAACAAATTGAACAAAAATTTTTAGAACATATTGACTGGTTGCGTAACATAAAATCAAATAGTAATAGATATATTAAAGTATATGATAGAACAATAAAACAATTTACAGACGCTATTAGTTTTATGAATAGTTTTGATTCTGGTAATGATTTTATATACAAAGAAAATTTCAAAGAAGTAAACAATAAGTATGACCGTGTTCGTGATGAAGATTTTTTAAAAGTGTTCACTGAACATACAGATATGATAAAATTTATACAAGAAAGATAATAATGGATTTAACACCTTATAAAAATTGTTTAGCAATAAAAAATAGTATTTTCATTGCTAATGAAGAAAAACCATATAGACCCTGTTGTTGGTTCAAAACATACATAGATGCTACAGATATTAATGATTATAAACAACAACTTTCTGAAATGGATTTAGAATATAATTGTGATTATTGTATTAAACAAGACCAAGGTGGAAGTTATAGCTATAGACAAATGTTTAAAGATCCAAATGAAATGGTTATAACTGCATCGTTTGATAATATTTGTAATTTAAAATGCGTTACCTGCACACCTAACAATAGCACTCAAATTCTTGCAGAGAGATTTAAATTTGATGAAAAGGTTGGTGCTGAATATACTAGAAAATATATTACAGAAGTTGTAGCCAAACAGGCCCCCAAAAAAATAGACTTTATCAAAACTACTTTAGCCAATGCTACATTTGATAGACCGAGCCACTTGCGATTTGATATATTAGGTGGAGAACCACTAATTAATCCGGCAATTTTTGAATTTTTGGATTGGTTATCTGACCAACCATACGCTAATCAAACTATAGTAGCACTTACTACAAACGGTACAACTTATACAGATAAGTTAACAAAATATTTGGATAAATTTATTAGATTAGGTGTTCAGCTTAGTATAGATGGTATTGGTGAAGAGTTTGAATATTTACGTTACGGATCATCATTTGAAAATTTAGAACGGGTGTCTGATAGTTTCTATGAATTAAAAACTAAATATTCCAATTTTGGAATAGGAGCACACTACACACTTTCTTGGATGAACTGCTTGACATTTGCCGAATATTTTAATTGGTCACAATCTAGGTATCCTGAGTTAGAAATATATGTTAGTAAATTGCAAAGTCCCGATCATTATTCTATTGAACTATTATCATTAGAGATGAGAACAAAAATATTTGATGAAACAATGAAAAAGATAGAAACTCCGATTAATAAACATTATGAAAAGGCATTATTTTTATACAAAGAACATATGCTATCTACTGCATATGATGAGTATAATGAAAAATTATTACAGCACGGAATGTCTACGTTAAATGTAATTGATTACAGACGAAATGCCGACCATAGAAAAATAATAAAAAACTTTGTAAATTTTCTGTCGTTATCTAAAAAAAATCCGTGGTTTAATTATGTGACAAATACTAGACCTATTATTTGGGAAAATATGGATGTTAGATAAAAAGATTGAAGATTTGTCGGAACATTTTTGTAGTGTGCCATGGCTACAAATTCACACTGAGCCAAACGGTAAAGTATTTCCATGCTGTTATTATAGCTTTGATGCAAAGCATGATTTAGGCAATTGGAATAAAGAAAAACTAGTTGATATATTTAATAGTAAAAAATGGAATCAACTTAGAAAAGATTTTTTAGATGGTAAAAAACCTGAGGCTTGCACCCGTTGTTGGAAAGAAGAAGATTCAGGATCGACTAGTATGCGACAACGATTCAACGAACGATATTCTGATTTTCCTGACTATACAAATCAAAATGGCTACAATAAGTTAAAAGATATTATTACCTATACTAACGATGATGGATCAGTTGACGATATTAAACTAGCCACTATTGACTTAATTTTTAATAATTTATGTAATTTGAAATGCAGAACATGTGGTCCCGGATTGAGCACCGGATGGATACCGGATCAAATTAAGTTAGGTAGATACCAGATTAATCCAACATCATTGATAACCAATGATGGTGTATTACACATGCAGGATGATTTAGACTATCTTATTGATATGATTGATCCCTACACAGAAATACATTTTAGTGGTGGTGAACCAATGATGCAAGAAGAACATTATTTGTTTTTAAAACTATTGGTTGAACGAGGTAAAACACAAACAAAAATACGATATAATACTAACCTCACCGTTTATACTTTAAAAGATTATAATGCTTTTGAAATGTTACAGCACTTTGACAACGTATTCATTGTGGGTAGTATTGATGCTATGGGCACTGAGGGAGAATATATACGCAAAGGGTTTGATTGGGAACTTGCTAAAAAATGGATAGAAACTGCTAAGGAATATTTACCAAAAGCTGACTATGGAGTTAGTGCAGTATTCAGTTTATTAAATTGTTATGGATCAGTTGATTTGCATAGATATATGTGTGAGAGTGATGTATTTAAAAGACCAGATGGTAAAAATTTTGGATTTTATTTAAACACATTACATGCTCCTTCCCAATTACGTACTAAAATTTTACCACCAAACGTAAAATTAGAAGTTACTGAAAAGATTAATAAACATATCGAATGGTTAGCAGAAACGCAAGAACGTGATTTTAATTATGATGTAACCATTGCACATTGGAAAGATGCAATATTGTTTATGAACAGTGAAGATGAGAGCAAGCACCTAGCAAGATTTTATGTAGAAACAAACTTGCTAGATGATATTAGAAAAGAAAAATTTAGTGAGGTCTTTCCTTACTTAGATTCAAAATTTAAAGAATATTTAACAAATGAGTGATAACTTTAACCCAGTCGAAATGGCAAAGAATAGCAAAACATTTTGCATCTTTCCATGGATACAGCAATATGTAGGACCACCGGGAGACGTGAAGCCCTGTTGTGTTTATGATAACAAATCCGAAATTGGTAGTCTCAAAGAGAATACATTAGCAGAGATTTGGAACAACAACAAAACAAAACAAATGCGTCTAAACTTCCTTAACGGAATCGAAGAACCTAATTGCAGTATATGCAATCGCCGTGCGGAATTAGGACATGCACATAAGAATGAATACAATAGAATATTCTTTGAAAGTGATGAGGAAATTCAAAAAGTTGTTGCAAGTACTAATATAGACGGATCATTAGATGAACACAAACTATACTATATTGATGTAAGATATAACAATCTATGCAATTTAAGTTGCCGTAGCTGTGCACCTCACTTTAGTACAAGTTGGGTAATGGATCATCGCAAGTTGTATAGAGTATTTGGCAAACGAGATAAAGATGATGGTTTTCAATTTCCCGGCAAAACAGAAGAACAGGCAGTAGAAGAAATATTACCTCACTTAGCAACAGCAAAGATGATTTACTTTGCAGGTGGTGAACCATTGATGCAAAAGGAACATTATGAAGTACTCAATAAACTTATTGAATTGGGCAATACAGATGTAGAGATACGTTACAATACAAACTTCAGTAATTTCAAATTGAAGAAATACGACAATGTACTGGAGTATTGGAAGAAATTCAGTAACGTTCACGTGTATGCTAGTTTAGATGGTAGTCATGAAAGGGGTGAATATTGGCGAAATGGCATTGATTGGAAACAAGTCGTTGAGAATCGTAAGCAGATGATGGAAGAATGCCCTCATGTACACTTTATGATTTCATATACACTTAGCTGGCCAAATGCATTTAACTTAGTAGAGTTTCATAAAGAATGGGTAGATTTGGGATATCTTAGACCTGAACACATGATGATTAATCCATTAGATACTCCGCCATATTACTGTCTGAAAAATATCCCAGATTGGAAAAAATCAGAGATTGAAAAAGCATTGCAGAAGAATATTGACTGGTTAAAATCTTTAGACCCGAATTTCGGAATCATAAGTATGTATGAGATAGCAATTAAATTTATGTGGGATAAAAATGGACAATACTACAATGGAATTGACGAGAGTTTGAAAGAATTTAATAAAATTACTACACGATTAGATGAGATTCGTGACCAAAGTTTTTTTAGGGTCTATCCGGAACATACAAACATAAAGAATTATTTGATCCATAATAATTTAAACATATATGATGAATTAGATTACAGCGTACCAAAAAATAATAATGGACGAAAAAAAACTATTTAAGATAAGAGATGAAACAAGCCCTACAATGTGTTTGGCAAAGTTTCATGAGGCAAGCATCTGGGTTTACTCAGGTAAAATTGCCAGTTGCCATTATACACCTTTTATTCAAGTGGGTAATACAGTAGACACATTCTATAACCCCACTGAAAAACGTGAACAACAAAAACGTATGCTTGCAGGAGAACAACCACCTGCATGTGACAGTTGCTGGCGTTATGAAAATTTAGGATTGCGTAGCGATAGAACACGTAAGAGTTTAAGCTTTAAGGATCACTTATCAGCAGAAGATTATAAGAATCCTAATTATGTATTCAAGCCTAAGGCATTGGAGTTAGCATTTCAGAATACGTGCAACTTAGCATGTAGTTATTGTAGTCCTCAATTTAGCACAAGCTGGATGAATGATATCAGGGTCAATGGTGTTTATCAAGGTATCATTACTGATGACCGTAGACACTATCAAAAAGATATAAACGAACTCAATGAGATGATAGACCCTCCCAACATGACATTGTTTTGGGAATGGTTTGAAAGTGTTGCTACTAGTTTAGAATCTATCCGTGTTTCTGGCGGTGAGCCATTGATGCATGAAGAAGTATTTCGTGTGTTTGAAATGATGACAGAGATGAACTCTAACATTGAATGCGTGATACACAGCAACCTCTGTCAGAAACCAGTTATCATGGATAGATTCTTTGATAAGATAAGTGGGTTGACTAACTTGCGTATGAATATCAGTAATGAAAGTGCCGGTGATACAGCAGAATTCATTCGTGAGGGTATGATATACTCTGAGTGGTTAGAAAACATTGAACGATTGGCAAACAGTACAGTAAGAGAGTTTAGCGTAAGCACAACTGTAAGTGCAATAGCATTACAGTCACTTGACCAAATGTATTTAGACATTATTGCTATACGCAATCGTTCTAAAGTAAAACCCTATATATCAATCAACATGGTTGATAAGCCAGACTTTCAAGGCTTTGCTTGTTTAACACGTGAAGAACGTGACTTTTATATCAATAAATATACTAAGTTTTACGAATCAATTAAAGATGAGTTATTACCAGTAGAACATGAGCATTGTGCTAGACTACTTAAGTTTTTGAATGAAGGCTTCATTAAAGAAACACAACCTCAATTGCGTAAAGATAGTGATATATTCTTTGAGCAATATACACAGCGTAGAAATAAACCAGACAATTTAGCAAAATATATAGGATTAAGGTAATGGAAGAAAGAATGTATGACATAAATTGTGTAACACGATTGCACATTGAATTATCTAGTAGATGTAATGCCAGTTGCCCTGCGTGTAGCAGAAATCACAGTGGTGGCCCGGTTGCAGAAGATTTAGAACTGACTGACTTATCAATAGATGATATAAAAAGAATGGTTCCAGTAGAAATTGCAAAGAATATCAAAAATATAAATTTTTGTGGTAATGTGGGTGATCCTGGAATGGCACCTGACTTACTAGAGATACTAGAATATTTTAGAGAACACTCACCAAAAGTTGTTCAGCAAGTTAGAACCAATGGTGGAATGCGTAACGCAGAATATTGGACTAAATTAGGAAACTTTTTCTCAAGACAAACTGACCCAAATAATAAATTTTTATTTAATATGGCAGGAGTGGTATTCAGTGTGGATGGTCTTGAAGATACAAACCATATATATCGTAGGGGTGTAAAATGGGAGAAGTTAATTGCACATATGAGAGCATATAGTGCTACTGGCGCATATGCTGTATGGGAATGGTTAGTATTTGAACACAATCAACACCAAATTGAAGAGGCACGTGCATTAGCAAAAGAATTGAACTTTCAATTTATTGTTAAAAATCCATTAGGATTTGGAGAGTATGACGGGGAAGTTAAAGGCTTATCAGTCTACAACAAAGAAGGTGAATATGAATATTCTATATGGCCTGCTAATCACAAAGGTGTAAAATCAGGACCTACTTTTGGAGAGAAGGTAGATTTTACTCGTATGATTAAAAGTATACCCATCATGAATGAATTTAGTAAAGAATTAGAAAAAACATCTACTATAAAATGTAAATCTATTGAACGAAAAGAATCTCAAGAGGTTTATATTTCTGCTACAGGATATATGTTGCCCTGTTGTTTCTTAGGTGGAGTCTTTGGACAATTTAATTCTTCTTATTCTAGGTATCAGTTTAACACTATGATTAATGATTATGGATTAGAAGTTTTTAATTTAAATAAAAAATCTATGTTAGAAATAATAAAAGGCCCGGAGTTTTCTAAATTCTTTTTGGACGGATGGAAAGCAGATACAATTGAAAATGGTAAATTATTATTTTGTTTAGAAACATGTGGTAATAAATCTGCTATGGATAATTTATATAAAACTAAAATGATAGAGGTATCAAAATGAGAATAGGTATATTTGGTGACAGCTTTGCTGATCGTAACCCCTACAATCCTGAAAGCCCTTTTAAGGAAGATGAGTCTTGGATTGCAGAATTAGAACGTGTAGGACATGATATAACCACGTATGGTAGAACAGGAACTTCTACGTGGCATTCCTTTCAACAGTTTACAGCCCATCATGAACAATTTGACCACATTGTGTTTTGCTATTCATCACTGCATAGAATACATCATTTGCCCGAAGGTCTTGAAGATTTAAGTTTCTTAACATCACCTGACGAGTTGTATGCATTAAGAAGAAATAAAAATTTATCTAGACAACAAGAATTAGAAATGGCTCGTATATTGACTGGACATATTCCAAATATATCAGTACCGTTTGACGTTTGGGTAAAGCAAAAAATATTTAATGATATAAACATACGGTGTTATGCTAAACAGATTAAACTGGTAAACTTACTTACATTTGATGATAGAAAAGATAAACATACTACCATTTTACTTGAGGAAAGACACGGTGATTGTTTGTATAATTTGTTTAGTGTAAGTAGCAAAGAGTTACCTACTATGGATAGAGTTGATAATAGATGGTGTCACTTATCAAAAGAAAACAACATGGTACTTGCTGATAAGGTATTTAAATCGTTACGTAGTACAGATAAAAATATTATTGATTTGTTTAAGCAAAATGGATTTGTCTATAACAACGAAATTACCAAAAGGTATATGAATGCAGAAACGTAGAGTAATTGTTTTAGGAGATAGCTACACATTTGGTCACGGTTGTTCAGACCGAGAATTTCAATATAACGAGTCTACTAAAACTTTTATAGGGGACGAGACTCCTTTTAAAAAAAATATTCCTAGTTTATATTGTTGGGCATCATTATTACAACATAAATTTAGTAATATAGAAATTATAAATTTAGGAAAACCTGCTAACTGTAGTCAAGGGATATTTCGTAACTTGATAGAATACCATTATGAACATCAACTGAGTGCAGAAGATATTGTCATGTTTAATGGAACCTTTCCGCATAGAATAGAAATTGCGTCAGGGTCTAGGCCTGAAGTTGCAACGCCATGGGTAATGGGGTGGGATCATCATTCTCAAATGGAAAATGAAATCCCGTATAATATGGCTAAAAAAATGTATGTAACTCATTTGTTTAACGATGAGATTGGGTATAATCTTTCGATGACTGCATTATTGGCAACATATGGATTTGCAACAATAAATAATTTAAAATTTATATGGAATATCCCAACTCAGGCATATCCTGTAATATTCTTAAAAAAACTTTTATGCATTGGTAAATTACAAATACCGCATATCTCTAAATACGATTTTTCTGAACGCAACGATTATAATTTTAATAAAACTTGCCATGCACCCGATTATCATGTAAATGATAAGGGTCATTTGATTTATTTTGAAAAAGAAATAATCCCCCTGATGCAAAAACTGCTATAAATAGCTGTATGAAAAAAACATTCCCCATACAAAACGATGCCGCTTGTCTCTACAAATGGGCATGGAGTACATTATTTTTAAGTAGAGGTACTACATCAAGTTGTCATCGAGGTCGTCATTGGAGATTAACTGAAGATAACTTTATGGATTTTCACAATCATCACGGTAAACTCGCTGATAGAGAAAAAATGGCTAGTGGGGAATGGCCCGGCAACGGGTGTGAATACTGTAGGGATGTTGAAAAAGCCGGGGGAACAAGCGATAGAACAGGATTTGTAAATGAATCGATTGAACTATTACCACCTGAATTTGAAGGGTATGTACAACGTGCATATGAGTTTGATAATATTCCACTTAGTGTTAGCCCTACATTGCTTGAGGTCTACTTCAATAATGTATGTAATCAAGCATGTGTCTATTGTACTCCGGGCTTTAGTAGTCAAATTGAACAAGAGGTTCGTAAACACGGCCCTAGTCAATTCAATGAAGATTACAGCACGTGGCGCCCAGACAGTAAGTACGAACTGTACAAAGAGAAATTTTGGGAATGGATGGAGAAGAATAGCGAACACGTACAAATTTTACAGGTACTAGGTGGAGAACCACTATATCAAAAAGAATTTGAACAATGTTTAGACTTCTTTGACAGACACCCTAGACCAAACTTGGTGTATCGGTCATTCAGTAACTTAAAGCATGATCCTGAAAAGTTTAAAGCAAAGATTCAACGTGTGCAGAATTTGATTGACCAAGGTAAATTAAAACGTATGGAGTTTGTATGTAGCATTGATTGCTGGGGTCCTGAGATTGAATATGTGCGTGATGGATTAATATTAACAGAGTGGGAACAGAATATGAACACTTTATTAAACGCTCCAGGAGTAGGAGTATTAGTACATGCAACACTTACTGCATTAACGTTACCCACACTACATCAATTGATAGAGAAAACAAATGACTGGCGTAAGATTAAAGACACTGTTGGCATTAATTGGAATACTGTAGTGAGACCATCTACATTCAATCCATACAACTTTGGCAAATATCTAGCACCGTTCATAGATGCACCAATTAAAGCATTAGAAAATTACAGTAATTTGGTAGAAAAAGAAAAACTACAAACTCATTTACTGGGAATACAACAACAATTATTATCTACCCCTGTGAATAAGAAGGAAGTCAATGATTTTGCTAATTTCTTGGCTGACATAGACAAACGTAGGAATAGAGACTGGAAAGCAATATTTCCACAGATTGTGGACATAATAAATACTATTAACAAAGAGGAGCCAGATTATGTTCAAGTGGATTAAAAATTTATATCATACTATTAGAGCAGAAATACGCTATCGCAAGCGTATTAAAGAACTACGCAAAAGAGATCCGTTCATCTACAAATGATTCTCGATAGTTTTGCTCAACTTAATTTACTAGATTCCACTGACATTTTAGATGTTAGATATTTTACTGCCAATGAAATAAGAGTACAATCTATTAAAAAAGAGGGGGTGACTATATTTGACTTCTTTAGTATGGATGACCTAAATTATGCTGATAAATGGAAACATCAGCAATTTGATTATAAAATGAATTATTTAGGTTTTAGAATGGAAGAAGTTCCCAAAGAAGTTGATATAGCAGTATTTGGTTGCAGTTTCACCTTTGGATTGGGTCTACCTACTGAAATGTTATGGCATAA
>Ga0114978_10003638_pt1 | contig 12583 bp, 28 predicted proteins | sample S_140212_EF_Meta_FD_87027 | JGI IMG/M metagenome (GOLD analysis project Ga0114978, IMG submission 87027) | Freshwater microbial communities from Lake Simoncouche, Canada to study carbon cycling - S_140212_EF_MetaG | ecosystem: Environmental > Aquatic > Freshwater > Lake | place: Lake...
AATCCAAGGATAGATACAAAAACTTTTATTTTTATTATAAATCAAGTCTTCCCAATAGAATATTTTTTTTGAATTGGAATTATCTCTAAAAATAGTAACTTTTTTTAATTCTTCTAATTTCACCATTAGTTTATATGTGGCCGACAAACATTTCCAATGAGTCCACTGTGATTGTGGTTGATCCAACATCACAATAATATCAAATTTTTGAGCTAGAACTAACAATTTTCCAAAGGGTATATCTAATATCGAGGTATGATAGTACCCTGCCAAATTAGGTGTAAATTCTGAGTCAGTCAACAATCCGTGATTGATAATACTATTACTAGCACTCAGGCTTGATATTTCTTGATCCGATGACTCGTCGTTATTACCTAAAAATAATATTTTTTTTGATTGATCTTGTAATTCTAATTTCATTTCGCCGGTCAGTAATTTGCTAAAATTAGTTATTTTGGATTAAAGCTACTTCCACAACCGCAGCTGGTTTCTGCATTAGGATTTTCTATGGCAAAATTACTGCCCATGTCATCTTCTTTGTAGTCAATTCGGGCACCATTTAAGTACTGCATACTGGCCGCATCTATCAATACCACGACACCTTCATTGTCGACGACAAAATCATCGTCATTTTGTGATTCGTCAAAGGTGAATCCGTATTGCATGCCCGAACACCCGCCACCTTGCACAAAAGTGCGAAGTTTTAAAGACGGGTTATTTTCCTCTGCCAGTAAGTCACGAATTTTACTGACTGCGTTTTCTGTTAATGTTAGCATATTATTTTCCCGAATAGATACGAGTGTTCACTTTGTCCCAATTGATGGTGCGCCAAATGCGATCAAAATATTTGGCTTTGTCTGCACCATAATCCTTGGCCCATGCATGTTCCCACCAATCTATTAGTAGGGCAATGTCATTTTTAATTTGATGATTTTTAATAGTTTTGATTTCACCGTTACGGGCCATGTAAATCCATCCCGAACCTTGAATCTTCATGGCTTCGACTTTCATTTTTTCTTTGAAATCTTTGAAACTACCGTAACGCTGATCAATTAGTGCCAGGCTGGCACCTTTGGGATGATTGGTATTTTTTGGAGGTTGTAATTGAGGGAAAAAGATATTGTGTAGAAAGGCTCCGGCTTCATTGAAAGTTTTGTCGCCTTCGCCTTTGTTGAAACGATCTACATATCCTCGGGCTAATTTTCCATAATGATAATCAATTGTAGCTTGACTCATTACTGGTGCTAGCGCACTACGACCGTAAGGTAGTTTGTTTAACTCTAAAACTTTACCCTTGGCTTCTACTAGATCTATTAGATGACGAATATCTGCGTTCATATAGTATTTATAGAATATTAGTTCCTGTACATAATCCTGCCCTTGGTAAGATCGTAAATACTCATTTCAAGTTGAACTCGATCGCCGGCGATAATTTTAATATCATGTTTGCGCAGTTTGCCGCCTATATAAGCTGTGACCAAATGTTCGCTGTTTTCTAGCTTTACCCTGAACATAGCATTGCCCAACACCTCCGACACAACACCGTTCATTTTCATACCTTCTTCTTTAGCCACCCGTTCTCCTATTATAATACATTATTTAAGCCAATTCGATTATCCACGGCGCATTGTTGCAATGTCGTGAGCTTCTTCTTGGGAAAATACTGGCACTGCATTACTTTTATGCATTGTTCCAATACCGAGGATTTTTGTGCCTGTGTATTTAGGGATATCTTTGGTGCGCACTGCACCCATGTGACCTGTGTTTAAACTGGGAATATGTTTGGTGCTGGCACGATCGTTTGATGAACTGAGGTTGTATTGCAAGGGTTCTGCTCTCAGTGCTCGTCGCCGTTTTTTATCTTCTGCTTCGACGCCCTGTGCTTTTAGTATACCCTTCCAACTGGCGTCAAGATCTCGTGCTCGCTGTGCTTCAGCCGCATTGCGAAACTTTACTTTGCCTTTGCGCTTGCCGGTCATACTGAGACTGGGATGGTGTAGATGCATGCTCATTTAAGTGATACCTGAGTTAAAGATGCTTTATTATATGATATTTTGGCAATAGAGTCAAGTAATACTCAAGTATTACAGTCGGGATTCATTTTTATTAGAATCGAGTATGCTGGCAAGACTGTCAATTTGATAAGACTCGATTTTCCAAGTGGGTGCATGAACTTTTTTGTATTCCGGTAAAAAGAATAAATGTGCGGGAAAACGACTTCTAACATGTTCAATTACTTCGTCTGAAGTTTGACCTTGACCTAAAAAATCACCGGTATCATCATCGTACCAATAACGAGTGTCGCCCAGCTGTTCCTCTCTAACGCGGTGTACCATGCCATTGAGTTTTTCCATCATTTCATTTTTTTGTTCAGCTTTGTTTTCGGCCCGTTTAAAAATCACTGCCAAAACGATACTGATCACCCAATACCAAAATGCAGCTTTGACACAAAACCACAAAAATTCACTAATAAATTCCATTTTCTTTCCTTAGGTCCACAGACTGTTTCTAATTTTGATAAGACGAATCAACATGGCTTCGTCTTCTTTTTCGTAGGCTGCTTCGATCTTTTGCAGTAGCTTGAGCGACTTGTCACTTAGTTTTTCTAGTTCAGGAGTCTTTTTACCGCCAAACAGTCTGCCGTCATTGAGTTCACGAGCCTTTTCACAGTACTCAGTCCACCCACTGGCATCATAAGGATCGGGACGATTGGGATATGTAGTTGTCCACCATAGATAAAGCTCTTTGATTTCTTTTGCTGAAGTTGCTTGGCCTGTAGGTTTTGCTTCACCTTTTTTGTCTTCGTCTAGCCATTCCGCATTAGTAAGTGTCATGGCCCAGTCAAGGTGATCGAGTCCAGCTTGTGGGCAACGCCAAGTTCTCCAGCGGAACCACCCACTAGCCCAGAATGGAGGATCGTATTTTGCACGGGTTTCTTTGTCGCCCCAAGCAATGTGACTCCATGCAGTTTCTACCTCAACAAAATCAACCAGCTCATTGAATAGGCAAGGCAGAAAGCGGTTCCCCACGTCCTGCCACTGGCCAGGCTTAATATTCCGGGCATGAGCGGTAAGACTATGAGTCCGACTAACCCAACGGTTGTTAATGTAGTACTTGATATCATAAATTTTCCTTATAGGCCATGTTACAAAATCTTGGATGTGTCCAAGTGCTTCTTCCGCCAACCAATAGCGGAAGTTATGTTTCATTTGAGCTCTAGTTGTCCAGTTGTCCCATTCCTCGCTGGTGCCCATACTGAGTTTTTTAGTGCCACGGAGCCAATCTGCAAAAGGTGTGCAACTCCAGTATTTTGAGTGTTGTGCCATTTTATTTTCTATCGCCAAACAGTTGTAGCAAGTTAATAAACAAGTTGATAAAGTCCATGTATAGAGTCAATGCTCCACGAACTTCTGCAACATCACTACTTTCCATACTTAATTCTTCACGAATCTTCTGTGTGTCATAAGCAGTTAGTCCCAGAAAGATAATGATAGCCAATGCTGAGATCACCATCTGCATCACAGTGCTGCCAATAAAGATGTTGACAATACTGGCAATGACGATGGCAATCAATCCAACAAACATAAATTTGCCGACACTATCTAAACTTCTTTTAGTAAAATATCCGTAGCCACTCATAACACCAAACAATATGGCCGCGGCCATAAAGGCACTGACAATACTGCCCATGTTAAACACTGCAAAAATTGTGGCAAAGCTCAGGCCCATCAATCCCGCAAAACCATGTAGACAAAGTTGTGCTACACCCTTGCTAGGATTATTACTCAACACCATGACAACACCAAAGATTGCTGCCAGTGGAGCAAAAATCACAATCCACTTCATCACACCTGTAAAAAAGAACGCCAACAACTCCGGACTAGTGCCCACAAAGTAACTGACAATCATTGATACGATAACCGCAAGACTCATGTGTCCATAGACACGACCCATGGCTGAATTAAGTTCGCCGGCGCTACGATATGCAATTCCGCCTGTATAAGTTGTTTCAAACATTTTATTTTCCTTTAATAAATTGTGATATTTAAATATCCCGATCGTCTTCTTTAATTACCAACCACCCGAGTTCGAATAGATCATTTTCGATTTCTTCAGTTACAGTTGCTTCTTGAACAAAATTATTTTTTGCATATAGGTATTGTTCTTGTACATCTTTGCTCATTTCTCGAAATTCGTCATCATCAAGGTTATCCATGTTAATACCACTACAGTACCAATCGATATAATCGCCTTTTCCCAGCATATCAGCAATAACTCCGCCCGCATGCCGCCAGCTACAACTCCATTTTTGTTCACTTAATATGGGCCAAACATCGTTGCGTTGAAATTGATTATTACACATGGCCGCATACAAGTTTTGCGCATAATATTCATTGGCTCGAACCTTTTCAAGAATCCAATCCGTTGTGAGCAGATCGTATTCTAGATTATTTTTTTGCCAGATTGGGTCTTGCATTTGTTCTTTAACTCTGGCTTTCCAATCAATGTAATACTCAAGCATTTTAAAAGCGTCCTCGTCGTCGGGATCTGCCTCTAATTTTTCTCGGTATCTTGTCATACTGAACTCACCTTTATCGGGGCTAAGGCTTAAAGTTTTGCTCATAATCAATTGTACTATAAATTGTATTTAATGTCAATTTAATTAATAGTGCTTGTCGTCAGCAAGTTTCTGGCCAATTGATCTCGGGATTGTTTGGTTCGCTCTCCCAGTATTATTATAACATGTTCTTGGCCGTTCTTGTCAACCAACATGGCAAGACAGCGACCCGCTTTGTTGGTAAATCCGGTTTTACTTACCAAAATATTATTGAATTCGAATAAGATACTGTTGTTGGTATTGGCGAGCGTGACAGTTTTTGTTTTTTTCTTAACTTGTGAAGTTTGGTAAATTGCAGGTTGCGAACTAATTCGTCGAATAAAGTTGTAGTTGCCAGATGCGGCCACAAGTTTAACTAATTCTTTGGCAGTAGTGATATTGGTAGACAGGATGCCGCTGGGGTCACTGAATTTGGTATCAGCTAATCCTAATTGCGCAGATCTATCATTCATTGCACGAATGAATGCAGTTCGTCCTTGGGGATAGTTTCGTGCCAATACTTCCGCAGCCCCATTGTCTGATCTAACTAATAATCTAATTAATAATTGTTCAACAGTAGCCGATGACTTTTTACCTGTTGGCAATTTGTCAGACAGCGCATAGCGATCCAACGCTATCATGGCAGTCATCAGTTTGGTAATGCTGGCCATGGGTCTGACAACATCAGCGTTTTCACTGAGTACAGTTTCTTTGGTGCCGACATTGTAGACCAGTACGGTGTGAGCTTCCGAGGCCTGCACACCGGCAACAACAGTCAGCAATAGGAGTAAAATTATATTGCGCATAAAAAGTATTTACTGTTTTATGCTACAAATATTTTAGCCTAAAGAATGTTTCTTTTTCATCATTCCAAAAATCTAATACAACATGTTCTTGGTAGTTTACCATACCCGGATCCCACTGTCGATGTACTCTTGTGGTAAAACCCAACTCGCGTTTCATTACTTCGCGTATCATAAAGACACTGGGTTTCAACTCATGATCTTTTGTCATTTTAAGTCGGAGTTGCGTCCATTCTTCCACAGTAAATTGAATGCTCTTAGCCATAGTGCAACATAAAAAGTGTCATGGCCTGCGGGTTTTTCAATTGCCATATGTCGTGTGCAGTTCTGCGACCTAACTCATGCAGTTCGACATAGACTGCAATTTCTGCAGCCTGATCTTCCGAAAGTTCTTGCCATGCTGGTGCCCAGACTGGAACAGTGCCCAAGTGTGCTCGCGGTTGGTGAAGCCGAACTGTCAAGGGCTTGAGCTGTTCAATTTTATATTTTATTGCCATTTTAATATGGCGGCGGTTGCATCCGCTGCTCGTTCAAATACAAACTTTACGCCACAATGCCGCCACTTGCCCATACTATGCTGCTCCGTCCAATCGGCAATGTCCTTGGCTTGTTTACTGTAGGTGAATGGTGTGAATTCCACCGGAGTCCATCCGTTCTCTGACAGCATATCCGAAAGGATACCAAAATCTATTTCGTTGGCAAGATCCTGGGACATCTTAATAAGATATTCGCGTTCCGTATGTATATTCATGCCCATCTCATTGCTGCCATTGTGGCATATTCAGCATGCTTGCGTCTAATCTTTATGGTCAGATAATTCTTTGTCTCATCAACAGACGGCCCAACACGCCAGTTCCAGTCCCATCCTTGTTTGCCTACATGCTGTTCCAACCAAGGTCTGTAGTGGTCGTTGGGATCTGCGCTATCAACATATTCAAATTCAGGACCATAACCACTCCAACCATCTCTGTGACTTGGACCGACTTTAACTTGTCCTCGAGGCCAGCAAACATTGATTACAACCCCGGGCATGAATCTCCACCAAAGTTTTTCTCTAAGATTCATGACCATTTCAACAAGAATAACGTTCTATCCGATTCTTCACGGAACCAGTATTTTCTATCACTGCCTACCCACAAAGCATTTTCTGTATGCCAGTTACAATTACCAAAGGTCCCTAGCATCCACAAACTCATTTTAAGCCACTCTGATTCATCATAGTTGTATGGTCGGACCCAGTATGGCCATTTGGGTTGATTGTCAGCATAGCCAGTTTCGAGTCGTGGAGTGTTGTTCCACATTTCGTCCCACCAAATTTGGTCGGTTGTCAAACCAGTCTTACCAAATTGTCTGCCTGCAGCCATGGCACGTTTCTTTATCATGACCACCTCAAACAAAATAGTGTCAGTGCGTGAGTATTACTGGGCTTGACTGTCATGCCAGCTTGCTCGCAATTATTTTCGTCGCACCAATCTTTCAGCAATTCAAAATTATCATTCCAATAAGATATATCAGTTAGCACAATAAGACTTTCGTCGTGGTCCAGTAATACTTCGGGAACTACTATAAATCGATTATTTTTCCACTTTTCGAATATATCAGTCATTTGCTGTATTTTAACACGAACATGGTATATTTGTCAGCGCTGACTATATCAAAAAGTGCTGTATAATTACCATTATCAGTGTTCAACTTTATGCCCCAAGTTTCCACCAACCATTTTATAAACTCTTCGGTGTTCGACTCTGAATTGGTGGAATGATTCCTCACGGTCATTTTCCAGTCAGTGTTGGCTCTTTGAATGCACCGCCAACTTTGAATTTGATCAGCATCAAAGCTGCCAACGGTATTCAACCTAGCAGTCATATCGCCGTAGATTACATTGGCATTCAACTTGACTTGCATATCGAGTCAAATTGAATTTTTTAAAAGATACCAAGTCATATCTGCTGGATCCAGTCTAACCAAGTCACGAGGATACCTGTTGGAGTTTCTATCACCGTAGCGTTTTTCCAGCACAGGATACACTCCGACCATTTTGTTGTTTAGTTTCATTACTCTGCCAAATACCAGACTGTTACGATTAGGGTAAACAACAAAGTCGCCCACGGCCAATTCATTGTTGAGTTTATCTTTATGTACCTTAGGTTGCATTTTATTTGTAGGGTTTGATATCTTTGTGCTTGACTGTGAGATATTGGTAAATCACGCCGTTAAATTTAAAAGGCAAATCCAAATGTATGGTAATGCGTGGCCCTTCGATTTCACTGATCAGTGTATCGTTGCCCACAGTGCCCACAAAAGGAATTTTATTCCATCGTCCCATGACTCGATCACCAATCCAATACTTGGGCTTATAACCTATACGGTTAAAATAGTCAGACTGATTGCCCATTATACAATATTGGGATCACTGGCAAAACCTCGCCATTGTGTTATTTTTACAGGCCGGCCCGCTCTGCGCCAGGATCTGCCAGTCCATTCAGCTCGCTCACCTGGAGTTGGCGTCATGGGCCAACTGACTGGTGTGGTTACTTCATACTCCCCAACTCGTACTGGTTTGATGCTGACCGGAAACCATTCAGTCATAAATTGTTCAACATCAAAGCTGTCTGAAATATGTTGCAAATCGGCCACCAGTTCTTCTTCAGTGAGATCGTAAGCAGGAAGATTGCCTTCGCCACCAACCACAATCCACTTATGTTCGCCCCATTTGCCGTTGGTGCTGTAATCATCATTATCAAGGCTGTCGTCGCCGTAAGAAACACCATCGTTGAGCAGCCATCCGTCTGCATCGGTATAGCTGACACTTAGTTTTGTGTGGTCAAACGGTTCAGTAAGATCAAATGTTCCCTTGAAGAATAAACCTTTTTCGCCTTGCGCTCCCCAGAGCACAATGGTACCCTGATCCAAACCGTTTAGATAAATTTCTTCGCTCTCACTGACTGACACGCCTAAGTCTTCTAGATCGTCAACAGACAGTGTTGTTTTCCAAACTTCTTTGCCGTGTTCGTCTTGGACCGCAAGCCAACTGCCGCCGTCCATGGTGGCTCCACTGACATGACAGATGTCGTCGCATTCGTAGGGACTACCGGGTTCGAACGGCTGATATTCTTCTGGCACTTGTACATCGTCGTCGTTGTCGTCCCAGCTGCTGGCGTATTCGTCAATCTCGATATTGTTTCGTTTAAAATATTCATAACACTTACGCGGCACCTTGCCCATGTAGCACTCGCCACCGTACCCATAAATTTCCACTGTATAGGTGCGAGGAGTGAATCGCAATGTTGCCATTAACAGTTCTTTTTCTTTTTTAGTAGCCATGTGATTATTCCTTTTCAATACGAGTTTGTTTTGCCAATTCCCGGTATGACTGCGGAGTTGGATGTAGTTGATCCTTGCTCAATTTGGGTATTGTCAATACTGTGTCTTTATAATTGTTAGCAACAATTTTAATCATATCTTGCACCGCAGGTCTGTTTGCAGGTAAAATCCAAAATACTCTGGCAGCACTGACAAATTGACGAAGTGCCAATATTTCTTGGAATGTGTTGACCTGGGGGCCGTCGTTGCTGCCGAGGCTGATGATTACTGTGCCCGCTGATAAATTTTTATATATGTTACGGTTGTTCCAAGTGTAGCTGTCAATACCCTGCTTGACATAGGCCACACACTCAGGCCTTGCCTGTCCAATACCTACTGCAATACTGTCACCCAAAATCATACAATCAATCATATCATGCCCATTTCAATGCAAAGTGTGTGGCCTGAGCGGCCGTTTCAAAATCAAATCGCCAGTCCTGTCCCGGAAATTGATTTTGGATTTTAAAGCTGTTTCCAAATTCATTTGATGCCCAACGAATTGCATCGTAGGTGCTTACTCGATTACCGTCAATAATTACAGATGTCATATACTATTGTACAAAGAATATGAATTATCGTCAAGCTGTCCATTTAGCCATAAACCACTGTGCATGATACAGTCGTTTAAAATTAAAAGAATGGACTGCAAAATCATTAATACCAGGCCCATGGACTATCATATGTTCTCCCCATCCTAACCCAAATGTTTCGTAGCACCAAACTTTTGCGTCTAGTGCAATATCCATATGTTCTATCCAACGAACACGATATTCGCCGTCTGTGGCTTCTAAAGTCATTCGTTTTTTAGAATATCAAAAGTTTTCATCTTAGCATTGATTTCTTTTTCCAACTCCCGATATCGATTACCCAATACTCGAAGTTCTTCCCATTCTTTTTCCAGTCTGGAGTCTAGTGTCAGTATTGCCAACCGTTGTTCGACTCGTGCCATAAAGTCTTTGAGACTGGCTCCGTTGATATCAAGATCGGCATTTTCGCCTTTTATAGAAATTTTGCCGGCTGAGGTCAGATCTGTTAAATTGGTGCTTGTATAGGTAGCTCCAGTGACTGATCCAATGGCCCATGGGTAGCTGGAATTTGCACCCATGGTGTAGGTGTCGTTGGTATAATTGGTCCAATGGGTATCCGAGGCCATGCTTATCTCTATGGCGTCACCGACATCAATATTCAAATTAGTGTTTTTCATCTTTTATTTCCATCCAAGTATGGTCGCCCATGTATTTTACCTGAGCTTGGTATTCGTAGTCTTCTGGAGCACTGCTAGACCAATCGTTGGGGCCATTTTGTGTTAGCAGTTTATGTTGTTTTCGTTTGTCCCATACTAGCCAATAGATATTGCCCATTACTGGTTGAAACTGATATACAGCACCGTGTACTGAATCAGTGATTTCTAATCTACGCTTGATGGCTTGTGCTTGTTTTTCTAACACATTAACCAATTCCACGATTCGATCGTATTCTTGCTGAGCAAACATTCTAGCATGATTGATCATGAGATCTTTTTGCTGGGTTACCGGAACTAGTTCAAATTTAACTCCGCCTGCTTCCGTGGGATACTCCGATACATTTTTATTAAAGAAAGGTACCAGCGATCCTGCAATGTTTGCATCGAAACTGTTCCGACCTTTAGTAATATTAGATTTGTCAGTCATAAAAAAGCCTATACGCAAGTATAGGCTATTTTAGATTCTATGTCAACTAATTAGTTGCCAATTATTCGTCAGCGTCGTCAGCTGGTGCAGCAGGCGCAGGAGTTTTCTTTTTAGGAGACCCCCAAGCTGAATAACTCACACCTTCAGGACGATTTGTAAATCCCATTGGAACTTTCTGGATAACTCCGCCGTTCTTAAGGAATACTGCAACTGGATCTTCTTCTTGGTTTGGTATATTATCTGACATAGTTACCTAATTAGAATCCGATGGTCAGACCGAAACCGTATGCAGATTCTTTGATGTCTTGGTAGCTGCGGCTGGCATTCACATTAACAGAAACAACTTTGGTCAAAGGGATACTGTATGTACCAAATGCCACTGTTTGTTTGGGATTGGAAGAATCCCAGTTGACGCGAGTTTTAACTCCACCAAATGCAAAACCAGGACCAACTTTGGCGCCAGTAGTAACTCCGACCAGACCGTACTCATACTGTCCGTTTTTGGCGCCGTTCAAACCATTGTCATAGCCAACACCAACGAATGGTGTGAATTGACCAACTGCTTTACCAACGGTGGCTTCTAGGCTGTTGTACATGCTGCCGCCTGCATCTGAGCGACTGGTGCGGCTTTGTAGACCAAGCTGTAGACCAGCAAGTTCTTTGCCCACGCGAAGGTATTGTGCTGTGCTTTTGGCGGAGGTAGCGGAGTCTTCAACATTTTCGATATCAAGGCTGACAAAGTTGGCAGCCGATGCAGTGGCCGCGGCCAAAGTAATGAGAGATGCAATTACAAGTTTTTTCATATAGTTCCTTAGTTAAAAAATTATTTTACAATCAATGTAAAAATGTAAATCAACTGGATTGATTAAATCCAGCATACAATATTTATATCAGTGAATTTACTGATACATAATTGTTGGTGGTCCGGCGTGACAGAATCGAACTGCCGTTTAGGAGGTAGAAGCTCCCTGTATTTTCCACTATACGAACGCCAGATGTGTCAGATGTCAAATCCCACTGTGGGATCAAATTCTCTTGCTTGTTCCTCGTATCCAGCATATCCCCTGGGATTACACATGACGCGAGTTTGGCCTACCATGTAGTCGAATGTATCGTGTGTATGACCATGCGTCCAAACTCGGATCTGAGGACGATCAATAATAAAATCCTCCATGGCACTGCTGTAACCACCATTCATATGGTAGTCGCCTTGGTATCGAGGTTTGATACTTTGGATGCTGGGACTGTGATGTGTTACTACCACAATCTTTTTATCGCCTGCTGCTACTACTGCATCACTGATGAATTGCTTGGTCTTCATATGTTCTTCCCTTGTTACTTCGGGTGTCAGCTTGTGGTAGACATTTCTATCTTTGTAATGCTTGGTTATTACACGATAATCATTCATTCCAGACTTTAATGTGTAACTGGTTATGGGGTCACCTTTGTTGAGATCAGTCCATAATGTGGCGCCGATGAATACCACGCCATCAAGTTCGTAAGTTTCATTTTCCAGCAAATGAATATTACTGGGAAGATTGTCCGCGAGTTGTTGATAGGTATTGTCAAACTTAAATCCGTAATGTTCATGATTACCCATTACATAAATTACTTCGCGATATTTGCTGCATTCTTCATTGAAGAAACGAACATATTTGGATTGTGTTAAGTGCTTGGCTTCGACGATATCTCCGCCAAGGATCAGCACATCGCCGCCTGGCAATTCTAAGTCACCGAATTCAAGGTGAAGATCGGAAATTAAATTTACTCGCATGGATATATTATAGTTGATTTAATACTTATAGTCAACAAAAAAGGCACCTAAGTGCCTTTTGATTACGGATACCAGTATTAAACGAGGCCCAGAGCCATTGCTTTATAGCCAGCAGCGATGATTGCGCGGCTTGCTTTACCTGTACGGTATTCAGTAACAACAACACCATTACCGGCGGTACGCTTGTTGGCGTAGACCACAAAGCCTGCTTGGCGGATGCGGCTAACTTCAGCAGTTGGATTGCCAATGCTGAAACGCTTGCTGATTTGGCTAGCGGTCAGAGTTTCGCCTGCTTGTAGAGCGGACAACAGTTTGTGGGTTTTGGTTTTAGTCGAAAACATCATTTTTAATTTCCTTTTAAGTTTAAAAATACTGC
>Ga0114978_10003639_pt1 | contig 12582 bp, 9 predicted proteins | sample S_140212_EF_Meta_FD_87027 | JGI IMG/M metagenome (GOLD analysis project Ga0114978, IMG submission 87027) | Freshwater microbial communities from Lake Simoncouche, Canada to study carbon cycling - S_140212_EF_MetaG | ecosystem: Environmental > Aquatic > Freshwater > Lake | place: Lake...
ACATTCGGCGACCCAAAATTATCCATACTGGCCTACGGTTCGGAAGAACACAACATCGCTGACATCGGCTTGAGAATGACCGCGCGCAATTGGACAGTCGGCTACGTCACAACGCCACCCGGTTTCCACCAAATGCTGAACCTGACCCATGAACCGGCGATCGCACGCTACCTGACTGACTTGGCCGAGAGCATGAGGGAAGCCTCGGCGTCCCCGCGAGCAGGCAAGGTAAGCGCGCAATATTGAAAACTCGACGATCCCCTTTGGGGCGAACGATTCCCCCTCCTCACACCACGCCCGCAGGCGCCCGCAAGAACATCGGCGGCGTGGCGGTCAGGAGCAGCGGGCCGGCGACTGTTGCTATTGATTTGATATCACCCCACCCTTTGTCTGCATGGGCTAGGGTCTGAGCAGCAGCCGCCACCAGCCCCGGGTCAGGAGCAGCGCGAGCAGACCCTGGGCGGCGACCGCCACCGTCGCGCCGCGGGGTGACAGCACTTCGGCCAGGAAGCCGACGTAGAGAAAACCGACCGGGCCCGTCCCGATGCAGAGCGACAGCACACCGAGCAGTCGGGCACGCATCTCGATTGGCGAAAGCCGGTAGACCAGTGTGGCCTGCATGACCGAAAAGCCGACGGCCACCAAGCCGTTGAGCAGCAGGATCGCCGCCGCTGCCGGGGCAATGGGTGCCGCCGCGAAGCCGATCATGGTGGCGAAGTAGACGGCCACCGCAACCACGTAGATCCGTCCGTACCACCGGGCGCGGGCGAGCTTGGCAAACAATATGGCGCCGACCAGCCCGCCGATGCCTTCACAACCCGCGAGCAGGCCCGCGCCATCGGGGCTGAGATGGAAATAGTCGGTGGCGATGACCGGAACCAGGCTGGTGTACGGCCAGCCGAACACATTGAAAATCACGGTGATCATGAAGACGCCAAGCAGCCGGCTATCGCCGCGAAGCCAGCGGAAGCCCTCGCCGAACCCGCTGATGAAAGACGCTGTATGCGCGGGGCTGGCGGTGGTGCCCGTGCGCAAACGCAGCGCTGCCAAAAAGCCCAGCGCAAGCAGCAGCGCCCCGAGCCAGAAAACGCTTGCGATGGCGTATTGCGCGAGCAATGCTCCGGCCAGCATCGGGCCCAGGACCCGGCTGGCGTTGTTGCTGGCCACGTCCAGGGAGATGGCGGTCCCCATGCGCTCGGGCCCTGCGACATTGCCGATCATCATCCGGCGCACCGGGTTGTCGGATGCCCAGCAGATGCCATTGATGAAATTGGCAACCGCCAGTTGCCATACTTCCAGCCAACCCAGGCTCGCCAGAACGGCCAGTGCCAGCGAGGTGCTCATCGCGGTGCCCGCCACCAGCATCAGGGCGCTGCGCAGTCCGAAGCGTTCGGCGGCGGCGCCGATCAAAGCGCCAAACAGGCCCATTGGAAGAACGCGCAACATGCTCAGCATGGCCACTATGAATGCGGACTCGGTGAGCCGGTAGGCGAACAGGGCGATCGCCAGCGTTTCTAGCCAGCGAACAAGCGATGCGCTAAAACCGACAAACAGCAGCCGCTGAAAGTCCGGCAGGAAGAACAGGTGGCGCGTCATGGCGGCAAGGGCCTGCGCTGGTCTCAGACGCCACGGGCGCGGTCGGCACTGAATCGCCGCCGGAACGCGCCAAAGCGGCTGCTGTCAAGCGCTTCGCGCACCTCGTGCATCAGGTTGAGGTAGTAGTGCAGGTTGTGGATGCTGGCCAGCATCGGGCTGAGCATCTCACCGCAGCGCTCCAGATGGTGGATGTAGGCGCGGCTGAATCCGTCGCGTCCGCCATCGGTCCAGCACACGCCCGTGCTGCCGGCACAGGCGTAGCAGGTGCAGGTCGCGTCGAGCGGTTGCGGGTCGGCCTTGTGGCGCGCGTTGCGGATTTTCAGGTCACCAAAGCGGGTAAATAGGGTTCCGTTGCGCGCGTTGCGCGTGGGCATGACGCAGTCGAACATGTCGACCCCCTGCGCCACCCCCTCGACCAGGTCTTCCGGCGTGCCCACGCCCATCAGGTACCGTGGCTTGTGCGTGGGCAGCCGGTGCGGCGTGTGCGCCATGATGCGCAGCATCTCGTCCTTGGGTTCGCCGACGCTCACGCCGCCGACCGCATAGCCGGGGAAGTCCATTGCGACGAGCTGCTCCAGCGATTCCTGGCGCAGGGCTTCGAACATGCCGCCTTGCACGATGCCGAATAGCGCGTTGGGGTTGCGCAGCCGCTCAAATTCACGTTGGCTGCGCTGCGCCCAGCGCAGGCTGAGCTCCATCGAACTGCGCGCCTGGGCTTCGTTCGTCAGCGCGCCCCGGGTCTTGGCTTCGACCGAGATGTACGGAGTGCATTCGTCGAACTGCATGACGATGTCGGCATTGAGCTGCGTCTGGATCTGCACCGAGATCTCGGGGGTCAGAAACAGCTTGTCGCCGTTGACCGGCGAGGCGAAGCGCACGCCCTCCTCGCTGATCGTTCGCATCGCGCCGAGCGACCAGACCTGAAAGCCGCCCGAGTCGGTCAGGATCGGCCGGTCCCATTGCTCGAACTGGTGCAGCCCGCCGAATTGGGCCACGACATCCAGACCCGGGCGCATCCACAGGTGGAAGGTGTTGCCCAGAATGATCTGCGCGCCCATGGCCTTCAGGCTGCTGGGCATCACGCCCTTGACCGTGCCGTAGGTGCCCACTGGCATGAAGATCGGCGTTTCGACGAGTCCGTGGTTCAGCCGCAGCCGGCCGCGCCGTGCGTGGCTGCCGGCATAGGCGCCGTCGCTGGTGGCGGGGTCGGTCCGCAGAAGGTCAAATTCGAGCATCGGGGTTCTGTGCGCTGGGCTTCAGGCGGCGTCTCGCGCCAGCAGCATGGCGTCGCCGTAACTGAAAAATCGGTAGCGCTGCGCGATGGCGTGCTGGTACAGCGCCATGACCCGGTCGTGGCCGCAAAAGGCGCTGACCAGCATCATCAGGCTGGACCTGGGCAGGTGGAAGTTGGTCAGCAGCAGGTCGACGTGCCGGAAGACGAATCCCGGGGTGATGAAGATCTGGGTGTCGCCGCTGGTTACAGCGCTTTGCGCCCATGATTCGAGCGTTCGCACGGTGGTCGTTCCCACCGCGACGACGCGCCCGCGGCGGGCACGGCATTCGGCGATGGCTTGCCGGGTTGCTGCAGGCACCTCGTACCATTCGCTGTGCATGCGGTGTTCGGCTAGATTCTCGGTTTTGACCGGCTGGAAGGTGCCCGCGCCCACGTGCAGTGTCACGCTGGCGCGCTGCACGCCGCGCGCCTCGAGGTCGGTCAGCACGTCGGCGTCGAAGTGCAGCGCCGCGGTGGGTGCCGCCACCGCGCCGGGGGCGCGCGCGAAGACGCTCTGGTAGCGCTGCTCGTCTTGCTCTGAATCGCTGCGGCTGATGTAAGGGGGCAGCGGGACATGGCCGTGCTTTTCCATCAGCGTCCAGGGGTCGTCCCCGGCGTCGTTGCTCAGAACGAAGCGAAATAGCGCGCCATCCGCGTCGGGCCAACGGCCCAGCAGGGTCGCGCGCAGTCCGTCGCCCGCACCCGCCAGGGCCACGGTCGCGCCGATTTCGGGCTTCTTGCTTACCCGCATATGCGCAGCGACCTGGTTGCCCGGCAGCACGCGCTCGACCAGCAGTTCCAATTTTCCGCCGCTGGGCTTTTCGCCGAACAGCCGTGCCTTGAGCACTTTGGTGTCGTTGAATACCAGCAGGTCACCGGACCTGAGTTGCGCTGGCAATTCATGAAATAGGCGATCCACCGACTCGTTGCCGCTGGCGTCGAGCAGCCTGGAGCCGCTGCGCTGCGGCGCCGGTTGCTGGGCGATCAGCTCAGGCGGCAGCGTGAAGTCGAAGTCCGACAGCGTGAAAGTCCGTTTCGCCGCAAAGGTGGGGTACATGGTGCTTGAGGGCTGAACAGGCCCGTTCCAAGGGTTGGGAGAGACAGTGCAGAATTGTCCCATGCCCGAAACAACGAAGGCCGCGGCCGTGAAATCGCCGATGCAAAAGGCGCTCGATAAGCTCGGGCTGCGCCGCCCTATCGACTTGGCGCTGCACTTGCCCTTGCGCTACGAAGACCATACCCGTCTTGGCCGACTGGCCGACGCGCGCGAGGGCGATGTGCTGCAATTTGAGGCGACGGTGACGGCCTGCGAGCTCAGCTTCAGGCCCCGGCGCCAGCTGCTGGTGACGGTTGACGACGGCTCCGATACCTGCACGCTGCGCTTTTTCAGTTTTTATCCAGCGCAGCAAAAGGCGCTGGCGGTGGGTGGGCGTATCCGGGTGCGCGGCGAGCTGCGCGGCGGTTTTCTGGGCTGGACCATGATGCACCCCAACTTCCAGGCCGCAGGCGCAGCGCTGCCGACGGCGCTCACGCCCGTTTACCCGAGCGTTGCCGCGTTGCCGCAAGCCTATCTGCGCAAGGTGGTGCTCGGTGGGCTTGCCCGTGCCGACCTGTCCGAAACCATGGCGCCAGCGCTGGCGATGGGTGCCTGCCACACGCCGGGCGCCATCTGGAGCCTGCGCGACGCGCTTTCCTTCCTGCACCAGCCGGCGCCGCAGGTGGCGCTGGCGACGCTGGAGGACCGAAGCCATCCGGCCTGGCAGCGGCTCAAGGCCGAGGAGTTGCTGGCGCAGCAGTTGTCGCAGCTGCAGTCGCGCCGCGCCCGCGAGGGCCTGCGCGCGCCAGCGCTTCGCGCCAAGGTCGGCGGACTGCAGCAGCAACTGCTGGCGGCGCTGCCTTTCGCGCTGACCGGCGCGCAGCGCAGGGTCTGCGCCGAAATTGCCGTCGATCTGGCGCGCGAAGCGCCGATGCACCGGCTGCTGCAAGGCGATGTCGGCTCCGGCAAGACCGTCGTCGCGGCGCTCGCTGCGGCGGCCTGCATCGACGCGGGCTGGCAGTGCGCGCTGATGGCGCCGACCGAAATCCTTGCCGAGCAGCATTTCCGCAAGTTGATCGGCTGGCTGGAACCGCTGGGCGTGACCACCGCCTGGCTGACGGGAAGCCAGAAGGCCAAGGAGCGCCGCGCGATGCTGGCGCTGGTCGCCTCCGGCGAGGCGGCGCTGGTCGTAGGAACGCACGCCATCATTCAGGACAAAGTCGCATTCAAGCAGCTGGCGCTGGCCATCATCGACGAGCAGCACCGTTTTGGCGTCGCGCAGCGGCTGGCGCTGCGCGACAAGATGGCACCGACGCTGATGGACGCGGCGAATGGCGCCAGCCCCTTGCCAGCGGCTGGGACGCCGGGGCCGCAAAGCGAACCGCATCTTCTGATGATGACCGCGACGCCGATACCCCGTACGCTGGCGATGAGCTATTACGCCGATCTGGAGGTCTCGACCATCGACGAACTGCCGCCAGGACGGACCGCGATTGTCACCAAGCTGGTGCAGGAAGCGCGCCGCGACGAGGTGATCGCGCGTGTCGGCGCGCAGTTGGCCCAGGGGCGCCAGGTCTACTGGGTCTGCCCGTTGATTGAGGAGAGCGAGGCGCTGGACCTTGCCAACGCCACCGAGACCCATGCCGCGCTGGGCGCAGCGCTGCCCGGGGTGGTGCTCGGCCTGCTGCATTCGCGCCTGCCGGTGGCCGAGAAGAAGGCCTGCATGGCCGAATTTGTTGCCGGGCGTATGGGCGTGCTGGTCAGCACGACGGTGATCGAGGTTGGCGTCGACGTTCCCAACGCCTCGCTGATGGTGATCGAGCACGCCGAGCGCTTTGGGCTGTCGCAGTTGCACCAGTTGCGCGGGAGGGTCGGCCGCGGTGCCGCGGCTTCGGCCTGCGTCTTGCTGTATGCGACCGGCGACGCCGCGCGTCTGGGGGAAACCGCGCGCGCCAGGCTCAAAGCGATGGTCGAGACGCACGACGGTTTCGAAATTGCACGGCGCGACCTGGACATTCGCGGCCCCGGCGAGTTTCTTGGCGCGCGCCAGTCTGGCGCCGCGCTGCTGCGCTTTGCCGACCTGGCGGTCGACGCCGCGCTGCTGGACTGGGCCCGCTCGGTGGCGCCGGCGATGCTCGACCAGCAGCCGGAACTCGCGCGCCAGCATGTGACGCGCTGGCTCGGCGGCAAGGCCGAGTACCTCAAGGCCTGAAGAACCGGTGGCGCCGGCAGGCCCTGCAGATAGGACAATAGTGCCATGACCCTGACTGAACTGAAGTACATCGTCGCCGTCGCGCGCGAGCGCCATTTTGGCAAGGCCGCCGAGGCCTGCCATGTTTCGCAACCGACGCTGTCGGTCGCGGTCAAGAAGCTTGAGGAGGAGCTCGAGCTCAAGCTGTTTGAGCGTAGCGCCAACGAGGTCACCGTGACGCCGCTGGGCCAGGAGGTGGTGCGCCAGGCGCAGTCGGTGCTCGAGCAGGCGGCCAACATCCGCGAAATCGCCCGGCGCGGAAAGGATCCGCTGGCCGGCGCGTTGCGCCTGGGCGTGATCTACACCATCGCTCCGTATCTGCTGCCCGAACTGGTCAAGAATGTCATCCTCAGGACGCCGCAGATGCCGCTGATGCTGCAGGAAAATTTCACCGTCAAGCTGCTTGAAATGCTGCGCACCGGGGAGATTGACTGCGCCATACTCGCCGAGCCTTTTCCAGACACCGGGCTGGCGATGGCAGCCCTGTACGACGAGCCTTTTGTGGCGGCGGTTCCGAGCAGCCATGCGCTAGCGCAGCACCTTAGGCTGACGGCCGAGCAGCTCAAGTCCGAAACCATGCTGCTGCTGGGTACCGGCCACTGTTTTCGCGACCATGTGCTCGAGGTCTGCCCGGAATTTGCGCGCTTTTCCAGCAATGCGGAGGGCATCCGCAAGAGCTTTGAGGGCTCGTCGCTCGAGACGATCAAGCACATGGTCGCCGCCGGCATGGGCGTGACCTTGGTGCCACGCCTGGGCGTTCCAAAAGGCTGCCTGGAGCCGCGCGCCGCCAAGCGCAGGGGCGAAGACCCGTTCGTTCGCTACCTGCCGATTACCGACGAGGCCGGCGGCCCGCCGCCAACCCGACGGGTGGTGCTGGCATGGCGGCGCAGCTTCACGCGCTACGAGGCGATTGCGGCGCTGCGCAACGCGATCTACGCCTGCGAGCTGCCGGGTGTCAAACGCCTGTCCTAGTGATGCAACGCGGCAAGCCCGGCCTCTACCTGCAATTGATCCGCTGGGACCGGCCGGCCGGCTGGCTGCTGTTGCTGTGGCCTACGCTGAGCGCGTTGTGGGTCGCCGCCGGGGGTTTCCCGGGCTGGCAACTGCTGCTGGTTTTCACGCTGGGGACCTTCCTGATGCGCAGTGCTGGATGCTGCCTCAACGATGTGGCCGACCGCGATTTCGACCGCCATGTCAAGCGCACCGCGCAACGGCCTGTCACCCGCGGCGCGGTGTCGGTGAAGGAGGCGCTGGTGCTCGGGGCAGCGCTGGCGCTGGCCGCCTTTGCGCTGGTGCTGAGCACCAACGCGGCGACCATCGCCTGGTCCTTTGTGGCGCTGGCCGTCGCTGTCGCCTATCCCTACTCGAAGCGCTTCTTCGCCATGCCGCAGGCGGTGCTGGGCGTGGCTTTCAGCTTCGGCATCCCGATGGCTTTTTCTGCCGTACAGGCGCCGGGTCCACTGACGCTGGAGTCGATGCGCTCCAGCGTGCCGCCGCTGGGCTGGTTGCTGATGCTGGGCAACCTGTTCTGGGTGCTGGCCTACGACACCGAATACGCGATGGTAGACCGTGACGACGACCTGAAGATCGGCATCAGGACCTCGGCCATCACACTCGGGCGTTTCGATATCGCCGCGGTGCTGCTGTGCTACGCCGCTTTTCTGGGCAGCTGGAACTACCTGCTAACCAGCCGGCTGCAGTCGGTCTATTTCCTGGCGGCCGTGATGGCCGCCGCGGCGCAGGCGGGCTGGCACCTCAAACTGATCCGTGAGCGTTCGCGCGAGGGGTGCTTCCAGGCTTTCCGGCGCAACCATTGGCTTGGCTTTACCCTGTTTGCCGGCATCGTCGCGTCAACCTGGCCCTGAAGGCGCGCCGGGCGCTTAGTCGGCGCCGAATTCGCGGCCCAGCTCCTGGGCGCGCAGCTGCGCGGCGTGCAGCGCGCGCTTGAAACGCGGCTTGACGCCGTCCTCGTCCAACGCGCTGATCGCCGCAAAGGTGGTTCCCCCCTTGGACGTCACGCGCTCGCGCAGCACTTCGACCGACTCGTCGCTGGCGCGCGCGAGTTCGGCAGCGCCAATGAAGGTGGCGACGGCCAGCTGACGGGCCTGCGCGCTGCTTAGCCCCATTTCGGCGCCGGCCGCGGTCATGGCCTCGATGAAATAGTAGACATAGGCCGGCCCCGAACCCGAGAGGGCGGTCACCGCGTCAAGCTGGTCTTCGGCGTCGACCCACAGCCAGTCGCCGGTGCTTCGGATGACCTGCTCGACGCGCTGACGGTCGCTCGCGCTGACAGCGGCCCGCGCGTAGAAGGCGGTGATTCCCCGGCCAATCAGCGCCGGCGTGTTGGGCATCGCCCGCACCACCCGCTGCGTGCCAAGCCAGCGGGCGATGCTGGCGCTGGGTATTCCGGCCGCCACGCTCAAGTGCAGCGCGGCGCCGGTATGGGGCCCGGCCTGGCGCGCCGCGTCGCGAAAGCTTTGTGGCTTGACGGCCCAGACAACCACACCCGCTTCGCGCAGCAGCGGCCCCGCTTGCGCTTGCGCGACGATGCCAAACTGGCTTTGCAGTCGGGCGCGCGTCTCGGCCAGTGGTTCGACCACCTGCAGCTGCCCGGCGGGGTAGCCCTGGGCGAGCATCCCGGTGATGATCGCGCCGGCCATATTGCCGCCGCCGATGAATGCGATGCCCTGCTCGTCCATGGTGTTTCCCCGACTGTTCAGGCCGCGCCGCGCGCGGCCGATCCTGATCCTGATGGCGCCACGCATTGTCGCCGTGATTTCTTGCAGCAATTTCTGCCCATGCGACACCGCGGCGTGGCCATAATCATTCGATGCAGTACATACTCGCGCTCGACCAGGGCACTACCAGCTCACGCGCCATCTTGTTTGACCGCGCCGGCCAGGTGGCGGCGATGGCGCAGCAGGAGTTCGGTCAGATCTTTCCCCGGCCCGGTTGGGTCGAACACGACGCCAACGCGATATGGCGTTCGCAGTTGGCGGTGGCGGTCGATGTGCTTGCGGGCGCCGGCGTGCGGGGCCATCAGATCGACGCGGTGGCCATCACGAATCAGCGCGAAACAGCCGTGCTATGGGACCGCAAGACGGGCGAACCGGTGGCCAACGCCATCGTCTGGCAGGACCGGCGAACGGCCGGGCGTTGCGACGCGCTGCGCGAACAGGGGCAGGCAGCGCTGATCCAGGCCAAGACCGGCCTGGTGCTGGACGCCTATTTTTCGGCGACCAAGCTGCAATGGCTGCTCGACCATGTGCCAGGCGCGCGGGCGCGGGCGCGCCGCGGCGAGTTGGCCTTTGGCACCATCGACAGTTGGCTGGTCTGGAAGCTCACCGGGGGACAGCGCCACGTCAGCGACGCCAGCAACGCCGCGCGGACGATGTTGTTCAACATCCATACGCTGCAGTGGGACACGCAGTTGCTGGCCATGTTCGATATTCCGGAGGCGGTGCTGCCGCAGGTATTGCCGTCGAGCGGGGACTTTGGCCTGACCGATCCGGGCCTGTTCGGCAAGGCGCTGCGCATCGCCGGCATCGCCGGTGACCAGCAGGCTGCCACATTCGGGCAGGCCTGTTTTTCTCCCGGTATGGCCAAGAACACCTATGGCACAGGGTGCTTCATGCTGATGAACACCGGCGCCAGCGCCGTCGCCAGTCAGCACCGGTTGTTGTCCACGCTGGCATGGGTCGGACCGGGGCCTGGGCTGCGCCCGGCCATGGCTTGCTACGCGCTCGAGGGTTCGGTGTTCGTGGCCGGCGCGGCCGTGCAGTGGCTGCGTGACGGCCTGGGAATCATCCGGTCGGCCGACCAGGTGCAGGCGCTGGCCGAGTCGGTCCCCGACACGCAGGACGTCTATCTGGTGCCGGCCTTTGCCGGTTTGGGCGCACCCGACTGGGACAGCTATGCGCGCGGCGCGCTGGTGGGCATCACGAGGGGCACTGGCGCTGCGCACATTGCGCGCGCGGCGCTTGAATCGATCGCGCTGCAAAGTGCCGATGTTTTCGGCGCCATGGCGCTGGACTGCGGCATGGCACTGCGCGAACTGCGGGTAGACGGTGGCGCTTGCCGCAACGACTTGCTGATGCAGATGCAGGCCGATTTTCTAGGGGTTCCGGTCGTCCGACCGCAGATTACCGAGACGACCGCGCTGGGTGCGGCCTATCTCGCGGGTCTGGCGACCGGGTTTTGGTCCGGGGTGGATGAAATCGGGTCGCAGTGGGCGATCGACCGGCGCTTCGAACCGGCGATCGGGGCCGCGCAACGCGAGGCCAAGCTGGCACGCTGGCGCCAGGCGGTGCAGCGCTCCCGGGACTGGGCCGTCCATTGATCGCTGCCGCGCAGGCTGCCGCCCTGCCCACGCAGCGGTCGGAACTGGTCGGGCGCCTGGCGCAGCCGCACCATTACGATCTGGCCGTCGTGGGCGGCGGTGCGACCGGTCTGGGTATTGCACTCGACGCTGCCGCTCGGGGCTTCTCGGTGGTGCTGGTCGAGTCACACGACTTCGCCAAGGGAACTTCCTCGCGAGCCACCAAACTGGTGCACGGCGGCGTACGGTATTTGGCGCAGGGCAACATTGGCCTAGTGCGCGAGGCGCTGCATGAACGCACGCTGCTGTTGCACAACGCACCCCATCTGGCGCAACCGCTGGCCTTTGTGATGCCGTCGTACCGCTGGTGGGAAATGCCGTTTTACGGCCTTGGCTTGGCGGCGTACGACCTGCTGGCCGGCCGCGCTGGGCTCGGCAAAACCGAATTCCTGGGGCCCCGGGAAACCCTGGGCCTGCTGCCCAACGCGCAGCGCCGGGGTTTGCTCGGGGGGGTGAAATACTGGGACGGTCAGTTTGACGACGCGCGCCTGGCGCTGGCGTTGGCGCGAAGCGCTGCCTTGCAGGGCGCCTTGCTGGTGAATTACTGCTGCGCCCGCGATCTGCTGTTTGAGCGGGGCCGGGTCAGCGGACTGCTCTGTGAAGACATGGAAACCGGTGCCGTGCTGCGCATACGCGCGCGCTGCGTCGTCAACGCGACCGGCGTGTGGGTTGACGCCTTACGCCAGCGCGACGGCGAAGCCAACCCCGGCGATGGCCGCGCACCGACCCAGCGCCTGGTGCTGCCCAGCCAGGGCGTGCATCTGGTCGTTGACCGCAGGTTTCTGCCCGGCGCAGCCGCCCTGATGGTGCCCAGGACGGCCGACGGTAGAGTGCTGTTTGCGGTGCCTTGGCTGGGCAAGTTGATCCTGGGTACCACCGATACCCCGCGCAACGACCTGGTGCGCGAGCCGCGGGCAACGCGCGAAGAGGTCGACTTCATCCTGGGCGAGGCGGCCCGCTACCTTGAGCGCGCCCCGCAGCGCTCGGATGTGCGCAGCGTCTGGGTCGGGCTGCGCCCGCTGGTCAAGCCCCATCACGACGATGGCGACACCACCAAGGGCCTGAGCCGCGAGCACCGGGTGCTCGTCAGCCGCAGCGGTCTGGTGAGTGTGACGGGCGGCAAGTGGACGACCTACCGGGCGATGGCCGAAGACGTTCTTGAGCAGTGTTTTGCCAAGGCGCTGCTGCCAAGTCGGGAAAAGGGAGTAACTGCCCACATTTCTCTTGTGGGCGCGGGTTCGAACGAGCCACCTCGGCCGTCGATGGCCGATGCGCCCGGCTTGCACAGCTACGGAGGCGAGCAGGCCTTGGTGATGGCCCTCCCCGGCGCCAGCAACTGGCTGACGCCGGGACTGAGCGAAGCGATGGTTCGCTTTGCGGTGCGCCATGAATACGCGCGCTGTGTCGAAGACGTCCTGGCGCGTCGCTCGCGGCTGCTGTTCCTGGATGCCTGTTTGGCGCACGCCGTCGGCGCTAGGACCGGCGATATCGTCCGGGAGGAAACGGGCCGCGACCCTGGGACGGATGCGTTCTTGGCGCTGGCCGACGCCTATTCGGAGCTGCCGTGTTAAGGATGCGGGGTTAAAGACGCTTGACCCCGCATCGGACTTGGTGCATAATCGAGGGCTTCGCTTTTCATCGAGCGAATAAGTTTCTGCCCAAAGGATGCGGCGTGAGTGGTTCACGCCGAGTACGACGGGCCCAAGACTGATCTGTGTGGCATGCACCGGAAAACCGGGGCGGGTCTATCAGGTGCAAGTTGGGAATATAGACATGATCCAGACCGAATCCCGATTGGAAGTCGCCGACAATACCGGCGCCAAATCCGTACGGTGCATCAAGGTGCTCGGCGGGTCTAGGCGACGTTACGCCAGCGTCGGCGACGTTATCAAGGTGAGCATCAAGGAAGCAGCGCCGCGCGGCCGCGTCAAAAAAGGCGAGATCTACAGCGCAGTGGTGGTGCGAACCGCCAAGGGCATTCGGCGCAGCGATGGCTCGCTGGTGAAGTTCGACAGCAACGCCGCTGTGCTGCTTAACGCCAAACTCGA
>Ga0114978_10003640_pt1 | contig 12581 bp, 9 predicted proteins | sample S_140212_EF_Meta_FD_87027 | JGI IMG/M metagenome (GOLD analysis project Ga0114978, IMG submission 87027) | Freshwater microbial communities from Lake Simoncouche, Canada to study carbon cycling - S_140212_EF_MetaG | ecosystem: Environmental > Aquatic > Freshwater > Lake | place: Lake...
AACGCTCATAAAGCCAGTTCCGTCAGCGGATCCCAAGAGCCGACCGACTCTTGGTTTGGACTCAGTTCTGCGACCCGTATCGTCGGTACGCACACCAAAGTAGTTGCACGACCGTACTTATCACCAGCGTCGTGCCAAACGAACCCATTCACAAAAACATCGGCGTCTTGGTTTGGAGCCTCCGAAAGTGGTGTTACAGTTTGGGTCTAGGGTGACGGTCGCGAGACTGTCAATAGGTAGGGACGACGAGCGGGAACTCGTCGACGAAAAGGGAGTCTTCAAAATGCGTTCTATCTTTTGCGCAGCCGCGCTTGCGGCTGTGACGTTGGGTGCCTCACAGGTAGCCAGCGCGGGTTTTGTACTTCAATCTTCTGCTCGCAATGTGAGCGTGTCGGTTGCTGGTGCTGTTGTCGATACCGAATCCAATACGGCCTATGGCCCCTGGTTCGGCTCTGCAAGTAGCAACGCAGCCAGCTACGCCGCACTTGCCACGCAAGGCTCGGGGCTCTCCAACGCGGAGATGACCTTTGTGGGCGCTGCACAGCTCGATGCCTCTGCTGCTGCTGCTCTTGCGGCGCGTAGCACGGCCTCGGTTGTGTTCCTCGCCGACAGCAACGAGTCGATCCGTTGGGTCGCGAACCTGTGGCGCGACGCCATTGGCTCGAGCAATAGCGCTTCGATTGCGATGTCGGTCACCGACACCGCTTCGGGCAGCGTTCTGCTCGGGTTCACTGGACCGTCGATCGGCTCGGGCTCGTTCGGTGTCGTCGCTGGCCGCAGCTATCGCGTCGACATCGCCGCGATTGCCAACGCGACCGGACCAACCAACTCGCTTGCTAATTACAACGTCGGCTTCTTCTCGTCGGTCCCGACTCCGGGCGCCATCGCGCTTCTGGGTCTCGCCGGCCTGACCGCTCGCCGCCGTCGCTAAGCACATCCTGACCGCGCAGCAGCTTCCGCCTAAACGTGGTCGGAGTTCGTCTCGCACCTTGCAATGAAAACGCTCTCGGTCTACAGGTCGTTGGCGTGCCTCAGACAGCAGCCTACACAACAGAGTAAACAACAGCGCGCGCGACCTATTTGGGTCGCGCGCGCTGATTTTTTGGCTTCACCGGAAGTTTCGCCGCTCCGTCACTTCGGCTTATTGCTCGCGCCCGTGCCCGAGTTCGGGCTGATGTTGGCGCTAAAGCGAAAGATCATCTTGTGGGTGTAGGTTGCGCCCGGCTTCAAGATGACATTCGTCCAGCTCGGCTTGCCCTGCTTGTTGATCGAATCAGGAAACGCCTGCGTCTCCAGGCAGAGCGCGCCGTTCTTCGCGTACACCGCGCCGTCCTTGCCAGGAACTCCGTCGAGGAAATTGCCGGTGTAGAACTGGATGCCCGCCTGGTTCGACCAAACTTCCATCGTGCGGCCCGACTTGGGCTCATGCAGGATTGCCGACAGCCACATGCCGTCGTTCTTCGGCGACTGATCGAGAACGAAGTTGTGGTCGTATCCGCCCGGATTGCCTTCGCTCGCCGGCAACTTGGCGAAGTCCTGGCCGACCGTCTTCATGATGGTGAAGTCGAGCGGGGTGTTGGCCACTGGCGCGATCTCGCCGGTGGTGATGAGCGTCGCGTCGACGGGCGTGTAACTCTTCGCGGGGATCTGCAGCATGTGCCCGAGGATGTCGCCCGAGCCGTGACCGGCGAGGTTCCAGTAGGTGTGATGCGCGAGGTTGACCACCGTCGGCGCATCGGTGGTGGCCGACATGTTCACCACCAGCTCGTTCATCTGGTTGAGCGTGTAGACGACCTTGGTGTCGACATTGCCCGGGTAGCCTTCTTCGCCGTCCTTCGAGCGGTACGTGAAAGTCACCGACGGACCGCTGGCGGTCATCATCGCGTCGCCGCTCCACACAACCTTGTCGAAGCCCTGGATGCCGCCGTGCAGATGGTTGGGGCCGTTATTGGTGGCAACGGTGTACTCCTTGCCATCGATGGTGAACTTGCCGCCGGCGATGCGATTGGCGCAGCGGCCGACGGTGCAGCCGAAGTACTGCGTGCGCTCGACATAGTCCTGCGCGCTGGGTCGACCGAGCACGACATCGGTAAAAGTGCTGGTGGCGTCGGCGACCTTGAGCGAAACCAGGATGGTCCCGTAGTCGGTGATCTGCGCCTCCATGCCCTTGCCGTTGCGAAGAGTCCAGAGGTGAACGGCCTTACCGCCGACCTCGCCCCAATCCTTCTTGGCGATGCTGCCGACCGGCATTTTCTCGTCGTTGCGTGCGGGGGCGGAGCGCGGAGGAACATTGGAAGCCGCGAACGCAACGGCGCAAACGGCGAGCGGAGCGATGAGTGAAATCATGGTGGGAAACTGCATGTGGATCTCGATGATGAAATGAACTTTGGTCAAGCGCTCACGGGCGCACCGAGGCGCTCGCGACGGCGTGCACTGAAGCGGCGGATGAGCTCGTCGGCGGCGACACCAACTAGGAGCACCGCGCCGATGACGGCGAACTCCAGTTGCGACGATAGCCCGACCAGCGTGATGGTGGTGCGAAGGACCTGCAAAGTCGCGGCGCCGAACAACACGCCAACCACGCTGATCTCGCCACCGCGCAAACTGCATCCGCCGAGCACGGCGGCGGCAATCGCGTACAGCTCGTAGAAATTTCCGAAGTCGGAAGGTTGCGCGCTGCCGATGTCGAAGATGAACAGCATGCCGCCAAAACCAGCGAGCAGGCTGCAGGCCATGTACGAAAGGGTGATGAGCCGCGCGGTCGGCACGCCCGAGTAGCGCGCGGCACTTTCGTTGCGGCCAGTGGCCAGAAGCCAGCGGCCCCAGACGGTGCGCGAGAAGAAGAGCCCGATCAGCAGCGCCAGCACGAACATCGGAATGACCGTTGCGGGAATGCGATAGTTCTCGATGCCGGGAATGGAGAACTTCGCGAGGGCGAGTGCGCGCACATCGCCGAATTCGCCTTGAAAGCCCTGCGATTGGTCGCCGGTCATCCAGCGGGCGATGCCGCGATACAGCAGCAGCCCGCACAGCGTGACCAGAAACGGCTGCAGCCTGAGCTTGGTCACCAGCAGTCCGTGACACAGTCCGATGAGCGCCGACATAGCAAGGACGAGCGGGAGGACCTGCATCGGCGTCCAGCCCTTCTCCACCAGCAGCCAAGGCGTGGTGATGCCCGCGAGGCACACGACCGATCCAATCGAAAGATCGATGCCGCCGGTCACGATCACCAGGCTCGCGCCAAGAGCAAGAATCGAGCAAAGCGCGGCTCGGTTGGTGAGCTGCTGCAGATTGAGGCCGGTGAGAAAGTTGTCGCCGTAGATGGAGGCGAACAGGAAGATCGCAGCGAAGATTCCGATGATGCCCAAGGCTTTTTTCATGGTGCTTGTTTCATAGCGCTTGTTTCATGGTGCTTTTGTCATGGCGCTTTTTTGATGGCGCCGTCAACCAAGTTCATCACGACTGCATTCCGCCAGTCGCAAGGCGCATGATCGCGACTCTGGTGGCTTCGTGCGCGGCCAGTTCGCCCATCAACGAACCTTCGTGCATGACGAGGATGCGGTCGGCAAGCAGAAGGACCTCCTCGAGCTCGCTGGAGGCAAAGAGGACGGCGCTGCCCGCATCGGCCAAACGCCTGATTTCAGCGTGAATCTCGGCACGCGCACCCACATCGACTCCGCGGGTCGGTTCGTCGAGCAGCAACACGCCGGGATCGACGGCCAGCCAACGGCCGATGACCGACTTCTGCTGGTTTCCGCCGGAAAGCGTCTGCACCAGCCGCGCCGGATTCGTGGGACGCAACTGCATGCGCGCCACCATGCGTCCAACCAGCGTTCGCTCGCCGTGCGCGTCGATGATGCGCAAACGGCAATGACGGTCGATCCACGCCATCGACATGTTCACCGACACTGGATCCTCGAGAAACAGGCCGTTGCGCGCGCGATCCTCGGGAACGATGCCCAGCCCGCGCCGCACCCGCTTCGACGCATCGCCGACGAGCTGCGTGCCATCGAGATGCACGCGGCCACCGTGCGTCGTCACACCCGCGATCGCCTCGAGCAATTCGGTGCGCCCCGCGCCCACAAGTCCCGCGAGTCCGACGATCTCGCCCGCGCGAACCTCGAGCGACACCGGGACGCGCCGCCGATGCGCGCCCACCACGGCCTCGACGCGCAGCCGCACCGCGCCGCCCGCACGAGTAGCGCGCCGTTCCTCGCGAACAATCTCGCGCCCGACCATCAGTCGCTCCACCGCCGCGCGGTCGTACTCGCCGCGCGCCAGCTCGCCAGTGGTGCGGCCATCGCGCAGCACGATCACCCGATCGGCAATGCGCATGATCTCCTCGAGATGATGCGACACGAAGACGATGGCAACTCCGCGGCTGCGCAGTTCGTCCATGATCCCGAGCAGCCGATCGGCTTCGGGCGCGGAGAGGCTCGAGGTCGGCTCGTCGAGAATCAGCACGCGCGCCTCGCAGGAAAGCGCCTTGGCAATTTCAACTAACTGCCGCTGCGCGATGGGCAGCGTTCCGCACAGCGTGCCGGGATCGAGGTCAAGCCCGACAAGCGCGAGCCAACTTTTCGATGCGCGCCGCATCGCCGCCAGATCAAGCACGCCAAAGCGCGACGGCTCGCGGCCGAGAAAGATCGAGCCGGCAATATCGAGATTCTCCGCGAGATTCAGCTCCTGATGCACAAGCGCAATGCCCGCGCGCGTTGCCGCCCGCACGCCGTGCAGCTCGACGGGGCACAGTTGCCCCGACTCGTCCGCAACCTCGAGTTCGCCCTCGCTCGGCTGCACGATGCCGGAGAGAATCTTCAGAAGCGTCGACTTTCCCGCGCCGTTCTCACCGACGATCGCGAGCACCTCGCCGCCGCGCACATCGACATCGATGTCCGCAAGCGCGGTAACGCCGGCATAGCGACGACCAACGCCGCGGACGCGGAGAAGGACGGGCTTGTCAGAAGCAATGCTCGGCGCGGGGAGCACTGGTGATTACTTTTTGCTGCCTTCCTTGCCCGATTCCTTGCCGGCTGCAATCTTCGCCTTCAAGTCCTTCCAGAACGACTCAGCGTTGTCCTTCTTGATCACGCGCGCCGAGATGTTGATCACGCCGCTCGCCGGCACCATCGACATGTCGCCCCTGCAGAACGCGCTCAGTACCTTCACGCTCTCGAAGCCGTACGCGTACGGATCCTGCACAACGGTGCCGAGCACGAAGCCTTCCTTGATCGCGGCGATGACATCGGCGCCCTCGTCAAAACCAGCGAGCTGAACCTTGCCTTCCTTGCCCGTCTGCTTGATGACCTCGACCGCGAGCACCGAGTTGTATTCAAACAACCCCGTCATCAGCGCGAGCTTCGGGTACTTGATCATCACATCCTCGATGTTCGCCTTCGCCTTCGCGCGGTCGAACGAATCGGTCCAGGTTCCCACGATGGTGTAGCCCGCCTCGGTGATGACCTTCGATGGCTCGTCGTAGCGAGTAGCGTCGGGAGCGCGACCGAGCAGACCATCGATGAATCCCTGGCGACGGCGCTTGGCGTTGTCCTGCTCAAGCCGACCGATGAAGATCGCGACCTCGCCGCCCTTGCAGCCATCGCGGGCAAGCTTGCCGCACATCAGGCCAGCGTCGTAGTTGTCCATGCCGATGTAGCACAGGCGCGGGGCCTTGGGCGCATCGCTGTCGTTGGTGATGAGCAGCGACTTCTCCGCGATAAGCGTGAGCACTTCGGCCTGATTGGTCGGATCGATTGGGCTCACAGAAATGCCGTCGATGCCCTTGATGACAAGGTCCTCGAGCATGCGCTTCTGGTCGGCGAGACCTCCGCCAGGAAACTCCACCGTCACATCGCAGTCGATCGACTTGTCCTTGCCCGCGGCGATGGCGCCCGCCTTGGCGATGGTCCAGAAATCGGCAACGCCGTTGGACACGAACGCAACATGCGGGCGCTTCATTGGCGCGGTTTTGAAGGCAGCGATGCGCGCCTTCTGAGCAGCGACGAGATCGCTCTCAACACCTGCAACAGGCGACGCGGCCAGAAGGCCAAAGCTCAAGGACGCGAGGGCGACAATCGAAATCAGCTTCTTCATAGGTGTTTTCTCAATTTTTCGAGAGGCCGCGGTCAACCGACCGTCATGCCGCCGTTCACATGGATGTCTTGTCCGGTTACGAAATTCGACGATTCGCTGGCGAGGTACACGATGGTCCCCGCGAGATCAGGCGGCACGCCCCATCGACCCATCGGGATCAGCCGACGGTACGACTCCTTGTCGGCTTCGGAATCATCCGCATGACGCTCGACGGGAATCCAGCCGGGCGCGAGCATGTTCACCGTGATGCCGAAGGGCGCGAGCTCGTTGGCCATCGAGCGCGACCAACCGATCTGCCCGCCCTTCGCCGCGACATACGCGGAGAACGGCGACACACCGCGATTGAACACCTCGCTGGTGATGTTGATGATGCGGCCCCACTTCTGCTTCTTCATGTGCGGCAGCGCGGCGCGGGTGAGCAGGTACGGGCTCTTGACGAAGTAGTCGTACATCGACTGGTAGAAATCCCAGTCGTACTGCTCGATCGGCTTGAGCGGCTGCGCGGGCGTGGCGCTCACCACGATGATGTCGATCGGGCCGAGCTGCGCGGCGATCTCGCTATTGAGCCGCGTGACTTCGGCCTCATCGATCACGCTCGCGCGAAAGAGCCCGCCTTTGTAGCCCTCGGCGGTGTACTCGGCGAAGGTCTTCTCCGCCCAGGTCTTGTCATTGGCGTAGTTGAAGGCGACCTTGGCTCCGGCAGAGCCGAGCGCAAACGCCATCGCTTTGCCGAGACCCTTCGACGAACCGGTGACGAGCGCGACCTTGCCATCGAGACTGAAGTTCGGAGCGTGCATTGATCACGCATCCTACAGCAGCATCCGCGCGCCGTGGGATTCTGCCTCGGTTCACTTGGTGCTCGAACCGACCGATGGATGGCGGGAACGCGGCTGCCAGAGTTCCTCAAGCGGCCCCACCTTGAACACGCGCAACCAAACGGTGGCGAAGAGCAGCATCACGCACCACACCGCAACGGCGATCGCGGAAACCTCGAGATCGAGCATGGTGCCAAACCAACCGAAGCCCCACCAGTTCGCCAGCGCGGTGCAGCAGATCGACTCGCACACAAAGAGGGTGACCCCCATGCGGCCCGCGCGTTCGAGCGGCGCGGAGATGATGGACGAAAGTCGCGGGACGAACTCGACCAACAGCGTTGCATAGGCAATCGGCAGCACGAGGCCGCCACACTCGAGGCCCATCGCGTGCCATGCGCTGGCGGTGTGGTGATCGACGCCGGGCAGCCAGAAGGGCACGACCGCTATCGCCGACAGCGGAAGCCCGACCGCCAGCGCAATCGAGCCCATGCGCCGCCGACGCGCCGAAGCCTCCGCACCGAAGAGACCGGTGCGCAACGCGTAGAGGCCGAACAGCATCATCGTCAATGCGTGCCAGGCGTAGCCCTTGAGCCAGACGACGTGCTGATACCGATACGAGACGGCGCGGAACAGCAGCGCGTCAAGGAACGGGCCTTCGCGGTAAGCGGCGGTTTCGCCGTCACGCCAAACCGGGTGGCCGATGTCGAAGTTCGACTCAACCATGGCCGAGTAACCACGGGGCGCATCGGCCGCGATTGCCGCACTTTGCCCGGCGGCGCCATGCTTGTCTGCGACGCCATGCATGTCTTCAACGCCCTGCATGTCCGCGATGCTGGGCAAGCCGAACCATTCGGGATGCGCGTAGGTCGCCCAGCGCGTCGGTGCCGAGATCGCAGTGATGGTCACGAGCATGATCGCGATCGCGAGTATCGCGCGCCCGATCCACTTGGCTGGAACGCGGGCGCACGCAATCACAACGATCCCCAGGACCGAATAGAGCAGCAGGATGTCGCCGTACCAAATGAGGATTCCATGCGTGACACCGATGAGAAACAACACGCTCAGCCGACGCACGCCGAAATTCCAGATCGACCCGCCCGCCGCGATCACCTGATCAACCTGCAGCGCCAATGCAAATCCGAACAGGATTGAGAAGAGCGAATTGAACTTGTAGGTGCACAGGAACTCGGCAACCGACCATGCCGCGCGATCGCCGATGGTGGGCCAGAGTCCTTCGGGAACGATGACGGGATCGATCGCCACGCCCAGCGGCCAGAAGTACAAGCGCACATTTACAAACAGAATTCCGAGCAGCGCAATCCCGCGAGCCATATCAACGCCGCGATACGCAGTGGATGGAGTCGACGCTGTGCTCATGGAGAAGATCTAGTGACCGCGGCCGATCGCCACGACTTCGCGCGCGCTGCGGTGATAGAGCGTTCCGTCGACAAACGACGGGCCGCTCATCGACCAAGTATCGCCGAGCGGGCCGAGGTCGTTGACGCCCACCAACGAGCGCTCGTCGAGGTCCTCGATGGTGATGTCGACCACGTACACCGTGCCGAGCGTTGTCGTGATGTAGAGATGGCGACCGAGCACAACGGGCGTGGGGAAGAACGCGTCGATCTCCCAGCCGTCGGTGCGCGAGCGATCCTCGTCGGCAATCTCGATGCCGCGCGCGTCGACGGTCTTCGTGCTCAGCGGCGCGCCGTACTTCCACACGCCCGCAGCGTCGACGCCAACCGGAAGCTCCAGGTACTCGACGCGGCCCGTCTCGACATGCACTCGGCCGAGCGAATACGCCGGCCCGCTGTGCCCGGGCGGCGCGAGGCTGTTGCGGCGGTTGTTGGTCGTGCAGAGGAACCAGTGGAATCCGCCCGCGACGATGTTCGCGTGCCACTGCGGATGAACATGGAGTTGCTCGCCCGGCGCGAGCGGATGCACGGGATCGGAAAGACGACGGATGTCCGCGTTCACGAACTTCGTCGGGACGAGCGTGGTGGGAGCGAAGCGCAGCACATCGGCGTACTTGCCGAGCGGCTGCTCGCGCACGAGGGTGCCCGTTGCGGCATCAAGAACAACATGCGACTGCTCGCGGTCGTTGCGAAACCAGTACGCGTAGCGCTCGTCGGAGTGCAGCGCGTAGAGCGCCTCCCAGCCGCCGTCATCCTTCGGCTCATAGGACCACACGCGCTTTCCGTCGGCGGGATTGATCATCGAGAGCCCGACCGGCTTCTCGGGAACATCGTGCGGCCCGCCGCGCCCGATCAGGATGCCGTGCGGACCGAGCACAGGCGTGCAATAGAAAGTGCACGGATCGCGCGAAGTCCAGACGAGTTTGCCCGTGCTGCGGTCGATCGCCTGCAGAAAGTTCCAGTCGCGACGCAGCGGATCAAAGCGCGAGTGCGTCAACCCCAGCGGCTCGATGGTCACGATGAGCTCGCCGGCAAGGATCGGCTCGCACTGGCGATTGAAGGGAAACGCATCGGGCTGCGGACGAAAGTCGCGCCGCCAGATCTCGGTGCCCGCGTGGTCGAAACACGCCATCGATCCAGAGGAATTGAAGAACCACACGCGAGTCTCGTCGGCGATCGGCGACCACGAGGTCGAGTCACTAAACGCGTACATCTGCGGACTGGCGCGGCGGCCTTCCAGCGTGACCGACCAGAGAAGTTTGCCGGTGCTGCGGTCGATGGCGTGGCCGAGCACGGTGCTCGATTGCCGCGGGGCATTGGGATCCTGCTGCGGAAAACTCTCGACAAACAGCAGGTTTCCCGCGACAGCGATGCCGCCTTGCCCGGAGTTGGGAAGAGGGCAGCGCCAGGCGATGTTCTCGTTGCGCGCAACGCTCCAGTTGATCGGAGCATCGGCGTTGGGCACGATCCAGTTGGCATTTGGGCCGGCGGCTTGCGACCAACTTTGCGGCCGCGCTTGGCCCGACGAATCAAATCGCGAGGAGCAACCGGCGGCCAATCCGAGAACGACGACGACGAAAGCGCGATGCATCGGCGCAGCGTAGCGGCGAAGGCGCCGCGGGCAAGGCTGCCTCATTCACGCCATGATCTCGCGAATCGGCTCCGCCCCCTCCACGCCGACCAGCTTCTGATCAAGCCCCGCGTAGAAGTAGGTCAGGTGATTCGGATCGAGCCCCATGCAGGCGAGCACGGTGGCATGGAGGTCTTTCACATGGAAGCGCTTGTCGACGCCGATCGAGCCGAGCTCGTCGGTGTATCCGACCGTCGTGCCGCCCTTGATGCCGCCGCCGGCCATCCACATGGTGAAGCCGTATGAATTGTGGTCGCGGCCCGTGCCCTGCGCGTATTCGGCGGTTGGCTGACGGCCGAACTCGCCGCCCCAAATCACCAGCGTTTCGTCAAGAAGACCGCGCCGCTTGAGATCCTTGAGCAATCCCGCGACCGGCTTGTCGGTGCGCCCGGCGTGAAAGTCATGATTCTGCTTGAGGTCGCCGTGCGCATCCCACGATTCGTCGTTGTGGCCGCCGCCGGAGTAAACCTGCACAAAGCGCACGCCGCGCTCGACCAGTCGGCGAGCGAGCAACAACTTGTCACCGAACTCGCGGGTGCGCTCTTGGTCGCAACCGTAGAGCTCCTTGGTTTCCTTCGATTCGCCCGACAAATCCACCGCTTCGGGCGCGGTCGATTGCATGCGGTATGCAAGCTCGTAGCTCTCGATGCGACTCTCCAACTCGGTGTTGCCCGAGCGCAACAGAGCGTGGCGCGAATTCCAAAGCTTCACCCGATCGAGCATCGCCCGCTGCAGTCCATCGCTGCGCCCTTCAGGGTTTGCGAGATCAAGAATCGGCGGGCCTTCGCCGCGCAACACCGTGCCCTGATAGATCGCGGGCATGTAGCCGCTCGACCAATTTTTTGCGCCCGAGATCGGTCCGCCCGCGCTGTCGAGCATCACCACGAAGCCGGGCAAGTTCTGATTCACCGTTCCCAGGCCGTAATTCGCCCATGAACCAAGCGCAGGACCGCCGAGCACCTTGCCCGAGTTCATCATCAACATCGCCGAGCCGTGGATCGGACTGTCGGCGTACATGCTCTTGACGAACGCCATGTCGTCGACGCACTGCGCGGTGTGCGGAAAGAGATCGCTCACCCACGCGCCGCACTGGCCGTACTGGCGGAACTTCCACTTCGGCCCAACCACCCGGCCTTCGCTCTTGTCGCCGCCGCGGCCTTTGGTCTTGACCTTGACGGTTTGCCCGTCGTACTTGAAGAGATCGGGCTTGTAGTCGTAGGTGTCGATGTGGCTAGGACCGCCGTAGCAAAACACAAAGATCACGCTCTTCGCCTTGCCCAACAACATCGACGGCTTGGCGCCGAGCGGATTGGCCGATGGTTTGACCAACGGCGTGGTGCCGTCGAAGGCGAGCGCCTGCTTGCCGAGAAATCCATCCTTCGCCAGCATTCCCGCCAGCGCGACCGAAGTGAACGCGCCGCCGGCCTGCCAGAGAAACTCACGGCGCGTGCGGCCGCAGAAGGTGTTCATGGGTCGATGGAGTTGGTCGCTCATGTCGTGTTCATCTTTCGCGCGCGCTCAGTCGATGTACAAAAACTCGTTCATGTTCAAGCAAACCAAGCAGAGGCTGTTCATCGCCTGCTCGGGCGAGATGCCTTGCTTCTGCTGGATTTCGTCGAGGAATGCGATGGCTTCGTCGATCTCAACAACGCTGGGCGCGCGGCCGCTGGTGAGTGCGCGCGCGCGGGCGATCTGCGCGCGGCGGTCGCCGGGACGCTCGCGCTCCACGCGGCGCGCCAGTTGCGCGGCCTCCTCGTTCGTCAGGTCGCCATTGATCATCGACAGCGCTTGCGTAGGCACAACGGTTGCAAAGCGCACCGGGCACGCGCCATCGAGGTCGGCGAGATCGAACGCCGTCAGCAGCGGATGTTGCAGCGAACGCTTGAGCTTGATGTAGATGCTGCGCCGCGTCCACGACTCCTTGTCGGTGAGCGGCCACACCTCGCCTGGTCGCGACGATGTCTGCAGAACTTCGTCCGGCAGCGGCGGCAACACCGGCGCGCCGCCGATGGCCGCGTTGAGCGTGCCGTTGGCAACCAGCATCGAGTCGCGCAGTTCCTCAGCGCCAAGTCGGCGCATCCGAAAACGGGTGAGCAGATCGTTGGGCGCGTCCTTGGCAAGCTCGGTTTCGCCCGCCACGCTCGACATGCGGTAAGTGGCACTGGTCATCATCAGGCGGTGCATCGCCTTAAGGCTGCCGCCCTGCTCGACCATGGTTGCTGCAAGCCAATCGAGCAGCTCGGGATTGGTGGGCGGCTCGCCGAGGCGACCGAGATCGTTGGGCGTCGGCACGATTCCCACGCCAAAGTGATGCTGCCAGAGGCGATTGACGATGGTGCGCCATGCCAGGCCGTTGCGCGCGTCGACCATCCAGTTGGCGAGGGCAAGTCGGCGACCCGAGCTCTCGCCGTGCGCAGGCTTGACCGCCGGCTCGGGCGCAAAGCGCGCTGCCATCACCGGCACTCCAGGCTCAACTACATCGCCGAGCGCGTGCGGACTGCCGCGGATCATTACCCGCACTTCGCGCGGCGCCGACATTTCGCGCACGGCCAGAACCGTCTCGCCCTTCCAGTCGGGCGCGCGCATCGCACCGAGTTGCGCATGCAACTCCTCGAAGCGCTTCGCCGC
>Ga0114978_10003642_pt1 | contig 12580 bp, 7 predicted proteins | sample S_140212_EF_Meta_FD_87027 | JGI IMG/M metagenome (GOLD analysis project Ga0114978, IMG submission 87027) | Freshwater microbial communities from Lake Simoncouche, Canada to study carbon cycling - S_140212_EF_MetaG | ecosystem: Environmental > Aquatic > Freshwater > Lake | place: Lake...
ATGGATGTCCTTGTAAAGTTCCTCCTTCAACTTGTGCCGAGCTTCAGCAGAAAGTGGACTGTCAGTTGGCACACCGTTTGGCGTGATCAGAGCTGGCATTGACCCTTCGATCTTGGTCAGCCGGGTTGAGAACTCGGATACTTGACCCAGCAGCCACGCAAGCGCAGCCACCACGATAGGTATCACAGCCTTCATTACATCTTGCCAGTTCATGACTTAGTCACCAGATGTAGTAACAACAAGATGATCGCGCCAGCACACGCAATACCAATAGCTTCAATCCGCTTGATGCGCAGGATGGCTTCTTTCCAGCGTTCGGCGCAGACCGCCTCATGCGTCATAAATTTTGCTGCCAAATCAGGTTCGCTCACGGTTATCTCGCAGGTTGCGGAGGCTGGTTCTGGCCTTGTATCTGCTTTTGGCGCTGAAGCAACATTCCGCTGATGGGATCGTTCGGGAACAACTGTGGGTACATTAGCTGTACGTTGTCGCCCGGGTTTTGTGGCTTCGACGGGGCCGGAGCGCGGAGGTTATAGGTTGTCGGCGGAGCCGGGGGCAGCGCACGCAGCATCTGGCGCGCAGTTTCACGTGGAACAACAGGCGTAGTCGCAGCCGGGGCCGCCTGTTCGGGGACCACGGCACCCGCAACGGATGCCTGCAGTATCGGCTTCAGGACATTGCGGGCCGGAACACCGGACTTCTCCAGCATGGCCAGCATTTCCTTGCCCTGTTCCGGCGTGGACAAGTGCGTGATCCGTTCAGCGAAGGTCTTGTCCTCCAGTGCACGGATAAACAGCTTGTTGTAAATCTGGTTCTCGAGCCCCGAAGCAAGGCGCAGCATCAGTGCCAAAGCGCCCGTTTCCGGTGAGATGCGGCCCACCATTGTCTCGCGCATGGTCGTCGTCAGGAACTGCACGCCTGTGCCAAACAGACGGCGCAGTGAGGCATCCGTGGACTCAAACGGCGGGACTTGGCCGGTGATGTCGGAGAAGGCTTCGACGCGGCGCTGTAGATCGGCCATCGTCTTCAGGTTTTCCAGATGCCGGGTGTCGTTCTTGAACAGCACTTCCAGCGCGGGCTTGTTGTTCGTGATGAACGTGGCCAGCGATCCGCCTTGGGTCGTACCCTCCCGGGCCAACTCAAACACGGCGCGCTTGAGCGCGGTCACCATCTCCGGATCTTTTTCCAGACCCCGAACCAACGTGGTCATGGTGGCCGGATCGGCCAGCGCCTTGGTCAGTGTGTCTTGTGGCATGGCCCCGGGCCGCGTTGCTTTGGCCAGCAGCGTATCCAACTCGTTGTCTTTGCCAAGGGTCTCGCGATCCTTCAGCTCACCCATGCGACGGACAAAGTCGTCCGCCATATCAACTTCGCGAGTCAGCTTGCCCTGCAGCGATGGAGGAAGTGCTTCGACGATGTTGCGGTTGCTGTCGATGACCTGACGAATCTTCTTCGGATCAACCAGCCCATCCTTGTCGAGCACGTTCTTGCTGCGCAGCCAATCGATCATGCCGTTGTTGAGCATGACATCGGTCTCGGGGCCCTCGCCCAGTGCGGTAGTCAACTGACGCAGGCTCTCCGCATTTTTGAATGCGCCTTGCAGCAGCTTTTCGTTGGGCAGCATGTACTCGCCGGACGGTCCGCGCTGCGCCACCAACAGGGGCATGGAACGCTCAAAGTCCTGCTTGTACGCCTGCAGGAGGGGACGAATCTGCTCAAAGTTCTGGCTCAGTGCAGGAACGTGACCGGTAACCAGATTCTCGATGTCATCGTAGACGGCCGTGCCGCGATCCAACAGGCGCTGTGCATCAGTCAGGCGCATGCGCCCGTCCTTGAGTGCCTTGTTGTACTGAACCAGACCCGTGTTGCGCGCACGCAGTGCCGCCTGCAGCAGGTCCATCGCCTCGGGGGCGTTCATGTCTACCTTGATGGCCTGTTCGCCCATCGTTTGCGCATCTGTCGCAATTTTCTTCGGGTTGAAAGTCATTGCATCGGTGACCTTCTTGCCGGTAGCCTTGTCGTAGCGCGTGCCCAGATCACCAAAACCAATGGTGAACGTGCCGTCCTTGTCAACAGAGGCATTGCCCTTGAGCATGTCGTCGTAGATCGACTGCTGCTTGGGAGAAAGCTTGCCCGGGAAGCGCGCCTCTTGCACCGCAATATCCACAAAACGACGCAGTTCGTTTTCCGTTTTCTGGAGCGAGTTTTCCGGTGCCTTGCGAATACCAGCGTCCTTGACGCTGCGAACCGGTGAGCGGCCTTCCATCGTCACAGGCTGGGACATGAACTTGTAGAAGCCCGTGCCACGGAATTGTTCTAACACATCGTTATCGATGAGATCGCCGATCGCGCTCTTGACAGCCTTGTCTTGCCGGTCCTTCTGTGAAGCGTAGAAGTCACGCAGCATGCGAATCGGCTCGGGCAGTGTCTTCTCCTGCTCGCCCAGCGTCCAGCGGCCCTTCAGGGAGTACTTGTCAATCAAGGTCCGCGCTGCGCGGTCAATCTCTGTCGCAGGCAGGTACGAGCGCCCGCTCTCCGGATCACGCGTGTTGATTGGCACACCGTCTGGCGTGGTGTAGCCGTCTACACCCAGCTTTTGCAGGATGTCTTGACGTGCCTTGTAGGACCTCTCCATGCGCGACATCATTGCGCCACGGATTTCGTCGTTCAGCATGTCCATATTCTGCGGGCCGAGGCGCTCGGAGATCGAGGCAAGCTCACCAGCAGTCAGCATTTCCTTTTGCTGCACCAGACCATCAAACATCTGCTTGCGCAGGTTCATCGCATCGTTGAATGCCTGTGTCATCGTGGTCTTCGTCTCCGGAGAGAACGAATCAAACAACGACTCCATGCGCGACCAGTTACGGTTGCGCTGCTCGCGGTACGCGGTCAGGTCACCACGGCTCATGCTCTTCATGATCTCTGCCTGCTTGGCCAGCAGTGCCGGGTCCAAGGTTTTTTCGCTGGCTCCAAACTCAAAGCCCAGCTTGGCAATCTCCGGGTCCATCAGCGCTCTTTCCAGCGCGGCCAAGGCTTCCTGTGCTTCTTTGCTTTCGGAGATCGGACCGAGGGATTCGGCCAGCTTGGTCTCTGCCCGCTTGATGATGACCTTGGGCAGCACATTCAACACTGGCAAACGGAAGAACGACGGCTGCAATCCTTCCAGCACGCCCTGTTCCACTTCTCCCATGTTGGCATTCAGGCCACGCAGTTTGTCACCAATCGCACCAACGGCACGATTGGTGGGGGAGAATTCCAGCAACTTGGCAGCGGCCAGCGGGCCACCTACCAGCGCTGCCATAGGCAGCGCTTCCTTGTACAGGGTCTTGTGCGGATTGGAATCATCCACCTGCTCTTCAATAACCTGCTTCAGGCCCTCGTAGCCCGCGCCGAAAGCGATATCCAGTGCTGCGGCCTTGGCCGGGCTCTGCTGGATGAAGCGCAGCGTGTCGTTGGCGATGCCCTGCATCACCCCGGCGCTGCCAGAGGTGGCTTGCAATAGGGGCTTGGCCCGCGCTACGGCAGCCAAGACGCCCGTGAACGGCAGTGCTGCACCCACACCCTCGCCGATGGCGCGTGCGTAGCGCTCGGGGGCATTCTCAGGGGCGACTTCCCCACGGTTCCATATCTTGGCGAACTGGGGGATGCTCTCTTCCTTGACTCCCAAACCACGGCCCACGGTCCGCGTTGCGGCATCCGGCAGGCTGAACAACGCTGATCCCATACCCCAAGACAGCTGCTTGGCCAAGGACAGCACCTGATCGCCGAATGGCTTGGTGATATCCATGGCGGCGGGGGCCGCCGCACGCATCGTGGTCGGTGCAGCTGCGGATGCGCCTTCCTGACGTCCAACAATCTCTCCGGTAGAGAGATCGACAAGCTCGCCGCGTGCGTTGGGAATCGTTGGCATTATCGTGGGGCTTCCTGTACCAAACCGCGCAGAGCGCTGGGGTTGAAGGTTTGCACTGTGCCATTGGGCAGCTGAACGTGGACAATGGCCTTCTCATTTTGCACTTTGCCGATGGTCCCCGCAAGGAATCGCAGCATGGGCTCTTGCGCCTTTGGATCAGCCGGAAGGACGAACGGATCGGCACGGGTTCCCGTGCTGGGAGTGGTCATCGCGTAATCGTTCTTCTCAAAGCCCAGCTGCGTCAGGACGTTCTGCCGCGCGTTGCGCAGCATCGCTTCCATCGAGACAAACTGCTTGGCAGCCAGTTGCGGGTCTTGGAAGAACGCTGTCGGGTTGGCCACATCGGCGGCCGTCTGACGTGCCCATTCCTGTTCCTGTACAGCAACACGGCCGGAGTCGTTGGCCGAGGCGATGTTCTTCAGGATCGAGTTCAAACCAGTGTTGATGCGAGTCTTGCTGGCAACCAAATCAATGTTACCCAATGGTTTAACCAAGCCTTCAGGCAGCAACGGTACAAGCAGGTTGTTACTTTTGTCCCAAGCCCACGTGCCGGGGCTGTAGGCATTGACGTACTCGCCTTTGAGGTTATCCAACGTGCCCAAGCTGTTATCCAGCGCACGCAGGGTGTTGCCTAGCTTGATACGCTCGTCCTTGTTGGTCTCGATGGTCGTCGGAGCTGCTCCACGGTCCGTAATAAACGGATTGTTGGTCGGGCGCAGGGTGTAACGGCTCTCGATTGCAGTCTTGACGGCCGGGTCCTTGTCGTCAATGCCAAAGCCCACAAAACTGCCCTGCGGGTTGACAGTGATGCGTCCGCCCAGCCCCGCATCTTCCACCTTGCCACCACCCCTTTTGACCTGCTCGAGGATGACGCGGTAGTCGCCTTTGAGAACTTCCATCTGCAGTGCGCGCTGTGCCTTGTCCTGCTCGGTCACATCGGTGATGCCCTGTTGCAACGCACCTTGACGTGCCTTCATCTCCAGCTCTCTGTTCTGGGATGCGAGCGCGGCAAAACCGGCCGGGAGTCCAGAAGCACCTTCGGCAATCTGCTGCAACGGCGTGCGGCCCGTGGAACGGGTCAACTTCAGACCCGCATCGGCCAGCAACAGCAGTGCGTTGATCTCGGTGTCCTTCTTGGTGTCACCCAAGAGCTCTTGGAACAGCGGCGCGTACTCATCCCGCGCTGCCTTGATCCGCGAAATGCGATCAGCGGCAGTTCCAGTCGTTCCCAACAGCGTGCGCAGACGATCCGTCGTAACGGCGGGTTCCGCTTGGGTAGCTCCGGGAGTCACGACTGCCGTTGCAGCTTCCTCGGTAGTAATCGGAGTATCGGCGGCAGGAGCGGCGACTGCCGGTCCGGCTACCGGAGGCATGGCAGGAGGAGGCGGTACTGCACGCGCAGGATTGCGCTCGGCCTCGGCACGTGCCGTGCTGATGGCATTCAGCCGATCCACTTCCCGCATTTGCGGGCTTTTTTGCTGTTCAACATACTGAGCATTGATCCGGTCCAGTGCCTGCATGGCAGCGCTATCCGGCTGCACGCCGCGCTCGCCACTGCCAGAACCAATCACCGCCGCTCCTGCCAACGGAATGCCCGCCGCAGTTGCGCCTACAGATGCCCGTCCGGCGGAACCTGCGGGGAGAAAGCGCTGAAGCATCTCTCGCGCACCCATGTTGAGGCCTTCGGTCAAGCTCGGCGAACGGATGCCCGTCACCGTCTGCGGATTTGAAATAAATTTGGACCCTTGGCCCATCATCAGTTCGCCGCCCGGACCGCGAATTAGTGCTTCGCGTCCTTGTACGGCAACGGGAAGACCATCTGATCCCAACATGCGCCCCACCGTAGATTGTGGGGTCATTGTCATGCGGCCCAGTGCCTGATTGCCTGCTTCAAAATACGGACGCGCCGCAGTGGCCAACTGCTGGCCGTACATACGCGCACCCATGGCAGCTTGACCTCCCATCTCTGCCAGATAAGGAACAAACCGCGCGGCCTGTGTCATCAGGCCGCCGATAACAGCATGTGCCGGGGGAAGGCCGTCCGGGGTGGGCGGAGCCTGTTCAGCCCCGCCCTGCGGAAAAGGGCCAGCACCCGCCATACCCGGGGGCATGGCTTGTTGGGGTTGCGGCATCGGAGCCTGCGGCATCGGAGCCTGCGGCATCGGAGCTTGCGGAGCCTGTGGCAATCCACCAATCCCACCGGCAGCGGCGGGCATCTCGGGGGCTGCAGGCGGCATACCGGGCGCACCTTGCAAATCACCAATCCCACCGGCAGGGGCAGCCATCTGCATTTGCAACATGGCCAAAACCTCGGGCGGCGTCTGGCTGGCGGCGTCTTCGCCCACCATCTGTGCCAGTTCCATGTACCGAGCATCCACCGAGCGGTAGTCCCCGCGCAGGTTGTTCATCAAGACTTCCGGATCGTTGGGCGAACGGTCGGACGGGGCAGCTTCCTGCTCCGGCTCCATTCCCATTTCCTCGCCGTCGTCCTCGGCAAATCCCTGCATGATGCCGACGTTGTTCACGTCTTGCTTGGGGCCCGAGAACATCGGGCGGGACATGATCTTCGGGTTCATCCGATTTCCTTAAAATAGGCCTGCTTTTTTTGCGGCAGCCCCTGCTGCAGTGGCCGCGATCCCCGTTCCAAGCGCCTGCATAAACGGGCTTGGTGTGGCTTGACTCGCTGCCGTGGTGGCCATCTGCGTAGACGGCGCACCCTTGTAGATGTCGGACAGGAAGCCCGCCTGCTGATACGGTGCATAGACCTTTTGCAGGGTGTTGGCCCGCTCTGCATCCAGCTGCTGCTGGTTGAGTGCTTGCTGCGCCTGACCCGAAGCGTACAAGCTGTTGACGTCCGCTTGGTTCATCTGCTGTGCCGTCTGTCCCAGTGCCGCTTGCTGTACACCAAGGTTACCCATCTGGCCACCCAGCGTACCGAGCGTCGATGCGAGGTTCTGGCCAATACCATACTGTTGCGCGGCCAACGCTCCAATGCCTTGACCCAGCTGCTGCTGTGATCCGGCTTGTGTCGAGTAGATGTTGCCTTGCTGCGCGCCGAGGTTGCCAAGTTGCGTGCCCAACGAACCCATGGCTTGCCCACCGGACAGTGCCCGCTGTTGTGCCGCCTCGTAGGCTTGCATGGCTGCCGCTTGTGCTTGGCTGTAGTTCTGGTTGTACGCTTGCGAGATTGCTTGGTTTTGCAGCTGGCCCAAATTGCGCTGGGTTTCCGTATCGACGATCGCGGCCCGCCCACCACCAAATGCACCTGCCCTAACAGCCTGCGATTGGTTGGCCTGTTGCTGAATCTGCGCTTGGCGATTCATCTCCTGCAGCTGGCTTTGCAGGGCCTGCTGCGTGTACGGGTTCATGTACTGCGCAACGCTATTGGGATCGTACTGCCCCTGTGCGCCAGAGATCATGCCCATGCCGCCCAGCGTACTGATGCCACCCGCTTGCACCAATGGCAACCCGGCAGTGATGTTGGCAGAGGACTGCCCCGCATTACTCAGTGCCTGTTGTGCAGCGTCAAACTGGTTGCGTGTGTCGGCTGTACGTGCGACGTTTGCGGCTTCGCCCGTCGTACCGGCAGCATTCGTCAGGTATCCCTGTGCGGTGTTGACGTAGGGGGCAAACGATCCGATACCTGTGTTGGCAACGGACTGCAGCGCCGTTTGTTGGCCGGGTGCAAAGCCTGCTACTTGGTATTGCGGGAGCTGCGCCCCCAACGACGGTTGGTTGACGTTGTAGGCAAGGTCAGAAGCGGTTTTAAGTAGATTAGTCTTGTACGCCTCAATCGCGGGCGATTCACTGACTATCTGCTGAGTGACTGTTGTTGGATCGGCCATGCTTATGCTCCTCGCACTTTGCCACCACGCTCAAGCTTTTGCATGAGCTGGTACATCTTCTTAGCACCTGCGCGACGACTGCCGCCGCCTGCGTTGCGCACGGCCTTTGCCGTGAAGACGAATTCGCCGTCCGACAACATCGCCGGAATCGAATCGGAAGTACCGGTCCCCTTCCCAGCAATCGCACCACTGCGACGCGGGTATTGACCGCCTGAAGCAAAAGCACTGGTCATCCCTGTGGGAGCGGTGCCGCTGTGCATGGGGTTGTTAATGGGACCCCCATCCGCCCGATTGTACACCGGGATGCGGTACATCCCCGCAGAATTGTACGGCTGGTTTAGGGGCTGACCGCCGCTGACAGCGGCAGCGGGTGGGGTGTACAACGGTGCCGCCTGCAAACTGTACAAGCCTCGCGGCTGGGGGCCCGTGGTAGGTACAAAACCCGTGACGGTGGGTGCTGCTACGCCCGGCTCGCCAAAGGATTTGTACTTGTCAAATAACTGCGGATTGGAGTTGATGTAGTCCTGCCCGGTCTGCGGCTTGTAGAGCGGTTGTTTTTCCACGGGAACAGGTTTGCCTGCGCCTCCCAACACGGCTGCCCCCCCCAGTATGGCCGCTGTCGGACCATATTTGGCCAGCATGCCGGGCTGTGCTTCAGTCACTCCTTTTTGATAGGCATCCTCTAGCATTTGCGGCGTAGCATTAGGGTTTCGAAGCCGAAGGGTATCCATTCTTGATTGACCCGATTCTGCCGCACTTGCATCTACTTGAGCTTGCGTGTCGCCTGCCCGGAAAAGGTAGTCCGAGGCTCTGTCTGTGTAACCTTTGACAGTGGAGGCAGCGTCCCTTAAGGTTTCAATGCCAGTGCGGGCAGGAGATTCGTATGTGCCGTTTTGCGCGGCATCCAGTGCCCTCCCGTATGCATCCACATTGTACCGGCCCTGAACATCACTTCGAATAGATGCGTCATTTCTGTTAATAACAGTGGGGTCCGCCTCTGGCACCGACATCGGCTGCCCTGCCGCTGCCTCGACGGAATCTACTGCGTTGTACATCTGCGCTGCCGCAGGGGCAGCGGGAGCAGATAATTGGGCTGCGGGTTCTACCGGTGCTATAGGGCTTGGAGGATTTACAGATGGGACAGAATCCGATACCGGGGCCGGAGCCTGCGGTCCTGAGGTCGAAGCAGGCAAAGCCCCTTGCGCGGCCGCTGCCACGCCGGACATCGCCGCACCTTTGATGCCCTGTCCCAGCGACTCTCCAATGCCCTTGCCTTGAAGCAAGCCACCAACCGTGCCGATTGCTCCGCCCGTCAGCAATTTGCCCAAAAGCGCCGAGCCTCCGGGAATCATCCCTTGAATCGCCTGCGACGGGTTAAAACCACCGATCCCTCCGCCTCCGCCAAAGTAGCCCAGTGCGCCGCTAACCAGCGCCGACTTCAGGTCTCCACCCGCGAGCAGCGAAGTGCCTGCCCCGGCCAAGCCTGCGGCCACCGGCATAGAAAGGCCAAAACCTGCTGGTCCGAGGACCGTGGCCAACGCAATGGTGCCCACGATCTGACCGATCGGAGAACTTACGATGTCCTTTGCGACGTTGACAACTTGTTTAACAAAATTGGTTACTGACTTGAAAGGGTTCCAAAACTCTGGCAAGCCAGTGTGCGGGTTAATCGTCCCCGATCCGCCCATCTGCTTCAACATCATCGCTTCTTGCGGATTGATGTGGGCAAGTATGGTGTCGCCGTTACGTCCTTGATTCTGCAAGTACCGCGCTGCGTCGGCCAAGCCCCCTTCTGCAAACTGAGAAGGGGCCTGCATCTGTTGGGAACTACCCCGGGCCTGCATCTCATGCAATACGGCGAGAATCACACCCATTAACTGCGCATCAAATTGCTCCGGCAAATCCCCGGCTTCCAATACGCCTTGCTGGACAAGCTGTTGCAGCGCTTGCGGGTACTTTTCCTTGTTCTGGACCAAGTACTCAAAGACCTGAATCATCTGAGCAATTTGCTCTGGCTCCAACTGCAGCTGCGCAATAGCCTGTTGAATAGCCGCCTTGTACTGCTCCAGCTGCGCAGGATTAACAGTTCCGAGCGCCGTGGTTGCAGCATCGTAGGTGTCCGCACTGGACAGCTGTTGCATCTGTGGTTGCCCTTGGGGCAAATCCATAATCCCGTTGTCCCCACCGGACTGCGGCTGCATTTGCGGTTGCCCTTGGGGCAAATCCATGATTCCGTTGGCCATATGTGCCTCGCTTAAGTCCTGTCCATCTCGAGATAGGACAGGTAGAAATGAACCGATGCAGCGCTGGAGGTGACTTTGAGCACGTCGCCGCCTTCCAGAACCAGAGGGACGCCATTGAAGACATCGTAGGTCGCGTTAACTGACAAGTTACGCGCCTTGAGCAGGTAGTGCAGCGTGGCACTGCCTGAGTTGTATTGGGTTACGGTAATTGATGATGCGCCAGTATCGGCGTTTGTAACACGCAAAGATCGTACAACTGCCGCCGAATCCGTGGGTACCGTGTAGAGCGTGGTCTCAGTCGCCCCGCTCGGAATCAGTGCTTGCCGGTAATATTTATTGGCCATGGCAGTATTTTAAGCGATTGAAGACGCGAAGGATAGGGTAGCAATTACCGAGGCCGTACTGGGCCGCGTCGGGCTGGTCTGGGTCGGAATGCAGCGCAGCGTGACCTGCTGATCATTGGGAGACCAGTACATTTCCACGTAGTCGTTGGCATTCAGCGTTAGGAAATAGTTCCAGCCAATAATGGTATGGCCAACAATACCCCCGTGGCTATTGGGAACGGAAATAAATCCCATTGATCCGGGCAGGTCCGTGCCATTGATTCGTAGCCAAACAGATACATCGTGCTCCTGCGTGTCCGAGTTGGCAAACTGCCCACTCCACTGGAAGTTGTATATCCCCGGCTGGTACGCGGTCATCCGCGTCGTATTGACTATTGACGTGCCATAGGCAGCGTCCGTCGTGTTCAGGTACATCGGGCCCGCTGTGTTCGCGGCAAGGCACTGCACCTTGACAATGTTCACCCCTAGCGAATGCGCGACGTTGGCCGTACCAAACGCACCGCGCGTGCAACCAGTAAAAGATGCCGAGGTCTTCCCCGTGTAGGAGACGACCTCGCTCTCAATCAGAATCTGTCCAGCAGTCGGAAATGCCGTCGTACCGTTGGCCGGGGTGGTGATCGTCGTCACCGAGTTGTTGATGCCCGCCGCCAACGTAGTTGCCGCAAAATCCTGCCATGCGCCATACGGCAGCAACGGCAACGACCCGCCTTCAGCCCCGGACAACATACCGCTGCCCTCGAACCAAGCTACCGCCTGATCGGTGTTCTCCGTCACGATCGGCGTGTAGTTCGTGTTCAGCGACAGGATGATCTGTTCCAACGACCGGATAAGCTGGTTGAACTGCTGCGGGCTGTATTGCCCTTCCGCAGCGTTCGGTAAACGGACGTTGGTGATCTTGGCCATTAACGCATGCCGTCCGGCTGGATATCCAAGCGCAACGTACCAAAGCGCCAGCCATTGTTAGTGCTGTTGCTTTCAATCTTGATCGACAGCGCACGACCCCTGATCCGCGCATCGATCTTCTGTGTCGCAGCAGTGAAGACATACGGCGTGAGGGAGCTTGGCGAATCCGGTGCGATGGAGAAGGCCCGCGACACGGCATAGAAGTCCATCGTGTCGTTTTGCACCGAGAAGTCAGGCACTAAACGCTTGACAAACGAAATGGTATCGCCGTCCGCAATATCAAAGAATGCCGACTGCACGTAGGACGAGATGCTCGAGCCGTCGGCGCTGTCGCCTGTCTCTTGGTTGTACAGGACGCTGATGCCGTTGGACAGGCCAGACACCGTCGGATATGCGCTCGTAACGCTGTTCGGCTCCCACTTGGTCGCCAAGGGCAGCTCAAATACCCCACGATCGCGCCACACGGTCCGCGCCAACGTGCCCTGCTGCCAGCAGTTTTCGACGTAGTTGTAGGTCACAAACCCATCAATTTCGTTACTGTTGGCAGTCGGATAAAACCAAGTAACTTCGTTGAACTGGGAGTTCAACCCGGCATACACCAGTTGGTGTTGGGTGTAGTTGAAGTTATTGAACACGGCATCCTGCACCGAGCAGGGCAGCTTTTTGACCGTACCGTCGAACACAAAGAACGACTGCGCGGACATCCAAAAGCACACACCGTTAACGTCCGCTGCTGCGTTTTGGCTCAATGCACCACAGTTTGTACCCAGCTGCTGGAAGCCAAAGGTGTACGGGGTGCCCACGTACTGCATGCCGTACAGGGCGTTGTCGGTGAAGACCAGAATCTGGTTACGCGAGCGCACTGCGCCCACCAGTTCGTTGCCATCCGTCAACCGCTGCGAACCGGCACTATTGGTGGCCGTAATCGTCCAATCGGTCAAGGATTCCGTGTCGGACCAGCGCACCAGCATCGGATCGCGCGTGGAGGGCGAACCAATGGTTCCTTCCGTGCCAAAACAGACCAAATGCCGATCCGGCGTGGAGACAAGGATAAAAGCACTGGAAGTTGGTGCGCCGCTGACAATGCTGGCCGGAGTACCCAAGTCATCCGTGGTCGGCGACCATTGGTAGAGCGCTCCCAGCGCCGGGCAAGCTACCAGATTCTCACCAAAGTTGTCCAGTGACCAGATGCGCGGGGGCAACGAAACACCCGTCGTGCGCGGCGTACCCCACGTGCCAGAACCCCATGTACTCGTCCCCCAGCCGTAGCTGGACAAGGCAATCGGATTACCATTTGGATACAGGTACTTGATCGTGGCAGTGGCAGGGGTTGTG
>Ga0114978_10003643_pt1 | contig 12575 bp, 20 predicted proteins | sample S_140212_EF_Meta_FD_87027 | JGI IMG/M metagenome (GOLD analysis project Ga0114978, IMG submission 87027) | Freshwater microbial communities from Lake Simoncouche, Canada to study carbon cycling - S_140212_EF_MetaG | ecosystem: Environmental > Aquatic > Freshwater > Lake | place: Lake...
TCGCAGATCCGTCGGGCATCGATCCCCTCCGCCTGGGCGGCGAAGGTCGTCAGAACGCGGTGGGAGAGGACCGGGGCCGCCACGGCGGCGATATCCTCCAGCCGCACCATATAGCCGCCGGTGAGCGCCGCGCGGGCCTTCGCCCCGAGGATCAGATACTGCACGGCCCGGGGGCCGGCCCCCCAGGCGACAAGGGGCTTGAGCCAGTCGGGGGCCGTCGCCCCGTGCGGCCGCGTCCGCCGCGCGAGCTTCGTGGCAAACTGGTAGATGTGATCAGGAACGGGCACCCGGCGGACGAGGTGCTGGAACTCGATGATTTCCGCCGCGGAGAGAACATGATCGAGCGGCGGGAGGGTGTCGCCGGTCGTCGTTCGGGCGATCATCACCTCCTCTTCCTCGCTCGGGTAGTCGACCTCGATGAGGAACATGAAGCGATCGAGCTGCGCCTCGGGGAGCGGATACGTCCCCTCCTGCTCGACCGGGTTTTGCGTGGCGAGAACAAAGAACGGCGGCTCGAGCAGCGACGTCTTGCCAACCACCGTCACCTTCTGCTCCTGCATTGCCTCGAGCATCGCCGCCTGCGTCTTCGGCGGCGCCCGGTTGATCTCGTCGGCGAGGACGATGTTGGCGAACACCGGTCCAGGCACGAAGCTGAACTCGCGCCGCCCGCCGGCCGACTCCTGGAGGATATCGGTGCCGGTGATGTCCATCGGCATCAGATCGGGGGTGAATTGGATCCGGCTGAACTTCAGCGACACCGCCTCGGCGAGCCGGCTGACGAGGAGCGTCTTGGCGAGCCCCGGTACGCCGACAAGGAGGGCGTGGCCGCGGGCGAAGAGGCAGATCGCCAGCCTCTCGATCGTGTCGGCCTGGCCGATGATCACCCGGCCCAGCTCGTCCTGGAGACGCCGGTAGGCGGCACGGAGCCGGTCGAGCTTCGCCACGTCGTCGTCGCCGAGACGGGTGTCGGGGCCGGGGGCAGGGGGTGAAGCCATGAGATTCTCCAACCAAGCGGCGCAGGCAGACCGGAGGAGCGCGATCGCCCTCCGTATTCCGCAGCCTAACCGAAACCGCCAGCCACCTCCAGCGGGGGGTTCAGAACCCCCCTCCGCCCCCCGCCGTCCTTCAGGCGGGGGCGATGGCGTCGATCTTCGCGGCCAAGCGAAAATCGTTGATCGAGAGGCCGCCAATGGCGTGCGTCGTCAATTCCACCCGGAGCCGCCGGTAGCGCTCGAGATGAAGATCGGGGTGGTGCCGCTCGCGCTCGGCGAGCGCTCCGATGGAGTTGGCAAGCTTGATCGCCCCTCGGAAGTCGGCGAGGGTCCACTCGCGGCGGATGAACGCGCCGTCGGTCGACAGGCTCCAGGCCGGCAGTTCGCTCAGGCAGGCCGCCACTTCGTCGGCGGCGAGCTTCGGCACGCCCCCTTCGCAAGGGACACATCGCTCGGCCATCAGCTCGTCACGCGACACGCTCATCGATCGGCTCCTCTGCTCCACTCGGGCACGGCCTTCACGATACCCGGCGGCGCCGTGAACAGGCACCACACCACCCACCGGAGGGAACGGGGGGTCCCCTTGCCGTCTTTCGCCGAAATGAATAGCATTCGCGACTCCTAAGCATCCCTAAAGAGTAACTCTTTCATGACATTGCGGTAAGGATCCGCCCGCGGAATGGTGTGGGGCCCCAGAATGAGACTGGGGTGGAGATCATTGGTTTTCCAGACGCGGGCGCACCGTCGACAGGCAACGACAGGCAGTCACACACGATGACCCTCCGCGACCTTTTTGATTCGTTCACGTCGTCTTCAACCGCGGGGCTGTTTCCGATCTTCCTGCCGAGGTCCGCCAGTGCCGAGGGGTCGATTGACATCCAGATTGAAAATCCTTTTGGCGTTCCGGCGCACTATTCCGTGGCCTGTCTGCGGCGACACGGCCGGCCGGTGACAAAAATCGACGAGACCGAGCGGCGTGTCGGCATCCCGACGCCGCGGACCATCCAAATCCTGCTCGACGAATCCTCGATCGACGCCGATCACCAGATCACGATCCGCGCAGCCGGGCGGACGTCGAAGCTCATTCTTTATCGGGAACTTCTCGCGGACTTTGTCGAGGCGAAGACTTCCCCGGAGGTGGGCGTGGCGATCGCCGCGACCGGAACGGTGCAGTTCAGGGTCCGCCGACCCGGGGCGGCGTGAGGCGGCGGCAACGGTCGTGGCTCTTTTTCCCGGCGGATGAGAAAATGCCAAAACGACATCCGTTTTGGGACCGCCGTGTCGTCTTCCCGTTTCCAGGTCAGACGTCGGCTAGGAACGCGACCGTCTTCTCGTTGATCGACCGGAGGGTCGCGTCGACCCCCTGCTGCCCGGTCGTGAGACGCCCCAGTTCGGTCGCGTTGATCTCGGTGGCCAGCGACACCCAAGCGGGGAGATGAGGCGAGGTCCCCATCCGCCCCTCGATCGCCCGGCGCGTCACGTCGAAGTGCCGGGTCGTCCCCAGCATGGGAGCGTTCTTCGCCATCACCCGCGGATCGGTGAAGCTGCTCCTCCGCACTGGCGTGTCGGCACCGGAGGCATTCGCCCGGGCGGTGACATCGGCACTCGTGGCCCACTGCATGAAGATCCAGGCCGGATCGGGGTTGGGTGCATGCCGGCTCAGCGCCAGGCACGATCCCCCTTGCCGGCTGATGCCGGGCGTCTCGTGAAAGCCGCAGTCGGCCGTCGAAAGCAGTGCCGCCTCGCGTGGGCAGTCGGCCGCCTCGACGAGCCCCACCACCTTGCTGTGGCGCTGGTCGTCACAGCCAGGAAAAAACTCGCTCCAGGAGATGACGATCCCCGCCCGGCCCTGCGTGAGCGCCTCGGCCTGTCCGTTCCAGTCCCAGCCGCTCGATTCAGGGCTCATGTGCTTCCCGAGCTCAAGCATGTATTCCAGCCCGCGGCGATTTCCGTCCGTGACGTAATCGGGGCGGTTGTCAGGGCCGAAATGATGGCCGCCATGGGCCCACATCCAAGCCGACGCCTCGCACTGGAGCGAAAAGTGCCCAGTCTTCCACTGGCCGGCCGTTCCCCGGACACCGCTGCCGCGCCGCGATTCGTCGATCGCCCTGACGACGTCGAGGTAGTCCTCCATCGTCGTCGGCACGGCGAGCCCCAGATCGTCGAGGATGTCCCTGCGGAAGAGCATGATGAAGATCGGGATATCGAAGGGGACGCCGACGATTCGGCCGTCGTAGCTGGCGGTCGCCTCGACGAGCTGCGGCAGGAAATCGTCGAAGTCGTAGTCGGGATAAGCGAACTCGCGCCGGTCGAGGAGCTCGGCAACGCCGACGCTCTCGTCGGCGAACCGGGCAAGCCAGGCCTGATCCCAGTAGAAGATGTCGACGTGCCCCTTCGAGCCGTCGGCGCCGGCGAGCGTGTCGGCCACGGTCTTGGCAAGCACCTCGTCGAGCGGCACCGGTGTCCAGTCGACTTCGATACCGGTCAGCGGCGTGAACTCCTCACGGATCATCCGCCCGATGATCTCCCCGGGGGGCGTGTTCTCCGACACGACCCTGATCCGCGTCCCCTTGAAGCTCCCCCCCACCTCGCGGAGGAAGTGCCGCTGTTGATCGGTGAGGCCGCTCTCAGCCAAAGGAGCCGCGGGCGTCGACTGCGCCGCGACGCCGCGCATCCCCGCCGAAAAGCGGGCCGAGGCGAAGCCGAAGCCGGCCGCGGCGGCGGCACGGAGAAAGCGACGCCTGTCGATCGCTCCGGCCCGGTACTTCCCCGCCATCTGCGCCACATGGAGACGCTGCTGCCGATCGAGATCGTTCATGGAGATGCCTGACTGTGCGGGGGAAACGCAAGCGTCGACCGACAACAACGCCGGCAAACGGAGTCAGGATAGCAACGCAAGCCGATACCCGCACCGAGGTGCCGCGGCATCGACCGTGCGAAGAGAGGCCGTGCCCGTTTCGTCCCGACCGTGCCCGTTTCGTCCAAGGGCTTCCCGATTCGTCCCTCGGGACGGCCCCTTGATTGCAATCTTGTAAGGCGAGCTCACAAAGCCCGGTTAGCCATGCAAAATGCCGACGGTTTAGGGAACTGGCTGGACATGAGTCGTGCTGGCCCGATCGATTCGACAGGCAGTCACAGACCATGACGCTCCGCGAACTCTTCGACTCGTTCACGTCGTCCCCCGCCGCGGCTGTCTTCCCAGTTGTGTTGCCGTCGTCGGCCTTGCCCCGCGGCACGATCGAGATCCGGATCGACAATCCGCGTGGTGTTCCGGCACATTACGTGGTGGCCGGGCTGCGGCTAACGGGCCGGCCGGCCACCAAAGTCGACGTGGTAGAGTGTCGCGTCGGCATCCCGACTCGGCGGATGATTCAAGTCCCGCTCGACGAAGAGACGGCCCGCGTCGATCATCTGATCACGATCCGCGCTGCCGGGCGGACGTCAAAACTCGTCCTCTACCGGGAATCGCTCGCTGAGTGGCTTAAGACGGGAACTTTCCCGGATGTGAGCGTGGCGATCGCCGCGACAGGAGCGGTGAGGTTCAGCGTCAACCGGCCTGCCCGCCAGGACGGGGCAGCCTGAGGCGGTCTCCCCGGATCGCCCGCGAACGGGGCGGTGTCACAGCGACTGCAAAGGGAGTCCACTGCACCGCTTGGTGAAGCGATCACCCATGGCGGTTTCGCCCCCGAGGGATCCCCACAAACGCGATGCCCTTACAGGCCAAGGAGGCAAGGAATATCGGCACGGCAGCCATCCACAGAAATCCTGCGCCAGCGAACCCCGCAGCCACATTGGCGAGGATATCAGTCAGGAGCAAGCACACGACAGAAAGAATCACAGCCAAGCGGCGCCACGCCGCGGGCTGGCAATTTGTTCGAGCGTTCAACTGGCTAAAGGCGGTCCCCAGTCTCCAAAAAACCAATACCGCCATCGCGACGATCCCGATCGTCTGGAGCACGAGCATCGCAGCGATGATGAGACTCGGCAGGGTCGCCTCCGGCCTGTCGAGGCCCTGTGTCACGAGCCCCAGCAACCGAAAAGCCGCGAGTGGAATGGCGGCGAGGATGATCGGGATGACGACGTCCCACGCTATCGAGGTGCACGACTCGTCCGGCTGCGAGGGGAAGTCGATGTCTGAGGCCATGTCACGGTCACAACGAAGAGGCTCGGCAGACTGGTCGCGATCCATGAACTCATCTCGCTGCATGCACCGTCGCCTTGCGGAAAAGCTCACGAGCGGCAACCGCTGGAGCACTGCCCTTCGAAGAGCCTATCCGCCTCCGCTGTCTGCCTGGGTCAGCCACGACCCTGCCCCCCATGTCACTTGGCACAAGACACCCCAGCCGGTCACAAAGACTGACATTCATCGCGAGTCGATTGCATCGGTAGGTTTGTTCTTGCGGGGCGGAGCTTCCTGAAGCCCTGCCTGACGCCAAGCCCACCAAGCCATGACTGCTGCAAGCCACACGGCTCCGATCGTGAAGGCTTGGGAGGCAAACCGCAGAAACGGAAAACTATTTGCGGGTCGCTCACCTCTCCACAAAGGCCACGCCTCAACTTCGAGAAACTCAAGCACCGTGCTTCCCGCAGCCCACATCGGCAGCAGCCATCCTATTGAGAATGCGGCAATCAGAACCCGTCGCATAATCGCTCGTTGATCAAAGTGGAGAGCGGCTTCACTCAACCGGTTGCCGCCAGTTGACACTGATCTCAGGATACGCTCGATCGGCAATTCGGGTGCCTTTTGCTTCTGCCACGAGTCAGGCGTTCGGATTCCGCTTGGGTGTGAAGGTTTTCTTCTGCTTTACACCGCCAGACTTTTCGTAGGTCGTCCATTCACCAGTTTTCTTGCCGTTTTGGTATTCGCCTTCGTCCCAAAGCTGTCCATTTTCGTAGTGTCTCTTCCATAACCCCACCTGGACTCGATCTGCGAATGCTCCAGCTTGAAGCGGTTGACCATTCTCACGCCACCATTCCCAATATCCGTCGAGCTCACCTTCAGCGTAGGTGCCAACCGCTTTCGTTTGTCCATTGCGGTAATAGAACTTCCACTTGCCGTGACGTTTGCCCGCCTTCATTCTGCCTTCCCCGGAAAGCGTGCCGTCAGCAAAAAGCTCCTTGGTCGGGCCATCAGCAGTCTGCAATGAAGCCTTCTTCATTTCTTCTCCGTTTGGTCACTCGGCTGTGATGTGGTGTCGCGACAGTGCTGGGTCATGTTGGCAGAACGGTCCCGTCAATGGCCCGTGATCGGAGGATTATCCACGCCGCAAGGCTTCATCGCGAGTCGATTTGTCCCGGGCGGTTCGGCAGCCGCGTGCTGCTGGCTCAGGGCATGCGTAGCCCGTGAAACAAGCCCTGCATCTTTGCTTTCGGCGATCACTCTCCTGAGCACTTCGATTGCCCGTGCATCACGGGGCTGAAGACCGAGTTGATGGACCGCCACGCGGCGCACCCTTGGGCTGGAATCGTTGAGCGCTCGCTCGATCAATGCCGCCACGACATCGATGGATAGCGGCTGCACTTTGCAGCCTTGGCATCCGACCGTATGAACCGCATGCCTCCGTACCAGCGGAGAAGCGTCGTGAAGAGCGTACTCGAGTGATCTGCAACATCGTTCATCCGCAAGGTGATCCATAAGAGCGACGCAGGCAGCCCGCACTCTCGGGCGACTGTGTGCTGCTCCCGCGACCAGCGTCGCGACGGCTCGCCAGCCCTCGTTGAACAGGCCGGTGAAGGCTTTCTCGCGAATGGCCCACTCTTCGCAATCCAGCGCCAGGAAGGTCCGATCGTCATTCGTGTTCACGACTGCGGACTCCTACCCAACGGGGAAGCTCACCAGCGGCGGGGCCACTGGGGCATCGGCCCTTGAAAACCCTTTCCGCCCTCGCCGACTGCTGCAGCGCCTGGTTCGGCCGTCTCATCCAGCGCTCAATCTGGCCAGAAACCGCGACCCGCAACGAGAAGCCACCGACCGATGCAGCGACTGGTTAGCCCAGCCTACCACTCACCGCCAGCAGATGCAGAGATCAGCAATGCCGCATCTCCGTGAGCCCGAGCGAGCCATTGGAACCCACCAGCGCCTTTCGCGAAAGGCTCCAAGAGGCCAGCCACGTTGTCCCATGTTGCAGCCGTAAATCCGCACTCAAGCTCACTCTCCTGCGGGCCGTGGACGACTCTATCCTGAAGCCGCCTCGTGAACACCAGTCGGCACCCGCCCACCGGCTCAACGAACGCCAACTGATCAACTTCGACCCGCGCGGCGGCAGCGAAGGCGAGCGTGTTGATTGCAGCGAGCAAGTCAGCTGCCTCCGACGGCTGGAAGTCATAAAGACGGATGAGCGGGCAGTCTGGCGAACCGCTGGCGAGATATTCCAACTTCATGGGCGACTCAACGAACTCATGCTTCGCCTCAAAGGCTCGCAGCAACAGGATTATCCATGACGCCGGACGCTGCAGCGAGCCCAGAGCATCGGTTGGTCAGGTCCGCGATGGCGGCCACTTTCGAGGGCGCTGGTGACTCCATCCAAGCTGAAGATTCCCTTTGTGGACGGTGATATCGCCCATACCGTGGCTTGGCCACACCGCAACACCATCTTCATGAAGCACGAGGTCAAACTCCTCGCCGGGAGAGGAAACCTCCGCACGAATCTCGAATTCCTCATCCGGCATCAGCCAGTAATCCAAGCACTCGGGCTCAACAAAGATGCCCATGGGCATGAGTCTCGCGTTCCGGATTACCGTGCGCCGGATAAGCCGGCCAGCGTCCCGCCTGCCCCTGTTGTAGATGGCCAATACGACAAGTCCGATCAGCCCTCCAATTACGAACAAGCAGGCCACCCCCCAGGGGTCTATCTGGGCGCTGCCGCCCGCAAGGAGAACGACAAGAGCTATGGCAGCGAACGCCAGCAGACAGCCACAACCACCCTTCGCAAAAGCCTGCCCCGTTTTGCCCACGCGCTTCCCCCCTGACGTCGAACGCATGCCCCCAGCAGCTGATGGAGCCGCTGGAGCGTTGACCCCCGATCAGCCTACCCGCCTCCGCCGTCTGCTGCAGCGCTTGGTTCAACGCTATCGGTTGCCCAGTACCCGGGCGACGAACTCGCCGGGGGACGCGAACGCCTCACGCAGCTCCCTTGCCCACGCAGGCGACCCGACCGACACTCCGACCACCGATCGGCACCCTTCGGCGAAGGCGTCGTCTGGCCTCGCAGTGAACAGGGCGAACAGCCGCCGGCCTGACGCTGCCTCTTGGCCGACTTCCTCCATCCGTGTCGCCTCCCTCGCCGAACTCCAAAGTTGAACAGGTCGCAGCCAACAACATCGCTAGACCGCAGGACGCCATCGCGAGTCTGTTCTAACGCCCGGTTCGGAATGCATCCCTACGCGATGACGGGGTGCCGATAAGAAGTGGTGGTCCACAATGGAACAGATCAGCTACGCTCCTCACCATATTCCGTGACTCACTCTATACCCTTGACGCTCAAGGGAGGCGACGATGTAAATGACGAGGGCCAACTGCGGGGCTGCGATGCCCAAAAGCAGCAACACGTCGGAGACTCGAAGGTTATTGGGATCGTGTGCGAATCTTCTAAAAAAGTCATGAATCCGCCCTCCGAAAATGAGGTGAAGGATACCCGCCGCCGGTAGCATCACACCGAGCCCAATAAGGCCTGCATGAATAAAAACTCGCTCGCGTCCAAGTTCCGCCGCATTCAACGGGTCATGAATCTGCCACTTTGCAAGCAGCACACCTACGGCGAGGAGACCGACCCCCACGAGGCGAGGGTAGCGGTCCGAGAGCGAGTTTTTGCCGCTGTTTTGAATCATGGTTTCACCGAACGTTCCTGATCAGCGGCTTGCGACCTTGGGGCTAGCCACTCCACGGGATTCTATCGCGAGTCGGCTGCACCGGCTGGTACTGCAACCTGGCCGGTAGGGTGAGGGTCGCCCAGTCGCCATAGCGTGCGGATCTCAACCACGGAAGGCTCGTCAAGGTGGTCGGCCACTCCTGTTGGCAACGACATCTTCACGGTCGCGGGGCTGTACAAGACAATCTGCCCGGTAAAGGCTCCCGCGATGGCTATTGCCTTGGCGGTCGGGTCCTTGAACTCCGTGTTGGTGCGAAGAGGGAGGCCGTCGTGAAATCGCAGACGACGTCCCCTCCCCGAGGGATACTCAACAGACGCACCAACATCGAAAGACTGGGTTGTGCCTTGGAGCTCAATCGGAAGGGGCACGGCAAAGCGACAAATCCCGAAGGCCGCCGGTTCGCAGGGTATGGTGACGCCGATTATGTCGATGTCAGCGCGAGTCAGGAAGAATCCCTTCGAGGGCCTGAGCGCTATCTGGCCGATGCATGGGGCGTCTCGCTGACCCTGGAAGTACGCCTCGATGTAGCAGATGCCATCTACCGCGATAGGAGCAACCGCGAAACAAAAGCCATCGCGGTTGAAGAATCCGCCCGTGAACTGCCGCAGCAGATCAGGGACCCGATCGCGGCGAAACTGCAACCAGAGGAGTGCCACAAATGCCGCCACGCTCACCGCGGGCAAAGCGTATTGCAGAACGGCAGTGGTGGGATCTGGTCTGTTGTCGGTGCAGACGACGAAAGCCCCAGGGACGGCAAAGAGCAGTACCGTGACACACGAAAGCTTGAGGAACTCCTGCATGGAATGCCTTTCGGGAGGAACGTCCAGCGTTCAGTTGCAGAACGGCGGGAGACTACCTTTCACATTCGGCGACGCCACGGTCGCCGTTCGGTCAGCTGCGATACGTTGTGAGACGCCATCTGCGTCCACCTCACGACTTCGTTGCCTGCGCCTCTCGAGGCAGCAACGAGCGAGTATCCATCGCCCATTCGGTCGGGCAAGCATCAGTCGCCACCGCCACCGCCACCACCACAGTCTCCGCCACCGCCACCGCCACCGCCACCGCCACCACCACAGTCTCCGCATCCGCCTCCGGAGTCCGCGCCGCCACTCTCACCGCCACAGTCGCCCGCGCTGAAGTCACCTCCAACATCGTGGCCCGAGGTGTCATCATGAGCTGCATTCCCGGCATGGTCCGAATGAGCGCCGTGGTGCGAGTGCCCCCCTGTGGTGACATTGACGGAGCTGTCGCCGAACCAAGAGACGCCCCCCGACGCCGAACGATCCTGGGCCGATTTGCCTGGTCGCCGACGACGCCTCTTGTGCGAAGAATCGCCTCCCACGCTCCCGATCAACACCATGAGCGCCACGATACCGCATGCGACTAGCAAAATGACCGTCATTGCGTCCATGAATTGACTCCACGACATTCAGTGACCGGCCCACACGTGCGTCTAACGGCAGAGTTCCGCGGCGGCCGCCAGGCCGTCCGCTGCAAATGACGTGTTAGGCGGGTTCGCCAGGCTCGGCTGCATTCTTGGCAAGAAATCGCCCGATCTCCTCACCGAGGCCCCCAGGGGTGCCGTAGTAGGCGAGACACTCATACTCGTAGTCGAAACTCGCCGCCGCGAGTCCCTCGGCTTGGGGTATGACCGCCTCCGCCGAATACACCCACAGCATATTGGCAATGACGTCTAGGGCCAAGCCGCCGACGGCCGCGCGAGCCCGCAGGATGCCGAGAACGCGATGGGCTCCCGCCGTGAGGTCGGCAGGCCCCGGCACTCGCTTCAGGAGGCGGGCCAACTCGTCAGGTGGCTGCCGCGTTGCGGCCGCAACGTCGATGACTTCGATGGGGGGATTCGCCATCTCCATCACCACCCGGTCGGCCCACGCGATGACCGCCTGAGGCGAGACGAGACCCATCACCAGCCCCAGACGCAGGGTTTCCGCCATTTCTCGCAGTGGGATCATGAGCCGCCTCACGGTCACGCTCAGCAGCGGCGGGGGCCGCTGGAACACTCTCACTCACCAAGCCTAACCGCCCCCGCCGTCTGCTGCAGCGATTGGTTCGGCGTGCCTTACCTCAGTACCGCCAACCTGCGCAACTCTTGAATGAGCGGCTCGGGTTGCTCCGATGCCCACCGGATGCTCTCCTCCGGGTTGCACCGGATGGCCGAGTCCACGCTGCACCCGAGCAGTTCTTGCCGGCGGGCGAGGACAGCGGCCACCTCCGCAGCGATCACGTCCACGTGGCTGCCCCCATAAACGATGTTCCGCCGCGGGCCGAGTTCCGGCGACCGGAGCGAGTCGGCGGCGCGGGCCGGGTCAAACCGCGGCTCACACCACGCCAGCGTGGCTGCGAGTTGCCGCCGGTACTCCGCAATCATTGGCGAATCGTCCACCCGGAAGCCCTCCGCTCGCCGAACGGCCAGTATTCAACGGCCGGCCGGGCGCGGAGCCGCGATGGCATCACAAGGACCGTCTCGTCCGGCCGGTCCGTTGCCGTGCGTGGTTCGTGGGCCGGCCGATCCGCCGACTGTTCCACGAGAACGTCGCACTGTGTCACACTTCCATCGCCATAAATCCAGAAGCTCATCAGATACAACTCGCCATTGGCCCACGTCCCTTCGTTCCGAAACGAGCATCCTGCGAATCCCTTCCCGTTCAGAATCGTCAACCCGCTCGAAAGCTTCACCTCATTGCCTCCGACCGACGACTTCGCCAACACTCGCAAGGGTCTCTCTGGCACCGATGACACCGCGCCGATCTCGGACAGATCGAGGAGTTGGATGGTTGCCACTCCAGCCGGTACATCGGTCAGGTTTGAACGTCCGCTGCGCAGGCGCCGGCCGCAAGAAGAGCCGCCAACGGAATGATGAGTCGTTTCCTCATACCTTCACCTCAAGCTCACGCACGTTTGAGTTGATCAGCGGCGGGGGCCGCTTCATCCGACATCGGTGCTCCGATATCCTGTCGCCGAACGGCAGCGATCAATGGCTCGCGACCTTACGCGAACCACGCCCACTCATTTTATCCCGAGTCCGCTGCATTGCGTGGCTCAACATTGTCTGCCATCGGGGGCTGCGGTGGCAGCAATCGCGCACCATGGGTCACGGCAAGCACTCGGATGTCTTTATCGGCCACCTCGTAGATCACGCGATAAGGCCCCTCTATGACCTCGCGGATAGCTGGATCCCGGTACTCGGGAACCGATTGACCCGACAGGGGGAACGTGCCTATCTGTCGAGTGCGAGCCGTGATGCGATCCACCATTCGCGAGGCATACCGAGGAGAATCGCGAGCGATGTGCTCGTGGATAGACACCAGATGGGCGATCGCGGAGTTCGTCCAGCTCACGGTCATTCCGGCAACCCGAATCGCCGCCTCACCTCGGCAAGATCCACCAATCGACCTTCCGCGGCATCCTTACGACCGGCTTCGATCGCTTCGCGTACATAGACGCGATACATCACGTCCTCCCAAGTAGCGTTGCTCGGCAGGTCGTCGACGAGCTCCAGCACGGCAGCTTTAAGGTCCTTCTTTTCCGCATCGGACATAATCGTCACTCCTATTTTGCAGAACGTTCCCGCTCAGCAGCGGCGGGGGTCCACTGGAGCATTGCTCCTTGATCAGCCTACCCGCCCCCGCCGTCTGCTGCAGAAGGTAGTTCAGCGTCTTCGGGGGCATACCGTGAGACTCCCATATACGAATCAAA
>Ga0114978_10003644_pt1 | contig 12574 bp, 8 predicted proteins | sample S_140212_EF_Meta_FD_87027 | JGI IMG/M metagenome (GOLD analysis project Ga0114978, IMG submission 87027) | Freshwater microbial communities from Lake Simoncouche, Canada to study carbon cycling - S_140212_EF_MetaG | ecosystem: Environmental > Aquatic > Freshwater > Lake | place: Lake...
ATCGAAGGGAACGCCAGTCGACAAAGGCCAAACCCTTGCGGAACCTGGGCGAGAAAATCCGGGGGTCAAAAACTTTCCAACGGCCTCGGAAAGTTCGGTCGACGACGATTTTTCCAGTCCCTCCGGAACCATCGAATCCAGCTTGACTCGCCCCTTAAAAGGTAATTTCTGGAGCCACGCGAAAGCTCCTGAAACTGAAACCGATGCGAAACAGACAAAGCTCGCGTCCGGCGGACTGAAAACGGCACCGGTCCCTCCCCGCAGCGGTAACGTCACGCCACAAGGCTCCCAAGAGACGGAAAGTTTGAGCTGTTTTGCAACAGGTTCCGGTAAAAAATCGGTGTCACCAGACTGCATTAAAGACCCCTGTTCGGTGGCAGGATCGTGCCACCAAGACGCAACCGAGGGGGACTTGTCCCTCTCTGGCGCGATGGCGAATCAAACGGACGAGTCGGGTAAACTGTGTGCGACCCCCGGTCCCAACAATTCGCTCAGCCGTGTCACTCAAATGAAAAGTCTAATTATCAGCGCGCTGGTCAGCTTGCTGTCGCTTTCAACCTTGTTCGTTTATCGCCGCCGCCTCCGCACGACTGTGCAGCTCAAGCAAGACTAGAAGGAACATCTCATGCGTATCGGTGTCCCCCGTGAAGTCAAGTCAGATGAATATCGCGTGGCGATGTTGCCAGTCGGTGTTGACGAGTTAACCCATGCCGGTCACGAGGTTCTGATCGAAGCGGGTGCGGGGCTCGGAAGCGGTATTTCCGACGAGAGTTACGCGTCGAATGGTGCCCGGATCGTGTCGACGGCGGCCGAGGTCTGGGAACTTGCCGAGTTGATCGTCAAGGTGAAAGAGCCACAGTCTACAGAATGGCCGCTATTACGTCCCGGCCAGTTGGTCTTTACCTATTTCCATTTTGCGGCCAGCGAAGAGCTGACAAAAAAGACTTTGGCACGAGGGATCACCGCGATTGCGTACGAGACGCTCCGCGGCCCCAAAGGGGATCTTCCTTGCCTGACACCGATGAGTGAAGTCGCGGGTCGAATGAGTATTCAGGAAGGGGCCAAATACCTGGAACGACCACAATTAGGGCGAGGAATTCTGTTGGCCGGAGTCCCCGGTGTAGCGCCGGCTCATATTGCGATCCTCGGGGGGGGAGTCGTCGGCAAGAATGCGGCACGAATTGCCGCCGGTTTCCAGGCAGATGTCGTGATTCTCGATGTCAACGTCGATCGATTACGCTATCTCGAAGACATCATGCCGCCTAATGTGAATACCGTCTTTAGCGATCGCCATAATATCCGCGAACAATTGCAGTTGGCCGATTTGGTCATTGGCGCCGTGCTGGTGGAAGGGGCTCGTGCCCCCCGTTTGGTGAAGCGGGACGATTTAAAATTGATGAAACCAGGAGCGGTGATCATCGATGTGGCGGTAGACCAGGGTGGATGTGTGGAAACGACTCGTCCGACCACTCATTCCAGTCCAACCTATGTCGTCGACGGGATCGTCCATTACTGCGTGACGAATATGCCGGGAGCCGTGGGACGAACCAGTACCTACGCCTTGTGCAATGTCACACTTCCGTATGTCCTGCGACTGGCAAATCAGGGTTTAAAGGCGATGGCCACTGCAGACCCAGGATTTGCCAATGCCATCAATCTGCACGACGGGAAAGTGACGAACAAACCGGTTGCCGACACGTTTCAGCTCCCGTTTTCACCGTTCTGCTAATTCACCAGTACACGACGTATGTAATAAACGCCGGCGCATAACAACGTGGCATTTGCCAGCCATGCCGACCACATGGGGTCAATCGCTCCGGTTTTGGACATATTTTGGGTCATCATCGCAATCGGATAATAGACCGTCAAAATCGGCAGGAAGCAAAAGAGGAAGCAGGTCAAGAATTGATTTTTCGCCATTAAGATGGCAAACGGACTTCCCAATAACACGAAGAAAAAGCAACTGACAGACATCGAAAAGCGATTATAGTATTCGGTACGGAGTCCGTAGATTTCATTGGTCGCGGCATTCGACAGGTGCTGATGGGTCAGGAACGTATTACTCTGCAGTCCGTCAAAATCACCTCGTGCGAGAGCAAAAGCAGACTCGACCGCCTGCTGCTGTCGTGCATTTCGTTTCTGTTGGTGCATGGCGTCAATCTTGCGGACCAGATCCTGTGTCCGCAACACTCGATTCCCTGCCGAATCGGTCCGACTGGGAAGATTCTGCGGAATCCGGTCATGCTCGAGAAAAAACGTCGAATTTTTGCCAGCCAGATTCCCCTGCATCCCCCAGAGACTCAGATAAAACTTTTGGTTTTTTAAATCGAATTCAATCTGGGCTTCGTTCGCTTGCATGATCACCGATTCGCCCCCTTTGGGCTTATACCGAATCGTCGGATGGATCAGCCTGCGACCTTTGACTCCGGTCACGTTAATGGTAATGCCATGGTCTCGATCATTGATCTGGTTTTCGGTGCGAAGTTTGTCAAAAATAATGTCTTCCATCGCCAGGGTGACAATTCGCTCGATATTCGTGAAGGCCCACGGAATGATTTGATCGGTCAGAAACAACGCCACGATGCTGAGCACACCCGCCAGAAAGAACGAGGGCCACATCAGGTGGATAATGTGAATTCCGGCGGCTCGAACCGCGATGATTTCGTTGTCTCCGGCCATTCGTCCATATACGACACAGACGGTTAACAGCAACGTCGCCGGAATTGTGTAAGGCATGAGACTCGGCACAACAAACGGCATGATTTGCAGAATCTGCCAGATTCCCAAGTCGAATTTTCTCGCTTCGCCAAAAACTCCGACAAAAACCAGCAACAAGGTGGAAATGGTAATCAATGCCACGAAAACTCGCAGCAATTCCATCATGACATAGCGTTCAACTTGCCGCATAAGGTGACTTGAGTTGGCAGAAAGGAAGGAAAACGGGTTCGGTTCACCGTATATGTCAACTCAAGGATTCAGGTCAAGATGGATTCAGCAAAGTGTAAAAGACCAGGGATTTGGGCTGTTTGCGAAGAATAGGATTCGACTCAATTTCGATAGTCAAGCGGGGGTTTCTGCTCAGGAAGTAGTAGCGGTTCATATTTTCTTCCTTCCCGGCGTCTGGCATGTTCCTGCTTGGCTTCAACCAGGATCTCGGGTTGTGTCATCAGATCCCAGACCGAGGCCGCCATGGTTTGCGCCGCGAGTTGCATTCCTTGCTTCCCGATCGACATCCCACTGGCCGCGACAGCCTGCCAGGAATGCGATGTTGTGCCGGGCACAAAACAGGCGGTCGTAAAGCCCGCCGTCGGTATCACCCAAGAAACATCACCCACATCGGTTGACCCCTTACCGACTTCGCCACTGGTATCGAAGACTTCGCCGATGATGTCGAGGGGAAGCGGTTTGGTCAGTGTCTGCTGAATCCGTTGCGCGAACTCACGCTGTGGATTATCATACTTCAGCTGATTGAATTCCCTGAGATTCGCCAGTGCAACATCGGCCAGTCGGTTATTGGGGAGTAATTCCATCGTTCCACCGAGGTATCGTTCTTCGAGTTTGGTCTCTGTGGCTAATGCTCCCGCCTGGGCACACTTGAGCAGTCGCGGGTAGAGTTCGCGGACGATCTCGGCTTTCGGATGACGCAAATAAAAGAACACTTCGGCTGAATCAGGGACCACATTGGGTGCCGCCCCTCCGCTGACAATTACATGGTGAATCCGCGTAAAGTCCGGGGTATGTTCGCGCAGCAGTTCGGAAGCATGGCAGGCGAGCTCGACCGCATCCAGAGCAGATCGACCTTGTTCGGGCGCTCCCGCCGCATGGGCGCTGCGGCCAATAAATCGAAATTTCACCGCAGCACGCGAAAGGCATGACGAATCCCCAGCCGTATTTTTCGACGCGGGGTGCCAATGTAACGCCGCATCACAATCGTCAAACAGACCGGCTCGAACCATAAACGTTTTTCCACTTCCCCCTTCTTCGGCAGGGCACCCATAAAAACGAACGGTCCCTTGCAGTTTTCCGTTTTGGATTTGCTCCGCGATCGCGATGGCGGCCGAAGCGGAAGCGGCCCCGAACAAATGGTGACCGCAAGCATGACCGTAGGTGGCTCCCGCACGCGGCAACTGCTCAGGGACCGCCTGTTGTGACAGACCCGGCAAGGCGTCGTATTCGCCGAGAATCGCAATCACAGGACTCCCTGAGCCAAAGGTTGCAGTGAAGGCAGTCGGGATCTCGGCAACCCCCCGCTCCACGCGAAAGCCGGCAGCCTCGAGTGCGTCGGCCAGTAATCGAGCCGATTCGACCTCTTGATAACCCGGTTCGGACAGATTCCAGATGCGGGAAGCCCATTCCCAAGTGGTCGACTCGCGCTGCTGAATGCGGTCAACCATCGTTTGCTTTTGAGCCTGCGCCGTTTGGACGGTGAAAAGCATCAGGGCCACGAGACAGGCAAGTCGGATGAGCATGAAAAATCCCTGGAAGGTAACCGGTGTGCGGCAATCGTCGTAAAGTCGTGAAAAGGTGCCGGAAGGAACCGAATTTGGGGAATCGCAGAATGGGCAAGTCACAGATTCAGTGTTCGATAAGTTGTTCTTCGAGTTGCCCGTCCTTCAGCACGGTCTGCCGGGGAAAGCGTGCGGCCAGTTCGGGACTATGCGTGACGCAAACCAGCAGCGTGTTCTGTTCATGGTTCAATTCGAGCAGCAAAGACCCCACACTTTCGGCCGTTGCCCGGTCCAGATTTCCGGTCGGCTCGTCGGCCAGCAGCAGGACCGGTTTGTTGATCAGTGACCGACAGACAGCAACTCGTTGTCGTTCACCCCCGGACAATTGAGCGGGGCGATGCGAGAGACGATCCGCCAGACCAACTCGATCGAGCAGAGTACGAGCCCGCGATTCCGACTCGGCATCGGCTCCCTGGCCAGCCAGCAGGGGAATCAGCACATTCTCGAGGACCGAGCATTGCGGCAGCAGATGATGATCCTGAAAGATAAAGCCGACCTGGGTATTGCGGAAGTGCGCCTGCTCACGGCTGTTCAACTGGAATGGTTGCTGGCCTGCGAGGATCACTCGACCGGAAGTCGGCGTATCCAGAGCCCCCAGCAGATAGAGCAACGTACTTTTTCCCGACCCCGACGGGCCCGTAATCGCCAAGGCCTCGCCCCGCCCCATCGCCAGGTTCACGCCTCGTAAAATCGAAAGCGAACCTTCCGCCGTCGGATAGGTCTTCGTTAGTTGCTCGATCACCAGCGTCGGTTCAGTCAGTGCCATTTCCAGGATTCCCGATCAAGCTTATCACGATTTCCGTCAGATCTTATCCATAACCATCTTGGACGTTCGTGACCATCTTGGACGTTAGGATCGCGTATTTCCAGTGACTCGCTTCCCCAAGACGCGCTTCTGGATCACAATGCAGTAACGAACGAGACAGTAAAGAACGAGTCTATCGGGGACGATCGACACGATCTGAGGCAGCGGCGGCATGGCGGATAATGTCATTCACTCGATCAAAATGGGAACGCTTCATGACTACGCAACACGGACCGAGCACCGTCAATCGACGCGACTTTCTGCACCAAAGTCTGGCAGGTCTCTCGGCGATCGGAATTGCCGCCCCGCTGATGAGTGGCCACCCCCTTGTTGCGGCGGAACCGGTGCTGAGAAATGGCAAATCGCACATGAAATTAAGCCTCGCAGCGTACTCGTTTAGTCGAGTCCTTACGACGCGAGGAACACCCGAGCAACTTGCCGAGGCCAAGTTTACGCTGGAAAAATTCATTGATTTTTGTGCCGAACAAAATCTGGATGGGACCGAGTTAACTGCGTATTATTTTCCGAAAGAGATCACCAGAGACTATCTGCTCAGCCTGAAAGAACGCACATTCCGTTTAGGACTGGATATCTCGGGGACCGCGATCGGAAATGATTTCTGCCTGCCGGAAGGGGAAGCGCGCGAGCGAAATCTGCAGATGTGTCGCGAATGGATTGATCATTCGGCCACCCTGGGGGCTCCTGTGATTCGAATTTTTGCCGGAAATGTTCCCGCGGGCGATACGGAAGAGGCTGCCCGAGAACGTTGTATCGAAGGGATCAACCGTTCACTGGAATACGCGGCAAGCAAGGGGGTTTGCCTGGCACTCGAAAACCATGGGGGGATTACCGCCACCTCGGAACAACTGTTGAAAATTGTTCGCGGAGTGAAGCCCTCACCCTGGTTCGGTGTGAATTTTGACGGAGGAAACTTTCGGACGGAAGACCCCTACGGTGATCTGGCAAAAATCGCCCCCTACACGATCAACGCGCAGATCAAGGTCGATCTGTATCCTGGCGGCAAGAAAGAATTCGCAGATCTCGCTCGGGTAGTCAAAATTCTGAAAGAGGCCCATTATCGCGGGTTTCTGGTGCTTGAATATGAAGCCGAAGCCGATCCGTTTGTCGCCATCCCAGGCCATCTCGCAAAACTTCGAGAATTGATTTCTGGGTGAAATCGAGTTTCATTCTGTTGATCGAGTTTCATTCTGGTAAGTGTCGGGGAAAGGGATCGACCCTCAGTGGACTTTCGCCGTCTGCGTTGATGCTCCGGAAAAAGTGCACATTTTCAATCCGCGGAATCCCAGCCGTAAAAACACGAATTCCGCCATCCTCAGAATCCATTTCCGACTTGAGCTGGCTTCAAAAAAACTTCCCGTCCTCCTTACTTTTTGTAGTGAACCGTTACACTTCCGGGCGAAATGCTGCCGCTACGAGCTTTCAGGCCACTTTGGTGATTTGCGGTCTGTTTCAGGAGTTTGAACATGTGTCGTCATTGGAAATCTATCGGTTCCTCAGCGCTGCTGTCCGGACTGTGGGGTGGATTGGTCTTCGCGATGATTTCGTCAAGACTGACATTGTTTTCGACGGTCGCGCTGGCTGCACTCTGGGGTGGGCTGGTCTTCACGCTCAGCGGGTGTGGCCGCAATACCGATCCCTCGTTAGAAAACCCTGCGAATTTCTCCAATCAGAAGTCGGGTTCAAAAAGCGGTCAGGGGGGCGGAGGGAGCGAAAATGATCCGGCATTTCGCGTTCCTGACGGAGACTCGGTCAAAATTCTCGAGTTTGCCAAAGGGCTGGCAAGCCAAAAGTATCAGCCTTCAAGTCAGCGGGATGCCAAAGAATATACGCTGAAAGTGCAAAGGGCCATCATTCGGGCTGGCGACAAAATTTTGGCTCAAAAAGCGGATGATGCAACGCTGAAGGAAGCTTTAACGCGAAAAATCGTCGGTCAAATTGGTCTGGCGGTTTCTGGCTTGGACGACGCCCCCGAGCAGATCCTGGCAGAAGTTCAGCGATTACGAGGAGATGCTCGCCCCGTCGTGGCGGAAGTTGCCAACCAGTATTGGTTGGCTGTCCGCGCGCTGAACGTGAATTCCCTGCCACCCGCAGATCAGGAAAAATTGCGAGAGGAAGCGATCGAATGGGTCCGCGTGAACCATTTTTCGGATGATTCATTGCGCGATGCCGAGCTATTGGCAGATCGACTGACAAAAGCCAATCAAATCGAGGCGGCAGCGGGGCATTACCAGCAGCTTGTCGAGGCGATCCAGCAGTCGTCCGAAAAGGAGAAACGGGGTTCGTTGATCACCCAATGGCAAGGCAAAGCGGCTCAATTGCGACTTCCCGGATCCAAGCTGGAACTCGAGGGAACCTTGCTTGATGGCAGCCAGCTGGACTGGGAATCGTATCGTGGTAAAGTCGTGCTGGTCGATTTTTGGGCAACGTGGTGTGGTCCCTGCATTGCCGAAGTCCCCAACGTCAAAGAGAACTATCGCAAGTATCACGATCGCGGCTTCGATGTGCTGGGAATCAGCTTGGATAAAGATCGTAAGCCGCTCGTCAACTTCGTGAATCGCGAAGCTCTTCCCTGGAAACAGATGTACGAGGATTCTTCCGGAAAAGGATCGGGTTGGCAGCATTCGATGGCCGTGAAGTATGGAGTCACGGCGATTCCCGCCGCAATTCTGGTGGATCAGCAGGGAAAAGTCGTTTCGATGAATGCGCGGGGAGACGAATTAAGCCGACTCTTGAGTGAATTACTCAGCCCCTCCGCAAAGTAAAATCCCGATTGTCAGCACAACCCGACGAATCGGACTTCGGTTGACCGCAGGAGGGGCTCGTTTTGCCGTAGAGACGTTCTGTCGCCTTGCAGGGCTCTCTACAAATTTTGCCCGAGTCTCAACCGAATCTTTGCTGCATTCGCCATTTTTTCACGGTATAATTTCGGGATGTTTATGTCGGTGGAGGCGAAAGGGGGCCGGCCCTCATGCATCTCGCCAACGAAATGATGAAATCACGACTTGCGGCCAAATCGCTGGTTCTGCAGCGATTTGTGGAAACTGATCATGATGAACTTCACGACCCTGCTCTGCATGCTGCTCACAGGTGCGGACCCTGCCCTTCCCGCCGACGCCTTGCTACCGGCGAACGTCACCCCGCCTGGGCATTCCATGCATGGCGAATCGTTCGATGAGGGTCCGCGTCGGGCCGCGTCGCTGCTGGGAACCACCGGTCGAGTCACTTTTCCCGTGACCACCAGCGTCGTACAAACGCAACAATTCTTCAATCAAGGGGTCGGCCAGCTGCATGGATTCTGGTACTTCGAAGCGGAACGCTCGTTTCGACAAGCAGCCAAACTGGACCCCGAATGTGCGATGACCTATTTCGGCATGGCTTTGGCAAATGTGAATAACGACACTCGGGCCAAGGGATTTCTGGCCGAGGCGGTCAAGCGAAAATCCAAGTCCTCGGAACGTGAACAAAAGTACATTGATGCCCTCGACTCGTGGTATAAAGCCGATGTCGGGGACGAGAAGAAAAAAAAGGAGCGGATCCGTAATTACGTGAATGCTCTCGAAGAAATCCTCTATCGATTTCCTGACGACCTCGAAGCCAAAGCGATGTTGGGAATGGGACTCTGGCAGCATCGGGGTGAGCTCGAGATGCCGGGCTATTTTGCAATTGATGCGCTGCTCAACGATGTCCTGGCGGTCGATCCCTTTCATCCGGTCCATCATTACCGTGTCCATCTCTGGGATAATGACAAAGCAAAATTGGCAGTTCATTCTGCCGAACGATGCGGCTTGTCCGCACCGGGGATTGCGCACATGTGGCATATGTCCGGGCATATCTACAGTGACCTGCATCAATATTTCGATGCCGCCTGGCATCAGGAAGCGGCGGCACGAACCGATCACGCGTACATGATTCGCGAGGGGGTTTTCCCTGATCGGATCCACAACTTTGCCCACAACAATGAATGGCTGGTGCGGAATCTGCAGTTTCTCGGTCGCGTGCATGATGCCGTCACCTTGGCCCGGAATACAATCGATCTGCCGCGACACCCGAAATACAACACCTTTCCTGGCGGGAAAAGTGCACATTACGGACGATTGCGGCTGCTGCAAGTTTACTCGCAATTTGAGCTGTGGGAGGCTCTCATTGCTGACGCACAGACACAAGTCCTTGCACCGACGACCGACGAAAACGAACAGATCAAATATTTTCGCCACTTGGGTCGAGCTTATTTCCGGTCGAACGATCCCGTAAAAGGTCGAGCCCAATTGGCAATCCTCGAACGGCGATTGGCGCGACTGAAGCAAGACTCGGACATCGCTGTCGACGAAGCGGTTGCCAAGGCTCGCTTTGAGGGAAATGACGCGAAAGTGGTCGAGGAAAAACGGGCGCAAGCGATCCAGCCAACAGCAGAACGGATTCGAACGTTAGAACGAGGCGTGGATGAATTGCAGGGATACGTGTTGTTATCAGAAGGAAAGCCCGCCGAAGCGCTGGAACGACTGGTCAAGGCGAATGAGGTGGACGAAGCCCTGCTGGCGGACGTGGAATTCCAGGCTGGAAAACAGGATGTCGCTTTGAAGCGACTGAAGGATTGGGTTGGAAAAAGCAAAAACCAGGTCCGGCCCCTGGCAGCGCTGGTTCAATTCCTCTGGCGACAAGGAAACAAGGACGAAGCGAAACGATCCTTCGAGTCTCTGCGAGAAATCTCGGGTTCCATCGATCTGGATCTGCCGCCGTTTGCAAGATTGCAGCCGATTGCGATGGAATTAGGGTTCAAGGCCGACTGGCGATTGCCCAAGCCGGTCGCTCGCAATGCCGCCGAACTTCCCGACTTGGCAACACTCGGCCCACTCACCTGGAAGCCCGCGGATGCCCCCGGTTGGTCACTTCCCGACGGTGCTGGTCAGTTGCACTCGGCGGCCGAATTCCAAGGACGGCCCGTTGTTGCGATCTTCTATCTGGGATCGGGTTGTCTGCACTGTGCCGAGCAATTAAAAGCATTTGCCTCCAAGCAAAAGCAGTATGCCGACGCAGGAATTTCGTTGGTGGCGATCAGCACGGATAGCGTCGAGAACCTCAAAAAATCGCAGGAACGCTATAACACGGAAGGGGTCTTTCCGTTTCAACTGGTTTCGGATACGACACTGGAAACGTTTAAGCGATTTCACGCCTACGACGATTTCGAATCGACTCCGTTACACGCCACGGTACTGATTGACGCTCAGGGAAAAATCCGCTGGCACGATTTGGGCCCCGAACCGTTTATGGATGTCGATTTTGTGCTGGCTGAAGCCCGGCGTTTGATCGAACCCACCAAAGTGGAATTTCCTCGCGAGCCTGAACTTCTGGATCTGTCTCACCCCGCTGACGCCCTGGCACCGCGAAACGTTTTTCCTGTGCCAACTCAAACGCCGGCCAAAGAACCCGTACGCAACGAAGTGGCTGCGGGGCCTAAGCCTTGAGGGAAACAACCGGACCAACCCGAGTCGCTTGGCCAACCGGTATCCCGTTCACAATCGTTAAATCAATCACCAAATCACCGCAATTTGGGTTTTAAGTCACTTTTGGGCAAGTTCCGACCGCACGACTGACGGGCATGATCCATTCTTCATAGGAATGGGTTCATTTTCAGGAGGTCTCAATGCACCAGGATCAACGAATTGGTTTGGCACTCGGGGTGCTGCTCATCGGAGCCTGCGCCGCCCTGTTCTTTCGCAACGAAACGCGAGAACGAGCGGAAACACCTCGATTGCAACATGCTCAGGAACTGGATGACCGTATCGCCGAACGGACAACTCGCCCGTATCTGAAGGGGGTTGAGGCTGTCGAAGCGGGTGACCGGGTTCGTATCCGTTCCGTCGCAGACCGCAAAGAATCCGAGTTGGCGTCCGACGAGGATCACGGCGGGTCCTATTTGAGTTCTGCTGAACAAGCGTTTGGCGGCAGAAATTCCTCGGGAGGGGGACAGCCTTTGTCCCATCTGACCGACAGCGACAGCGACGTTCAGGAACTCGCACCGATCCCCGTACCGGGGGATCGATCACTTTCGACGGGAAAAAACGAGGCGGAACATTCGAGCTCCAGCAGTAAACCGGGAATTTCCGGACGGACGAGCGGGGAAAATCCGCAGAAAGAGCGAACGCACCTCGTCCAGAAAGGAGAATCGCTCTCGTCGATTGCCGCGAAACACTTGGGCAATTCCAACCGTTTTCAAGACCTGTTCGAGGCCAATCGAGATCAGCTCAGGGACGCGAATGACCTGCGATCCGGGATGGTCTTGAAAATCCCGGAATTGGCGTCAAACTCGGCCTCGAAAGCGGCTCAAACGAAAGCTGCGGGGACCATGTCTGTGGAACGCTCTTCCGTGGAACGATCGAGCGGGCTGGAGCCGACACCACGGCTTGATGGAAATAAACATCTCGGCGAGCGGCCTGCCTCGGCACCGTTAGCGGACATTCGCGAAGAATCGTCCGCCGGGATCGTCGCGGAAACGCAAAAAGGGGGACTGATTCCGTCCACAGTGAATGTCCCCGTTCTCGGTGAATCGACGAATGAGAAAATCGCCGAGACACCGAAGGGGAGCGATGAGGCGACACCTAGAAAATTCGTTCCGTCCAAAAAATATGCCCCCTCAACGAGACCTTCAATACCAGCAGCCAAGTCCAGCGACTAAAACCACAAGCCTGCAGGATCACCGGTCGCGACCGAGAGTTGTCGATAAGAAAATGGTGGGTGAAACGAGTGGGATCTTGATCGCTCACCCCATGGTGATTAGCAGCAGCAGGCGGATTTTAAATTCCGGATTGAGTTGAAGCAGGATTTCGGAAAATGATTCGCAACCGTCGCCGGTCATCCGCAAATCATCTGCTCAGCAGAGTCGAATAACCGACTTCCCGCACCTCTTCACCGCCGGGGCTGACATCGGCACCCTCTCGAGGCTTCCAGCATTAACGACTCAACGTTTTGTCACGAGATGCCGGGGTCACCCGAATCCCGGCTTCTGTTCCGGCTCAGCTGCACACGAATCTCGGTCAAACGCTGCGATTTCTCAACCGACGCTTGAATTCTTCAGTCACTTCGGACAATTGCAATTCGCTGAGGTTTGTCAATTCGTCCCTGGTTAACTCGGCGATACCCAAAAGCTCTTGCAGCAGCATGATCTGCCCAAACAACTCCCCTTCCGCACGGCCTTCCTCGCGGCCTTGATTGAGCGCCCCTTCCAGCCGTGCGGCTTCGTCGA
>Ga0114978_10003652_pt1 | contig 12561 bp, 8 predicted proteins | sample S_140212_EF_Meta_FD_87027 | JGI IMG/M metagenome (GOLD analysis project Ga0114978, IMG submission 87027) | Freshwater microbial communities from Lake Simoncouche, Canada to study carbon cycling - S_140212_EF_MetaG | ecosystem: Environmental > Aquatic > Freshwater > Lake | place: Lake...
GCTCGTTACTAGACCGGAGCGCCACCGCCCGCCCCGCCGTGCCGAAAGCGTAGTCTACAACGTGGCCTTCAATTCCGTCGCCCGGGTGATGGCTGTCTCCACGTCAGCCGCACGCACTGTAAAGTGCCCCATCTTCCGCGCCGCGCGCGGTTCGGCTTTGCCATAAAGATGGAGTTTGGCGTGCGGCTCAGCGAGCACCGCTGACCAGTCGGGCTCACCGACCTGCTTTCCGGCGGCCCATTTCCAAGCGTCGCCGAGAATGTTAACCATGACTGTCGGCTCCCGCACGGCGACACTCCCGAGCGGCAGCCCACACACGGCGCGCACGTGTTGCTCAAACTGACTCGTCGCACAGCCGTCGAGCGACCAATGTCCGCTATTGTGGGGCCGCGGCGCGAGTTCGTTCACCACGAGCTCGCCCTGCGTCGTTAAGAACAACTCCACGGCAAGCAATCCGACCACGTCTAGTTTTTCCGCGATGCGCGCCGCGAGCGCCTCCGCCGCCGTGGCGATCGCCGGGACCACGCGTGCCGGCACAATCGAGAAATCGAGGATGTGGTGCCTGTGGATGTTTTCCGCCACAGGGAACGCCCGCGTCTCGCCCGTCGTGCTCCGCGCGACGATGACCGACAGCTCGCACGAGAATTCACACCACGCCTCCACCACGCACCGCCGGCCCCGGAAGATGGCGGCGGCCTGTTCCACGTCGGCGGGAATCGTGAGTTTCATCTGCCCTTTGCCGTCGTATCCAAAATCCGCGGTCTTCACCACGCACGGCAATCCCACCTGCGCCACCGCGGGCGCGATCTCACCGTCGAGTGCTTCGGCGTAGGCCACGTGGGGAAAGCCGCTGGTGCGCAGCCACGCTTTCTCCCGCTGGCGGTTCTGGGTCGTGTGCAACACCTCGGCCCGCGGATACAGCGCCACCAGAGGCGCAATCACCGCCAGCGGACCGGCCGGAATGTTCTCAAACTCATACGTGACGACGTCGACCCCCCGCGCGAATTCCCGCAGCGCCTCCGTATCGTCGTAGCTCGCATTCACCTCCCGGTTCGCCACCGCGCCCGCGGGGCACTGGGCTTGCGGTTCGTAAACATGCACGCGATAGCCCAGCGTTTGGGCGGCCTGCGCCAACATGCGCCCGAGTTGCCCGCCGCCGAGGATGCCGATGGTTTTGCCAGGAAGGATCACGGAAGTTTGGCCTTCAATACCTTTGCCGTCTGGTTCGCGCGAAACGTCTTCCACGCCTCGGCGACGGCGGCGTTATCCAGCGCCACGATCGCCGCCGCGAACAGCGCCGCATTGATCGCGCCCGCCTTGCCGATGGCAAAGGTCGCCACCGGCACGCCGCCGGGCATTTGCACGATGGACAGCAGCGAATCCATGCCCTTGAGCGCGTGCGACTCGACGGGGACCCCGAGCACCGGCAGCGACGTCAGCGACGCCGTCATACCCGGCAGATGCGCGGCGCCACCCGCTCCTGCGATGATTACTTTAAGTCCGCGCTGCTCGGCGCGTTCAGCGTAGCTCACCATGAGTTTTGGAGTGCGGTGTGCGGACACGACCCGTTTCTCATAGGCAATGCCCAACGCGTCGAGTTGTGCGGCGGCATGCTGCATGGTCTCCCAGTCCGAGGTGCTGCCCATAATAATTCCAACAAGCGGTGTAGCCATGGGCGGAACCAAGTTGCCTCCGGCATCCGAAGCAAGTCCGCAGCGTGTCCAGCAAGGGCGTGGCCCCCCCCGCTTTCTCGCGTGGCAAACCTGCTCGCCGCCTCCCGTTCGCTTCCTGCAACGCCGGCCTCACGCGCGTCTCCTCGCGCAGAATTCGCGCCAACGGTACCGTCTTCTCCCGGGAGGCCGCGATTTTCCCTCCGACCGGACCACGCAGTCCCTCGGGACCGAGCAGCACGCCCGTAGGGATAATCAGCGGCGTCTTCAGCGCGACCGCCTCCTCGTGCTCCGCGAGATCGCCTTCACGTGTTCGGCGAGGTCGCCGCCATCGTTTGCCTTCATCTGCAGGTCTGTGATCACGAAGCGAGTCGAACGGGGTCAGCGGGCCCATCGGCTTTTCTTCTGCGTTGGGGCGCGACGATCGTACAAAATCAATCTGGGTAGGCCGAGGAGAATGTGGGCAACTCAGGCCGCCGGCGTAACGTGATCGTAGCACTCGTCCGCCACGGCGAACCAAACCTAGCGCGAGGTTACTACGATGATTGCAGGCGCCGAAGTGCGTTGGTGTGTGGAGACGATTTATTCTCCATGAACCAACGAACCTACCTTGGCTTTGTGCGCGGCGCCGTGATCGCTGGCACTATCTTTATCTTGATCGGTCTGACCGCGGGTTTCGCGCAGACCGCTCGTCCCGATGCCGCCCAGCCGACGCCGGTCGCTGTGGCCGACAGGGTTTTCACATTGGATGCCGTCCAAGTCACCGGCACAGCGCTGCGCAGCCAGGAAGCGGTGAACAACCGCCGGATCGCCCTGGCGGTCGCGGATACTCTGACGCAGGACGATATTGGTGCCCTCGCCGACGAAAACCTGGCCGACGCACTCATCCGTATCCCGGGTGTCAGTACCATGCAGACGCTCTACGGCGAGCAGGAGGCCTCCTACGTCTCAACCCGCGGGATTTCACCGGACCTTAACTTCGTCTCGTTCGATGGCATCGCGATGTTTTCAACCGCCAGCGATGGCGACGGCTTGCGCCGGGTAGATTTGAACCTGATTCCCACTCAGATATCCCGCACGACGTGGGTCTACAAAAGTTTCTCGGCCGATCTCGACGCCGGCGCGATCGGCGGCGTCACCAATATCGAGCCCTACAGCGCTCTCAGTGGCAAGGAGACCGGTCACATCACCACGCAGCTGAGCCAGCAGACCGGCACCGGCAAGTACGTGCCAGGCGTCAACAGTCGCGGCCATTACAAGGACCAACCCTTCGGCGGCGGCGTGAAGGGCCTCTGGGTAAAACGCTTCGGTCGAGACGGGCGCTTTGGCCTCGTCGTCAGTGGAATGTATCGAGAGCGAAACTACGATTACACCAAACGTAATCCCAACGGCCGTGTATTCTACACCGCGACCGGCGCTACCGCGGCCGCCGACCTCTCCAACTGGGATGGTCTCCATCCGTTCCCGACGCTCATCCGCCCGATGGACTACACCCATTTCACGGAGACCTTCGGTGGTTCGGCCCAATTTGAGTACCGCCTATCCCGCGACTGGACGGTATCGCTCCTCGGTTTTAATTACAAACAGGTCGAGGATCAGAACCTCAACCAGTTCTACGTCGAGACGTTCACGGGTCTGAGCCGCCCGAGCCCGGAGGAAGGTCGTTTTAAGATCGGCCGCACCCGGCCTGCCTACAGCTACGACCGCTTCAAGCAGGAGACGAGCGGGCTCCTCTGCAAAGTCCTCGGCGCTCTCAACGCGGATACGACCCTTGAGTTCCGCGCGGGCTACTTCGCCAACGAGTTTTACGACCTCGATCAAACCGCCATCTAAGCCTATAGCCCTCCGGCCTCTTTTATCACGTTTAACATGAGCCAGCTGGTGGATCGGATCACGATCGAGAACAACGATCCGCTGGCCACGGTTGCCAACTACCGCCTGAGTTCCGCGGCGGACAACCAAGTCAGTGCCAAGGTCGAATCGGCCGAAGCCCGGCTCGATTTTAAAAAGAACTACCGTTCCCTCGCCACCGGCTTAGGCTTCGCCACCGGCGCCAATTTCCGCCAGACCAAGAATCGGCGCGATTCCACCAACATCACGTACACCTCCGACAACAGCCTGCTGGGGAGTATCGGGTTGGTGCCCAATTTAATTTCCGCGAACTACGGCTATCCTGTGGTGTGGATCGACTACGATAAGTTCGCGGCCACCGTGAAACCGACGCTCGCCATCAACCCCACCACCTCCACCAACGGTTCGTGGTCCAGCGACTACACGTACAAGGAGAACATTCTGGCTGCGTATCTATCCCTCAAATACGGCACTGAAAAAACCCAGTACATCGCCGGCGTGCGCTTCGACCAAGTGGACTTTGATGCGACCACGCCGCAGGCCATCAGCGGCAACTACAACGGCTCGTTCCGCACTCGCACCGGCGGATACGACCACCTCCTGCCGTCTGTGAGCGTGACTCACTCCTTTCTGCCCTCGGTGCGGCTCAAGGCCGCCGTCAGCCAATCGCTCGGCCGACCCCAGTTTGGCGACATCGCCCAAGCCGAAACGCGCAATGATGCGAACCTCACCATTGCCCGGGGTAATGTCGATCTGAAGCCCCGGCGCGCGGATAATTTCGACCTGACCCTCGAATACTTTTTCGGTGGCAGCGGGCTCATGTCCGTCGGCGGGTTCTCCAAGAATATCAAGGACGACATCTACACCCTGTCTGCCAACGAAGTCATCAACGGGGTGACCTACGCGGTGACGACACCGCGCAATGCCTCCGCCTCCACCATGAAGGGAGTGGAAATGCAGCTCGTCCACGATGCATTTCCCGGCCTGCCCGGCTTCCTCGAAAAGAGCGTGGGCGTGGCCCTGAACTACACCAAGATGTGGGCCGAGATGGACTATATCTCCGGCTCCACCAAAGTTCACCTGAAGTCGCTACAATACCAGCCCGACTGGCTCGCCAATGCCTCGGCCTTTTACAAGCTACCCAAGAACCGGGGTGAGATTCGCGTCTCCTATAATTGGAAGGGCCAGAGCCCGATATCGCTCGGGGCCAGTGCCCTGACCACCTATTGGCTCCGCGCACAGGAACGCCTCGACGTAGCGCTCCGCTATGCGATCACCAAAAACCTCATCGCGAAGATCCAGCTCAACAACCTCACCAGTGAACCTGTCGAGCAGGGCTACCTGCAACCCTACGCGATGAATCGCTACGAAATGGGCCGCGATAAGACCTACGCCCTCGACCTCACCTATAAGTTTTAATCAAAACGAGCCCCGCCGCATGGGCGGGGCTCACGGTGGGCCAGAGACCCTCGCCAGACCCGCGATCCCATTCGTTCAGAGGTTCGTTTCCTTCGACGGCTGTCGCGCCGCGCTCGGGCCGTGGGCCGGTCGCCGCACGCGAGCACCGCCTCTCACGTTCCGATCACGATGGAAATACGTGCCGCCAGCACCTGGGCCTGCGCCGCCAGCTCATCCCGATCTCGCTTCGCCCAATCCCGAACGTTCACGATGATGCCCACCGCCCGGCTCCACGGCTGCTCCCGCGAGCGAATAGGCGCCGCGACCGAACACAGGTGGGGTTCACGCTCCCGCAGACTCCAAGCAATGCCACTCGTTCTCGCCGCCCGCAGCTGCTGGTAAAAATGTTCAAGGTCGAGATTGCAATGGGGTGAACTCGGCCGGTCATCCGGTCTGGGCGCATAGTCCACCCATCCCGACTCAGCAAACTGCGACACCAGCACTCGCCCGCAGGCCGAGGAAAACGCCGGCCCGTTGTCCCCGATTAAAAACGTATCCGTCTCCGGTCCGCTCCCGCACAGAGCGTACGTCGTCCTTCCCTGTAGTGCCGTGACCACGACACTGGCCTTGAGCTTCGCGGCTTCCTCCCGCAAGAGGGGTTTCAATACCTGGTTCGGCCCGTATTCCGTCGCACACAGATGCAAGAATTCGAAAATCTTTGGACTGATCGCGTAGCGCCGCGTGTCCACATGCTGCTCGACAAAACCCAACTCGCATAATCCAGCGATGAGATCGTGCGCACTCGATTTGGGCAGATTAAGCGCCGTTGCGATCTGGGTTATGCCCAGTGAACGCCGCGCCTTCAACAACACCTCCAGCGCCGCAATCCCGCGGAAGGCTGTGCTTTGCGGCCGGTTCGCAACAGGATGACGCGTGATGGCGTTCATTCCAGCCGCCAAACCAGAGTCATGGGTCGAGATCGTGTCGGGAAATTCACAAGAGCGCCCGAGTAGGGTGGTCGGCTTCGCGAAAGCGAGGTGCTGAGTGTTACAGTCTAGCTGCAATCGACCGCACCGATCACGGAGCTTACAAGTACTCTCCACCGATGCTGGCCTCGCCGAGCAGCCAGCGGCGGCCAGCTTCGCTCCGGGGCCACTGCGATGCCCTCACGTCGCCCACAGGCCTAGCGTTATTGACGTCGCGTAAACGTAACCCTCCACGATCGCTCACCGCGTAACCTTTCCTCGCCACGTACGCCCCTCAGTTTTTAGGTTTCGCCGATAAATTACGCTCCGCGCTGCTCGCTCCTTCCTCCTCTTTACCATGCACCGTTTCTTCCTCGTCGCCTTCCTGTTCCGTTGCCTGCTGGCGGCTCAACTCCCGCGCAAAAACCGCTAACGGTTTCCTGGAAACCCCCCCGCTGAAAATCCAATTCCCTGAGAGAGAGAGCGTCGATTTATGAACAGATCCCTTCGTCGGTGTGCGTTTCTGAGTGTGTTGGTGTGCGCAATGGTGCGCAACGGCATGACGCAAGCCGCGCCGCCGGTCGCGACTCCTGCGGCGACCAAGCCGCCGATGGACGAGGCGGTGGTGCTGAGTCCGTTTGAGGTGTCGATGAGCACGGACGACGGTTACGCGGCGCGCGAGACGCTGGCGGGTACGCGCTTCAAGTCGAACCTCAAGGACGTCGCTTCGCAGGTTTCGATCATGACGATGGAATTCCTGGCCGACACCGCGTCCGTCTCGATCGACGATGCCTATCGCTATTCGCTCAACGTCGAGAACGTGACCGAGTATAATTCGCCCACGGCCGGCGGCGGGGATTTCACCGGCGGTACGCTGAACCTGCGCTCGACCAATCGCATCCGCGGACTGTCGACCCCGGGCCTGACGCACGACTTCTTTCTCACGCAAGTCTTGCAGGACGCCTACAATCTTGAGCGCGTCAGCGTGTCGAGCGGACCGAATGCCATCCTGTTCGGCAACGGCAGCCCGGGCGGAATCGTCGACGCGTCGTTCAAGCGCGCGCAACTGCAGCGGCCGAAATACGATGTCAGCTTCCGCAACGACAACTACGGTTCGTTCCGGACGGCGGTCGATCTGAACCAGCCCCTCGTGAAGGACCGGCTCGCGCTGCGATTCGACGCGGTGAAAGCGAATAACTACACGTGGCGCGGGGACCCGAGCGGGCGCGACGACTGGCGCTACTACGGGGCGATCACCGCGAAGCCATTCAAGCTGACCATCCTGCGCGCCTACTTCGAGAGCTCGAGCGTCAACCAGACCCCGCCGCGCAACACGCGCATCGGCGACCGGGTCACCCCGTGGATTCGCGCCGGGCGACCCGCGTTCGACAACGGCCTGACCAGTCCCACCGCGCTCACTGCGGCGAACGCGTCGATTTTTGCGCGCGAGACGCTCGCGAACAACATCCTCGTGCAAGGTTACTACAGCGGGCCGCCCATGCAGATTTTCGGCTCCGCCGCCGCGGCCAACATCGCGTTGCCCACCACGCGTTACACCGCGAAGACCGTCGGGCCCGGCGACTCGCCGAACCAGAGCGGGGTGGACGTTTATATCTACAGCCTGCCGCACGATGAGCGCATTTCCCCGTATGATACCCTCGCCAACGGCAACGGCACGCGCAACCTGCTCCGAGGAAAAATCTACGGCTTGTCGTTCGAGCAGGACCTGACGCACCACCTTTTCTTCCAGGCCGATTACAACCGCGAGCGGACGCTGAATCCGACCGCAGACATCCTGCGCGGGGGCGACTCCGCGATCTACGCCGACGCGAACCTGTTTGCCTCGGATCGGGTGACGGCCAACCCGAACTTCGGGCGCTATTACGTGCAGACGTCGGGCTCCACCCGCACGTGGGTGTTTCGCAACGTCAAGGAGGAGTCGCGCCTGATGCTGTCCTACGAGGCCGACTTCACGCAGCGCAAAAACTGGTTGAAGTGGGCGGGGCGGCATCAGTGGGCGGCGATGTATCAGCGGTCGGAGGATTTCGGACAGCAGCAGGAGTTCGGCCCGATGGTCGTGCCCGCCGGGACGGCGCCTGACACCATTCTCAACAACACGGGCGCGGGGACGTATCGCACCTTCGGCGTGCGCGCCTATTTATCCGATCCCACCAAACCCGAGACGGGCAAGACCTTCGGGGTCGCGCTGCCGTTCGACCCGCTCAACGCGAACGGCTACGTGTTGCCGGATGGCTCCACCTATTATGCCGGCTATCAAAATCCCTTCGGCGGACAGGGCGCGGCCACCATGAACAACAACCTGCTCGAGGGGAGAGTCGTCGTAATGCAGAATTATTGGCTGAAGGACCGGCTCGTCACCAGCTTCGGCATGCGGCGCGACAATACGCGGCAGGCGAGCTACGTCACGCCGCGCAAAACCTCCGCGGCGAGCTCCGCCTTCGTGTCTATCGTCGATACGCCGCCGCCGAGTAATTGGTCCACCTTCACCGCGGGCAACACCAAGACGATGGGCGTGGTCGCGCATGTCTTACCGTGGGTGTCGGTGTTTCTGAACAAGTCCAGCACCTGGAATCCCCCGACGGGCCTGATCAATCCCGATGACGGCACTCAGATCCCCGGCGGCACCGGCAAGGGCAAGGACTACGGCGTGATGATGCGCTTTTGGTCCGACAAGCTCTCCCTGCGGATGAACCGCTTCGAGAATACCTCTGGTCCCTCAGCGAACACCGGCTTCCGCAATGCCGTCGTGCCGACGGTCCAGGACATCGAGAACACGCTCGTCGACCGCACCGCCGACGAGACGATCAAGGGAGTAGCCCGGCCGGCCAATTATGATTCGAAGCAGGCGACTTATGCATTATCGGGACTGTTCTCCGATCTGGTGTCCAAGGGGACGGAGGTCGAAGCCGCCTTTAACCCGAATCGGAACTGGCGCCTCTCGCTCAATGGCTCGCATCAAACGGCCACGCAATCGAACATCGGCAGGTCCTGGATCAATTTTGTCGAGCAACGTGCGCCCATTTGGACCCAGCACGCAACTCTGACCGGCCCCGGCAGCCAAACGACGACGATCGCGACGCGTTATCTCAGCATCATCCAAGTGCTGAACCAAATGAAGCAGGCCGACGGGCAGATGGTCGAGGACGGTCGGAGTTATCGCGTGAATGCCTTTGGGCGCTACACCTTCACGGAGACGATGTTCAAGGGCGCGTTCGTCGGTGGCGGCTATCGGTGGCGCTCGCAGCAGACGCTCGGCTACAAATCCTCGCTCGTCGACAATGCCTTCAAGTTCGCGGGCGCGCCGGCGCAGGTACAGGTGCCGGCGCTCGACGCGCCGGTCTTTGGCAAGCCGATCGAGGAAACCGAGCTACTGTTCGGCTACCAGCGCAAGATTGGCCAGAAGGTCATGTGGCGCGGGCAGTTGAACATTCGAAACGTCTTCGATGCCCGTACTATCATGGGTCAGCGGTCCAATCTTTCCGGGTTCATCAGCGTTTATGCGGTCCCCGAACCTCGCAGTTTTATCCTGACGAATTCGTTCACGTTCTAGGTCGCCGGCGACTCGGGTGTAGCCGATCCCGCAACTGTCCGCCGAGTGCCGCCACGATTCGTCAACCCGCCTTCAAAACCGGACGAATGGTTGGGAGCAGACAAGCCGAACGGAACCAGCAGACGAGCCGAACGCGGGAGCCAACGGGGCAGGCTTTGGGGAGGTCATTGATTGAAAAACGGAGCGGGTGCCTGCCCCCTTTTTGCACACCTCCTTCCCTTTCAACCAACTCTGAGATGAAGGGAGTTTCTGGCTCTCGCTGCCTCGGCCCGAGACCACGGTGCAACGGGACGCTCGTGAAATATTGGCCCCGAGGGTGGCTGCGGGTGACGCTCTCCAGAACCAACGAGCGCCGTGGAAATGCCGGTTCCCAGAGGCACCGGTGGCGTTTGAGTTTGTGGCGACACCGGGGGCGGTGCGGTTGAGTGGTGAAGGTGTTTAGATGCTGCCGGGGTTGCGTGGCACGGTTGATTTGACGGCCTGCTCCACTGACCTCGGAGGGGGGCCGAAAAATTCGGCAATGCGGAGCTCCGCTTTTCTTTTGAACCGTTCGGTGCGGTAGCCGCCCCCGCCCCAAAATCGGATTGTGTCCGTGAGAGAAAGTAAGCGCGTGCGCGAGGCCGTGATAGCGCCGCAGACCGTGCATGCAGGTGAGCGGTTCTTTCCGCGAGGCAAGCGATTCATCGTCCTTATGCGGGTGTTTTTCCAATCCCGTCGAGCAGCCTGACGCCGAAGGCTGGGTGGGTGTCACTGGTGGCGCGTCCGCGCAAGCGGTCCCGATCCCGGTGAGGCGTTTACCGCAATTCTAAAAACGCTGTCTCCTTGACTCCGAGCGGTCCGGGGGTCTGCCTCCGCGGGTCGTCCCCCGCGATGATTGCCCCCCAAAAAAACGGCAAGCAGCGCCGCGATTCGCGCCCGAAATCCCCGTTCCGTCGCCGCCGTTCCCCACCCCAAGGCCCCCGCATTATCCGCACTCGCCGCCCTCTCCGGACCTCCAACCTACAGAACTCCCGACCCATGATCCACCCCACCTATCCCTGCACACGCCGCAGCTTTCTCGGCACCGCACTCGGTGGCCTCGTGCTTGCGGACGCCTTCACGCTCCACGCTGCGCCGGGCCTGGTTGGCGAGACGAAGCACTTCTTTTATCGGGGTGCGCCCGCGGGACCTTACATAGATTCGCAACGCGGGAACAAGGCGTTCGGATTCCGCGTTGGGAAAATCTTCCTCTCGGAGGACAATGCGAAGACATGGGCGCACAGCGCCGAATTTCCGGATGCGGATGCGATCACGTTCAGCGTGATTTTTAAAAACGGGAACATCCTTTTCGCCACGAGCGCGCGGATCTTTTTAAGCACGGACAATTTGAAAACGCACCGCGAGATCACCGTGAAGCGGCCCAACGGCCGCGATTACATCCCGCACACGCCGCTCGATCCCGCGCAGCCCGGCTGGTATTTTCACTCGCTCGATGGCGAGCACTGCTTCGAGGTGAACGGCAAGGAAATGCTCGTCTGGGGGAATTACTGCAACGTGATCGGCGGTGCGGTGCCGGTGAACATCTACTACTCCACCGACCACGGCGCCACGGTGAAGCTCGCGTATTCGTTCGGGCGCAATCCGAAGTTCCAGCAAAAAGGCGCCGCGCCGGATGCGCCGATGCTCGGCGACGCGACGAACCTGGTCATCGGCCGCCACGTCCACAACGTGACGTACAACCCCGGCGAAAATGCATTCTACGCCTGCACCGGCGACATCGATCGCGGCGACGGCAATGAGTGCCACTGGCTGCGGGGCACCTACGACGCGAAGGCGGATGCGTGGAGCTGGAAGGTGATCATCAGCGTTAATTCCGACTCCCGTTTCAAATGCGGCGGCATCAATTTCGTGGACGGCCGCGTGTATTGGATCTCCGACGCCAACGGGAAGAAAGTCGGCCCCGAACATGATCGCGGCATCTTCACCTGCGCGCCCGCGGACATCACGGACACGTCGAAACACACGCTGCTGTTCAATCCGAAATTCGAGTCCGCAAACATGATCATCCAAGACGGCGTGATGCTCGCCACGCACTGCGCGCCCGCCTCGACGTATGCAAACGGCATCATCTGGTCGCCCGACATGGGTAAGACTTGGGCGCAATACGACCTCAAGGAATTCGGCCCGCGCTCGGGCTGCCGGATCCATCGGAAAAATGGCGATGGCTGGTTCCGCCTCGACTTGCGCAAGGGCTGGATCGATCGCGCCGAGATTATGTTCATCAAGCCGAAGCCATGAACCGGCGCGAGGGACCGGCGATTGGTTTGACGGGGCCGGCGTGGCGGCGCACGAGTGTACAATGAAGCAGAGACGCAAAGCGAAGAAGCCGGCGAGGACTGCGCGCTACCCGGAAAAGCGGGAGACGGTCACTTCACGGACGCCACGCCGGGGCAAGGTGCCGCGCTGGGTGATGGCCGGTCCCGACGAGGGGTGAGCGACGGGCCGACGGCCGCGCTGACCTGTGGGCCGCAAGAGCTGCGGCGGGGTGGGCGCGGTGCGAGCTGGTTGGGCCGGTGGAATCGAAGAAATGAGGGCTAAGAATCACTCAGCGTGTGATGAGCGTACGTGCTGGGTGGGAGCGTGCGGTCGTTTAGATTTTGATGCGGTGTGATGATGGAGAGGGAGGAGGACGATTCACCCCGCCAAGGCCTAGGGTCACCGAGGACGCGGGGCCCGTGCACCGAGGGCGCAGAGCGAAACAACAGGCAGGGACGCCCGGGCCACGGTCCGGAAAATTCCGGAAAGAACCGACGCGATGGTCGGAACCCGCTCGCAAAAAAAACGCCGGCCCCGTGAGGAGCCGGCGTTTGTTTTCCGTTTTTGAATTGGTGGAGGTGGTGGGAGTTGAAATCGGATTGGCCGTATCCGAAAAAGCATCATTTTGAGAGCTGTCGAGGAGAAATCGTATTGTGTGTCTGGATGCGTCCGGCACCGACCGGCAAGGAAAGGCACGAGATAACCAATAAAACGAGGACAAATTAGATACAACTTTGCCGAGACACCGGGGGGGAGGGGGTCGGGCGCGCGCGGGCGGGCGTAATATTTAATAGATCGAGCCCCTCAAAAC
>Ga0114978_10003660_pt1 | contig 12546 bp, 9 predicted proteins | sample S_140212_EF_Meta_FD_87027 | JGI IMG/M metagenome (GOLD analysis project Ga0114978, IMG submission 87027) | Freshwater microbial communities from Lake Simoncouche, Canada to study carbon cycling - S_140212_EF_MetaG | ecosystem: Environmental > Aquatic > Freshwater > Lake | place: Lake...
CGAGTTGTTCGAAGCGCTCGACCAGTCGCCACCATGCCTGCGTAAACGCGGACGAACGGCTTTTTGCGAAAGGGCGAGTTTGCGAGCGCGCCGATTGCGCCGTGACTGCGCAAGTCGCTTCTGCGTGCGAACCAGGCACGATCGAAGTTCCGATCGCGAAGTACTGGCGGGTGAAGTCGCCACCCGAACCAAGAATCACCAAGGGCCAGTCGCGCGAATCACAGCGCGCGCTCTTCTTGTCGACGCGCGACTTTGCAGCGTTCTGACGGGCAGTAGTTTGAACGGACATCAAGGAGCTCTCTCTTCCTCGAGCGCACGCCTAGTTGGGCGTCGCATCGATCCAGAGCGCGCGTTTTCCCCGCAGCGTCGGATGATCAATTCCAGTGGCAGCGATCGATGCTCCCTCGATCGCACGAATGTTGTTTGCATGAACCCGAATCCGGAACGCCTCAACCCGGACCGCCCCAGCACGGACCAACCGGCAGACAGACCCGCTCGGGCGGCGTCGGTTGGTCTTGGTTTGCGTGGTTCGCGTCATGCGGGGAGGTATTCGGCGCTTGTTCGGGTCGGCCATGAGAATTTGTTCGGTCAATGTTCGCCCAAACGGACCCCGTCCGCAAGGGGTTGGTGTCCAACTCTTGCAAATTGATCTCCTCCCACACTTTGCGGCGCGGGTGGGCCGGCGCCGTCGAGCGGGTAGCGTGGACCAAATGACCGCTCCCCAACCCATTGCTCCTGGCGATCTGGCCGACCTCTTCCCGCTTGATCGGTCGTACACCTTTCTCAACCACGGAAGCTTCGGCTCAGTGCCGTTGGAGGTGCTGGCCGCGCAGCAGGCGATCCGCATGGAGATCGAGGCTCGGCCCATCGAGATGATCGACCGCCGCATGAAGACGATGTTGCCGGTTGCGCGCGCTCGGGTCGCACGGTTCGTTGGCGCCACCACTGATCGCCTCGGCTTCGTCGCCAACGCAACCGAGGGCGTCAACGCCGTGCTGCGCTCGATGGTCTGGGAGCGCGGCGACGAGGTCGTGGTGGTCGATCATGTTTACAACGCCATGCGGAAGTCGCTTCTTCGGCTCGAGGGCGAGTTCGGCATCGTTCTACGCCAAATCACGGTCACGCTGCCGATTGATGGACCGCAACGGTGGATGGATGCGGTCGTCGGCGCATTTGCTCCGCGCACGAAGTTGCTGCTGCTCGATCACATCACCAGTCCGACCGCGCTCATTCTTCCAGTGGCGGAGTTGGTCGCGGCCGCACGCAAACGCGGAATTCTGACTCTGATCGACGGTGCGCACGCGCCGGGATCGATTGAGCTCAACATCGATCAAATCGACGCCGATGCCTACACCGCCAACTTGCACAAGTGGGTTTGCGCGCCGAAAGGTTGTGCGTTTCTCACGGCGAACGCCGCGTTCTGCGCGAGGCTGCATCCGCTCGCCACCAGTCACTGGTTTGGCGATGGATTTGCGCGCGAGTTCGATTGGCAGGGCACCCGCGACATGTCGCCGTGGCTGACGGCGCCTGCAGCCATCGATTTTTTCGCACGATTTGGCTGGGATAAAGTTCGCGCGCACAACCACCAACTCGCCGTCTGGTCGCAGCGCTTTCTGTGCGACTCCTGGCAGGTCGCGCCGCTTTCGCCCATCGATGGCAGCATGCTCGCGTCAATGGCGGCGGTCAAACTTCCCGCCGGCGTACAGCCGCTCTTCGATAGCGCAACCGCGCTGCAGGCCCATCTCTACGACCAGCACCGCATCGAGATTCCGATCATCGATTGGCACGGCACCTGGCACGCGCGCGTCTCCTGCCACCTACACACCAGTCCAGCATTGGTGGAGCGGCTTTCCGCGGTGGTTCTCGGGCTTCGCCAATAGAGGTCGCTGCCTCGCCTCCTGCTTCGCCTGCATTTGTGCCCGCCGATCGCCGACGAAACCTTCATGTTTCGCCGCGCCTTCATAGCCCTCAGCTTCGTCGCCTTCTCGCTGCTCGCATCATGCAGCGAAACCTCGGACCTCGAGAAGGGCGCCCTGTACGAGGTCTACGCCGACACGGCCAGCATCGGACAGTGGGTCGATCCGCGCGCGCCGATTTCTCAGCTCAAGCTCATCATTGACGGACCGAAGAAGGCCAACAGTTACTACCGCGCCAACTCGACGGTGGTCATCACCACCAACAACGAGAAGATCGCTGCGCGCGTCGACGACATCGTCAGCGGACGGATTCCCGTTCCCGCTCGAATGACGACCGACTATTCGCTCGGTGGAACTTTCACGGTCAAGATCGAGAAGATCGTCGAGGGTGGAAAGCGCGTTCCGCTCGGCGAAGGTCGAGTGAACTTCCTTGAGATCGTCAGCCCCGAAACTTTGGAGCGCTAGGGCAGTCGGCGGTGCATACGCGTCGGAGTTTCATCCGTCGTGTGTAACCGGCCGTGTCACCGTCTTCGCAGTTTCAGCGTCGCGTTCGCGCTCGGCTTGATGCGCGGCCGTGAGTCGTGGCAGTTCGTCGCGCGTCCACACCATCCAACGAGCTTCGTCGTAACCCAGCGGTGGCGCGGGCTGACCCGTCGTTTCTTCCACCACAGTCGCCAGGTTCATGTGAACCTCAGTGCGGAAGATCTCGACCATCGACTCCATCACCCGCAACAGGCTGCCTTCGAAAAGGGTTCCAATGACAGGCTGAAACGAGGTCGACGCATCGCCCACGATGGGAATCTGATTCTGTATATAGCTGCGAGCGGTGCCGATGGCGATCCAAGCTTCGTCGCCACGCTTCACCTTGGGAGCGGCGTATTGCGCGCTGACCAGCGACGGGATCAGCGATGCGGCCGGATGACTACCAGCGATGCTCGCCGCTCGGTTGATGTACATCTCGCGATCAGATCCGAGTTGGCGCGCAATTTCATCGAGCGCGCGCGGAGAAAGTTCGGCAGGAAGAGCATCAAGCGCGCGCTGGCGTACCGGGTCATCTGCGACCACCGCCAACTCGACGAGTTTCGGCTGGCCGACGCTTGGATCTTTCGCCATTGCGGCAAACATCGCGCGGCGAACCTGTGGATCGCAGGCGATGAAGTTCGGCCTCGATCCCTCGCCGTCGAGCACCTTGAGCGCACACTGAATCTCAAGCGGCGTCGAAAGGCACGCCAGCGTCGCGATCGCGCGTGCGCGTTCGTCCGCGCTGATCGGCTTGGCGTTTGCATCAATCGGATTCAACGCGCGACTGACGAGCTGGCGCAACGCAGCGCAAGTGGCACGCTCGCGCATCTCGGCGCCAACCTTCGCAGATGCGCGCTGCGCCTTCACCAACAACTGACGAGCATCATCGTCGGCATACTCGCCGAGAAGCCCACTGGAATCTGTGGCGCCAGACGCAAGCGAAGACGCAAGCGCGGGCGCAACTTGGCCGCCGCTCGGTGGGTCGACGACGGTGGCGGTGAGTACTGCGAGTAGGAAGGTTGTTGTCAGCATTCGGTTTCCAACAAGGTGCCGCAAGCAGGCGGACGCGTTCGAATATACGAAGCGCATCCCGCGGCGCTATGGAATTTCGCCAATTGCGCGGCATATTGGTAGTTCCAACGTTTCCGCTTCGCCCTCATCTTCGCCCCCGTCTTTGCCAGCGTCTTCGATTACCCTCGCCCCGTGCATCCGATCACACCCTCCCAATCGCCCTCGTCGGGTCCGACGGTCTATGAGCGCATCGGCGCCGCTCCGCTTGCTGACTTTGCCGTCGGTCTTTACCGGCGTATCGCAGAGGACGCCAGCATCCGCTCCATGTTTTCCGATGACCTTTCGCCGGGAAGCGCTGCGGTTGGCGACATGCGCGAATTCGTCACCCAGTTTTTCGGCGGTCCGAATGCGTACTCCGATCGCAAGGGCCATCCGCGATTGCGCGCGCGTCACATGCGTTTCGCCATCGGCCAAACTGCGCGAGACGCGTGGCTCGGGCACGCGATGTCTGCACTAGACGAGGTCGCCGCCGCACACACGATTGACTCCGCGACTTTGGCCGAGATGCGCGCGTACTTTGCCCACGCGTCCGCGTTCATGATCAATCACTCGGACTGATCGATGCCCGCGAGGTAGACCTCGATCTTGAACGCAGAGCGGGGAAACTTCAGCATCATCTTGCTGGCCACGCCGCGATTCTCGAAATCGCCCAGTTGCACGATGTGCAATGTGCTGCCGTCGGAATTTTCCCGAGCGATGACGCGCGGTGCATCGATGCGAAGTTCCATACAGCGCGCCGCCAACTTCTCTGCGGCAGCGTGCGCTTTCTCCACCGTCGAAAACGAGCCCACTTGGATCGAGTAGTGAATCGGCGCAATTTCAGCGACCTTCGGCTTGGACTCGGGCCCGACGCGCAATCGCGGTTCGGTCATGGTTGGCGCGGGCGAAGTTGCAGGCGTGATCGCAGGCGTGAGTATGGGCGTAGGCGTAGATGGAGGTTCGCCCGCAGCAACACGCTCGCCATCGGCAAGAACGGTCAGCCCCGCGCCATCGAAACAGCGCGCGGCGAATGAATGTGCGCGTTGCGATTCTGCTCCGGTGAGAAATCCGGCAGCCTTACGAAATGCGTATCCAGCACTGTCAAAGTGCTTGCGTTCGATCTCGACGCTTCCCAGCGTCACGCCCGCTTGTCCCGCGACGAACGCATCCGCCGACGCCGCCGCGAATCGCAACGCATTTGCGGCGGCATCGAAGTCGTTCACCTTGAAAAGGGAGATTCCTTCGAGGTAGCGCGCGCTCTCGCGCTCGAGGCCGTTGGCGCGATCGCCAGCCATGCGCGCGAGTGTCGCGGCGCGACGGTAGTCCTTCGACTCGAATGCCGTGAGCGCGTCACCAAGAGAGCGAATCGATGAAGGCGGTGTCGCTAGCGCGGTCGAACAAATTCCGAGCGCGATGATCGTGAGCAGCAGCGATCGAAGGAAAGCCATGGGCATTCGTGTACTCTACGATGCCAATTCGGGCCTGACCAACGGAGAGCCGCTGTGGAACTTCTTTCTTCGATCCGTCGCAACCTTCTTTTGCGTCCCTTTCGCGCTGTAGTCATCGACGATTACCGCACTTGGAAGGGGATTGAGCTCATGGTGGCGAGTTGGCACATCGCTCGCGCGATCGAGCGCAACAGCACCGCTCCGCGCATTGGCGTGATGCTTCCGACCTCGGGGATGTTTCCCGCCAGCGCCATCGCGGCCTGGACGCTCGGTCGCACCATCGTTCCTCTCAACTATCTGCTTTCGCGCAGCGACCTCGAGTATGTCGCCCGTGATGCGGGGATCGACTGTCTCGTCACCGTTGGCCCGATGATGGACCTCGTGGGCGGCCCGCTGCCGGGCGTTGCCGAAGTGCGGCTCGACAAGTTGAAGTTCACTGGTTTGCCGCCGATTCGCATGACGAATCCGCTGAAGCGCGACGACCTCGCCGTCGTCCTCTACACGTCCGGAACCAGCGGCCGCCCGAAAGGCGTGATGCTGACCTGCGGCAATCTCAGCGCCAATGCCCGACAGATTCAAGAGTGGGTTGGGTTTGGTCCCTCCGATCGAGTCCTCGGTGTCCTGCCCCAATTCCATTCGTTCGGATTGACCGTTCTCACCATGCTCCCGCTCGCAACCGGCGCGAGCGCGATCTACACCGCCCGTTTCATTCCGCGCAAACTCGTCGAGCTTGCGCGCACGCACAAGCCGACGGCGTTCGTCGCGATCCCATCGATGTACAACGCGCTGCGGCTCCTGAAGGACGCGGCTCCCGACTCATTCTCTTCGCTGCGCTTCACCGTTTCCGGCGGCGAACCACTTCCCGAGGCCGTCTTCGAGGGGTTCAAGGAGAAATTCGGAGTCGAGATCAACGAGGGCTATGGGCTCACCGAGACCGCGCCCGTGACCAATTGGTGCCGCCCGCGCGAGCAGCAGCGAAAGTGCGTCGGCAAGGCGCTCCCAGGAATCGATCAGCGCATCGTCGGTCCGGATGGCAAGGTCCTCGGCCCCAATGAGGACGGCGAGGTTCGCATGCGCGGGCCCAACATCATGAAGGGCTATCTGAATCTGCCTGATGAAACCGCCGCCGCCTTCGACGAGCATGGTTTCTTCAAGTCAGGCGACATGGGCCGACTCGATGAGCAGGGCAGACTCTTCATCACTGGTCGATTGAAGGAGATGCTCATCATCGCCGGCGAGAATGTGTTCCCGCGCGAGATCGAGGAAGTGCTGAATCGCCACGAATCCGTGAAGGACGCCGCGGTGATCGGCATGGCCGACGGCATGCGCGGTGAGGTCGCGCTCGCATTCGTCGAGCTGAAGGAAGGCGCCGTGTTCGACGAAGGTGCGTTGAAGTCGTGGTGCCGAGAGCACATCGCCGGCTTTAAGGTCCCGCGCGAGATCCGGCTGGTGAGCGAATTGCCGCGCAATCCCACGGGAAAAATCATGCGCCGCAAACTCTCGCTTGAAACGCCGTCACAAGCGCCCGCTCGCGCTTAGTTCCGATCGCCGACACCATTTATTACTCAGGTATTCATCGCGCTTACGGACACGGTCCCCAGGCATTGAGGACGAAGGCGAGATCCTGTGCGTTGGTGTTTCCATCGCCGGTTAGGTCGGTCGACGCCGTGCCCCATCCGTTCAGAAGCACGGCAAGATCCTGCGCATCGACAACGCCGGTGTGATTGAAGTCCGCCGAGCATTGAAGGCACGACACCGACTGCACATCGGTTAGCCGAAGAATGACCTCGCCGCCTTGGTTGATGGTTTTTCCCGCCTTGGGTCCAACGCGAAACAGATAGCGAACGCCGCACTGCACGGGGAAGCTGACTCGACTCGCGCCCGTTCCAGAACACTGCGTCGAATCGTCGTTGCAGTTGACGAGGGTTGGCGATGCGCATGTGCCCGTGTACACCGCCAGCACGGTGTTGAACCAACTGCCGCAAGTCGACAACTCGAGAGTTCCTGTTGTACGGGCGGTATGGAAGTACCAAACATCGCGGTCAAAAACGCCGCTGCCGCAGATGATCGGCTGGGCGATTTCGAGGGAGCTCCGCGCGGTGTTCACCAGCTGCTCGGATCCAAGCGTCATCTCGATCGCGTTCACGCAGGTGTCGTTGGCGGGGGCGACGGTGACGCAGGTGTTCGCGGCCGCGGCTGCGCATCCCGCATCCCACGCTCCATCGCAACAGAACGGGTCGGCGCCGCACACCGCCGTGCAGCAGCTGATCAAGTTGCAGCCTCCGCTTTGGTGCGGAGAGAAGCACGACGGGGCCGTTGGGGCGCAGGCGTTGCAAGCCTGTGCAACCGTGATCTTGAGCGTGTACTGGTTGCCGTCGTTGCAGGCGAGATTTCCACCGCCGAATGTCGGATAGGTTCCGCCGCTGACCACCACGCGATACTCGCCAGCGGGAATGCAGGTCGGAGTCGTAGCCGCATCGACGCAGAGATTGCTTGCGATATGCGAGAGACTCGACGAGATCGGTGCGCAGCCGGCGGCGGGAAGCAGTGCCGCCCATGCTGGCGGCGATGATGCAAAATTGATCGCGACCTTTGCGGATCCGTCACCATCGGGATCGGCGATGGTGATGCGGTACACATCGACATCGACACCGTTGAGCGAACTCGGCGGCCTTCCCAGCGTGCCGACCAACTGCAGATTCGGCGTCAATACCTGCGCAGTTCCCGTCGTCGTGATGTAGCACGGGTCGTTGAAGCGCTCGTCACAACCCTCGACCTCAGTGACGGCCGTCGACTCCGCAACGGGAACGCATCCAGGCACGCAGACCTGTTCAGCGGCGTACACGCACAGGATGTCCCATGATTGTTCGCAGCAGCTTGGATCAACGCTGCAGACGGCCTGGCAGCAGGCGGTGTTGCTGCACGCGCCCTGTTGGTGCGGCGTGAAACAACTGTCCGCCGTTTGGCCGCAGGTCCCCGGCGTACCCGCGCAGGCGAACCCGGCGTACTGAACGCAAGTGATGTCCCAAGTGACGGTACAGCAGTAAGGATCGATCGCACACACCGCGTTGCAGCAGGCGGCGGAGTCACACGACGGGTTGGCGTGCGAGCCGTAACACGACCCGCTCGCAGCGGCGCCGCAGTATCCGGCGCAGCTTTCGTTGGCGAGGTTGACGCAGGAGCTATCCCAGGAGTTGATGCAGCAGGTTGGATCAAGCGTGCACACAAGGGTGCAGCAGCTCAGATTGTCGCATCCTCCTGGCGAATGCACGACCAGGCAACTCAGCGCGCTCGGGCATTGCGCGTTCAAGGACGCTCCCAGCGCGATGCTTGCGCTGGCGATCAGGAGGTTCAGTAATTGAAGACGCGAAGCGATCATGTGGCCCAAACTTACGCAGGAACGAAGCCATCGTCGGTGTCGGCGATGGGATTTGCAAAGAATCGGCCAGATTAGACGCGGTCCTTACAAGAGAGCCCCCGACCTTGTGGGTCGGGGGCTCGAATGAACAAGTTCTAGAACTGGATCCTAATGCCAGATTACTGGCACGGGCCCCAGCCGTTCAGGAAGATGGAGAGGTCGTGGACTTCCACGGTTCCGTCACCGTTCAGGTCGGGATAGGCCGTACCCCAGCCGTTCAAGATGATTGCGAGGTCAAGGAAGTTGGTCACGTGATCGCCGTTGAAATCGGTCGGGCACGGCGGAGCACAAGTGCCGAGCTGGGTGACATTCGCGGTTCCACTACCGAAACCTGTCGCGCTGAAGGAACCGATCGAGATGTAGTAGGTCTTGCCGCAGACTGCGGTGAAGACCAACTCGGACTGCAAGGTTCCCGCACAAGCCGCTGGGGCGAGTGCATCGTCGTTGCAGGCCACCAAGGCGCCCGTGCATGAGTCCTCGAAGGCAGCGATCTTCGTGTCGAAGAGCGAGCCGCAGAGGGAGATCTTGAGCGTGCTGTTTCCAGTGGCGGTGTGCCTATACCACAGGTCGTTGTAGACATTGGTGTTGCCGAACTTCAAGCAAGCCACCGTCGTGCCCGTCGCGCCGAGCGTGCTGAAGGCAGTCACGCCGAGCGGCAGGTTGATTGCAGCAGCACACTCGTCGTTCACCGGAGGAGCGACCTGGCAGTTCGTGCAGCCAGCGATAGCCGAGTTGGCGCAAACCTGATCCCAGGTCGTGTCGCAGCAGAACGCGTCTGCAGCACAGATCTGGTTGCAGCAAGTGGCGTCTTCGCAGAATGGGTGCGTCTGCGCGGTGCAGCACGAACCGATTCCAGGATCGCCACAGCTCGGAGCATCGCCGACGAATGTGATCGTCAGGTCAGTCGCGCCAACCGCGCCGCCCCAGCCCGCAACGCGGATGGTTCGGTTCATACCAGTGGTCATCGCAAAGTTCAGGTTCGAGGCAAACGCCGCGCAACCCGCACCGTCATCGTTGCAGGCAAGGAGAACACCACCGGCATCGGGGCAAGCGTCATAGATCTCGATGCCGGTGTCGAACGGAGTCGCGCCCAAGCAAGTCGAGAAGTTGTAATCGCCGTCCTGGGTTGCAGTGAACGTGAACCAGACATCCTTGGTGAACGCCGTTCCGCCGAAGCCACAGGTGGCTCCAACGACTTCGGTACCCGCAAAGGTGTTGTCGAACGGATTGGCGCCTTCAATGGCGACAACCGCGTTCGCGCAAAGGTCGTTCGCTGGAGGCTTGGCAGCACAAGGGATGCCCGTCACGCTGATCGTGTAATCATTTCCAACTGCGCCACCGCAGGTGTAACCTTCGAAAGTGCTCGGGAGGCAAACGACATAGTAAGTGCCGGCCGCGAGGCAGACCGAGGCGATGCTCGGGCAGGAGCCAACCGACGCCCCGCCGATGATTCCACCGCAACCGGTATCAACGATCGCCGTGAAGCAATTCAGACTCGATGCGATGGACAGAGTGACTTCGGTGCCCTCGGTCAGGGTCAGCGAATACCAGTCGGTATCGCGCGTACCCGCATCGGCCCAGAAGGTGCCGAGGATGACGTTGCCAACCGCGATCGGCTCCGTCGGGAAACCACCAGCTGCGTTGTTGCAGCCGCCGTTGAGATCCTCGCCGCAAAGCTCGGTCTCAAATCCAGACTGCGCCGGCAGGCTGCACGGAACAAACAGCGAGATTTCGATCTGCCCACTTCCGGAATCAGCGGCGCTGTAGCCACCGAGGACGATGTAGTAGGTCACGCCTGCGGACAGGTCAACCGCCGGGATGAAGCTGGAGAAGTTCGCGCAGCCCGCGCCGTCGTCGTTGCACGCAAGAACGCCGTCAGAGACGACGCAGGTGTTCATGACCGCGATACGAGTGTCGAACGCAGCGATGTTGCAGGTGGAGATCTGATACGCCGCCGATGTCGTTGGCGTGAAGGTGTAGAACGCAGCGTTGTAGACAAGGTCATCGCCAGCCGGACCTGGATCGCAAACGCCAGTCAGGTCGACTGTTTCGGAACTGCCAACGGTGCTGAAGGGGTTGAGGCCTACAACGAGCGGCGTCGCCGCGAGGCAACCGCCACCAGTGTTCATCGAGATGCTGAAAGTACCCGAGCCCGCGGCGGTGGTCGCGTTGTAGCCGCCGATGACGACCGAGTAGGTTGTCCCCGCAACAAGGTCAACACCCGCGATGAAACTGCTGAAGCCAGCGCAGCCAGCTCCGTCGTCATTGCAGGCAAGGACGCCCTGATTCGGATCGCAATTATTCATGATTGCGATGCGGCTGTCGAAGTCGACAAGGTTGCAGGTCGAGAGTCGGTAGGTGCCCGACACCGCCGGCGTGAACTTGTAGTAATTGGTGTTGTAGAAATTGTCGTCGCCAGCCGGGCCCGGATCGCAAAGTCCAGCCATGGCAACAATGGTTCCCGTCGCCGTGTTGGCGAAGGTGTTGTCACCCATGACGAAAACGGGTGGGTTTGCGCTGCCTGGGCCGCAACCGCCGCCAGATGTTGGCGCGGTGATAGTGAAACTGCCCGCGCCAAAGTTGGTCGCGCTGTATCCGCCGAAGAGAATGACGCACTGCTGACCAGCGGTCAAGTTCACCGCGGTCTGGCTCTGCAGACCGCATGAGTCGTCGTTGCATCCGAGTACGCCACCAGCTGGGTCGCAGGTGTTCAGAACTGCCAAGCGGGTATCGAAGGTCGCACCGCCACAGAATGCGATCGTGTGCACTCCAGCGGTCGCGGCGGTGAACTTGTAGTAACCAACCTTGTAGATCGTGTGCGCGGTCGTACAACCCGAGCCGGCAGGCATCGCGACATTGACCGCCGATGCGGTGGTATCGAAGGTATTGGCTCCAATGACCGCGGCTGGCGCGGTTGCACAATCCTGCGCCATGGCGCTCGCGGCAAAGACGACGCCGGCAACGGCGCTACAAAGGGAAGTCCACTTCATCGATCGCATCTTCAGGCTCCTAATTAGGACAAAATCGCTTCGGGGCAGATTCGTCGGGGGAACATCTTCAGGCCAAACATCGCCAGGGAGAGGAATCGCCTCAGTCAGAATTGACAACGCAACTGCCTGACGTAGAGACGGAAAAGATGGTCACCCTCACCTCTATGGTTCCCAAGATTCCATCGTGAAGATAACGCGAGTTCGGAGTTAGCCAAGGGATATTTTTAGAGATACCGCAAACGCACGATGTTGGGTTCTGAGTCGAATTGTTGGCGACCGATACCAACGGCAGTCACAAGCCTGTAGATTCCTACCCCCTGACTCGGCGGGGATTCGCGCCGACCATTCGTATCCCAAAGGAACCTTCCATGGCACTCGCAGTCGGCACCAAAGCACCGGTCTTTCAACTTCCCTCCAAGCCTGGCGAAGTGGTGGACCTTGGCGCGTTTCTCGGGCGCGAGAAGGTGGTCCTTCTGTTCTTTCCGCTCGCGTACAGCTCCGTTTGCACCGAAGAAATGTGCTATTTCCGGGATCACTGGGAGCAATGGAGTTCCCTCGGTTGCAAGGTGTTCGGAATTTCGATCGACAGCCCGTTCGTGACCGACAAGTTTCGCACCGACCTGAACATCCCGTTTCCGGTGCTCTCGGACTTCAACAAGACCGTTTCGGAAAGTTTCGATGCGCTGCACGCCGACCTGATGGGACTCAAGGGCGTCACCAAGCGCGCGGTCTATGTCGTTGGCACCAACGGCCTGATTTCCTACGCATGGGAAGCGGAAATCCCCAAGACGCAGGTCGACTTCGCCGCCATCCTGTCGGCGGTGACCAGCGCGCACTGAGTGAGTGATGCGGGTGGCGGGTTGAGATCGGGGTGGGTTGCGTTATCGCGGGGCGGTGGCGGGACCGATGGCGGGACTGATGGCGGAATTTGCGCCGACCGACTTCGGGGTCGGCTCGCTCGCCCCGGGGAGGCGCAGCAGCAGCACATGCTCGCGGCGCGCTCGGTCGCCACCTTCGAAGACAACGACTGGCTGTCCTGCAAGTTGAGCGCTGCAAGCGTGGCCTGCGGCGGATCCCCACAGTGACCTCGCGCGGGTCCAAGTGGCGCCTCCATCATTCGATACCAGCTCTTGCAAGGGACACGGAAACCCTGGATCGGCCTGCGCAACTCGAAGAAGTTCGCCGCGCGCAGTGATCGGTGC
>Ga0114978_10003661_pt1 | contig 12546 bp, 14 predicted proteins | sample S_140212_EF_Meta_FD_87027 | JGI IMG/M metagenome (GOLD analysis project Ga0114978, IMG submission 87027) | Freshwater microbial communities from Lake Simoncouche, Canada to study carbon cycling - S_140212_EF_MetaG | ecosystem: Environmental > Aquatic > Freshwater > Lake | place: Lake...
ACCCCAAAGTTAAAAATGGTGTTTGCTACGTCTTGGTTGTTGATCTCGTTTCCGCGCATCTTGTCCCAAAACTCAGTGCGGTAGAACTCACGCACCATGCCAGTCAAAGATCCACCGAATTCCTTTTTATCAACAAGCGCCCAACCATTCCACTGAGGATTCTTGTTGCGAGCGATGCCTGCATAGGTCATGCCACCAGTGTCGCCTTCGACGTTGTGGAGGACGTAGCCGCCCTCGTCTGTAATCATTCGCTCAAAAGCTGGTTCAAACTGTGCCATGTTATTTAGCCATTTCAGTTGATGCTAAGTTAATACGAGTCTTAACAGCGCCAAGGTCTTGGGGTTCTTTGGTAAACCCAACAGAGACATAGCCCTCAAACGCGCCCATTTCGGGAGGAATAGAGCCACGGCAAATAAAGCTTACGCCCTGTTTCTCTTCCCAGTCCGATGTTTTTCCAGAGGCAACCAGCTTGTCGCAATGCACCTCGCCATTCATCATGGCAATGACGGCGGCATTACGGGTAGCATCTTTGCCAAAAAGAGTGGAGTTGTAACCATCAAGAGTAGTGTCTCGACCCTTTGGGCCATACGAAAGTAGCGTGACCCTGCTGTTTACAACAAGGGCTACCTTGTGAACCAAAACAGTCTCAGCTTCTAAATCTTTCTTAAGTCTTTCAGCAACGTGTTCCAACACTTTTATCTCTTTAAGCTGTGGCTGATGGCTTGAATTTGTGATGGCGTTCAGAATGACCGTGCGAGAGTCCCATGCAAAATAACCCGCAAAAAACAGGAATGACAGCAAGATGACCGTAAACAGTTTAAAAGGATTGTCCACCCACTCAATCAAGCCAATCACCTTGCCAACGGTGCTGTCGTCTTTCTTGGACTCTGGCTTGGGAGCTGGCGCGGCTTCTATCTTGGGTTTGGCAATCCTGCGCTTAACGGGAGCTACCTTAGCTGGGGCTTTTTTTGTAACCATGTTCAAACCAATATATCTATTTTGCGGTTGGTAAAAATCTCAAGGCTTAGTTGATTGCGTTCTGCTTTTTTAACGTACAACTGAAACTCAAGATCATCAATTTTGTCCTTCACCTTCTTCATCTTCAGCGCTTGTTTGTATTCTTCTTCAAGCCTCTGTTGCCTGCGTTCTAGTGCGTCTGTCTTTGTTGGGTCGCCTCCCGGCTGTACCATGGGATACCACTTGTGTATGGGCGGAATCATTTTGCTTCACGCTCAAGAGCCTCTTTGTATCCATGAACAACTTTGTTCCTAAGCCATGTGGAGTCGGCTGATCCAGCCCACTCTGCCAAATTGTTCCAAATGACCACGTATTCTGAAGCTTTGCAATGGCTTGCATTTTGGTCGAGCCACGCCATCATTTCTTTGTGGCGCAGTGTTGGGTCGTGGACTGTATAACCAATCCCATAGAACTCTCGGACGTGACAGCCACTCTTGGCTACGGCTCCAACTAGCCCTAACAACAGTAACAGCAAGAACCAACGCATTTACCATGTCCCAGCCCATGCAATCATGTAAGTGCAAAACGCCACAAAAAAAACAATTGAGATGGCGGCTACGATAGCTTCCATCCAGTCCCACATGCTATAGCCCCAAAATCTTTTTGACGAGCTCGCCAGCGACGCCCGGGCCGAACAACACGCACACGATCACCCCATACAAGAGATACTCAATTTTTGTCATGCGCTTGTCCCCATCGCGCAGGGATCGGTCGATGCTGTTGTATCTTTCTGTGCATATCGCTTCATGTACAGCCAATTTAGTCTCCACCGATTCCATAAAATTCCTTGAAGAAGCCACCCGAAGGTGGCTAATTTTTAGTTTACTGTTACGTCAGTAACCGCCTCTTCAGGCTTCTTTTCCAACTCGTCTTTCAGCATTCTGAAGAAGGCATCTCTGCCTACTTGCAACTGATCCACATTGAATCGTGCTGAGTCCAACTTACGATCCAAGTCGGCAACATGGTTGAGCAACATCTGTTGTTGCTGTGTCATGTCTTCAAACTTGTACTCTACACCGTCAATCGTCACAGGGGTTTTTTCGTTTTTTCCCATGATGTTTCCTTTAATGCGCCACCAAGATCGGGTGGTGGCTTCCCGTTTAAACGGCGCCTTGTTCCCAACCACCAGCAAAGGTGTACTGAGGATTGCTAGGTGTCACAATGTACTGCACCATGCCGCTAGGCAGGTTGGTCTCAAAGCATCGCACGTTCACTGCGTAGCCAGCGTATGGCACAGGCGTTGGCTGTGGAGCAGGTGGGGGTGGTGATGGCGGCAATGGCTCGTACACCGTCCCAATGTTCACAATCACAGCACCCGGCGTGGCAACCCACTCGCGCTTGATGATAGGCGTTGGAGGCGGCTGATCAGGCGGAGTAGGGGGTTGTGGTTCGTACTCGCGCTGAACCCAACCAGCGGCGTCTGCTTGAGCCATCCAAGTGGCTTGATCAGGAAATGTAAGTCTGTAATCTGCCATGATGTTCCTTAACTTGTCAAAGCATTTAATTGTGCTTGTGTTGCAACGATTGGGTAATAAGACACCTTTTTAATTCTTACAGGGAAAGGATAATAAATACGACCAATACCCAATACCAATAGCGTAAGACCGCCAATTGATACCGCACTATCTGTGTACGGCCCTAATGTTGAGCCATTCCGTGAAATAAGCGCAGTTGTTGAATTAGCCCCAAGAGATGATGCGTTTTTTGTAAATACATTTGCTGTATTACTTGCATAGGTGTAAGGCCCTGATTGAAAAAACTTGTTTTGTGTTCCATCATTCATTTCAACGGGTGTGGTAACTGTACTAGCACCTGTATCTTGCAAATGTGCGTATTCAGCATACAAGGTTCCAAAACCTTGTGAGTACCAACTTGTAAAATTAGCCCCCGTCATTTGTGCAGAATCAGCCGCCCGTGTTGCCGTTGCAGAGGTTGTTGAAATATATGAAGTTGCAAATGAAGCCGCTTCTAGTTGTGCGCCCCAAAGAAAAACACCTGAAAAGCCATTGCCTGTGTATGAAGTAACGCCATCTGCGTTGGCTAAGAATATATAATTAGTTTGATTGACATAAGTTACTGTTGCCGTACATCTATACCAACCATTTCCAACAGATGTAATAGTTGCCGTACATCCCGACTGAACAGTTCCTAAAACACCAGTTGATATATTAAACCAAGCATATACACCACTATATGTTTGTATTCTTATCCAATCCCTTCCTGCGGCTTTTGCATAAATAGAAAGGGTTACAGAACCAGATTGAATAGAAGCCACCTTTGAAATAAAATGTTGGGCATTTGTAGCATCTTCTATAAGTGCATCTGCACTTAATGTTCCATCAGGTGCAATAACTGTATTAGCAGTTACACTAGAAGCCGATTTACTCCAACTTGCATCATCAAAAGCACTTGAATAAGTAAACAGATTAGTCCTCTGCTCCTCAATCAACAATCCCAATGATTCACCAGTAGTAGGGTTGTTATCAAAACGAGGTTGATTACCGCCCGCATTTAACAGGACAGGGATGTAGTTGGTGATCGCCGCAGTGGTGGTTGCTGTGTAGGCGGTTACGCTTGAACGCTGTTCTAATTGTGCGCCCCAAGCATAAAGACTACTTCCATTGGTTGTATATGATTGATCAGGTGTTGAATTGGCTAATCCAATAAAAGCATACATTGAAGTGCCAGAACCAAAACTTGCAGTTAATGTGCAACGATACCAACCACTACCAACCGATGTAATGGTTGAAGATACATTAAGTGTACTTCCTGTATTTGTTAGCGTTGAAATAGCACCAGTAGATAAATTAAAGTATTGAATGATGTTTCCAACACTTGTAATTTCAAGTTGGACATAACCAAATGTTCGTGTATTTGCTTTTAAATAACAAGAAATTGTGTAAGGCGTATTTGCAGTAACTGTTCTAATTTGATACCAGCGAGGCACATTAGACCCTGAAGATGGTTCAATTAAAGTGTCAGCAGTTGTAGTTCCATCAGGTGCGGCTACTGAATTTACAGTAACAGATTGACTTGCTGATTGAGTAGACCAGCCCGCATTTGCGAAATCTTGACTTCCTAAAAACAAGTTTTGTTCTGCCATTGCAGTAGTTTTACCATCATAGTAAACCGCAGAAGTTGACCTAGTAAAAGTAATGCGGTTGTCTAATTGCTTGGTGTTAGCAAAGTCTAAAAGCAAAGATGGTTTCAGATTAGGAAAGTTGGATTGGATGCTCATGCTTGTTCTCCATCTGCGGGTTCGGGTGTATTGCCTTCAGCAAGCCACTTTAGATATTCTTGGTAGTCGGTGTTGGCTGGGTCAAATGGGATGATTAAACCATCTACCGATCTTTCAACAGCATTGCCACCAATTGATTTGCCAGTAGTTTCATCAATAATTATTTGTGTTGCTTTATACATTTTTATAACTCCGAAAGTGCAAAAAGTTTTCCATCACCATTTGTAAAAAATGTAACGCATACATCATTTGCAATACCTGTTAAACCCGTTACTGGGCCACCTATGTAAGTGAGTGCAAGGTTGCCTGAATTTGCTGAATAGCCAATAGTGGGTGTTACGCCTCCAATTGTCATACTGCCTGATGCACTATCAACTTTAGATCCTGCAACGGTAAGCCTTACTGTACCTGCTACGTTTGACAAAGATGGCGTTGTTCGCATAGCTACTGGAAGCGGAATCGTTACGCCAATATATGTAGTTCCTCGGCATCCACCACCGTATCCTTGAATGTATCCGCTTGTTGTTGCATCGTTAATAGTTGTGCAATAACGCTGACACAATTGAAGTTCAGTTGTGTAAGGTCGCACATCAAACGATGTTGCAATATCGCCCTTTTCTAGTTGAACGCCTGTAATATAAAAGGTTGCGCCGTTTGTACCGACTACGGATGTTGCGCCTGTGGCTGATGCGTAGTTTGCACTTGACCAAACACCAGCAGTTCCGCTAAAATTTGAACCTACTCCAAAGCCAAAACTAACACGAATTCCAATTCCGTTATTGGTTAGCCATGTGCCAGTAGTTTCACCAGCAATAATTATTGACTTTTGTTCCCAAGTATTTGCAGAGGAAATTGTGTAGATAAATGGGTATGAACGGCTACTACCATTATTTCTTATAGAACCACCAAAATTTCCTGTTAATGAACTACGCACCCAAAAAGATAAAGTAACGGTCTTAGCATTAGCAGTACCCCATGCAAGGTCTGCAATATTAAAACCTTCAATAGGTTGATTAAAATTAAAATAATCGCTAGAAACGATTGAATAAGACGAAGTAGAAGTTATTCCTAAATAATTAGTAAAACCAGTTGGCGGTGTTACTGAGCCAGCATTTTGTTGAAATGTAAATTTAGATGCGGCAGAAACACCAAAAACCCACCTATCAACACTATATTGCCCATCGGTAGGAGTAACATTAGCACCCGCATTGCGTTGGTCAATACGCATATCACCATTGATAACCCGATTGCGGAATCCAACCGTCATACCCGTGTTGTAGTACGCATCACCATTTTGGTAAGCCAATGAACCTAAATATTGATTTAATGGTATTTCATTAGCGTCTGTGCCAATGTCTGATTGCGTGACTACTGCAACACTGTTTTCTGTCAGAGTTGTAAAGTTGCCTGTGTTTGGCGTAGTTGAGCCAATTGGGGGAGGGCTTACTAAACTAAGTGCGCCGCCTAATGTCAGATTGCCCGATGTAGTAACCGTGCCTGACAAAGAAATGCCGCTAACTGTTCCTGTGCCACCAACGCTTGTTACTGTTCCACCACCACTTGAGGCAATTGTAATTGCGCCTGATGTGTTTGTGATAGTTATGCCTGTACCCGCTGTTAATGTTGCCGCTGTATAGGTCGTACCGTTACCAATTGGAATTTGTCCGTTTGTTGGCGTCGATGTAATGCCTGTTCCGCCGTTAGCAACAGGCAACGCCGTACCTGACAAAGTAATTGCAAGCGTACCGCTCGTGGTAATTGGAGACCCTGCAATGGATAGGAACGCTGGCACAGTAGCCGCGACGCTTGAAACTGTACCCGTAGAAGCCGCATTAGAAGCCAACAGCTTTACAACTCCTGCGGCGTTCTTAAAGTACAACTTCTCGTCAGTAATGTTAATGCCTAACTCACCATTAGCAAGGTTGCCAGAAGTAGGTACAGCCGCCGCAGTGGTGCTGAAGTAAAGTTGAATGGGTGTATAGCCTGCTTGTGCCATTTTCTATCCTTAGAAAGTTCCGCCAGAGATGCCCGACCACACTGGTGCGCTTGCTCCTGTCGATGTTAATACCTGTCCAGCCGTTCCTGCCGCAGTGAATGCATACGCGGTTCCAGTACCGTAAGCTGATCCACCAGCAGTCGCTGTAGCAGTCGAGTTTGTACCACCATTAGCTATGGCAAGAGTTCCTGCCAATGTGATTGCACCAGAAGTCGCAGTAGCTGGCGTTAATCCTGTGGTTCCACCACTGAATGTTGTTACACCAGTGGCTGGAGCGGCAACCCAAGACGCCGTGGTTCCGTCAGATGTTAGCAAGTATCCGTTTGCACCAATAGCCAAACGACTTGCCGTGTTGACACCAGTTCCAATTATCAGGTCACCAGTTGTGGTGATGGGCGACAAAGCATTAAACGCTGTGGAAGCTGTTGTCTGACCTGTACCACCGTTTGCTATTGCCACAGTTCCAGAGGTGATCTGGTTACCGTTAATTGCAATTGCTGTATTAGATGCCAAGGTCAATTGACCCTGCGCATTGACTGTGTAGTTTGGAACGGAAGAAGCTGAACCATACGCGCCAGCAGTCACCGCTGTGTTGCTAATGCTGAACTGCGTACCTGTGAGGGTTAAACCCGTACCAGCGGAGTAGATCTGTGTTGCAGAGATCTGAACAAAGGTGATCGCTGTCGTACCAAACGTAATCACGCCAACGGTGTTACAAACATAAGTCTCGCCAGCACCTGTAGCGCCAGAAGTGATAAAGAATGCATCTCCTTCACCCAAGCCGTTTGGACTCTTCAGTGCGTACGTGTCGGCATCAGATGCACGAGTCAACACCCATGCCACTGAACCACTACCAACCGTCGTAACAACGTAGACGCCGTTTTGGGCTTGGTTGGTCTGGTTGTAAATCAAGATGCGGTCATTGACAGACGCAACTGTACCGTCTGGAGTAAACGCAACCAAAGCCCCTGCGATGGTCAACGTAGCACCAACACCAGCGGCTCCGATGTTGTAAGTAGCATTCAGGTTAATTGATGGAACATCGTACTTGACTGGCGTGTGGAAGGTAATTCCAGATGACACCAAAGTATCAACATACTGTTTGGTTGCTAAGTCAAGAGCCGCAACTGGGTTCTGCGTCACGGTAACGCTTGTCAAACCAGCAGGGGTAAGAGACGTTCCACCAAGAGCAATGTTGGTTGTACCAAGCGTAATTTGACTGTTTGTCAAGCTTGCGTTGGCAATGTTTGTCAGCGTATTAGATGCGCCATTGATCGTCTTATTGGTCAGCGTCTGGGTACCAGTTAAGGTTGCAACCGTTGAGTCAATTGCAATTGTTACAGGTGAAGAACCATTGAACGAAGTACCAGACAAACCAGTACCAATGGTCAGTGTGCTAGTCGTGTTTGCTGTGATCGTTCCAGAACCACCCAAAGCAACTGTCTGACCGTTATAGGTCACAGAGCTGTTAGTAAGTGATGCGTTGCCGATGTTGCTTAATGAATTTGTCGATCCAGAGATTGACGTACCCGCAAAGGTAGTGATAGTTCCACCCAAAGACACAGAGGTCGAACCAATCGTAATTGAGCTATTTGCCAAGCCAGCATTAGGGATTGTGGTGCTGGCAGTCATGATGCCAGTACCGTTACCGTACACATAACCAGTTAAGCTGTTTGCACCAGTACCACCGCTTGCCGCATTCAATGTTCCAGTGAGAACAATAGCACCGCTAGACGGAGCAGAAGGAGCAAGACCAGTAGAACCAGCACTGAAAGAAGTTACACCGCCAGCAAGGGAGAACTGTCTCCAAGAACCAGAGGCGTAACCATCAAAGGTGGAAGTTGAGGTGTTGAAGCGGAACTGACCCTCAGTGCCAACGGGTTGCTGAGCGGTGGTTCCTTTGGGAATGACCATGCCAGCGGTGCCGGGCATCTGGGCGTCGCTTGCCAAGCTGATTGTTGGACTACCAGCAGAAGCGTTTCCGTTAGCTACACTGATCTGATCAGCAGTTCCAAGGATGCTCACGCTCCCTGCGGTAGTCCCGCTCACCACGTTGACCAAACCAGTCCCACTCACACTCGCAAGCGCGGCTGAGAGACCAGACAGTGCAATCGTTGGGTTACCTGATACACCATCACCATTGGTGACGCTTATACCGCTTCCAGACTGCGTAATGGTGCGTGGGACAATAACACCACTAGACTTGACAACAATCCCGTTACCAGCCGCTTCAAGGCTTCCAGAGGTGGCGTTTAGGAAAACAGTGAACGGGCCTTGCGCCCCACCATTGGTCAAACCAATACCTGTACCACCTGACAAATATCTGCTGTTAGGCAGGGCAGGGGTTTGAATTGCTGTCAGGTACTGATAGATCTGCGATGGTGACGCGGAGATAGCGCCAGTCGTGGTCTGTACGGTCTGACCGTTTTGAACAATAGGAACTGCCTCTGTACCAGTAATCGCACCAGCGGCAGGTAATTGTGTGATCGTTACTTGTGCGGACATATTATGGGCTCAGTTGGTCTAGGTTACCGTTGTTCTCAGGATCCTGAGTATTACCTTCGGTCGAGATGATGAAGCTACCACCAGTGATACCGTTTTGCGTAGTAACAATGTTGTTGTCATTGGCGGCAACGCTCACGTCAGGACGTGGGAATCTGATCGTTATTCTCTCAGTTTTACGGGCTGGAAGTCTATAGGGATCTTTCTCATCAGCACAGCCTTGCCCACAGACTTGGAGACCGGGGAAGTTCGGGTCTGGTCTCATCTCATCATGGGCGCGCTTCATCTTGCAACGATCACAGATCGCTATCGATAAAGTAGCATTGCCACGAGTGTCAAGGAAGACTGGCATTATCTTGTGTACACGCTGATATTTGGGGCGAAGTAGATCGGAGACTTGTCGCGCTCTTCCTGCTCAACCATGTTCAAGTACTTCTCGGCTTGACCTTCGAGGTATTGGATGCGCGCCATTTCAACGGCTGGCAACTCTAGGCTCATCCTATGCGCCAGCATCATCAACGTCGCCTCGTACCACCGTGTTGGGATGTACAGCTCGTCAGTCAGGGCACCCACGTCCATGATCTGCTTGCTGTACCACACCGTGATCTGCACGAATGGGTCACTGGGGACAGGCCACAAGTACAACGAGGGCAAAGGAATTGTGCGATCAAACCAAAATTGGAAGGGCTGATTTGCCGTAAAGTTCTTGTTTGGCAGGTTTGTGTAGTCGTCGCGGTTCAAGCGAGACATGGTGATCTCGGTTGAGTTGTTTCCGACGTAGAACTCACGCAAAGCGAGGGTGGATCCGCCTGAGATGCGTACGCGGTAGTACTGCACGGATTGACCGGGGTTTATATCAGTCCAAATCCACTTGTTATCGGTCACAGTCACCGCTCCGAGGCTCTCAAGCGTCGTCCAAGTGCTGTTATCTGTCGAATATTCGAGGGTCAACGTCCACGTTGCACTTCCACCACCTGCAACGTAGGGCAAGATGCCGATAGAACCAGCATAAATTGGGTTGTTTGTCCCAAAGTTGGCTGAAATGTTGCCGTTTGTGCTTGTCTGTTGGCAGTAGGTATCTACGTCGTTGTCACCCACGTTGGCAACCGTGCCACCTGCTGAGCTTGTGTAGCTACAAGAAGGGCGGCTCATAGTGCGGTAGAGCACGTTTAGAGCGTCGTTTGCACCTGCGGGTAGGTTGTATATGTAATTGTTCGCAGAAACGCCCAAAACGATCTTATCGATGGCGAAATACTGTATTCCGATGTTGATCAGGTTCTGAAGCAGGAAGCTCAGGGACTGACGAGCAGACACAAGTTGCTCAGAGGTCAGCTCTTCTGCGAGTTTGCCAGCACGTCTCGCACCATGATCAATCAGGGTTTGGACATTGACTGTTTGACCGTATGTATCCGAGTACGCCATTGTGTTTCCTTACCAGCTTGGGCAGTTCCACCGTTGCATTGATGCACGAGCTCGACTACCCTTTTCGCTCTTTTCTGCTATAGGCTCCATTCTCGCGCAAAAAGAGTCTCTACGAGCACCTCCTTGGGGCTGTGGAGCCTTTAAATTTGAACCAGTCTCACGGTTGTACTTAGCACGACCTTTTGCTGTCAAACCAGCACCTTTGTCGGCAGGTAGCTTCTCACCGCGACCGATAGCGAGGCTCACGCCTCCGCTCTTCATTTTGGCTGTTCTGGCGGCTTGCTTGAAGGCTTTATCCGTTGGAGCACCTTCGCTACCGACTCTGCGCATTTTTTCGCCAGAGCCTTCAGCGATTCTTTGCTGTTTTGCATGAATGTTGGCATAAAGACCGCCTTCCTTTAACTTCTTGTCGGCTTTGACAAACTCTTTGCCGACCTTCTGAGGGACACCACCAAAGCCACCCTTTGTATGGGCGGCGGCTTGCATCAAACGCTTTTGAGCTGGTGATTTGCTTGGCATGATCAGTCAGGGTTCTTGATAAGAACCAACTCAAAGAAGCCAGCGGCCTCATTGTTTGCCGCACCACCAATTGCCTCGCCTTGAATGCGAGTCTTTTCAGATATTGCAATTGGGTATGTAAAGTTAATTGTTGAAATACCGTTATTGGTCACAATAATTGGGCCTGTCACGGCAATCCCATTTGTACCAACAAAACGTGTTCGACCTGTAATTAAACTGGTTCCAGTATCTTGCGCTAATCCGATTCGAGCCACGCCCAAATATCCCGTGTAACCAGCAGGTATTGTGTATTGGCTTGAGGTGGTGCTGTTGAAACCAGCCGAAATCAAATTGTAAATAGTCGCTGGAACGCCAGAAGTCACAGTGCCAGTGCCAATGTAAATAATGCCTGCGTTTGCCAATCCAGTACCTGCGGTCGTCACCAACATATTGTTGATGCGCAAAAATGAATTCGTAGTTGTCACAGCCGTCTGACCATTCATGGTCACGCTCTCACTAATGACTGCATAGTTGGCATCCAAGCCTGTAATCAACACAGTTCGTGCGCCAGTGCCAGCCGAAGTATCGCTTGCGCTAGAAGAACTCACAGTCATTTGCAAGGCGGCGGCGGCATAAGACAAATCACCAACTGGGGTAATCATCTCCCATGATGTGTCAACATCAGAGTTATAGCCAGCAATAGTAACTACAGAGTGCGACTGAATTTGACGACGCGCCGCTTGCAACTCAAACGGCTCGTATGCACCCTCGCGGGACACTGATGAATAAATTCCCATAATTTTCTCCAATTAAAAGTGGGAGCCGAAGCCCCCACTTAGGTTCAGCACTTTACTGATCCACCACGTTTCTTAGCAGGGGACACAGTCACGGACTTCTCAGTCTTGGTGACAGAGCCTTCAGGCTTGCTAGTAAACAGGCTCTTCGCACCCTCGTACAGCTTGCTAGGAATACTGCGGATGGTTTTAGCCATGTCCATCTCTTCCTTGCTTGGGCCGATTGATTTGTCGTAGGCGCCTTTGGATAGGTCAGTTACTTTCCCGCCATCTTGATACTTCAGGTTGCTCTGGGCTTTCGCTTGCTTCATCGCTGTTGCGTTCTCAGCCTTGAAGGCAGATTGCTCTTTCTTCTGGGCTGGTGTCACACTGCCACCCTTTTTAAAGGTACCAGATTGACGATCATTGCTGACAGGAGCAGATGGCTTTTTTGCAGGCATTGCTACGGCGTGACCGCTGTCGTTAACAGCTCCCCCCGTAGCGTAGTGCTTTTTTGTTGCACCGCCTTTTTTGTAACCACCGCCATTACCTAACTTGACCTCGCCTGTGGGGGCGCTGTTGTTGTCAGGAGTAGCTGTGTGCATCTTGGTGTCGCGATAAGCGCCGCCTTGACCTTCGGTGTTGATGATGCCATCTTTAGCAATAGCGCCACCCTTTTTAAAGCCAGCTTGACCATTGACCACGCCGCCCGTCATGTAATTGCCGGGCTTCGTCGACTTTAAGACGCCACCAGTAGCAAGACCTTTATGACCCTTGCTGGCAGGCTTAGACTCGTGAGACTTCAGCTCTTTTTCAAGACCCTTCATCTTCGTCATCTCGGCTTTGTGAGTAGCTTTAGACTCGCCACCTTCCTTCATGCCCAACATAGCCGCACGACGTGCCGCCATAGTAGGACGCTTAGGACGAGCAACGGGCATCATGCCTCCGCGAGCAGGCATAGAGGAGGGCATCGCTGATGGCATAGCCATCATTCCGCCGTCAGCCTTTTTAACGGATCCGCCTTTTTTGAGCTTGAGTTCGACTGTTGGTTCAGTCGTCATCATCTTCACCATTGGTTTAAATTGACCCATGATGTGCTC
>Ga0114978_10003662_pt1 | contig 12544 bp, 18 predicted proteins | sample S_140212_EF_Meta_FD_87027 | JGI IMG/M metagenome (GOLD analysis project Ga0114978, IMG submission 87027) | Freshwater microbial communities from Lake Simoncouche, Canada to study carbon cycling - S_140212_EF_MetaG | ecosystem: Environmental > Aquatic > Freshwater > Lake | place: Lake...
AAGTGGGCAGTAGAAAACTACTCTACACGCTGGATTAAAACAACCACATCTACGCTATCTAATCCTACTGTTCCAATGAAGTGGAATAAGTCATGGAGCGACACGCAGGTAGATTCGCAGATTGCAGCAAGCATTGGAGCTCTTATTCCGCCATATTCTTCAAGCACATGGTGGAGCTACAGATACATCCAGTGCATGAACGCGCTAACTCCGATTGCAACAGACTGGAAAGAAAGTAGTATCCTTGGACCTTCCTGGACACATCTTGCGTCAAGCATTGAAAGTATGTCACAGGAGGAGCGCACAGAGCTCGCGCTAGAGCAACGTAGCACCTACATAGCAAGTGTTCCTACACGAAGAGAAGCAACAATAGCCCTAACACAGGCGTTAGGCTTATTCACGAGAAAAGAGCAAACCAATGTCCATCTTGTTCAATAGCTGGTTAAAGCGCACACACGATCTACAAAAAGACGTGTACTTCATTAACTATGAAGAAATGGAAGGAGACAAGCCTCAGAATATTCGCAAGTTCGTTGAGTACCTACGCTGGAATATGCTTGCGGTAGACGATGAACTCGCAGAGATGCGCCAAGCTATCTCATGGAAGCCTTGGCAACACGATGCTCCCTACGCGGACCGCGAGGAAGTTATAAAGGAAGCTGTTGACGTTTTACACTTTGTTGCAAACATCATAGTTGCGGCGGGTGGGACAGACGAGATGCTTGATAAGTTCTATCTTGAAAAGATGGAACGTAACAAACAACGTCAACTAGACGGATACAAGGTTAAGGACATAGGAGTAAAGTGTACTCTATGTCAGCGCGCAATTGACGATGTTGGTCGCGGTGCAAGCCCGGACATGTGTGCTAAATGTTTGCCTAAGGAGGTAGATTACAGTGCCTGAGATAAATGAGCAGTGGATTAAAGAACAAATGCAGGAGGCAAAGGTTAAGGTAGGCGTAGGTAACGCGCTATTAAAACTTCTTGCCGCTTGGGAACCTCTAAAACTTTCTAATCCTCAGCAGAAAGAAGTAATAGCGCTATTTGATAAGCTAGCACTTGGTTTTGCGTTGACGCCGGAAGCTTCTAACGAGATATGGATTGACGCTCAGCCGGGAGCAATTACAGTTGGAGATCAGGTGCGTGTAAAAATTGACGCGTATCAAGGATCTACCGGCTCTATGCACAACGGACGCAGAGGTAAGGTTGTAGGAATTCGCTACGGCGACATCATCTTTAAGTCCGACGACAACAAGGAACCTATGCTTGATGGCGCGCACTACTCACCTCATCAACTTCAGAAGAGAGTTCAGTAATGAGATCTACAGTGGAGTTCTATATTACAGGTTCTACCTTGGCTGAAATTATGGAGGGTGCTAGGAAGCGTTGGCAGGATTTTTGCGGTGATGAAAACGCAACTCTACCTACAGACGCAGAGCTACAGGTCAAGGATAAACTTGATGACGGCAGGGTACTTACAGGAATCATTACTATTCGCACGAAGGTAGAAGAAAAATGACAGAGAATGATGCACTAGTTCAATATCGCGTTGAGGCTCTGCGTGAGGCCGCAAAGATCATTGCAGGCGACCGCGACGTGCAATACGGCGGACCCGAGGAGAATTTCACACGCATCGCAAAGGTATGGTCAATGATTCTTGGTGTTGCAATATCCAACGAGGACGTTGCAATGATGATGATTGGCCTTAAGGTTGCACGCTACGCGAACAAGTCAGGCTTCCAGGCAGATACCTGGATTGACATCGCGGGATACGCCGGTTGTGGCTACGAGGTAGGTATGCTAGAGCTAGAAAAGAGCGCAAATCTTTCTGCGTAAGTAAGCGCGGTAAGTGAGATGTCGGTATAAGGTTTTACCCTAATAACTGCGAAGGGTTAAGCCTTGTCACAACATACCTTTATCGACTGCAACGGCCTTGCCGCGTTTATGAGTCTTGGCTTCGTGCAAAATGACATGAAGATGATTCAACGCACTGGGACACTAAACTTTGGAAACGTTGTTGCTGAAAACAACCGCCATCTTCTTGGAGATGACTGGACGGCCGAATTTTCAGATGACCCTAACGAATGGCGTATGCAAAAGGCAGACGTAGTTATGGGTTGCCCTCCTTGCTCTGGTTGGTCGGTGTGGTCTGGCCCTGCTAACCGTGGACCTGACTCTAAGGCGCACGAACACACCGTAGCCTTTATGAAATACGCAGGACGGGTAAAACCACGTGCCATTGTTTTTGAGTGCGTCCAGCAGGCGTATACACAGGGACGCGACGTGATGGTTAAGTATCGCGACATGGTTGAACAAGTCTCCGGTAAAAAATATGACCTGTATCATGTAAAGGAGAACAACCTGCAGGTTGGCGGATTTTCATATCGCCCTCGTTACTTCTGGGTTGCAGTTGAGAAAGGTCTTAAGTTTTCAACTCCAATTACCGAGCCAAAGGAACTTCCACGCATCATGGACATCATCGGTGATCTTGCAGAGATGCCTCAGACATGGAACAAGCAAAGGTACACCGCGCCTGCGCCGTCAAGGTGGGTTAAGCATCTACGCACAAAGGACGGAATGATTGATGGACACATGGGTAAAACAAACATTCACGCACAGCGTATTGAAGAGATCTTTAGCATTATTGGAAATGAAGGCTGGGAAGGAAATGGAGATTCAGGACAGGCACTAAAGAAAGCCGTAGAATTAAACAACGGAGAGTTTCCTCAGAAGTGGATTGACATCTCACCTCGCGTTATTCGCAAGGATTTTAAGCTTGGATTCTCGCAACCATACCGCTGGAAGGAAGATCACTGGTGTAACGTATTAACTGGCTCCGCGTTAGATCATGTTGTTCATCCAACGCAGCCACGACTTATCACTCATCGCGAGTCTGCTCGCATGCAGGGACTTCCTGATGATTGGAACATTGAAGGCGCACGCGACTACTCACACCTTGCGGCTGTATGGGGCAAGGCTGTTCCGGTGCAGGCTGCAAACTGGATTGGTAAGGCTATCAAGGATTCACTTGACGGAAACCCACAGGGACCAGACGCCGAGCTTATCGGAGATCGTGAGTATCTCATTGACGCAGATAAGGGATTCTCCAGACACTACGCTAAGAAAAAGTGGTACAATAGTCCTATGGAGACTGCCAGTTAATGAGAAATCTGCGCACGTATGAGAGTGACCCCGTCCCGGTATGCGAGCGCTGTTGGATCGAGGAAAATAGTCTTTGGGAGGCTGACAGTGTTGATATCAACGGCAATATCATTACCCGTCTTATTAACGTCACCATCCCTATTGAATTATCCCCTGGTGCAATTGGCGATTGCTATGTATGTGGTCGCTTAACAATTGTTGGAATATACGTCTCTGCCAGCGAACTTGACGGATTAGACCTAGAGGTAGATTTTGCCGAAGAACCGTCACAGGAAGAGCCTACGCCCGACGAGCTATAATTCCTGTTATAATTTACACAATGACGAACGGACGAGTATATGCAAACATTTGTACCACACACTGACTCCCTCGAGCGCATCGCTCAAGAGCTAGATAACAAGCGCCTTAATAAACAGGTACTTGAGGCATGGCAGCTTATGCTTGTGCTTACATCATTAAATCCACAAGGCGAGCACCGAGACCCTAAAGGTTGGCGTAATCATCCTGCGGCAAAGATGTGGGAAGGCCACGAAAAAGCCTTAGCCTTATACGCAACTACGATGTGTGACGAGTGGCTAGCTCGCGGTTACAAATCCACGATGATTCCTAAGATTCAAGGAACGCTAGTCCGTGCGCTTGAGCTAGACCGTATCAGTGACGAGTTAACCTTCCCTTACTGGTTTAAGGATAAGGATACATACGAGCAAATTGCCTCTACCCACCGCGTCGCGTTATTGCGCAAGGAGTACGAGTGGTATTCTCAATTTAACTGGCCAGAGGACAAAGGTCATCGCCCGGAGTACTATCAATACCTATGGCCTGACGTAAACGGCGTATTGCAGCTAGGCACCTATAACAATATGTAAGCGTTGCTCAGAGACTCCTAGAGACACTTTTGTACCCAGGCTAATGTAATTTATTGTCTTAAAATAATCTGCGTTTATCCGCGCGGATAATAGCCTTTTAGTGTAATATTCCCTTAACGACAGCACGCTAAGGGGAATTGTGAAAGACTCGCGTATAGGTGAGCTTCTGTGGAAGGAATGGACCGGAGAAGGCTACGAGCCTCTTCACGGTAATTCCGTAACATTCTTCACAGAAGATCACATAGATCTAGAGAACGAGCTTATTCGTAGGGCACTTGCCTCTGCCTTACAACGTGACGGTGTATCTGTCTCGTTGGGCAACGGATTTAAGTATCTTGACTCTGCGTTGATCAACTACGGCTATGCGGGAGAAGTAGATAGTGATAATGAATTAACCGCCTGTGACGAAGATGGCGAAACACGCGAAGGTGATGTTGTAGACAACTTAACACCTGTCACATGGGTTGAAGTAGTCGCGGAATGAGCGGATCAATAGATCTTAGCTGGCAAAAGGACGCTGCCTGTGGGCAACAGGTAAACGACGAGTTTAAGGATTTCTTTTTTTCATCCGAGCCCGCGGAAAAATATCAGGCAAAGAACCTTTGCTTCTCCTGCCCTGTCCGGGGCGAGTGTCTCAAGTGGGCGTTGGAACACAAGCAAATCTGGGGAATCTGGGGAGGAAAGGACGAGGGTGAAATTCGTCGCACACTTTCTGTTTCCTGGAACGGACAGGAGTCTCGTCGTCAACGTTTTCCACAGTGCCCATTTTGTAACGCAAGACCAAATAAACTTAAGACACTAGTCGTAGATGTTCCAGGTGGCGGACGTTGGGCAACCATGCGTCTTGTTCAGTGCGAGGCATGTGACTTTACCTGGCGCTCACGAACAAGTGCAAACGCGGTTGATGCGTATCATGTTCAACGTGAAGAGAAGCTGGCAAAGAGCGAGCGCGATAAGGACAAGAAAAAGAAGCCTAAGAAGAAAAAGCCTCTACTCTAGCCAGCGATCCTTGTAGGCTGCAGCTCTATCTTCTTTATCCTTAAGGTATTCATACCACCAGCGTGACGCATCGGCATTTTCAGACAGCGTTAAGATTCCGTAGATAGTTCTGTTATCTAGATACTGCTTAATATTCTTATTGCGCGCCGAGTTTGAGAACACCATGTACTCCCAGCGATCAGAATCCTCTAGGTATGAAAGCTCTGAAAGATGCTCGCGCTTAACCAGGTAGGTGCAGTGAACACACATGCACTCGATAACTCCCTTAACCTTCTGGTCAAGTATGTGGTAGTAGACATCATTTGCAACTATTGACCCATATTCATCTACGATGTGATGGTAGTTAGCGTAATACTGTCCTAGATGCCCTTCGCGCTCTTTGGCAGTTTCCTCGTCGTCAACATTACTACCAAACGCAACCGCGTAGCGAATAAACGGAGCTACAATAGGCAGACCTAGCTTAACAAGCTCGTTTAACGTTTCCGGAAATATAAAGTTATCAACGTCAACTACAAAGTAGTATTTGCAATCAGTTTTTAGACACTCGGTGAAGCTCTGCTGACGAATCTTTGCAAGGACCCTAAATCGCTCGCCGTTCCACTCGTGTTGCTTAAAACGCTCTACCGCCTGCTCGACATTTTCCTTGTCATAGACACATCCCTTATAAAGATGAACGTTCTTTTCTATCCAGTCATCTAAGATCTGCTCGGTGTTATCGGTGTTGTTGTTTGTGCGGATGTATAGAAATAATTTTTCCTTAGGGTAATCCCACGCCTCAAGTGATTCAAGAAATAAGGGCAAGACAGCTTCCTTTTGCTTTACAAGAAGTGCAACAAATACATCAGGCTGTTCCATTTAGTTGCGCCTCGATTCCTGCTCGGTAAAACTTTAAGTTTGTCTGTAGACGTTCATCGTCGGGATTCCCGGCGAGTGCCAGCTCTCCATATTGCACAGCCTTATCTCTGTCGCCTAGGTAGTGTGCAGATAGTCCGCGCATGTCATCTAGCTGCCAACGCCACAGTGCCTCAGATGAAAGATAGTGATCTGTCTTAGCACTTGCGGCGACAAGTTTACATGTCTCCCAGACTCCACCCCAGTCACCGGAGTCATAGTAGCAGCGAACTTTCTCGTAGTAATTTTCTCCGCAAGGATCAATTTCAATTGCCTTGTCCGCCCAGGTGTGCGCCTCCTCCTTCTTGCCTATGTTGCGTGAAGCCTCAGCGGCCCAACGACACACCGCTGCTCTTTCAATATACCAATCCTTGCTAAACTCAGTTACCTTTTCAGCCGCGCTGATAACAAGATCCCACTGTCTATAGAAGTAGTACTCACGACATAGGTAAACCCAGATGCGGTGATCTTCTCCAAACTCCTTAGACGCGGCAACAAGCATAGGCAGATACTGTCCACGCGACTTAGAGTCATCCGGTTTGTGATACATCTTAACTCCCTTGATTTGGCAGCTAATATTTTCTGTATCAAGTGAGGGAACAAACACCTCGTGAATCGGGTATTTCCAATACATCTTGTGTCGCGAGTGAAGGCGGCATCCCCACCAAACGTGACCGGTATCAAACTCACACCAGCCTTTTGTTGAGCCGTCAACCCACTGCTTCTTAACTTCCTCAAAGAAATTTTCATCTACTAGTTCATCCATGTCTAGCGACAGACATACATCTATATCGTCAGGTAGTAGACTCTGTGCGGTGTTGCGTGCAACGTCAAAGCGCCAAGGCTTGACGCTAATTTCATGAACTATGACTCCGTGCTCACGTAGGATCTCAACCGTGCGGTCCGTGGATCCAGTGTCACACACAAGACGGAAGTCTGCGCCTTTAGTCGTCTCAGCCCAACGGGCTGCATGCTTTTCCTCGTTCAACGCGATGGCGTAGGCGGCTACCTTCATGGTTATACCTTATCAAGAATACCGGCAGAAAGTAAGCCTACACGTCAATAAATTAAGGTACTTCTACTAGATTGGCTGCTGTTTAGCCGCATCTACTGCGTCATCTATTGTCCGATGCATATCGGAGGTTTCGTAAATCAATTACTTATGCTTGCAACACATTTAGGATTGCTCGTGCCTTTGTCAATTCCAAGGTTTCTGTCTTAATTCCTTTTGCACAATCGTCGGCATACCAAAGTTTTGAGAGTAGTTCTACATCGGCGCTTTCAATATTTGCAATGGTGTCGTGTTGGCTCTTTGACCCTCTGTGTTGCAGTAATCTTTCAGGCCACTCTGTTGGTAGAGTTTGCAAGATAGTTGTGTATAAGGCAATGTTCGCCTCATATTGTGCTACTTCAGCAATTCTTGCCTGTAGTGGTGTTACTTGTGTTTCTTCTGTCATTTTTCTTGCTCCTTTTGTTTAGTTAGATGCTAAATGCTACGGCATTACCAGTTGCAGTAGGTAAAGTCGCAGGGTCTGCATACTTTGTTCCAAAGCCTGGCGACCAAGGGTAGGCAGAAATAAAAGGTGTACTGGCGTGTGCAACTGCGATTGCACTTGAGTTAAAAGCCACACCATTAGCAGTGCTAGCAGGCAACGTGGCAGGGTTAGCATACTTAGTGCCAAAGCCAGCAGACCAGGGGTATGCAGTAACATACGGTGATGAGTTGTGTGCAACTGCAATAGCAGTTCCTGCAGAATCAAAAGCCACAGCATTACCAGAATTCGTAGGTAAGGTAGCAGGGTTTGCATACTTTGTGCCAAATCCTGCGGACCAAGGATAGGTTGAGATATACGGGCTTGAGAAGTGACCTACGGCAATAGCAGTTGCTGCAGGATTAAAAGCCACCGAATAACCGCCGGCAGGGCCGCCAACAGGCAACGTGGCAGGGTCTGCATACTTGGTTCCAAATCCAGAAGACCACGGATAAGCAGAAATAAATGGAGTTATGTCGTGCGCAACGGCGATGGAAGTTCCTGTAGAACTAAAATTTACCCCAAAACCAGTGCCAGTAGGTAAAGTCGCAGGGTCTGCATACTTGGTTCCAAATCCTGCGGACCACGGGTAAGTAGTAACAAATGGGCTAGTAGAATGACCAACTGCAATAGCAGTTGAGACAAAAGAAATACTTCGCCCAACTCCAGTAGGTAAGGTAGCAGGGTCTGAGTATCTAGTGCCAAACCCTGCAGAAGACCAAGGCCAAGCCCAAACATATGGTGATGACTGAACCGACATTGCAATAGCAGTTGCTTCAGGATTAAAAGCCACACCACTTCCATTAGTAGCAGCACCAGTTATAAATGGAGTAGTATACTTTGTTCCAAAGCCAGCAGACCAAGGCCACACACTAATAAAAGGTGTAGTGTTTTGGACTTGAGCAATATACTGTAATTTTCTAAAAGCACTTGACATCATTCCTAACATAGGAGTCATTAGGATATATCTCCAAAAACAATCCAAGAGTTAGCAGCAATTTTTTTAATTGCTGCACCAGAGTTAGCAACGCGAAGTTTAGGTGTAGCAGATGTTGCTCCTGTTGAGATAACAGTTGTTGTTCCTGGTGTTACTGCGCCAATTGTAGGTTGACCTGCACCTGTAATCCAGAACACATTTATTTCTGTGCCAACTGCAAAGTTAAAGGTTGCATCTGTTGGAATATTAAACTGCTGTGTTGCAGCATTGTTCATTGAGAACAAGTTACCTTCATCACCAGAAGCAAAGGTATATGCCGCAGTCTTGGCAGTGTAAGTAGAACCAATTTTAGGAGATGTAATAACTGCACCAGTAGGAATTGTTACTGTTCCAGTAAATGTAGGTGAGGCTAAGTTAGCCTTAGTAGCATCCGTTGGAGTTGCAGTTGCATTAGTTAGATTTATAGCAGATGGAGTGCCAAGGTTTGGTGTTACAAGAGTTGGGCTGGTAGCAAAGACTAGAGCACCAGAACCAGTTTCATCAGAAATAACTCCTAATAATTGAGCAGAAGTTGTTGCAGCAAATTGAGCCAAAGTTCCTGAAGTTAAACCTAGACCAGTAGTTGGGTGAACGTGGTCGTCTTTAGACGCATTAGTCCCTGCCCCAGCAGTAGCGCTGCCCAATGCTAGCGGTGTACTTGCAGATAATGTAGGTGTTGCGCCGGTTGCGCCGGTAAGACCGGTTGCACCAGTTAGACCAGTTAAACCTTGAGCACCAGTTACACCAGTTAAACCGGTTGCACCAGTTAGTCCAACTGCTCCCGTAGGTCCCGTTGCACCGGTAGTGTAATTTACAGTGACACGCAAAACATCCCAGGTTGTACCGTTAAACTTCCAGGTACGGTTACCGACCGTGTGCGTGTCATTCACTGACGGTGAATTTGGAAAATCAATTGCGGGCATAGTCACTCCTTAGGTTACTATAATAACAAGAAAGCAGATACTTAGGCATAAACTTGCGGTGAAAAACTAGGCCAGCTAGCCCGCTACTTCTCAAGGAAGCTGTGTCCCTAACTACACTATCTGACATTAGATGCTACTTTCGTTGTCATTCTGTTGGGGTTTCAGGTTCTGTTTTGTCCTCTGTTGTTGAGGAGCCATCATCAGCAAAAACTGTTTCAGAAACTAATTTAAGTTCTGTATCACACTTGCTGCAATTTGAGAAGTATTGTGTTTCTTCTGCTTTGCGTTGTTCAATGTATGTATTGCTACAAGCAGAGCATTTATATTCGTATCTAACTGTCATATTATTCTCCTAAGAACTAGTAGTAAAGAAGGACACACCCGCCACCAGCAGTTCCAGTAGAGGCATTGTTTCCAGAACCGCCACCACCACCAGAACCACCAGAAAAACTACTTCCATTTGCTAAAAATCCAGCACCGCCGCCGCCATTAACACCGCTGCCCGCAGCCCCAGTAAACCCACTTACTAGGCTAGAGCCTCCAGCACCGCCAGTAGACGAACCCCATCCACCGCCACCTCCAGTAAATGAACCAGAAGTTCCACCACCACCAGAACTTGAACCACCATTACCAGCCATAAGTCCACCACCATAACCAGCAACGGCTGGACCACCAAAATTTGAAGTTGTTCCTAAGTTTGCCGCATAACTAGCGCCTCCTGGACCACCGCCGTTTCCACCTCCTGCTGTTAAACCTCCAAAAAAAGTTGCTCCACCTGCAGCAGATGCGCCGTTAGTTCCACCTGCGCCAATTGTAATTGAGTTTGAGCCTGACTTTACCGACGCCCAACCCCAAACTGCACCACCACCACCGCCTCCTTGACCGTTAGATTGTCCAGCACCGCCAGCACCAATTAATAACGCCCATACGTGAGTAACACCAGCAGGAATTGTTACAGTTGAACCTGAAGTAATAGTTTGTTGAAGCGTTAAGTCTCTAGGTGCAACAGAAGATGCTGCTACAGGCACTTGTGCTATAGCCATAATTTATTCACTCCAACCCTTTTAATAATTAATAGTAAAGAAGAACGCAACCAGAACCACCAGTTCCGCCAGTGCCGCTTGCAGAACCTGCACCACCGCCACCTGAACCACCATTTGAACCACTTCCATTTGCTAAGAATCCAGCACCACCACCACCAGCGTTAGAACCTTGAGAACCAGCACCAGTAAATCCGCTTATTAAACTGCCACCACCCGCACCGCTAGAAGAACCTCCACCACCGCCACCTCCAGTAAATGCTCCAGAAATTCCAGTGCTTTGAGCAGCACCGCCATTACCAGATTTACCTCCTCCACCATAACCAGAAAATCCTGGTTCTCCAAAAAACCCTATTGAACCAGAACCACTAGCAGCAGCGCCCCCAGGAACAGCGCCACCGCCACCAGCCGCTAAACCTCCAAAAAAACTAGTTCCACCTGCAGCAGATGCGCCGTTAGTTGCACCAGCACCAATTGTTACAGAGTTTGAACCAGTTTTTACGTAACACCAACCCATAGTAGCCCCGCCACCAGCCCCACCTGTTGTTGTAAATTGACCAGAAGCACCGCCACCAATTACTAATGCCCATACCCAGTTAATACCAGCAGGAATAGTAACAGTTGAACCTGAAGTAATAGTTTGTTGAAGCGTTAAGTCTTTAGGTGCAATGGTAGATGAAGGAGCAGGAATCTGACTAATTGCCATTAAGCGATTTCCACTCCGCTAATATGAAAGTTAACTGTTGTTGCAGATGCGCCACCAGTAATAGTGTTAGTTGTTGCTAACACTTGCTTAAGGTCAATGTATACAGTTGTATTTGCTGCAATAGCAGTAGTTGTATGCAATGCAACCTGTCCTGCTGATGGACCCATAGCCAATGTAAATGTTCCAGCAGATGCTGCTGTATTAGTTACAGCAATATTGGTAACTACTGTAGTGGTTGAAGCAGGCACTGTATATAGCACCGTTGTTGTTGTAAGTGATGCCGCACCCCTGGATAGGGCTTTTGTTGTTGTAGCCATTAGTTACTACCTTTCGTTGTTAGAGGGCTCCCATAAGGGATAGTGTTTGAAAATCTTTAAGGCTTGTAAATGCACCAGCAAGTGTTGATGTTAAATCTCCAGTAAGCGCAAGGCTTGTTCCTGTAGCAGCACCAATTGCAGGTGTAACTAATGTAGGTGTATTAGCAAATACTAAAGCACCTGTGCCAGTTTCATCAGAAATAACTCCTAATAATTGAGCAGAAGTTGTTGCAGCAAATTGAGCCAAAGTTCCTGAAGTTAAACCTAGACCAGTAGTTGGGTGAACGTGGTCTCCACGAGCAGTTGTTGTTCCTGTGCCTACGGCTGCAGTTCCATTTGCAGCAGGTGTTGTTGAACTTAATCCAGTAATGCTGTTAAATGAAGTGGCGGTCATAGCACCACCGTAACTAAATGCAGTACCGTTATATCCTAAAGCGTTTGTATCACTACCAAACTTTATGAAGCCAGAGGCTGCTGATTGGACGCCCCGTATAGACATGGTATCGGAAAGGTTAATATCACCAATCCAAACGTCATCGCCTACTTTAAAATTAGTGCCGTTTCCATTATTAGAGGAAATAAATTGGTCAGCGGTATTTGAGTGAACATGGTCTGCTCTTGCAGTTGTTGTTCCTACACCAACAGCAGCGGTTCCTGCAGCAGCAGGAGTAGTTGAACTAAGACCAGTAATGCTGTTAAACGAAGTTCCTATTGCAACACCAATATTTGGTGTAGTTAAAGTTGGGCTTGTTGCAAACACTAATGCACCAGAACCTGTTTCATCAGAGATGACTCCTGCTAATTGAGCAGATGTAGTAGCAGCGTGAACTGCTAAAGTATCTGTAGTAACAACTAAAGTCTTGGTTGAGGGGATAGAAGTTCCATTGATGCTAGTTGCTGTTGCTACTCCTAAGACTGGTGTTACAAGAGTTGGGCTAGTATTCATTACAAACGTTGAGCCAGTTCCAGTTTGAGCGGCAACGCTAGTTGTGGCACCTACTGATGTAATTGGACCAGTTAAGTTTTCAAATGCACCTGTTACACCAGTTGCACCAGTCATACCGGTTGCGCCAGTTAAACCTGTTAATCCAGTTGCGCCTGTTAGACCAGTTGCTCCTGTCGCACCGGTATT
>Ga0114978_10003668_pt1 | contig 12527 bp, 8 predicted proteins | sample S_140212_EF_Meta_FD_87027 | JGI IMG/M metagenome (GOLD analysis project Ga0114978, IMG submission 87027) | Freshwater microbial communities from Lake Simoncouche, Canada to study carbon cycling - S_140212_EF_MetaG | ecosystem: Environmental > Aquatic > Freshwater > Lake | place: Lake...
AAGGACCTCGTGACCAAGGGACCGCGTTCGGGCGAACCGGGCATCGCTCGTTGGTTCCGTCTGAATGATCTCAAGCAGTGGTATGACAAGCCCGCCGAACTCGAGGCGCTCAAGGCCAACCCGAGTGCGTACTTCGCTGCGCGCAACCTCAGCGTCGGCGAGTTCGCTGGTGATCTCTACCTGCTGCTCTACGACTCCGACGCCAACACTCTGACCCACCGCGGCGGCGCCGCCTGGGGACTCACCAACGCCTATCGCACCGTTGACCAGCGCCTCGGCGCGTCGGCGGTCGGTTTCCAACTCGACCAGAGCGGCGGCCAGCGCATGGCCCAGCTTACCGGCTCCCATGTCGGCGAGCCAATGGCGATCGTCCTCGACGATGAGGTTTACAGCGCGCCGCGCCTCAACAGCACCATCTCCGACTCCGGTGTCATCACTGGGCAGTTCGGCGAAGAAGAACTCGCGTACCTCATCCGTGTGCTCACCGCGGGCAGCCTCGAGGCGAAGATCTCGAGCGATCCGATTTCGGTCAGCATCCTCGGCCCGTCCATCGGCGCCGACAACCTCGAGAAGGGTCTCGAAGCCACCATCATCTCGGTCGCCATCACTTGCGTGGTGATGCTCGCGTACTACTTCCTCGCGGGACTGGTCGCCGACATCGCTCTCGCGGTCAACACGCTGATGATCTTCGGCATCATGGCGCTCATCGACGGCACCTTCACGCTGCCAGGACTCGCGGGCGTTGCGCTCTCGGTCGCAATGGCAGTCGACGCGAACGTGCTTATTTACGAGCGCATTCGCGAAGAACTTGAGTTGGGTAATCCGCTCAAGCAGGCCATCGATGTCGCGTACAAGCGCGCGCTCAGCGCCATCGTCGACGGCAACGTCACCAACCTCATCGCCTGCGTCGTTCTCTACAAGGTCGGCGCAACCGAGGTCAAGGGCTTTGCCCTCACCATGTCCATCGGCGTCATCACGACGCTCTTCACTGGCATCTGGGTGACCCGCGCGATGTTCAGCGCGCTGCTCGGCGCAGGTATGAAGCGGCTGCCGATGCTGCCGACCATCGTGCCCGCGATCTCTCGCGTGCTGATGCCGAGTGTTGACTGGATCAGCCTGCGGCCTGCGCTCTTCGGCTTCAGCGGCGTTCTCGCCGTTCTGTCCGCCGGCGCGTTCTTCATGCGCGGCAACGACATGTATGAAACCGAGTTCCGCGGCGGAAACTCGATGACCCTTTCCACACGCATGGCGCGTGCGGGCGAGACGGTGGCGGTCGACGGGCGGTTGGGTATCACCCGACTTGCCATGGAAGACCGGATTCGCAAACTCGGCGCTGACGCGGGGGACGACATCGTCATTGCCCAGCTGAAGAACGCCAATGTCCTCACCGTCGGCGAGCCAACCGCGGACGGCCTTGCTTCGAAGTTCCAGGTTCGCGTCGGCAACCCGTCGCCAGTGCCGGCCGGTTTCGACGAAACCCGCATCTCGCGCGACATCGTCGACGCGGTTGCCAAGGGCCTCGCTGGGCAGCTCGATGTGCGACTGCCGCTGGCATTCAAGAACTCGACATCGGTCAACCACACCGCCGTCACCAAGCCTTTGGAGAAGGCACTCGTCGGCACCTCCATCGGATTACCGCAGGCGTCGGGCGACTCGGTCGGCGAGTTCCGCGGCGGCGTAGCCGTCATCATCGAAGGCATTGAAACACCTGTCACAACAGCAGATGTGGCCGAGCGCATTCAGCGCATGCGGTCTCAGCCCGACTGGTCGTCCACCGCTGGTCGCAAGACCAGGGTCGTTGGACTCGACCCCGTCGATGCTTCAAATCCGTCTGGTCTCAACCGCTCGGTTGCCGTTCTGGTCAGCGATCCCGATATCAACGGCTTCGATGTTGAACTGGACATTTGGGACCGCGACCTAGCGGCCGTCGAGTGGTCACTGGTTCGTGACGCGCTCACGCAGCAGGCGAGCCTCGATCAAGTCTCCAGCTTCTCGCCCGTCGTCGCCGACAACCTCGCCGCAACAGCAGTGGTCGCCGTCGTCCTCAGCCTCATCGGAATGTTGGCGTACATCTGGATTCGGTTCGGTAGCTTCCGCTTCTCAACCGCAACCGTGATCGGCGTCGCATTCAATGTCATCGTCTGCCTCGGCTTCCTTGCCATCTCCATCCCGCTGGCATCGACGGGCTTCGGGCCATCGTTGTACATCGAGGAGTACCGCATCGACCTCAATGTCGTCGCCGGTCTGCTCACCATCATTGGTTACTCGCTGAACGACACCGTCGTCATCCTCGACCGCATCCGCGAGAATCGCGGCAAGCGCACATGGATTAGTCGCGACACTGTGAACCTCTCCATCAATCAAACCTTCAGTCGAACCATCCTCACCGGTGGTAGCACCTTCGCCACTGCGATCGTGCTCATCGCACTCGGCGGAACGGGAATTCGTCCCTTCGCTTACACCTTCCTCATCGGACTCATCGCCGGTACATTTAGTTCGGTGGCAATCGCAGCACCGCTCGTGTATAGTCGCAAGGAAGAAGAGCTAGAGCGTGCGAAGGCTGCAATAGCACCAGTCACTCCTGTTCTTCAGCCTGCCTGATTTCTCAGTACTTTCTCAGTACTTTCTCAGTACTTTCTCAGTACTTTCTCAGTACTTTCTCAGCACATTCCACGAGTCTTCGCCGGAACGGATGCCGGAGCACGAGACTCGTTCGCACTTGCGATACCGTCGCCCCCACAAAAAATCGAGCTCCTATGCCGACCGGTACCAAGATCGCCGCAATCGTTCTCGTTGTTCTCCTCGCTGCCGCAGGCCTGTATTACGCTTTCGCAGCGCCCCAATCCTCGAAGTCTGCCAACAGCAAGACTCCGAGTGACGGGTCCACCTTCACTAGGCCTTCGACACTTCCGCCCGCGGGCCTCGGTGTCGGGACCGCAGCAGGTGGCGCAACAACCACCACCGGTACGACCACCGGTACCACCATCGGTACGACCACCGGTACCAGCACCGGTGCCACCACCGGCGGTCTGGATGTGCTCGCGGAGCGCCAGCGTCAACTCAACGCGGCCAATCAGCCGTCTGGGTTGAACCCGAACAATGGAGCGAACCCAACAGGTTCGACCAACCCTGTTGTTCCGGGCACGCCAACGGGAACAGGGCTCGCGCCAACCACCACGACTGCTCCAGCCGGAGCTGTCGGCGCGGCGAATTCGAATACCACGGCTCCTACATCAACGGACGGGACCACCTCGTCTGGGTTTGGCAAGCCGTTTAGCAACGGTCGTCCGACCGTCGCTGTGAATGGCACGGGTACTGGTACTGGCACTGGCAACAGCGCAGGCAACAGTACGGGGAACGGCACCGCGAACGGCCTCCCCGAGGCGCGCGGCATGCAAGCTGGTGCAGAGTCGACCTACATCGTCAAGAAGGGCGACACGTTTGGCTCTATCGCGATGGCTCTTCTCGGCTCGACCAAGAAGGCTGATGCGATCAGCAAGGCAAACCCAACCGTCGACCCAACACGCATGAAGATCGGCACCAAGCTGCGCATCCCAAGCGCAACCCCGTCCGCCGATGGCGCAATCGCGTCGACAACCAAGTCTGGTAGCAAGTCAGCAACCCCGGCAGGAACCACCGCATCAAACACGGCGAACAAGCCTGCTGCTGCTGGCGCGTTGGCAACGAAGTCCACGACTGCTGGAACTCACATCGTTGTCGCGGGCGAAACACTCTCGTCGATTGCCAAGAAGTACTACGGCGATTCCTCGCTGTACCAGGCGATTGCCAAGGCGAACCCGAAGATCAAGCCGAATGATCTTGCTGTTGGTGACAAGCTCACGATCCCCGCCAAGACGGTGGTTGTGGGTGGCGAGAAGATCGATCGCTGAAGCGCTCGATCTGAATAGCCGAAAGACAATCAACGAAGAATCACGGATGGCGCCTTTGGGCGCCATCCGTTCTTTTCTCGCTATCCTCTACGGCTCAATTGAGAGCCCGTACTCAATCAATCACTGACCTCGAACCGAAGTCGCAGCATGTCCACCAATGTCGTTCTCATTCCCGGTGATGGAATCGGTCCAGAAGTCGCCGTGGCAGCTCAGCGAGTCATCGACGCCTCAGGCGCGGACATTCGTTGGACGGTGCGCCACGCAGGCGAGGCCGCGCTGGCCGCCGGCGAGAAGCAACTGCTTCCGCAATCAACGCTCGACCTCATCTCCGAGTACGGGATCGCACTGAAGGGCCCGTGCACTACGCCCATCGGAACTGGCTTTCGCTCGGTCAATGTGCTTCTTCGCAAGTCGCTCGACCTCTACGCCGCGGTTCGTCCGATCCGAACGATGGCGGGAGTCAAGAGCCGCTACGACAATGTCGACCTCGTGATCGTGCGCGAGAACACCGAAGGGCTGTACGCGGGCATCGAGAACGAAATCGCCAAGGGCGTCTGCACCAGCGTCAAGGTTGCAACTGATTCCGCATCGCGCCGCATCGCCGACTACGCGTTTCGCTACTGCCGCGAGCGCGGACGCAAGAAGCTCAGCGTGTTCCATAAGGCGAACATCATGAAGCTGACCGATGGTCTCTTCATTCGGTGCGCGCGCGAGGTGCATGATGCCAGCTACCAGGACATCGAATATGAAGAAGTGATCATCGACGCCGCCTGCATGAAGATGGTGCAGGATCCGACGCGCTTCGATGTGATTCTTGCTGAGAATCTCTACGGCGACATCATGAGCGATCTCTGTGCGGGCCTCGTGGGCGGTCTCGGCGTGACGCCGGGATCGAACATCGGCGAGAAGGGCGCGGTCTTTGAGGCGGTGCACGGTTCCGCTCCCGACATCGCCGGCAAGGGCATCGCCAATCCGCTCGCGCTCATCATGTCGGGCGTGATGATGCTGAACTGGCTTTCGACCCAGCGCGGCGACCCGCGATTTCGCGAGTGCGCCACGCGCATCCGCAACGCCTACGACCGCGCGCTTGCCGAATCGGCCACCACCCGCGACCTCGGCGGCACGCTCGGCACGCTCGAGTTCGCCGACGCGCTGATCAAGCGCTTCTAGCCTGCTTTGCGGATGCATTCACGACGCATGGCCTGATCATGGCCTGATCATGGCTGATGAATCACCAGCCCTCAGGCCTCTCCTCGCATCGTCCGCAGGAACTCCTGCTCGATCTGCGCGTCGTCAGATGGTTGCTGCGGTGAACTTTCCAATCCGTCGCGCTGCTTGGCACGCACGCGCTCAGCAGCAGCTGCGGCGAGCAACTGCGGATCCGACGATATCCAAGGGCAGTCCGACTCTTGCTTGAGCTCACGAGCCTCGCGGAGAAGTTCCGCGTGCTCTTCCGATCCTTCGCTTGCGACAGGGAAGTGCATTGAGTTGTTCATGAACTTCAGCATGCAATTCAATCGCGCTCGACCAAAGCGCTTGCGCAAAATCCAAGCTGCAACTGACGGCGCGTGCCCGCGAGGGCGGCGAAGGCTGCAAAGTAGGAATGCTTGGCATGATCATGCGCGGTGCATCATGGACTCATCATGCAAGCCTGCAGCATGGATTCATGATGCAAGCCTGCATCACGGCGCTTCATCGCTGACCGGCGCGGGCATCTGCGGAATTTTTCCGTTACCGCGACCCGACGCGTCGAAGCCGATGCGGCTGACGGCGCGATCCGCGTTCACCGTTACATTTCCCTTCCAACCCCACAGCGCGTAACGATCGGCTTTCTCGTAACCATCCGCAACGGTGCGAAACGCAAGCGGCAGCGTTGTGACGAGATCTTCCACATTCGCAAAACCCTTCACCACGCCAGTAGCCTGCGTGGTCGCGGCGTTCTGGCGCACGATCATCGGATCAAACGGAATCCATCCGATGTTCGGTAGGAAAAACTCGCACACGAAGCGGAACTCAGCCGCCGCGCCCTTTGAGTCGCGATCCCTCGCGCGCCCGCGCTGGGTCAGGCAATACACCACTCGAGACGGGATGCCCAGTGAACGCACACCGGCGACGCAGGTGGCGGCAAGTTCGACGGGCGTTCCTCCGCCCGCTTCGATGCCCCAGATTCCGTTGTCGGTAAAGTTGATGCCGCGCAACGCGCCCTTCTGGCCATAGATGCTCGTGCCGCTGTTGGCGAACTTCCATCCCTTGGAGATAGCAACCACCGTGTTGCGTGCCGCCACGAATGGAGACACCGATCGCGATCCGCCCGGCGTTGCGCCTTCCGCAACCGTCTGCAGCGCCTTGATGGTTGGATCGATGCCGGCTTCCTGCTTGAGAAATCGATCCACGCCACTCGGCCATTCCCGTGGCCAAGTCGCCGTTGCCGCAGCGCGCTCGTCGACATCGAGTTCCCATCGCTGCACTTGATAGGTCGTTCGCAGCAGCAGGCTCTCGGCCACGCCTCGAGGAAACGGAACCTCGTACTTCAGGGTTGCCTCGGCGGTGCCTGGCATCCGCGTGAAAATCTTGCTGGGATCGGTTGCCGCGTCGAGACCATCGACGGTGGCGCGTGCGACATACTTGGTGAAATCGGTGTCGCACCAGCTGGTGCGAACTAACACGGGAACGCCGAGCGAGACTCCCGCGGCTTGGTAGGTCGGAGTGGTGTTCACATTGGTCGACTGAGGAGTATTTCCGTTCAGCGTGACTGTTCCCGAGCGCGCATCGAGAGAGGCCTGCTGGAACAACTCAACTTCAAGGCGAATCTCCGAGAGTTTCGGCCGTGTTCGAAGTAGCACCGGGCGATTCGCCGCCGTCTGCGGCAATGCAGCGGCCGCGATTGAAAGTGGCGCAAGCATCGCCGCCACACTCAGGACAGGAACTGCGAGGAAGGTCCGTCGTTTCATGGAGTCACCTTGGAGCGTTCGGTGGACGGGCAGGGTGATCGCACCCATGGCTACGAGATCAGCGTCTTCATACTCGCGGGATCAAGGAGGTGCTGCACCGATCCGAGAAACTGCGCAAGGACGAGGTTGAGCATGATGATGGTGAGGAAGCTTGCCACAAAGCTATCGGTGGCCGCGCGCCCGACGCCGGCGGCGCCGCCTTCGCAATGAAATCCTTTGTAGCAACTAATGAGACCGATCGCCAAACCAAAGGCGACGCTCTTGGCAACGCCAGTCATGGGATCCCACGCGGAGACGAACTGCGCGGTGTAGTGCCAATAGTCGGCGTTGGTCACACCGTGGTAGCCAGTGACGATGAGCCACGCGCCCAGCGAGCCCACAAAGTCGGAGTAGATCGTCAGCAGGGGCGTCATGACCACGCATGCCACCACGCGCGGCACCACGAGTGTGCGCACTGGATCGGCGGCCATCGCCCGCATCGCGTCGAGTTGCTCGGTCACGCGCATCGATCCCAGTTCGGCGGCGAGCGATCCACCAACCCGACCAGCGAGCATGACCGCTGCGAGCACTGGACCGATCTGCTTGGTGACGGCGGAGTTAATCACGCCGCCCATCTGTTCCTGTTGGCCGAGCGCGGCAAACTGGTCGTAGCCTTCGAGGGCGAGGATCATGCCGATGAACGCGCCAGTGATCGCCACCACCAGGACGCTCGCAGCGCCAACGGAGTAGAGCTGCGGGCCGATCTGTCGCCAACGCAGCCAACTGCGCGGTTCCAAGATGGCGATGCGCAAAGCGTAGAGGCTGAACGAAGCGAATCGACCGAGCCCATCGAGCGCCAGGAGCATCGACATCCCAAACTGCGAAAGAGCATGCGCGATGGAAAGCATTCACGGTGTTATACGCGCGACGCGCGATGACATCTGCGGCTCGCTGAAAAACAACGCCGGCGGGCCGAAGCCCGCCGGCGTGAAGTTCCATGACTTTCCGATGACCTTACTGGCAAGTTCCCCAGGCATTGAGGAGAGCCGCGAGGTCAGGTGACCCAACCGCGCCGCTTCCATCAAGGTCGATCACTGGATCGGGGCCGCCCCAGGCGTTGAGCAGCGCCGCGAGGTCCGAAGATCCCACGACACCGTTGTGGTCAAAGTCTGCGGGACATGGAGGCGTGTAAACGCAACCGGTGTTGCCGTTGCCGGGAGTGTCGAAGCCAGGATTGAGCACAGGGTCGTACGGACCGATGACCGAGGTCTGCGTGCTCGGGCAGTAGGCCACCTGGCGCGGCGACACCGGAGTCGTTCCCGAAACATCGGGTCCGACAATCTTGGTGCTGTAGACCCACTCGATTCCCACCGGCGGCGGGACGGTTGGGTCACGCACGACCGCAACCGAGTTGACGATCGAGGCCCAAGGCGTAATGTCGAGAACGCCGTCGTCGTTGGTGTCGAGATCCTGCTGAAGCGTGCCCGTGAAGTTGAAGACGAGCATGTGGGTGACATTGTCGTCGTTCTCAAACGCGAACGAAGCATTGACGAGGTTGACTTCCGCCGGAGCGAGGGTGAACGCCGCATGCGCGCAGAGGAAGAAGCCGTCCGCCGCGGTGCGATTTCCAGTCAGCGCCGTCGCTGACTCGATCACGCCCGAACCACCGGTGCCGTCGCCGATGACGATGTAGGTGAGACCGTTCAGCAGCGTGCTGGGCGCGCCGTAGAGCTCGAAGTACTCGTCGTTGTCAACGCCTGGCTGGTCGATGCGGAACTCGCTGATGATGACCGAAGGTGGGTTGACTGGCACGAAGCACTGCAGCTCGGCGGCGTCGGCGCAGGTTGCGTCCCAAGCAGCTTCGCAGCAGGTGACATCGATAACGCAGACGGTGTTGCAGCAGGCCGCATCGGCGCAGCCCGGAGTGGTGTGGACCTGATAGCAGCTACCTGCCGCAGGATTTCCACAGGGATTTGGCAGCGGGCAGCCGACATTCGCGGAGCCCGGAGTTCCGAACCCGTCGACGGCGGCAGTGTCCAAGCGGCCGACGCCCCAAGTTCCATTCGCGCACTTCACGATCTGTGGCGGGAAGCCCGAATAGGTCGGACCAGCGGTTTTAACAGAGTAAACGCAGCGATTGTCGCCCGAGACGAGTCCAACGCTATCGATGATCGCATCCCAAGTCGGAGCGTCAATGGTGCAGTCGTCGTTGGTGTCGACATCGTTGTTCAGAAGACCCGTGTAGTTCCACACGAGCATGTAGGTGACCGAGTCGCCGTTCTCGAGGTTCATCGAGCGCACAGCATCAGGAATGCCAAGCGTGAAGGTGGGCTCGGCGACGAGGAAGATGCCGTCCTTTGGAATTGCCGCGCCGTTGAGCGAGATGACCGCCTCGACATTGCCGTTGGCGCTGACGCCGTCGCCAATCACGATGATGGTGACGCCGTTCAGGCTCAAGCCCGGGGTGCCGGTGATTTCGATGTACTCGTTGACATCGGTGCTGGTCTGGTCGTCCGCCCGGATCTCGTTGAACGCAAGAACCGGCGGCAAACCGGCGGCGAGGCAGGAGGTGCGAGCAATGTTGACGCAGAGCTGATCCCAGTCGGTAACACAGCAGGTAGGATCCGCGGCGCAGACCGAGTTGCAGCAAGTGGTGTCGACGCAGCCCGGGGTGGCGTGGATCGCGTGGCAGTTGGCAGCGCCTGGGCCGCAGGCCGTGCAGGCATCGTTCGGATCGCTCGGCGAGTCGGCCGCGTTGGCCGCGGTCGGATCGAACGCGCCAATCGACCAAGTTCCATTTGGGGTGCAGCGGTAAATCTGTCCAGGCACATTGATGCCGTCTGGCCCAACGCGCACGCCGGTCGGGGCGTACGAGTACTCGTCGCCGGTCGCAGGTGGAACAGTGAGATTCTCAACCAACGCCACGGCGTCGGCGATGCTGGCCCACGGAGTGAGGTCAAGGACACCGTCGTCGTTCGTATCGATGTCCTGATTCACGGTGCCGGTGAAACCTTGCACGAGCATGTGGGTGACGTTGTCGCTGTTCTCAAAGAATCCCGCGGCATTCACCGGGCTGAGGACATAGTCGACGGTGCCGTGGGCGTTCACCAGGGTCGCGTACTGGGCGAAGAGCGCCAAGCCGTCGGCTCCAAGGACGAAGCCATCGAGCGAGCGGACATACTCAAGCACGCCGTTTCGGGTAGCGGCGGTGGATCCGTCGCCGATGACAACATAGGTGTAGCCAGTGAGCGACTGACCCGGGGCGCCCTTGATCTCGAAGTACTCATCGAGATCGGTACCGGTCTGGTCAATGCGGATTTCGTTGATCACCAATCCCTGCGGAACGCAGGTTCGGTTCGCGGCGCCAGGCGAGTCAACGCCAGCGAATGGATCGACGGTGCCGATGTTCCACTGCGAGGTATTCGCGCAGAGCCAAGCCGCCGACGGCGCGAGGCCGTTGTCTGGGCCGATGGTGGTCGTGGAGTAGTAGTAGTCGCTCTTCGATCCGTTCGGAATCACGGTGCCGACGATCGCGAGGCTCGACACGACCGAGGTCCACGGCGTGACATCAAGCACACCGTCGTCGTTGGTGTCCAGCTTCTGTCCGTCGAAGCCAGTAAACCCGCGCACGACCAGCACGGTGACATTGTCGTTGCCTTCGAGGTTGAGGGTCACCGCGAGATTCGGGATGGCCAAAGACATCGATGGCTCGCCCACCAGGAAGAAGCCACTCGCCGGAATCGAGAAGCCAGTGAGATTGACGACCTGTTCGATGACGCCGTTCTGCTGTCCAGGCAGCGCGAAGTCATCGTCGCCGATGACAACAATCGAAACGCCACTGAGCGATTCGCCCGCGGTGCCAGCGATTTCGATGTATTCGTCGTTGTCCGCGCCCGGCTGCTCGAGGCGCAGCTCATTGAGGCGGAGAGGGGCATCAGCCATCGCAATCGTCATGAACAGCGACGGAAGAAAGACAACACTGGTAAAAACCAATCGGCTCATCGGAAACTTGCTCCTGCTCTCGGATTGTGAAGGCATGGGTCCCACCGCCAGAACTCGATCGACTGATCTATTGCGTCGCACGGCGCACGCACTGAGCTTTGGATGTGGAACTTGTTGTCGGAAACACGCGCCGCAAGGCGAGCCGCGAGTCTAATGGGGCGCGATCTCAACACAATCACTCTCTTGCATCTCGGCCTTGAATTCGCCATTCCTTCACCAGATCAAGACATTCGGCCCGTCGATAGAGTCCTAGAACCGATGCGCTGATTGAGGCGGCAGATGACGCCAACGCAAAAAAACAGCGGGATCCGAGTGGATCCCGCTGCGTGTGTTGCATTGATTCAGCGCGAGGCAGTTCCTACTGCCAGCCAGTTACTTCAGCCAGTTACTTCAGCCAGTTACTTCAGGTTGTCTTCGCCCGCATCGGTCGCGGCCGCAGGCTTGGTCTTGGTCGGATCAGCGACCGTCGACTCGGTATCAGTGGCGCGCAGCGAATTCGTTGGCATCGAGACGAGATACACCTCGACGCGGCGATTCTCTTCGTTGCCCTTCTTGGAGTTCGTCGCGATCGGGCGGTATTCGCCATATCCGCCGACCATGAAGCGATTCGATCCGACGCCGTCCTTGACCAGCGCGTCGCGCACGGAGATCGCGCGGTGCGCCGACAGGTACACATTGGTTGGGTGCTGCGCGAGCGTCGCAGGCTTGCTGATGCGGACATTGTCGGTGTGTCCAACAACGCGAACCTCAAGGTTCGATGCAGCATCGCTGTTGAGGATGTCGGCGAACTTCGACATCACTGCCGAAGCCTTGGAGCTCAGCTTCGCGCTGCCCGAGTCGAAGGTCACATCGCTCTTGAAGCGAATGACTCCGGTCTTGGTGTCGAACATGAGAATGTCGGGGTACATCTCGACAAGCTTGCTGATCTCCATCTGCACATCGGGCGGAAGCTGGGTCTGCCCGATCTGCGCGATCAGCGCGTCGATGTTCTTCTGCATCTCCGCCATTTCAGCGGGATTTCCGCCGCCCTTGATCGAAGTGATGCGGGCCATCGCCTCGCCGAGTTGCTTGCGCAGCATGTCTTCGTTGGCACGCGCGGTGTCGAATTCATTCTGCATTTGAAGGAGCTGCTGCTCCTTGGCGCGATAGGCGCTCATGAGGTCGTCGTACTGGGTCTGCGGGATGCAGCCAGTGAGCGTGAAGAGTGCGGCACCGATGATGGGGATGAGTGAAAGGCGCATGGCTTTCCTTGCTTTTTGAACAAACTGGTGCATCGGGAAACCGACGCGCGCGTCCAATGCGGCGTCGAACTTTCTCGTGACAATCCATGGTGCAGGCGTTCCTGCGTGGGCGCGAGTGTAATGATATTTTGCGGATGTGTGGGCGGTTCTCGCGCAATGAAACTTGCGAGAGGACGGGGCAAGCGCGCGGCGGGTTAGGCCGAGGCGACCCGTCGTGCGAGCGAGGTCAAGCTGAACGCCTCCTCGAAATCGAACACGCAACGGAAGTCGTCGATCGAGTCATCGGTGCTGCGGCTGAGCTCGCCCAACTCGATGAGCGCGTAGACGATGCGACCGAAGTCCTCCGTCCGCACGATGTTCCAATTGCGCAGCACGCACGGCGCCAGCATGCCGAACCGGTCGATCGCGTACTCGCGGAGTCCGAGGCTGAGCTGCTGTCCGGACAGGTGGCGCTCGTCGCCCGC
>Ga0114978_10003670_pt1 | contig 12524 bp, 8 predicted proteins | sample S_140212_EF_Meta_FD_87027 | JGI IMG/M metagenome (GOLD analysis project Ga0114978, IMG submission 87027) | Freshwater microbial communities from Lake Simoncouche, Canada to study carbon cycling - S_140212_EF_MetaG | ecosystem: Environmental > Aquatic > Freshwater > Lake | place: Lake...
GGCCCCCATCCTCAATGATAGTAGCATAGCCCGAAGCATCGCGATCCCACGGATCAGTAAATTTCAAAGCGGCCCCGGCATTTTTAGGCTCATGAAGTTTTAAACTTACCCCGCGCATTTCTGCGATGAGGTAATGATCGACCATGAGCTCTAAGCGGTCGCCCAGATCTATCGGCTGTGCGCCAAGAGTGAGCGGTATTCCGAGTATAAGTAATAGAAAGTAGATTTTCATAAATTGTAGGTTAAATAATTATTACCCCGCTGCACTTAGCTGAAAGCTAAGCCCAGAGTTCAGCGTTCGAGCCAGAAAGAATAAAGATGGGCATCTTTGAGATGAAAGCGGATCCGCACCGACTTACCCTCCAACTCAGTCAGTTGCCGATCTGCCCAGCGCAATTCTACTCGCGCATGGTCGCCGACTACCGGCTCACACTGCGCAATTCCCCAACCGGGCAAAGCCGTCCGCCCATCTGCAGTGGTAATTTCAGCGCGGATCTCCCCAGCAGCTTCCGCATTAATATATAAATGCTGTCCAGCGACCACGACTGGGCGCGTATCAAGAAAACCACCCTCAACATCCGCGTGCATTGAAACAAATCCGTCGACCCGCAGCTTAGCTAAATAGATTCCTCCGTGATAGCGATCGGACACTCGCTGCAGATTGGGTCGATACCGCACATCGATGCCGGAATAGTAAAACCAGAGCTCATCACCCATCCGAATGGGATGAGAGGTGGGAAAGATTTGGCCGGTGTCCCCAATGCCCGGTCCCATTTCGGAGACGGGGATGAAATGGGCCCGATCGCCCACGCGGTTCCAGGTCCGAAGGTCCCGGCTGCTGGCGAGCTTCGGAGAATTGATGCCGTCCTGGTTGCCTTGGGGCAGCGGAATTCGCCCGCTGGATTCGAAATAATTGGGCAGGCCAATGTAGAGCCCTTCGTAGGGAAACACTGCCATGTTATAGATCTCAACGTTGTACTCCTCCGGATGATTAATCGTCGGCCGCCACATCCGAGGATTCGCCGCGACTTCACGCATATATTGGGCCCCCAGAACCTGATCTTGAGCGTCGGCGTGGTAAATCAGCTCCGGCTTAGACCAATTTTCAAAATCCTTGCTCAGGCTCAGATAAACGGATCGGCCGAACGGACCTTTATGCTTAACCGTGAGAATATATTGCTGCTTCCGCTCATCCCAATTCAAGTGCGACTCGTCTTCGCTTGGGATCGGCGCAACTGGCAGCCGCGTGAAGGTTAAGCCATCGGCGGACACGATAGGCTCACGCCCAGGCCGATTACCCCTTGTTCCGGTCAACCCTTTATACCGGCGCGCCGGCGGCGCATTCGGATCGATGATCACATGTTGGATAAACGCCTCGGGCTCGTCTTTCACCGTGGCGAGGTTGTTGTTCCGGTTGCCTAAACTTTCGACGAGACCCAGCATGGGCTTTGTCCAATTGATGCCGTCCTTTGACCGAGCGTAGCCAGGTGCACCCGCGCCATTGCCGTCGTGGCCAAACCGGAAGTACCAAAGTTTCCACACCTGCTCCTGCTCGTCCCAGGACGGGGCATTACGCGTCTGGATAATGTTACCGTCAGTTGGGAGGTCAGGGCGCAGGATGGGGTCGGTCCCGTACTTGCGGGGCTGATGAATAATCCGTGCCACGCGGTAAAGATCACCCAAAATAAAATCATCCAAAAATAACTGCCGCTCTACAGGGTGAAGGGTTAAGGCAGCATAATCTAACTCGCTGCCGGCGGAAGCTCCCATCAGCCGTGCCACCCCGCTACCATAAATTAATAAACAGGCGTAAATTAATTTACCCGAGGGATAATTTTTTAAATTGAGCATAAATAGATTACTCTGCGCCGGCGGACGGCCCATCGCCGGCATCTTTCAGAATATTTGCGGCGTAAAACCTTAATCAGTCCGTAAATACACCGCAAATAAGCGAGGGTCAGACTCACTGTCTTTTGTCAGATTTATTTTAAGCCGCACCGTCTGCCCAGCCAAAGCAGCAAGATCTCCGCTCAGCCAGTCGACAGCACAATCGAGGCCGCTTTCTTGCCCAGACTTACCTGCCTTAGCCCCAGAATAACCCGGCAAAAGCTGAAATTTTTCATTCGAAATTTCCACGGTCATTTGCCGCGTGTGGTCCGCATTGAGCAGAACGCGACAGCCAGATGCGGGCAGGCGAATGGGAGCAGACCAAACGGACCCACGATTTTCATAGGCAGGAGTGTGCGCACCATCTTTAGGATTCAATCCCAAGGCTCCCCACCGATCACGGGGCAAAACCGCTAACGCCACTTCTCCACTAATCCCCAACCCATATTCCGCGTTTAACCAACGACCAAAATAAATTCGCGTCTCATCACCTACATTAAGAATCCCATTGCCTGACTGGGTTAATATAGTCGGATAATTTTTTCCGGCCACGGGAGTCGCTGGCGTATCAAACCGAGACATATAGACATGCCCCTTGTCTGGCTCACGAAAATGCAGCCCGTCGTTGCTAATCACCAAGCCTAAGTCGCAGGATATTTTCCCGTAGCCAAACCAGCCCCACCGCTTCTGAGCATCCGCATCACCGGGTACATTATGCCAGATGCCGTACAAACCAACAGCCACACTGCCAAAACTTGCGGCCCCGACCCCTAGATGAACCTGATCATAAGGTTTATGCGAACCACGGTCAGCGGGCTGAGCCGGCTCTGGCAAGATGAAGGCTGTAGTATCACCTGCGAGCCACTGCTCAAAATCAGGCGATATAATAGCGCGGCCTTGGCGACCACTGGCATGACCGCCATCGCTAAAGGTTATCCGCTGACCGTTGACCACAAATAAATCATTAAATTTATAGAGCGAGGCCGTCTCAATAAATTGATCGATCCCGAAGTGATCAGCGGCCTTCCAATGAATCCCATCGGCACTAGTGGCCGTACGAATCACCCAGGTTTTTCCGTTGTGGGGATTATAGACCATTTTATAGCGTCGCTGTGGATCTGCGTCACTATCGTCTTTGAATACGTGGACCCCCTCAATAACCTCATCCGGCAGCGCAATGGCGTTATTGTGTTTACTCCCGCGCACCTCCACTTGCCCGAGATCTGGCTTAGTCCACGCAATACCATCGTTACTCTCGGCATAACAGACGGGCCCCTGCGTCAGATTTTTTAAATCGGCATGGTAAGCATCGCCCGGCTCTTTGAGCCCAACAGGATAATACCACATCTGATACTTTCCGTTACTGTAAACAACCCCACCGTAAAAATGTGCGGCCACTTGATCGGGAGCCAACGGATTGTCTCGCGCAGGACTCACGACCGGCTCTTTACGATATTTTGGGGTAGAAAGATAGGATCCAACATTCTCCTGCAATGGGAGTAAGTAGTCATCAATCGCGAGCAGCACAGCTTGATTTTGCACCGTGACTCCGGTCGACGGAAAATAAAAATTTTTATCCCCTGCTGAGCTATTTGGCGCCGCGTTAAGCCGGCCGATTGAAAGATATAGCCCCAATAATAGATATGAATATTTGATCATGATAGTTTAGTAATTTTAATTTTATAATATTTTATGAAATAAGTTACCCTAGATTAAGCGGCAGTAACTCAGGAGTATTTTTACGACACCAGGCGATGAGTTGCTTGACGTGTTTTTCCGTGCCGCTGCGGTACGGCGACTGGCAGCGTACGCCTACGACGCCCCCGCCGGCGACGCGCTGGATGCGGTCGATGGCGGAATCCCAGAGCCCCGCCTCCTTGACCAATGGATTGACCAACGCCTCGTAGAGATAACGGTGCATTACGTCCGCCAACGGCTTCGCCTCGTCGAGACGGCCGGCGGCGCACAGGTTGTAGAGCTCAACCACCTTGACGGCGTTGAAGCCCGTGATGGAACAGTAACCGCCTCGACCACCGGCTGGAATGCGTTGGTAGAAGTCCTCGCCGCCGAAGATGGCAAGATCCGGTGCCAGCTTCAGCATGGCCTTAACTTCGTCGAGACTGGATCCCGTGTCCTTGGTGCCGATAAAGGTCGGATGCCTGTTGGCGAGCTTGCCCAGCAATTCAGGGCTGATCTTCCGCTTTGAGCGGCCCGTGAGGTAAAGGATGACCGGGGTCTTGCCGGCGGCGGCGGTGACCTCGGCGACGTAGCTCTCTACCTCGTCGTCCTTGAGCTCGAGCCAGAACGGCAGAGCCAATTGCAACGCGTCGGCCCCGGCGCGCTTAGCCACGCGAATGCGGCGGATGGTCGTGCGGGTGCTGAGCGCCGTGGCGCCAATCTGCACGGGCAGGCCGGCCCGGTGGGCCTCCGCGCAGGCGATCTCGGTGATCTTCTCGAAGGTGACGTCGTCCTGCGCGTAGAATTCGCCGGTCGTACCGCCGGTGTAGACCCCGCTCACGCCGGTGCCGCCGTAGCTGGACACCTCCTTGGCGAAGCGACGGGCATCGAGTTCGTTCCGATCGGTCCAGGGGATGATCAAGGCAGACCAGACACCCTTCAGTGTTTGGCGAGTCAGAGGCGTTATCTTGGCGGGTTTTTTAGATGAGCTCATAATGTGGGTAACTAGGATGGGTGGTTAGCGGGTAATAAAAGTGTGGTTAAGCGACCGTGAAACCGGCGGCGGGCAGGCGATCGAGACGGAAGAACTTCACGGCATTCTCGCGCAGGATGAGGCGTTTCGACGCGTCCGGCAGATCTGCCATCGTGATGCGCGTGTGCTGCATCGCCGCATCGTAGAGCGGCGTATCGCTACCGAAAAGCAGGCGTTCTGCGCCGAGTTCTCGGACGCCCCATTCAATTAGTCCGGGCAAGATGCTGCGCGCACTCGAGGTATCGACCCAGAGATTGCCCTGCTTCGCGGCCTGCACGGCCTGCACCTGAAGATCTACTCGACCATTGTCGCCGCTACCGTTTCCAAGATGAGCGAGCAACACCTTAGCCCCTGGATGGCGATTAGCGAAAGGAACAAAATCTATCGGTAAACTATTCGCGCAACCGCTGTGCGTCATCACAGGAGCGCCCACTTCTTCAAAAAAAGCGAAGAGTTCTTCCCCGTGATCAGTAATTCGGTATGCGTGCTCTTCAGGATGAATCTTAATTCCGACGCACCACGGGGCCTGCAGCATCCGCCGGGCTTGCTCATAGGTTTTAGGCTGGAGCGGATTCACAATGACATACTGCAATAACCCTTGAACCGTCGGCACCTCTCGGAACGCCGCTTCATTAGCTAAGACTACATCTGTAATTCGCCCGCGGGGCATCAGCCCAGCTATCGGTGATACGATGGTCCACTCAATTCCCGAGGCGCGGGCGCGGGCGGCCACCTGCACTGCAGCTGCGCTCATGAAAGAACACACCAATGCATCGGCCCGTGTGGCCATAGCTGCGCTTGGTGGGTAGGTTCCATAATGCCCGTGGGAGTCTATCGCGAGAGGATGGTCAACTTGCATAATATAGAATACCGGCCGATTTTTAATCTATAGATTTTAAAAGCAAACTGGGCGCGAAGCTGAACCCAGATCCAGCTTCACGAAAAATCGTCGTCATTTTTTTAATATAATCCCTAAGGCCATGCGACGGTTCTCTTGGGCTGCATATTATTTGAACTGCAGCGAAAACAAGTCGGAGTCGCACATCACAAAGCGGAGTCGAATGGCCTTGCCGGCGAGACGCGACAGGGGCGAGCGGTCGGTGCGGCCCTGTGGGTGCTTCCAGTCGACGCTCTCGCCGAGTTTGTCGCCAAACAGGAGCGGGGATTCCTCGAGCCGAAAACCGGGCAGAGGCCGGCCCGCGGCGTCCTGGATCTCTATGCGCATGCTCCCCAACGCTGAGGTCGAGTAATTCAGCACTAGGCTTGAGCCAGTGAACGTGAAGGGCTTAGTCGTAAACTCGCCGCCTGGGTAGCCCGCGTGGACTGACACAAAGCCGTCGGGACGAACAGTAAAGCGCTCAAGCCGGTTGCTTGGAAAAGTATAATCACGCTCAACATAGAAAGAAATCTCATCGGGCCCCGTAGCTAGGAGCCCAGCAGCGGGCGTATTGGCGCGGTGCGCCCAGTTACGCTCTTGCCGGCCGGGGCGCAGGAAGGCCTCGTCGAAGCGGTGCCAGTTGACGCCGTCGCGCGTGCTCATAAAGACCACGTCAGAAGTACCGGGGCTGCTCGACGCCATCTCGGGGAAGTACGTCTTCCACGGCATGAAGCGGCGGGGAAGCGCTACATAAATGTGTGGCGCGCGGGCGTAGGCCACCGTGGCATTAGTGTACAGGTTGGCCGCGGGGGAATCACCGAAATCGGCCCACTCACCCTTCGTCCAAGTGACGAAATCCTTTGACCGAGCCGTCTTGATGGAGCGAACGCCGTGGATGAAGTCGCGGTAGATCGCGACGTACTCGCCGCGGAGCTTATCCCAGAAAACAAGGTTAAGGGAATCGAAGGCGCCGTCGGTGATGATCGGCTCAGCGCGCAGCTTGCGCCAGTGCACGCCGTCGGCGGAGACGAAGGCGATGAGGATCGGCTTGTGCTTATCGCCGTCATAATTGCTACTCCCGACCGCCTTGTAGCGCTGGTCGGCGGGAGCGGCAGGGTTTCCGTCGAGGAACGGGGCAAAATTGTGCGAGCCGCGCTCGACCCAAACGATGTTGTTAACCTTAGAGCCCTTGAACTCGAACAGGCCAACGTTGGGCCGGGTCCAAGTGATACCGTCGGTGCTTTCCGCGTAGCAGGTGAACTGGTCGTGGCCGAGGACGCTTTTTTCGTCAGGGCCGACGGTGGCCTTGATCGTGTACGTCGGGTCAGCGCTGCCACGGTAGTACATTCGGTACTTATCGCCGTCCTGGAAGACGGTGGTGTAGCCACTGGTGCCGCCTTCCCAAGGCTGGTCGAATTTAAATACCGTCCCCTCCGATCGGGGTTCGTGTAACTTTAAGGCCACTCCCTGCAGTCCCCCGATGAGATAATCATCAACAAAGAGCTCCAGCCGCGAACCAACTTCGAGGGGCTTAATCGCAGGAGCATGTTCTCCTGCTGGCAGGGTGACAGCCGAAGCTAGCAGTAATAGGGCGGCGAAGGCCCGATAGGGATAATTGAATAAGCCAGAATAAGCGGATGGGGTATGCATAAAAAATGGGATTTTATTTTAGTAAGAACGAATAAATTTATAAATCGCTGTTCACTCAAATCAGGGTGACGTGGCCTCTGCTTCCAGCCCTCTTGCGAGCAATTCACTGATACGCTGATGATCGTAAACGCAGCCGGCCCAACTGCCGCCGCTAACATTTTGTAAGGCAGCCCAAAGACGCGTGTCTGCCGGCACTCGAGGATCAGGCACTAACAGCGGGTTAAGCGGACGGGCCTGCAAAACAGCTTCATCGATACCTAATAGATCGATCGTGCCCGTCAGCTCGCGTGTATCGATACGCAGCCTAATGCAGTCGCCATCGCGAACCTTTCCGATCGGCCCCCCCGCCCAAGCTTCAGGGCTAACGTGACCAATACACGCCCCCGTCGAGACACCCGAAAACCGCCCGTCAGTGATTAAGGCAACCTTCGCTCCGTCACGCATATACTTTAGCGCGGATGTTACCTGGTAAGTTTCCGGCATACCGTTGGTTGGGCCGAGGCCAACTAAAACTAACACCTCGCCCGCGCGGATTCGCTTATCACCCGTCGATTTTACCGCCGCAATCGCGGCCGCCTCCGTTGCGAAAACCCGGGCGGGGCCTTCGTGAAAATAGACCCCCTGATCATCAAGCAAGCTAGCCGCAATGGCGGTACTCTTAACCAATGCTCCCTCGGGCGCTAAATTGCCGCGTACAAAAGTGACGGTGCTCACACATCCGCGATCCCGCGCGCGCACAGGATCCATAATAACATCATCCGGATTAATCCCGTCGAGTTGTTGCAGTTTTGCCCGCAATTTTTGCCGCCGCGCAGATTTCTCCCACCAATCTAAATTTTCGCCTAAGGTGCGTCCGGTCACGGTGCGGGCATTGAGACGCAGCAAATTGAGCGACCGGAGCTTGAGCATAACCTCAGGGACCCCTCCGGCGAGAAACACTTGCACGGTCGCGTAGCCAGTCGGGCCATTGGGCAACGCATCGACCAAGCGGGGCACCTCACGATTAATTCGCATCCAGTCGGCAAAAGTGGGCCGCTTAAGTCCTGCGGTAAAAGCAATCGCTGGAAGATGCAAAACCAAGTTGGTCGATCCCCCAATCGCGGCATGCAGCACCATAGCATTGTGGATAGAATCGTCGCTTAATAAATCACCCGTAGTGATCCCCTGACGTTCCAGTTCCATCACCGCGAGCGCTGAGCGGCGCGCTAAATCGCGCCAGATCATCGAGCCCGAGGGGCTGAGAGCAGCATGCGGTAACGACAAGCCGATGGCTTCGCCGATTACTTGGCTCGTCGCTGCCGTGCCCATGAACTGGCAGCCACCACCAGGCGAGCCACAGGCCTTGCAGCCCATCTCAGCGGCGTGCGCTAGCGTCACCTGTCCTTGCGCAAATCGAGCCCCGAGCGTTTGTACTTTGCCCGTATCTTCAGCCTCTTCGGACAAAAGGGTAACGCCGCCCGGAATTAATACCGCGGGCAAAGTCCGGGCCCCGACGAGTGCGAGCATCATCGCCGGTAGTCCTTTATCGCAGGTCGCAATGCCCACGACCCCTCGACAAGTGGGTAACGAACGAATCAGCCGACGAAAGATAATGGCGGCATCATTGCGGTAAGGCAAACTATCGAGCATGCCCGCGGTGCCATTCGTACGGCCATCGCACGGATCACTGCAGTAACCCGCAAAGGGAATAGCTCCGTGCGAGGTAAAGGTTTTGGCGGCCTCCTCCATCAATAAACCGACCTCCCAGTGTCCAGTATGATAACCCAGCGCCACCGGCGAACCATCGGGCGCACGGATCCCACCCTGCGTGCTCAGAATTAAAAAATCCTTCCCATTTAATTTGCGCGGATCCCAACCCATCCCGGCATTTTGGGTGAGACCAAATAAATCCCCACTCGCCATGTGCCCGAGTCGGGCGGGATCGAGCGGCAGGCGACCGGAGGGGCCGGGCGCAGTAGTCCTTAGCTCGTAAATCGCGTCATCCGCAGAATCAAAGATTCGCTCAAGTGACATGGGGTGAGTAATGGTCAATTGAGGCGGATCGGGAAATGGAGCGATTTTAAATTCACCCTCAAGCAACTGTATTACAGAGCGTGCCTACGCCCGACAAAGTTATGCGGATCTCATCACCCCGCTGGAGCGTGAATGTATCGGGCGGAATAACTCCCGTTCCCGTCATCAAGTAGCAGCCGAACGGAAACGAATTTTCTCGAAACAACCACTCGGCTAGCGAGGCGAGCGGGCGCTTAATTTGCCCGATCGTGGTCTCGCCCGCAAAAACCAGACTGCCGCCCCGGAGAATTTCTATTGAAATTATCGTTTCAGGCCCCGGTAGCTGATCGCTCACCACCAAACAAGGCCCGAGGGCGGCACTGCGATCATAAACCTTAGCTTGCGGCAAATAGAGGGGATTAGCTCCCTCAATGTCGCGCGAGGACATGTCGTTGCCTATCGTGTAGCCGAAAATTTTCCCCTGAGAGTTGATCGCTAGCGTTAACTCCGGTTCGGGCACATTCCAATTCGAGTCGGCCCGAATCCTGACCGCGTCACCGGGGGCGGCGACGCGATGCGGAGTTGCCTTAAAAAAAAGCTCGGGGCGTTCCGCCTCGTAGACCTTATCATAAAAACTGTCGCCCCCTGATACCTTTGACTCCTCCATGCGTGCAGTCCGACTGCGATAGTAGGTTACCCCTGCCGCCCAAACTTCCTGAGACTGCAGCGGCGCCAGCAGCCGCGTAGATGGGGCGGTTAATAGGCCGGCTTTTTTATTCTTCAAGGCCAGCTGTAGAACTTCATGCGGACTTGAAGCAGTAAAAAGAGCATCCAACTCCCAAGTAGCTGATAAATGGTAATACTCATGATTCATCTCCGCGACCCAACCGTCCATTGTACTATAAATTTTGATCATTTATCAGGAAAAGTTAATTTACGTAGAGCGCATACACTCGGGCTAAACTTTTAGCGGGAAATTTTACCTTAATCGAAAATTGCTGGTCGGCAGGCAGGAGCGCACTCTGCGATTTTGGCCAAATAATTTCTTGGCGCGTGCCAGCCTGGCTGAGACTTGCCCCATCAAGCCCAGAATATCCAGGTAGCGGCCGGTCCAAACTATCAACCAATTCAATGGTTAAAGGACTTTCGATTGAGATATTTTCAACATTAAGCAGCAAGCGCTGCCCGCTCTTGCCCGACCTAACCAGACTCGTAAGCAGGTGACCGCCGAGATCATCCTGCTTGCAGGAAAGATAACCAAATCCATCACGGCGCAATGTAGCTAAGCCAATTTCCATTGAGCGCATTTGACCACTGGTGTCCCAATGCGAATACCAAATCATCGTTTGGTCGCCGACATTGGCAAAAGCATGCCCCTGTAAGAGTGCCACCCCATCCCATTCATTTTCCGTTCCCCGCGCAATCACCTTGAAATCTGTTACGGGCTCGCGGAAATGCAGCCCATCGTTGCTGATAATTAGTCCTAGATCAATATGCGTACCCCAGAGAGGACTAGCGCCCTCAGGTTTCACGGCCGGTCCGTCCTGCCACATACCATAGAGGCCCAACAGAACATCGCCCCGGCTCCAAACCCCTGCCCCCATATGAGTTTGTTGGCCCGCAATGGGCGGATTCATCAATTGTCCTGGGCGGGCAAAAGCCAAAGCTTTCCCTTGTGACCAATTAACAAAATCCGCTGAACGATAAGTCAACATGACCCGACCCGCCGCGGTGCCATCAGCCCGCCAGGCCCACGGTGATAAGAGCTGACCCGAAGTATAATAAAAATCCCCATAACGATAGAGGCTGGTCACCTCGAACCTTTCCCCACCCACGTTCGCGGGTTGGTCGCCCACCACGCTCCAGCTTAGGCCGTCAGCGCTCGTCGCACAAATTGTGACACAGGGCGTTTTCTCCTTTCGACCAAGCTGACTCAAACCGCCACGAATTTCGTCGTAAGGGACATGCGCGATATAAGCCGCTTTGTAACGTCGGGCTGGATCTGGATCATTCGGCTCGTAGAGGACCGATAAAAAATCGTTAATTTTGGTCAGCGCCGTGGGCGTTCCCGTAATTGAACATATATTATTACGGCGACTGCCGTTGAATTCGACCAATCCCAGTTCAGGCTTAATCCAATGGATCCCATCGCCGCTTTCGGCGTAACACATCGGCCGCCAGTTCCCCGGGGCTTGTCCATCTTTGGTGGTAGTTTCGTGCATCGCGAGATACCACATGCGAAATTTAACCCCGTCGTGAATTACTGTCCCGTAAAGGACCGCATGCCCGTAATCGGGACTGCCGGCAACCCCTCGGCGCAAAACCGGATTCCCAGCATATTTTTGCGCAGGAACCAGCGTAACCTTCAGGTTATGTTGCCAAGGAATACGATGATCATCAAAGGCGAAAAACACCCGCTCTTCGGTCCATGCAGGTATAAAACACCCCAAGTAAATCAAGCCTAAGCAAAGTAAGCGGAAAAATCTTTGATTACCCATGGCGCTGATAATTTTCACGTTAAATAAAGCTAGCGGAGGTTAGCTAATTAAAATAATTATGCTGTCTTCGTCCTGAGAAGCTACTGCTGGGGTAGGAGGGACAAAGCATACACCGTGGCTTGATTAAGATGGATGCGAATCAGGTGTTCTCCCTGGGGCAAATGAACGATACCGCCTTGCCACTTAACCTCATGGCGCAGGGCGTCTCCTTCCATAATAACGGCATCGTCCAAAGTATAACCTTCGACTCGCTTACCGGCAGCATCCAACAGCTCAACGCGGACCGAACCGGCTATCTTGGCATTGATTTGCATCGTTTCATTTCCCTTAAAATTTATTAATTTCAGGGTTATCTGGCCTCGATCAGGCAGCGGCTGTCGTAAATTCCCTCCGGCACTTTGCGACCCAGTTTGGAGTCCGGCAAAACGATCGCGCGGCATCGAGGCCATCCCGATTCCGGTCGTAAGTTTCAGATCATCAGACCCCGTGGCTCCGGCTGAATAAGCGCCGTAATAAAACCGAATCTCATCTTCTAAGATGATCGGCTGTGGGCATAAAAACAAAGACCCGCTATCAAATGCTTTGCCCACCGTGCGAGCTAACCAAAACGGCTGACGGAAATCACGGCGCCAGTTTAAGCCATCGCGACTGGTCGCTAGCTCGATATCGATAATTCCTCCGTTCGTCGCTCGATCCAAAATTTGGAGAGCAGAGAAATAGTAATCGGCGTAATAAAATACCGGCGTCGTGTGATACTCTACCGACGCGGAATCCTGATCATCGGGCGTCAACAGGAGCTGGGGCTTAGACCAGTGGATAAAATCTTTACTCTCGATCCGCCCCATCGCGTGCTTCCAATACATTCCTCCGTCGGGCCCATCGATCCACATTTTCCCGTAAATCGAAAAGA
>Ga0114978_10003672_pt1 | contig 12523 bp, 10 predicted proteins | sample S_140212_EF_Meta_FD_87027 | JGI IMG/M metagenome (GOLD analysis project Ga0114978, IMG submission 87027) | Freshwater microbial communities from Lake Simoncouche, Canada to study carbon cycling - S_140212_EF_MetaG | ecosystem: Environmental > Aquatic > Freshwater > Lake | place: Lake...
AGTGAGTGCCCACTGCCTATGACTGGTTTTGATCTATCGGAAGGTTTGACCTTGGTTCAAGCTTGGACGGCCGCACGCCATCGGCTGGCTGCTGCTGCGATTGAAAGCCCGGTCATTGACGCGCGCCTGCTGCTCGAGGTCGCCGCCAGTGCCACCCGCACCGACATTGTTACCGATCCCTATCGGCCTTTGACCCCCGAACAGATTCGGACCTACGACAGCTATCTTGCACGCCGCGAAGCGCGGGAACCGGTCAGTCACATCATCGGCCGCAAGGGCTTTTGGACCCTCGAGCTCAAGGTCACCCCTGACGTTCTGACGCCGCGTCCCGATACGGAGGTCATTGTTGATCTGGTGGTCAAGACCTCTCCGATGGATAAGCGGGTCCGCATCCTGGATTTGGGCGTGGGTTCGGGGGCCATTATCCTGGCCATCCTCAATGAGCTGCCCTTGGCAGAGGGTATCGGCATTGATATCTCGGTTGCGGCCCTTGAGGTGGCGCGCGAGAATGCGGCGCGGGTTCTGCTGGAGGACCGGGTGACCTTTGCCCATGCCAACTGGACCGAAGGCCAAAAGGACGAGGCCTACGACATTGTCGTGTCCAACCCGCCCTATATCGCGACCGACGTCATCGCCACATTGGAGCCCGAGGTGCGGGACCACGAGCCAATGCTGGCCCTCGACGGTGGCGCAGACGGACTCAATGCCTACCGATTGCTGGCCGGTGAGATCATGCGGGTCTTGAAGCCCAACGGCTGGTTCGCCATCGAAATTGGCTATGATCAGTCCAAATCGGTTGAGGCCTTGATGCGCGACGCTGGGGCGCAGCGGGTCCGCACCGTCCGTGACCTCTCCAATCGCGACCGTGTTGTTACGGGCGTGAAAAATATCCTTGGAAAAGCCGCCGCTATTGGCTAGAGCATTACTGTCTCCACCCAATAAGTCGGCGTTTAGGAGAAAGCGGTTGTTCAAACCCAATCGCCTCTGACCTCCGACAGACTCGGTCATCGCCAATGTTACCCTCGCTCTTTGCGAAGGCCGTTGTCGACGGATAGGGGACAAGGAACCATCCACGTTTTCAAACAGGACATTCGGGGTTAGCCCCAGTCCCGACAGAGGCTTCAGCCCAAGGTCCCCTTATAACGTCCCTTTTGGCCGTTCAGGCGTCCCGGCGAACCAGGTCACCGACAAGATATGAGAGATTTCAAAGGAATGAAGCGGCAGCGTGGCCGCGGTCGGCCCGGCGGTGGCAATACTGGCGGCGGTGGTAAGCCGCAGCAGAACGCCAACCGAGCCTTCGAATCCAACGGCCCTGATGGGGTCAAGATTCGCGGCCATGCCCAGCACGTCTTCGAAAAGTACCAGCAACTGGCCCGTGACGCGTCGTCAGCGGGTGACCGGGTTCTGGCCGAAAACTATCTACAACATGCCGAGCACTATTTCCGGCTCCTAAGGGCCGTTCAGCCTCACCGCACGGCGGCTGAAATCCTCGGACGTGATTCGATTGCGTCAGGCTTCGACATCGATTTCGAAGACGAGAACGGCGACTATCAAGCCGATCCTCAAGAGGCTGAGGTCAGCGACGAGCAGCCGCGTCAGGACCAGCGCCCAGAACAGCGCCCCGATCAACGTCAAGACCAACCGCGGCAAGACACGCGTCAGGACCAACGCGGAGAGGGTCGTCCAGACCAGCCTCGCCGGGATCGTGACCGCAACTTTGGCCGCGACCGCGACCGCGAACCGCGCCAGCAGGGCGAACGCTTCCAGCAGGGCGAACGCTTCCAACAGGGTGACCGTCCTCAAGGGGAACGCCCACAAGGGGACCGTCAGGACCGCCCAGAGCGTCAGGACAGGCCAGAGCGGCAAGATCGTCCGCAGGGCGAACGGTTCCAAGGCGAGCGCGTCCAAGGCGATCGGCCAGAACGTCCCTATCGTGATGATCGCCGTGAGCGCTATGAAAACCGCGAACGCTATAGCGAGCGGCCTTCCGATCCCTTGGCGGTGGTTGAGCCAGAGGCGACCCCTCTGACCCAGCCGGCACCGATGGTCGAGGCATCGCCCGTCTTGCGCTCGCAGGATGGATCCACCAGCCATGCCCCTGCGTTCCTACAAGCGCGTCCTGAGCCCGTAGCGGCCCCTGCAGCCCCTACTGCGGTTACGGATGAAGAGGTTAAGCCCAAGCCCCGGCGGGGTCGGCCACCGCGTAACCCTGAAGCGGTAAAACCATCGGGTTCAACAGACGAGGGCTAGATCTTAGCCGGCGATCCTTTGGTAACCCAATAGGCCAAGGCCAGTCAGCTTCCCTGACTGGCCTTTTCTCTGTCTGACGGTGAGGGATTGATCGAGGCAATTCGTGCGCCCTTGCCCGTGAGCATCTGGTCGATCCGATGTTTCTCGGCGCGGAAGGCGGCGAGGTTGCGACCGGAGAGGGCCGAGCCCTGCGGGATCTTCGCGCCCTTGGGGTTCAGCTTGGCACCGTTGCGTATCACCTCATAATGTAGGTGCGGTCCCGTCGATGAGCCCGTCGATCCGACATAGGCGATCACTTGGCCCTGACGAACGCGTGAGCCCGGGCGCAGCTTCGGCGACCAGCGGGACAGGTGAGCATAGGCGGTGGCCCAGCCGCCGGAATGCTGGATCTTGACCCAACGACCATAGCCGCCGTTCCAACGCACCTCTTTGACCACGCCGTCCCCGGCTGCGATCACCGGGGTGCCTGAGCCGACCCCGAAGTCTATGCCTTGGTGCATCCGGTTATAGCCCAAGATCGGATGGCGACGGACGCCAAAGCCAGAGGTCATGCGGGCACCATCGACGGGAGTACGCAGCAGGAAGCCGCGGATATTCTTGCCATTTTCGTCGAAATATTGTGTCGGGGACTTGGCGTTTTCTTTGAACCGATAGAAGCGGCTGGTGCCACCCTTGGCCTCGATCTCGGCATAGAGCAATTCGCCCGTCTCTACGGTACGGCCCGCTTCGGTCAGGGTGCGGTCAAAGACCATGCGGAAATTGTCACCCGGTTGGATGTCACGGCTAAAGTCTAGCTTGTGGCTGAACAGCTTGACGACCTGAGCGGTGAGGGCAGGGGTGGCTCCGGCTTCGGTGGCGCTTTCATAGAGCGAACCGTGCATCTGGCCCTGAGCGACGGTGGTTTCTGACCGCAGTTTCTCTTCCAGTTCGCGCAGCTTGAGCGCGCCATCGAAGGTCCGCGACAGGGTCAAGGCTGAGGCCGGGCCGGTGCGCATGGATAGGCCGACCAGCCGCACGGGGCCGCGTTGATCACGCGGGCGAGCAATCGCGGCGTCAAAGGCAAGGCCCGCCTTGATATTGACCGTGTCGAAGGTTGAGCCAATAGCCTTGACCACTTCGCGCGCTTCGCTGTCGCTGACGCCAGCGCGGCGAATGGCGGCCTCGAAGGTTTCGCCTCGGCGAACCTCAACCAGGATAGTTTCGGGGCGGCTATAGCCGGGTTGAGCTTCGGCCTGGGTGAAGGCCTCGTGCTGCAGTTCGCTGAGTTGCGCGGTGGCCTGTTGAACGGCTGCGGCGTTACGGCTTTCAGAGGCGCTAAGCTGCCAAGCCAAGGCGAGGGCCGCCAAGCCAGCCACGCCGACCACGAGCCGAGGCGTTAGCCGCACCGGGGTCCGTCTTGGATCGAATTCTATCATCGTCCCTCCTTGCGCGGGTGCGCGGTGCTTGGATCGGTGACCGAACTGAACTCCCCCAAGGGCTGCTCTGCCGCTCTCCGCAGGCCTTAACCAGAGGTTAAAACCGGGTGGCCAAATATTTGGCGACTCTGGCCGTCTTGTCACGGACAAATTTGATTTTGTGTCATTTGAACGGGCAGGGTTTAGCCATAAAAAAACCCGCCTTGGGGAAGGCGGGTTCTTCTGGAGGTCCGTGATGCGGGGGTCTGGCCTTAGGCGGCGGAGACTTCCAGCATCTCGTTGGGATCGCGCAGGACATAGCCCCGGCCCCAGACGGTTTCGATATGATGTTGGCCATTGGCAGCCGAGGCCAGCTTCTTGCGAAGCTTACAGATGAAGACGTCGATGATCTTCAGTTCTGGCTCGTCCATGCCACCATAGAGATGGTTGAGGAACATTTCCTTGGTCAGGGTCGTGCCCTTGCGCAGGGAAAGCAGTTCCAGCATCTGATATTCTTTGCCGGTCAGGTGAACGCGCTGAGAGAAGACCTCGACGGTCTTGGCGTCCAGATTGACCGTAATGTCGCCGGTGCGGATAACCGATTGGGCGTGGCCCTTGGAGCGACGGACCACCGCATGGATGCGGGCGACCAGTTCATCCTTATGGAAGGGCTTGGTCATATAGTCGTCGGCGCCGCTGCCGAAGGTCTTGACCTTGGTATCGATTTCCGAGGTGCCCGACAGGATCATGATCGGCGTGTTGATCTTCGCGACCCGAAGGGTGCGCAGAACGTCCATGCCGGACATGTCGGGAAGGTTCAGATCGAGCAGGATCAGGTCATAATCATAGATCTTGCCCAGATCGACGCCTTCCTCACCCAAATCGGTGGTGTAGACGTTGAAGCCCTCGGACTTGAGCATCAATTCGATGCTCTGCGCTGTTGCGCTGTCGTCCTCAATCAACAGTACGCGCATCGACCCCTCCCCGCCCAAGGGCGGCTTCGCTTCGCGGAATGATAAAATCCGCCCCCAGTAAACTCTTAACCATATTTGCCTGCCATTCACTTACACTTGGTTAACTTTGAATGACCGGCCATTTCGTTCTAGGGTGATTTGCAAAGCCCGCGCAAGGGCTGCGTTAACCATTTTATTTATTGGAATCACAGACTTTTAATATCTGGTGGGCTGGTGTTCACTCCCCTTTAAGGTCAAGGGTGGAAAATCAAACTGACGATAAAATTTTTTTGTCGTTAAATTTTAGAGGACCATAAAGTGCGCAACCTTGTGGCAGCTGTCGAGCGCATAGACCCGCTGGTGGTCTTTGGGCGCGTGGCGGCGGTCAATGGCTTGCTGATTGAGGCCAAGGGCGGGCTCACCCGTCTGGCCGTCGGCGCACGGGTTGAAATTACCCGCCTGCGCGACGTTCCTTTAGCGGCTGAAGTGGTTGGTTTTCGCGAGGCGAGGGCGCTTTTGATGCCCTTTGGTCCAGTCGAGGGCGTCGCGCCGGGGGCTGAGATTCGCATCCTCTCCGAGGGCGCCAATATTCGCCCGACCTTGGCGTGGCGCGGGCGGATTATTGATGCTTTTGGTGAACCGATTGATGGGAAGGGTCCCTTGCCTCAAGGCCAGGTGCCCTATCCCTTGCGGGCGGCGCCCCCACCAGCCCATGCGCGTGGCCGGGTGGGCGAGCGATTGGACCTCGGCGTCCGGTCTATGAACGTCTTCACCACCTGCTGCCGGGGGCAGAGGCTTGGCGTCTTTGCCGGTTCGGGCGTTGGCAAGTCCGTGCTCCTGTCGATGCTGGCCAGAGAAGCAACCTGCGATGTGGTCGTTGTCGGCCTGATCGGCGAACGGGGCCGTGAGGTCCGGGAATTTATCGAAGAGACCCTCGGCGAAGCGGGTCTTGCCCGAGCCGTGGTGGTGGTCGCCACCTCGGATGAGCCGGCTCTAAAGCGTCGCCAAGCGGCCTATATGACCATGGCCGTGGCTGAGTTCTTCCGTGATCAGGATCAGGAGGTCCTTTGCCTCATGGATTCTGTCACCCGCTTTGCCATGGCCCAGCGCGAGATCGGCCTCGCCGCCGGTGAACCGCCGACGACCAAGGGCTACACGCCGACGGTCTTTACCGAATTGCCCAAGCTGCTGGAGCGGGCGGGACCAGGTCCTGTGCGGCCCGATGGCTCTGAAGGGGGACCGATCACCGGCCTCTTTACGGTGCTGGTCGATGGCGATGATCACAATGAGCCCATCGCCGATGCTGTGCGCGGTATTTTGGACGGTCACATCGTTATGGAGCGGGCCATTGCCGAGCGCGGACGCTTCCCCGCCATCAATGTGCTGAAGTCGATCTCACGAACCATGCCCGGTTGTCAGCGGCCCTATGAACGCGAGATCGTGTCCAATGCCCGCCAGACCCTGTCCGCCTATTCCAATATGGAAGAACTGATCCGCATCGGGGCCTATCGCATGGGCACCGACCCTCAGATCGACCGTGCCATCCGTCTAAACCCAGCGCTCGAACAGTTTTTGGGCCAAGATAAGGACGAGGCGACGTCACTGGATGAGTGCTTCTCCTCGCTCGCCGACATCCTCAACCAGGATAGCGCATGAGCCGCTGGGTCCAGTCCTTGATCCGCATCTCGGACTATGAGGTGCAGACCCTGCAAAAGCGGCTGGCCGAGATTGTCGGGCGCCGGGTCGACGCCGAAATGCGCATTGTCATGCTGGAGGCGGAATCGGAAGCCGAAGCCCGTCACGCCGCGGCCGACGTCGAGGCGGGCTTTATGCAGCTTGGCTTCACCCATGCTGTGCGGATGCGCAAGGCTGAGATCCAGTTGACCATCGATGCCCTGCTGGTCGAGGAGGCTGGTGCGCGCGATGCGCTGAGCGTCGCCTTTGAAGATCTCAAACGCTATGAGCACGTGGCCGAAGCGCAAAACGTCAAGGCCGCCAAGCTGGAACAACAGCGTGAGACGGCGGCGCTCGATGAGTTGGGGCTAAGGCGTCCCCGTCAAGGACCGGGATAAGAAATCAGTCCTGATCGACCGGGGTGCTGGCTTGGCGCATGGCGTGAAGATCATCGCTGATCCGGAAGACCGCCAAATAGAACTCACAGGCGGCGCGCCAGAGCAGGATCAAGGCGCCGACGACCAAAAATCCACCGACCAACACCGGCAAGGCAATGAGCAGACCGGCGATTGTACCATCGCGCAAGGCAAGGCCGACCGCACCGCCGACAATGGCAAAGGCCATCAGGGCCAGCAAGCCAAGCCCCGCCCAATAGATCAGATGCACAACCTCACGGGTCAGCAGCTTCTCGAAGGTCAGCATGTCCCAAATCAGCGATTTCAGACTGGTCGACTTGGTGGTGATCGGCGCGCGCATGGTCAGTCCAGGATCTGGCGGTCATTTCCCGCCGGTTCTTCGCTATCAGCCACAGAGGCCGTTCGCAACGGTAAGGATGGCGCTAGATCTGGCCAACAGACTTTAACCTAGCGCGATGATGGACTTCATTTTGTGACAGGACCACGGTCTGCCCCCGGAACCGCTCAATAATAGAGCGAACATAGGGACGGATGGTCGGGCCGGTCAGCAGGACGGCTGCGTCACCATTGAGCGCCGCCCGTTCGAAATTCTCGCGGACCAGTCGGATGAAATCCTGCAGCTTCGAGGGGGCCAAGGCCAATTGCTTATCATCGGCCGGACCGACCAGAGCGTCGGCAAAGGCATGCTCCCACTCTGGCGATAGGGTAATGATCGGCAGAGCGCCATCGTCGCCCTTGTGCTGCCAGCAAAGCTGTTTGGCCAAGCGGGCGCGGACCTGTTCGACCAACAGAACGACCGAGCTATTGTGCGGTGCGGCCTCGCCGATACCTTCGAGGATGGTCGGCAGATCGCGGATCGATACCCGCTCCTTGAGCAGAGCCTGCAGAACGCGCTGAACGGTGGTGGCGCTGACGACGCTGGGGATCAGGTCCTCGACCAGCTTCTTTTGCTCGCCCGGTAGGTCCTTTAACAGTTTCTGGACTTCGGAATAGGACAGAAGGTCCGTCATATTGTCCTTGAGGATCTCGGTCAGGTGCGTGGTCAAGACGGTGGCCGGATCGACGATGGTGTAGCCACGGAAGGTGGCCTCCTCGCGAAGGGCTTCGTCCACCCAAGTCGCAGGCAGGCCGAAGGCGGGTTCGAGCACATGTTCACCGGGAAGATCGACCTGACCGCCGCGGGGGTCCATGACCATCAAGAAGCCAATCCGAACCTCGCCGCCGCCCGCTTCCATCTCTTTGATGCGGATCGAATAGCCTTGATTGGGCAGGCGCATATTGTCGAGAATGCGCACGGATGGCATGACGAAGCCAAATTCGGAGGCCAGTGTTCGGCGCAGGGCGCGGATCTGGTCGGTGAGGCGGCGCCCTTCGAGATCATTGATCAGGTTCAGCAAGCCGTAACCCAGCTCAATCTTGACGTCGTCAATAGCCAAGGACCGGGCGATTGGCTCTTCCTCGTCCTCTATCGGACCCGCCGCAGTCCCTTCCTCGCGTTCAGGCTCCATTGTGTCTTGTGAGCGACGCCATGACAGCAGGCCCGAACCGATGGAGATGGCTGCAAAGGGCAGGATCGGCATGCCGGGGACCAGAGCAATCACGCCAGCCGCTGCCGACACCATGCCAAGGCTGACCGGGTTCATGCTGAGCTGGGTTACCAGCGCAATGTCCGCCGCCCCTTCAACGCCCGCTTTGGAGACGAGGAAACCGGCAGCGAGCGAGATGATCAGGGCGGGGATCTGGCTGACCAGACCATCACCGATGGTCATGATTGTATAGGTCGAGGCCGCTTGGCCGATGGGTATGCCGTGCTGGAACACACCGATCAGGATACCGCCAATGACATTGATAAAGGTGATGGCCAAACCGGCAACGGCGTCACCGCGTACGAACTTCGATGCACCGTCCATGGCCCCGAAGAAGGTGGATTCTTGTTCCAACTCCTTACGGCGCTTTTTGGCAACGCCTTCGTCAATCAGGCCTGCAGACAGGTCAGCATCGATGGCCATCTGCTTGCCGGGCATGGCGTCCAAGGTGAAGCGAGCCGCGACTTCGGCGATTCGGCCAGAACCCTTGGTAATGACGATGAAGTTCACCAAGACCAAGATGGCAAAGACGATCACGCCGATGATGAAGTTGCCTTGCATCATCATCGCCCCGAACGAGGCAATGACCTGACCGGCACCATGCACGCCCTCATGGCCGTGGGCGAGGATCAGGCGGGTCGAGGCGACATTGAGCGCCAAACGATAGAGCGTCGCGACCAGTAGAACCGTTGGAAAGCTTGTAAAATCCAAAGGTCGCTTGAGCAGGATGGCGGTCATGAGGATCAGGACGGACATGCTGATCGAAATGGCCAGCAGCAGATCCAGCAGGACGGGCGGGACAGGGATGATCAGCAGGACGATGATCCCGACAACCCCGATGGCCATGATCACATCGCCGCGGCTCAGCCAGCCCCAAACCTCTTTGGCTGTGGGGGCAGATGCCGTGCGGGTATTGAGATCCAGTTGGGCCATTCTGTCCTAAATCACTCTAAGTCTTTTATCGGGGTCGGGCGGCTCTTAAGCGGCTGAGGTTCCCGTGCCTTGGTGCGCTGGCACCGCAACACCGGCTTCGGAATATTCCTTCAACTTGTTGCGAAGGGTTCGGATAGAGATGCCCAAGATGGTGGCGGCATGGGTCCGGTTGCCAAAACAGTGGTTCAAGGTGTCGATTATCAGGTGCTGCTCGACCTCGGCGACGGTCAGGCCGACAAAGCCGCGTGAGGCGTCGGCATTTACAGCCGACATGGCCGCCGATGCGGCTTGAGCCGCGCGGCTCGCGGTTTGCGCCACGGGATCGCCGCTGGCCCTCGCGGCCATAGGCTGTCCATCGGGCAGACGAATGGCGGGCTCGGCAATGTCTGAACCGGTGGAGAGCAAGACGGCGCGGTGCATGGCATTTTCCAGCTCCCGCACATTGCCCGGCCAACGGTGGGACAGGAGCCGTTTGCGCGCCTCGTCCGAAAGGGGCCGTTCGGCTATGGCGTTTGAGGCCGAGTATTTTTTGATGAAATGGTCTGCCAGCGCCAAGATATCGGCGGGCCGCTCGCGCAGAGCCGGGAGGCGCAGATTGACCACATTCAGGCGATAGAGCAGGTCTTCACGGAAGGTACCGGCCTTCACAGCCTCTGCCAGATCGCGGTTCGAGGTGGCGAGAATGCGGATATTGACCTTCACGGGGCGCGTGCCACCGACCCGGTCAATCTCGCGCTCCTGCAGGGCGCGCAGCAGTTTGGCCTGCAGGCGCGTATCCATTTCGGAAATTTCGTCGAGCAGCAGGGTGCCGCCGTCGGCCTCTTCGAACTTGCCGATCCGGCGGGCAATCGCCCCCGTAAAGGCCCCCTTCTCGTGACCGAACAGCTCAGATTCCAGCAGATTTTCCGGAATGGCCGCGCAGTTGACGGAGATATAGGGGCGCGCTGCACGCTTTGACTTCTGGTGCAGATATTTGGCCATGACCTCCTTACCGACGCCGCTTTCGCCGGTAATGAGGATCGAGGCGTCGGACGCAGCGACCTGATCGGCCAAGGCAATCACGGCGGTCATGGACGGATCGCGTGCGACCAAGGCACTGTCTTCGGCCACCACGGCGGCCAGAATCGCAGCGATCAGCTCAGCATCGGGTGGCAGGGGGATGAACTCTTTGGCTCCGGCGCGGATCGCATCACCGGCACGGCGGGGATCAGCGGCAATCCCGCAGGCCACCACAGGCACGTGAATGCGCTCGGCCTCGTTGGCCGCGATCAGCGCGGCAATGTCGAGGTCATAGTCCACCATCAACAGGTCCGCGCCCTGCCCAGCGCGCAGGGCATGGGTGGCCTTGGCACAGGTGTCGACATGAGCCACCTTTGCGCCTGTGGCCATGGCCATTTGCACCGCTGCGGAAAGCTGTCCGCTCAATCGTCCGACGACTAGAAGCCGCATAATCTTCTCCTCAATGGCTCACAACCGATCAGGACTGCGAGTCACCGTCCTTAATGATTTCCGTCATGGTCACGCCCAACCGCTCATCGACGATGACGATCTCGCCGCGGGCCACGAGGCGGTTATTGACGTAGATATCGATGGCTTCCCCGACCTTGCGGTCCAGTTCCAGAATGCTGCCCGCGCCGAGCTTTAAGAGCTGAGCGACCGACAGTTGGGCGCGGCCAATGACGGCCGAAATACTCACCGGAACATCAAAGACCGTGGACAGGTCGCTGGCAGATTTACTCTCGTTATCCATCGGAATGTCCGAGGCCAAGCCATCGGAAGGGTCGAACTCGTCGAGGGTCAGGGGCGTGTCGCTGGCCATGGGCAGACCTCTCTCTTAGGGGTTGATGGTGGAAGGAAGAGCGTGGGGATTGATCGCTTCGGCATGCATGCCCTCGGCGATCAAGGCATTGTGTAGGGCTTGAGCGACGCGCGCAGCCGTGACGGTCGGGTCATAGCTGGCGCGGCCATCGCCCCAATCGAAGTGGAAGGCGGCGTGCGGCATCAGAGGGTCTGCCTTGACGATGATCTGTCCGGGCATGCCCAAGGCTTGGGCCTGTTCATCCAGCGTCCGTTGGAACCGCTCAACCAGATCGGCAGAGGCCCGCACGGTGAGGCGCGGCCCGGTCGTGATTTCAGCCGCAAGGGCATCAAGCGCCGCACGGGCAGGGGCGTCTGGAAACTGCTCGAGGGCCGCATCAGCAATTTGCCGCGCGCAGGCGAGGGATAGTTCCGCCGATTCCACGCGATGGTCATGGGCGATCTGGACGAGGGTTGAAAGGGCCGCCTGGGCCGCATGGGCTATACCCTGCAGCGCAGCGGCGGCGGCTTGCTCGGCAACCACGAGAGCGGAACGCTGGCCATCTTCGAAACATTCAGCCCGGATTTTGGTCACTTCGTCGAGGGTAAAGATACGCTTCTGCTTGGGCGGGGCATAGGCAATGCCGCCCTCCTCGTCAAAGACCGTTTCAAAGCTGAATTTGCGGGGTGCGGCGTCGGTCATCTTAGTAGATCAACTCGTCATCGCCGCCCTGGCCGGCCATCATGATTTCGCCGCGAGCGGCAAGATCTTTGGCGACCTGAACCATGGCCATCTGGGCGGCATCGACGTCCTTCAGGCGCACAGGGCCCATAGATTCCATATCGTCTCGCATGATCTTCGAGGCGCGCTCGCTCATATTGGAGAAGAACAGTTCGCGCAGGGCATCGGACGAGCCCTTGAGGGCCAGACCCAACTGATCCTTCTCCACCGCGCGCAGCAAGGTTTGCACCCCGCCGGGGTCGAGCCTGGCGAGGTCTTCGAACACAAACATCAAGGCGCGGATACGTTCGGCGCTTTCGCGGGTCCGCTCTTCCAAGGCGCTGAGGAAGCGAGACTCGGTCTGGCGGTCGAAATTGTTGAAGATATCGGCCATCATTTCGTGGCTGTCGCGCTTGGCGGTGCGGGCCAGGTTGGACATGAACTCATTGCGCAGGGTCAGTTCAATCTTGTCCAAGATCTCGCGCTGAACCGGCTCCATCCGCAGCATGCGGGTCACGCATTCCAGCGCAAAATCCTCGGGCAGGGCGGACAGAACGCGTGCAGCGTGATCGCCTTTGATCTTGGACAGCACCACAGCAACGGTCTGTGGGTATTCGTTCTTCAGATAGTTGGCGAGCACGGCCTCATTAACATTGGCCAGCTTGTCCCACATGGTCCGGCCTGCCGGACCACGGATCTCCTCCATTAGGGAGTCGACCTTTTCCGATGGTAGGAACGCGTTCAGAAGACGCTGGGTCTGTTCATAGGAGCCCATGATGGCCCCGGTCGTCGAAAGACC
>Ga0114978_10003673_pt1 | contig 12518 bp, 15 predicted proteins | sample S_140212_EF_Meta_FD_87027 | JGI IMG/M metagenome (GOLD analysis project Ga0114978, IMG submission 87027) | Freshwater microbial communities from Lake Simoncouche, Canada to study carbon cycling - S_140212_EF_MetaG | ecosystem: Environmental > Aquatic > Freshwater > Lake | place: Lake...
TATTACTACTTCTTCCATAGTAATAAGTAAACATTTATAGCTTTATACCAATTTTATTTTTGTATATGATAAAAATAGATATATCATATATATATAACAGTTCAATGTCCTACAAGATTCGTTCCAATAAAACCCGTAAAAATACAAAGAAATCGTGCAAAAAAGGAGGTTACACCCATTCAAAGACCAAAAGTACTTCTGTCCTAAAATCGAAACCTCTGTATGTCCCCACCATCCCCATCAATAAAAAAACATTGAAATCCAAATTTCATAAATAAATTTCATTTTCATTTTTTCATAAATCGATACAAAATAAAAAGCCCCACAACGGTAAACGACCCAATAAAAAAATGGGATATTTTGTCATCTCCAACAGAAAATCGGTTCAAATACACGGGATTGCCATACGCGTCCACATATTCTGTTGGAGACAATGGTTCAAACCCCTCTTTTTCTTTTTTTTCCTTTTTTACCGGTTTAGGAAGAACAGAATTGATTCCCCATTTTTCGAATAATCCAGCTAAATTTCCATTCGCATCTGACATCCTTTGTTTTATATATTCTATACAAAACAAATTTATACATAATACACACGAATACACAAAATCTATGCCGAACACATCTCGCAAATCTCGTCTTCTTCATATACCGAACCTACGTGCGATGCTTTTTCCGGCTCAATCGTAAACTGCTGTGCTTGATGTTTCGCGCGTCGTCTTAAATAATAAATGCCCGTTTTCAATCCTTTGGACCACGCGTAGAAATGCATCGACGTCAACGATGCGTAATCCGGGTCTTCTAACCACAAATTCAAACTTTGCGATTGACAAACATAAGCCCCTCTATCAGCCGACATGTCAATCAAATGTTTCATCGGAATCTCCCACACGGTTTTGTATAAATCGCGGATTTCCTGTGGGATCATCTCCAAATGCTGAATCGAACCATTGTTTGCAATAATATTGTTCTTCATTTTATCATTCCACAAATTTAATCGCAATAAATCTTCGAGCAAATATTTATTCGCAAGAATAAACTCGCCGGCATTGGTTCGGCGCGAATAAATGTTGGAAGTAATCGGCTCAATACATTCATTGAACCCCAGAATTTGCGACGTCGATGCGGTTGGCATAGGTGCAACCAGAAGCGAATTACGCAGTCCCTTCTCTATAATCCTCTGTTTGAGTTGCGCCCAATCGTATCGCGTCGAAGACGGGTCCAGTTTCCACATATCAAACTGCAACACGCCTTGGCTCGCAGGAGACCCCGCAAACGAGGAATATGCGCCATCTATTTCCGCTAAATCACACGAGGATTCTAACGCCGCATGATAAATCGTCTCGAAAATACAACGATTGATTTCTTTCGCTTCACTGCTCGAAAATGGAATGCGCAGTTTCATAAAGACGTCCGCCAACCCCTGTACCCCAATTCCAACAGGACGATGCTGCAAATTACTCGTACGCGTTTTCTCTGTTGGATAATAATTGATGTCAATCACGCGGTTCAAATTGTAGGTCACTATCTTGGTAATTTCGTGCAGTTTGGTGTAGTCGAAATGGCGCGTTGTCTCGGAACCGGCAGCGGCATCGTTGACTTCGACGACGAACATTGGCAGAGCAATCGACGCCAAGTTGCAAACGGCAGATTCTTCCGGCGAACTCACCTGTATGATTTCCGTGCACAAATTGCTCGATTTTATCGTACCAATATTTTTCTGATTCGATTTATTATTGGCGGCGTCTTTATAGAGTAAATATGGCATACCAGTTTCCATCTGTGCGTCCAAAATTTTGAACCAGAGGTCTCGCGCCTTGATTACATTTTTCGTGTGACTGTTTTCTTTTTCATACTTTTCATACAGCGCGTCAAATTCGTCGCCGTAGACATCTGACAATCCGGGATATTCGTCGGGGCATAACAATGTCCACGTCGCGTTTTCTTTGACTCGGCGCATGAATAAATCGGGAATCCATAATGCGTAAAAAAGGTCGCGGGCTTTCAATTCTTCGTCGCCGTGATTCTTACGCATCTGTAGGAACACCTCAATGTCTGCATGCCAAGGCTCCAAATAAATCGCGAACGACCCGTTGCGTTTCCCGCCACCATTATGAACCAGTCCCATCTCCAACAGGTAATTGTGCTCATTGGTCATCTGCAAGTCGTACAAGATTCCATAATACTTCGACTGATTGATGGACGTGATTTTCGTACATATGAATTCCCCCTTTTCAACGCGTTCCATGCCCGTTGGCAACTGATTCATTGCTAGACGCAATGACAAATATTGGATTTGACTCGCAATGGTTTCATTATACAGTTCTGTTTGAAACCCTCTCTTTGAGATAATCGAATATATCTCTTTTATTTTGTTGAGCGGAAGATGTAACCATCGGCTATGTATATGACGACGATGCTCGGTGTAAAAATCGCTATATCGGAATGGCAATTGCAAAGCCGGCTTCCACAGAATCTCAAACGTATTATTTTTATATTCGACCAAACGCGTATCCAAATAGGTCGTTATAAACGTGAGGTCCTCTTCTGTAAACCCTTCTGTTTGAATACTGTAGATGACATTCTCAATGCATCCGTATTTCATTATATACCCATACATACGACAATCTTCATCTGTAATTTTCGCCACATCTTCTTCATACGCGGGGATGGAATATACGATTTTATCATTCGTCGTCAATTGACCGGCTTCTACCCATTCCGGCACGAACGCGTCTTTGCGTAAGACGTAGACCGGATGTTGAGGCGTAATCGACACGCCTTTCGTACAAAACTTTGTTTTTATTTCGAGAATGTCGCCCGAATAAGAATGCTCCAATACATCTTGAATCACCTCGGTTTCGCCGTTTCGATTAAAAATACGGGTTTCTCCAACAGTGCATTGTTGGATGGGTTTCGGTCCGCTCGTCGTGTAAATCATGGTGTCGGGAGTAAGACACTGGTCCACATATTTCGCAGTCGCGTTGAATACTTTTAACATGGGCACGATTCCATTTGAAGTGCCGTTTGTCCCGCGAATATGCGAGCCCGTTGCCCGAACATTGTGAATATGCAGACCGATTCCACCCGCCATTTTCGATATGAGCGCGCAATCTTTGAGCGTATTGTAAATGCCGTCGATACTATCGCTCTCCATCTGAATGAGAAAGCACGACGACAGCTGCGGGCGCGGTGTGCCGGCATTGAACAGTGTAGGAGTCGCATGTGTAAAATATTTCTGGGACATGTACAAATACGTCTCTCGAATTTTCACAAGGTCACGTTCAGTCGTTTCGAGACCGCGACCATGAATACCAATACTAACGCGCAACCACATATGTTGCGGCCTTTCAACTGATTTCCCGTTTATTTTGAGAAGATACGCGCGTTCCAATGTTTTAAATCCGAAATAATCAATGAAATAATCGCGACTGTAATGAATCATCTCCTCAAACAGGTCGCCTTTTGACTGAACTAAATCAAACAGGTCACGCGAAACGAGCGGCGACTGCATCCCGTGTTTATCCTCGAATTGATACAATGCCGAAACCACCTGTTGGAAAGAAGAAGAGGTGTTTTTGTGGTGATTGGATACGATAATGCGCCCGGCCAAGACATTGTAGTCTGGATGGGTCGACGCCAATGCAGCGCATTGTTCGGCAGTGAGTTCGTCAATCTGTGTCGTCGAAATTCCGTCGTATAATTGGTCGATGACTTTCATCGCCAACGCCGTGTAGTTCAATTGTAAATTCGAATCTTTTCCAATACGCTTGATTCTTCGTAAAATTTTGTCGAAAGACACCGTCTCGATTGTTCCTGAGCGTTTTGTTACTTGCATCTCGGCAGTATCTGATGACATCTTAATCTTGTATATAATAGGTGTATGTAATTCTATGTCTTTTTTACTCCTTTTTACATTTTAAACCCTTGAAGAATTAAAATGGGACATTTTAAATCTTGACTGGTATAAATCTTCACTGTATAAATGCCGACCCTCCTGGGTCGCAAAGCCCCGTGGCGAGCCCTTTGGGCATTAGGCAACTGTTAGTTTGTTCTACAAAGGTATAAATGTAGTTATTTTTTCGAATAAAACTTCTTTACATAAAATAAAAAATAATGGCTAATACAAATAAAATAGGTCGCATCGAACTCATTCTCGGATGCATGTATAGTGGTAAAACGACCGAATTCATTCGAAAAATACAAATGTACCGGACATTAGACAAACCGATGGTCATTTATACACATTCTATTGATACGCGATATGCGCAATCGGGGCAAATATCGACGCACGACAAGACGATGATACAAGCCATTCCAAAAACACATTTATTCGATATATGTCATACGCCGGAATATCGAGAGGCCGAGGTCGTATTTATCGAAGAGGCGCAGTTCTTCACCGATTTGTTTGACACGGTATTGAAAGCAGCGAATGAAGACCACAAAATAGTGATTGTATGCGGACTAGACGGCGATTATCAATTGCAGCCATTTGAACAAATGGTTCGTCTTATCCCACACTCAGAACATGTGAAAAAACTGAACGCACTGTGTCGGAAATGCGGCGATGGTACGTATGCCTCATTTTCAAAGAGGATAGTTTGTAGTATGGAACGCGAATTGGTCGGTAGTGAAGGCGTCTATGAAGCCGTCTGTCGCAAACACTATTTCCAATGAAAACAAAATAGATAAAACGTCCACCTTTTTAAATATATATCATCCATTCCATTCAAATGTTTCTAGAATACACCAATCAACAACTACTGTGGGATATGATACACAAATACCCGCCTATCAATCAAATCTTTCCTGAGAGTTTACAAAAGCAAAAAGAAACCTGGTTTCGTTCTATCATACACCAAATACACGAAAGAAATCCCACCATTCAAACACGAGAACAATTACTGATTTTAAATCGAAGTACAATGTCGTATCTCATCAATAGTCTTTCCACCATTCAGGCCCAGGCCAATAATGATATGGGTACATATTCCCAGACAAATACTCTTTTACCAAACGCTCAACCAAACGCATCAACCAATAAATCCGTATCATTTCAAGAGCCTCTCACAGAATATTCGAGAACCCAATCAAGTAATCGCGAGGAAATGTACAACCGAGAATTCGAAGAAAGAAAACGACAATATGATTCCCTGTTGGAAAAAAAAGTCCCATCGGAAGTTCAGTTTTCAGAAAAAGAAGATTCCGTCATTTTGAATATGGACGAGTTGCTACAACAGCAGAGAAAATTGCGCGAATTGGATATTCCGCCACCGCAACCAATTCAACAAGAACAAAAACCGAGCATCCAATCCGAAGAAGAAAAAAAACAAAAACCGAGCATCCAAACTGAACAAAAACAAAATAAATATAATCCAGAAGCGCCTGTACTGACAATACACCACGACCAAGACGAAACTCGGAATTTGGACCCCATTCTAATCATTGATAATAATGATGTTTCAGAATTGAAAAAAGAGTTTGAAGAATTCAAACATATTGTTCTCGAATTCATTCGTAAATTTTCTACAGAAACCAATGAACCAACATCATCGCCATCACCATCACCATCACCATCACCATCACCATCACCATCACCATCACCATCCGAAATAAAAGAACCCAATCAAGAATCCCTGTTGGAAACCAATATGAAAAATAAAATTGATTCTATTCATAAACAAAATACAGATACATACCACACAGAGCAGCCATTATGAATACCAATAACAATACCAATCAACAAAACAACGTTTATCTTGTACTCGATTATGTAAACTGTATGACTACAGGAGGATATTATTCCTATTCTGCAGCTGTATCCGCATCAAACATTCAAACTTCAAATCACGTCAAAACTATGATTGTAAATGTAAAAACAGAAGATGTGGGTATATGGACTACCATTTATCCAGTTTCTTCTCTATCATAAATAATAATACTAGTATCATTATTATTTATTATTATCAATTAACATGTATCCACGTATCACATATCAATTATTTTGTATTTCTTTCAAATAGCATTGAGTGAAATAACGTTCAAGAATTCTCATATAATTATCATCCAACTTACATTTTTTATTGGCAATCGATTCCAACAGCGCCTTGCATGCCCGCATACACAATTCATAATTCCCGTGTTGGAAACTATTGCGAATAAAATTGTGTACGGGTTCGGTCGGTCGTTCATATATATATGTATAATTCGTAATCATCTCGCTATAATCTCCGTAATACTGGTCAAACAATTCCAGGTTCTCGAAGAATACGGGACTATATAACTGCTCATCTGCATGACCATACCCCTCATCCACATATTTTTGAAATTTCTCGACAATCAGACGGCATGCATTAAACATATAAAACCGATTGCCAGTGAAAAACCCGCTGCACATACTACATCTACCCGCCTGAAAATATTCAGAAGTTCTCTCTACTAGTTGACGTGGAATGTAATCAATATAACACGTCGAGAACTTGTCGCGTTTTTGCATCAAACACTCTTCTAAATGCACCAAATTCTTGTAACCCATCCGCTCAATACAGAAATTAATCCACGAAAAATGGCTAGATTCAAACGGGTTCTCCAAAATCACTTCTTGCAACATCCAATAACGAGACAAACAAAACAAATAATAACTGCCCGTATTCCTCGGGTCGAAATGATACGGATATTTGCGCCGGTTCTCCAATATCTGTTCGCGATACTCTGAAAATGTCTTTCCATTGGTCAATAATTGTATTTTTTCAAAATCGACAATCACATATTTGGTGCGCGCAGCGTAGCATTCAGGACGCATCTGTTGGATTATCGGATGACTGTCTTCATCGCAATAGATGACGAGATTGTATGGCAAGGACAATGTAGACACCGAATGTTCGAAATAATATTTGGAATCACGCGCCTTTATTTCCGCACTCGCATCCGGACATTTCGTCAAGTTGAAATATGCAGTAACCAGTGTCCAGTCCTTTGTCGTCTCATGTACTTCACTTTTCAATGCATGTAACCACGGAAACCGTGACTCCACTATATTCGATTCATTTTTCGAATTAAAACACACAATTCCTGTGCCAGAATGATTGCCTACCAATGTCAAATCGTACCGGTAATCGTCCGGAATTTTATACCAAAATTGGTCGCGCATTTGTTTCATGGACCATATGTGGTCGCATATGAGAATCCCCGAATATAGATTCTGTTGGAGAAATTCATAAAAAGCATATTCATTTGTACCTGTATGAGGAGAACAATCCATGAAAATAATGTCACAATCTAAAATCAATGATTTCCAGGTTTCTTGCATCCTCCTCTCCATTATATCGCCTTCGTAATACAAGATGTTCGACCTCTCTTTGATGTTTTGTTCGAAAAAATCGAATCGAGAAAATGCGTGTACGGTGTTCTGCAATGACAGGTCATATGACAATGCAAGAGACGAGAAGCCTTTGTATCCATCGGTTACTAATATTTTTTTATTTGTAAGATTCGATGCAATATAACTGAGGAGACGATAATGGCGGTCACCTGGAGCACCGAAAAATTCGTCGTTATTCCCGAGAAGTGGACGAAACTCTTTTTCGAAAGGTTCTCCGAGAACATGAATATTTTTCACAATGTTTTGCAAATATCCCATGAATGATATCAAAATATAATTCATAGTTTTATATCCATTCAAAATACAAAATTATTAGAACCACTGTTTGAGTTGCAATTGTTTATAATCGCGGTCATGATGAAGAGGCAGTTCCATTGGCACAACGAGTGTGCTTTTATCCTGTAAATATTTCAAATACCCGATGGATTCATTGTAGACATTCGGAACGGCATAATCCAACACGAGACTGTTTAGACGTTCGATTTGGCCGCGAATATTATCCGGTTTGTGTTCGGCATATTGAAGAAATATACTGCGCATAATAATTTTCAATTGGTCGAGGTTTTGTGGAGGAACTACAATTTGATTCCCGGATTTCGCATAGACTCCTGCACGAAGCCCGTTTTGCAGGATTTGGATATTTTCCGCCGAAAAATACACTTTAGATAAAAGGTCCGGTTCTATATCATTGCCGGAGAGGGCCGTATGATAGGAAGTCGATTTGTTTCGGATTGCAATTTTTTCTTGCATTCTAAAAAGGGCATTTGGGTCAGGTTGACTAATGATGTTGACCTGTCCATTATATCTTTGCATATCTATAATTCCATTGACTTGAGCTTCTTGCATATATGCTTACTGTAGAAATAAATACACGCAAATATGCTAAAATATAAATAATGTAGTCTTATATAATAAAATTATGGATAATCATCCAACAACAACAACAATAGTAGAAAATACAACAAATAAGGATTATATTCTTATATTTGGTTACAAAGTCGATTATTATACTGTTGGATATATCATTTTCTTTTTGATTTACTACATAAGCTTTTTTTTCTATGAGTACGATGATAGTAAAATAAAGTATTTATGGAAAGAATTGACCACGACGACACCTTATGTACCTACAAAAAAAGTGCCGCAATCAGGAACCGCTTTTGCAAGGAGATAAATAGGGATTCTTTACCAATAAAATAAAAATAATTCTATTATATAAGTAATTTACTATCCATGGACTTTTATACCATCATATTAATTTTAGCAGGTGTCGCTTTGATTATTGCTCTTTCCGGTATTGGTCTAGCCGTATCGAATGGCAAATCTATCGCCGGATTTCCGAGCTATGTCAATTCATGTCCCGATTATTGGACAAAAGTCCATAACAGCGCATCCTCTGTTGGATATACTTGCTCGTCCCATCCAGAAAATAAAGGAAAATTGACTACTTCTTCATATACTCCTACAGGAAAGGTATGCGAAGATTCCGCTTGGGCAAAAATCAACAAAATATATTGGGACGGTATATCGAACAATCGAGACGCGAAAACGTGCCCGACACCATCGTCGTAAAGAAAAATGTATGCACATAGATGTACATACATAGATGCACATACATGCATAGTTTTTGCATAAAGATAAAGAAAAAAAAGAACAAAAATCGATAGTAAAAATCTGTCTTTACTATAGATTGGATTTGAATGAAATTTCATATGATTGTTTTGTTATGCGCATTTTTAGCATTGACAGTGGCATTGATATTCGTATATTATCAGTTGAAAGATGAAAATATAAATAAATTATTTCCGGCTGCATTGACCGGCTGTCCGGATGATTGGGCGATAAATCCAAACACGGGCAAATGTATTATACCGAACCGCGAAATCAATAGTGCAAATTTGGGAAATTTAAAAAATTCGGATGCTAAGATGATATACGTATATACATTTGACAATGGTAAAATTGTATACTCTACACAATCTGTCATCAAATCGCTAGACGGTTCCAATATTTTCGGAGAACCTTATGTGAGTCCAACTACAGGTCAACATGTATATCACTATTCTTCCAATGCCTATTCCAAACCATTCCCTTATGGATATCCGAACCAATTTGACCCCAATGATGTCGAACAATCGAACGAAATTGATTTCACCCAGTGGTCGATAAACTCGTATAAAGATATTGTAACAATGCAACGCGAAAACATTGTTGGCGATATTTGCGCAGTAAAAGCATGGGCAAACTCGAATAATATTGCATGGGATGGTATAAAAAACTATAATGGAACCTGCGCATATTCATAAGTGCGTTTTCTATGTACGAATATATTTGTTGTAAAATTGTATATGGGTATTGAAACGCTTTTGTTCATAAGTTTAGCAGTTACATTTATTCTATTGATTATGCTTGTTTATCATTTCCAAAATAAATTCGATGCACTCGACCATCGAACTGAATCCCTGTTGGCAATTATCAATAATATGGTCAAAGAATTAAAACAAATCAAAACACACATGATTGAACAGGAACCATTGGGACCATTGGGGCCATTGGAACCATCAGACCCCTCTGTCTGTAGTATGTTCAAAGAATCTCAATGCTGCTTTCCGTCGCCCTTTTCTTTCCAAACATCCCCACAGACAGAAACAACACCTCTTGAAACTATGGAAATACATTTAGGAAATCCGCAAGTATCTACCCATACTATTTTTTTAAATGAATATCAAACAACGCAACTCGAAGAACTAGCGTCCGATGATGACGACTCCGATAATGATGATAATGAATCCGATGATGACGATTCCGATGATGACGATTCCGATGATGATGAATCGGATGCTCTAGAGCTGGACACAAATGGCGGTGATAAAATAGTTGTATCGGACACAGAAGAGGTCGACATCGAGAACGATGAATTGGTGGTTCATAAAATAAACACAGACCAAGAAGCGAAACCGTCCTATAAGAAGATGGACGTCAATCAATTACGCGAACTAGCGATTCAAAGAGAGCTCATTCAAGAAGCCAAAAAAAAGAATTACAAAAAGGCTGAATTATTATCCCTGTTGGAAACAAAATAAAATATAGATGAATATCAATATAGAATATATAAATGAATGTTCCTGAAATGCCGTCTCCTTCTCAATTAGGGTATCATACAAATAATGTGTATGATAATTTTCCACCATTAATGAGTGATGGTAGAGCCGTTGTCGCCAGTTATCAACCGGAAGCATTGACCAATAACTATTTAGTCAATCAACTGGGAATCAAAAGCAATTGGGAGTATCGCAAGTATTTGACAGAGAATGCAATGGACATTATGAAATACAACTGTATGAATATGTCGAACGATGTCGGATTTACACGCAGATATACAAACGACCCAGTTACAAATACACCCACGACGGGTCCTGCACTCATACCCCCTGTTGGATATGAAACAAGTGATTTGAAAAACCTGTATTTATCGGCCGAAGAACTGGATTCGAAAAAGGCTTATGAATTTAAAACACAAGAGGAATTGTTGAAATATAGATAGATGATAAAAGATAGTAATAATTTCACTCTCTTTTATATAGATTCACTCACCATCATAAACCGTCATGAAGGAAAACACACTCAAAAAACAAAAACAAAAACCAAAGAAAACAAACCAACTACGCCATAAAAATAAAACACGCAAGGAAACAGATACGAAACATAAGGGAGGACAACAACTTTTGCCTTTATTTCCAGATGCCAAACCGAACCAAATTTATGAAAGATATAAAACGGCGGTCAAAAATTGGAATACAACAAAAAATGTTGAATCCACTGAACGCATATTCATTGAAATGTTTCCTACGACATATCTGGAAAATCCAAACATCGATGAACATTATTTTACAAATCATACTTCGGCATGGATTCTTAGCGAATTTGTATTGTTTGTAACCAATCTGCATATGTTACAAGGTAATTCGATGGGTTCTCTTCCTAGTACTTATAAAAAATACATTCTTTTTCGTCATACAAAATATCCTACGGTGATTGACGAAATGATGGCGAACCAAGATGCGTCTCATAGAGGGTATACTTCAAATGAAGAGGATACGGATGACGACGAGGAATAATCATTCATCTTGTGGTTTTTATCTTGTTGTTTTTACAAATTCGAGAACTTTATTCAAATCTTCCGGTGTATTGACATTGAAAAACTCGTGTTTTCTTTCTTCGGTTAATAACACAGGACGAAATGGCATTCCTCGTTGATTCGCCAGATGAACTATATCTGTGAAATAATATTCATTTGCCGCATTATCATTTGTGATTTCATTTACAAGTTGCAGGGTTTCTATGGTCGATGAATATATCCCACAATTCACCCAAGAAATAGAACGCATCTTTTCATCGCAATCTTTCTCTTCTATGATGTTGAGAACATTTCCCGAATCATCATACACAATTCTGCCGCAACCGAATGGCGACGAAGAATGGTGGACAAGGACGGCATTGTCGTATTCTAGCATATGTACAAGTGTGCGCGGTTGAATGGTCGGCACATCTCCAGGTAGAATGACAATCCGAGACAATATTTTTCCCGATAAAGAATTTGATAATGTGTTCAAAAATGTAATACAGCATCGAACTGCGTCGCCCGTCCCACATGGATTTTCCTGTTGGATATAGATAAAATGATTGGAAGGGTATGCCTCGTCAAGAGATTGTTTGATTTGAATATAATTTGATTTTCCGACCACAAATATCATATGTCGAATAATGTGCGGAGAGATAGTTTCAACTAAAGTAACAGAATCGATTATCCAATGAAGCATGGGTTTTTCCAAGAGAGGAACGAGAACTTTTGGTAAGTTTGATTTCATACGTTTACCTTGACCTGCACATAAAAAGATGAATGCGGACATAGACATATGATATTTGTATATTTATATTTTATTGAAATAAAATACAAGAAGAATCTGTCTGTGTGTCCATCCGTCCGTCCGTCTGTCCATCCGTCCTCATTTTCAGAAGAAAATAAAATAAAGGTAGAAAGGTACATAGAAGGATTAGAGTGGGTGTATAAGTATTATACGAAAGAATGTGTGGATTGGAGATGGAAATTGGAAATGGAAAAAGGTCCATTGATGGA
>Ga0114978_10003674_pt1 | contig 12517 bp, 3 predicted proteins | sample S_140212_EF_Meta_FD_87027 | JGI IMG/M metagenome (GOLD analysis project Ga0114978, IMG submission 87027) | Freshwater microbial communities from Lake Simoncouche, Canada to study carbon cycling - S_140212_EF_MetaG | ecosystem: Environmental > Aquatic > Freshwater > Lake | place: Lake...
AAATACAAAATACAAAATACAAAATACAAAATACAAAATACAAAATACAAAATACAAAATACAAAATACAAAATACAAAATACAAAATACAAAATACAAAATACAACACAACTATTTCTATTACTATTTCTATTTATGAATCATTTTTATTTCTGGCATACCACTTTTTTTAGTTAAAGAAATTTTAGTTAAAGTAGGATACATTTTGTTTAAATAATATACAGATTTTAGAGCTTCTTCTTTTCTATTTTTCCCTTCCGACTGCATACCGCCTTTATTCTTATAATATTTTGTATCTATACCTATATAGTTGAATCTTAATACAGCACCATCTGCTACCCAATATTGTAGAGTTCGCTCCGAATTTTCCTTTTCATCGATAGTTAATTTTAAATCTTGTCTATGACGATTAATCATACCCCACATTGGACCAACAATAAACCTAAGATCTTTGGTAATCTTATCGGTCATAAAATAAGCATTAATTAATGGATATACACCCCATAAGAATATATTGAGTTCAGTACACATTTCAAAAGCCTTAATTATAAAGCCATCTAGATCTTCAATTGGTTTTGTTGTTTTATGAGGTTTAATTGTTTTTCTAGTAGTTAACCTTCCAGATTTCTTCCCTACCTTTTGTGTAGTAACTAGTTGAACTATTTGCTTAATATCATCATCCATTTCAACAATGTGAGCTCCTTCTGGATAGTAGTCGCTAATAAAATTACGCTGATTTTTCAATCCAAGAACTCCAATTACTAAATTATTATACAAGAATTGTGGTATAGCTGCTTTGTAAATATCATGTTGCTCTTGATTTGCAACAAATATTGTAATATGTGATGGTTTAATATGATGTCTATTCAATACTGCTAAAGTATGTGTTTGTATAGTGTCTTGTCTATTATAACTTGGAATTGCTATAGTATATTTAGTATCTGCTGCTGATATATTGTTTAAATTAGATACTTGTGCTTGTGGTACTTGTTGTTTTGATATTATTGGTGGTAGTATTGGTATTGTTGTTTGTATCATAGCAGTTTTTGTTGGTATTTCCATATCTGGGATAGTAATAACTTCTGGCTTCACTATAATTGGTGATTCTAGTTGAGATAATAGAATTTTATCATTTTTATTTGCTATATTTAGTGTTTTTTTTTGTTTTATTGAAATATATTTACTTTTGTTTTTCTGCTTCTTTGATTTTGCTAGAATGGTTCTCTTTTTTTGTTTTAATTGTTTCTTATATGTTCTAATACTTATTTGCTTACTAGTTGGAGATTTCTTCTTATTTTTTGCTATATGTTTAACAATTTTTCTAATTTTTGAATCATCTCTTGTTAATTTTACAATTTTATCTACTCTTACCATTTTCTTGTATTTCTATCTTCTGTAATATTTGTAATATTTGTAATATTTGTAATACGTTATTTATATATTATCTAGATATAATATTGATTATATTGATTATCTTGATTATCTACAAAATTTAAAAAATTTAAAAAATTTATTTAATAATAATTAATAAGATGTATTCTTTACTTTACAAATCCCCTTGAGAAATTTCTAAGGGGCGACGGTTAATATCGGGTTCAATAGTAGTTTGTTGCCATGGACTAACCTTAACTTGAGGATTAAGGGGTTCACTACGAAGTTGGCGATTGGCGTTACGAAGGGTTTGACCAACAGTGTTGATACCAATATGGAAACCAGAAGTTAAGAAGTTTTGGTCAGCAAGACTACCTTGTCCAGAAGGGCTTACTTGAGCCCAAAGAGAATTAGCATCACGAGGTAAAAGGTCAGCACTAGATAAAACATCTTTAGGATAACATTCAGAAGGAAGTTGGTTCATTTGAGTACCAGTATTATCAGCTACTTGAGGAAAAACTTGAGGTTGTTCAATATACTCAATACTTTCACTAGCATCAACATTATAGGATGGTTGAGAAGGTGCAGCTACTCCAGAACCAACACTTACCTGACCAGCTGGAGAATTTTCGAAATGTTCAACACCCATCATCATTGGTTGGCGCATCATTTGACCCCCAGGATACATAGTATTACCTTCATTATAGGACATATATAAATATCCAATAGCAACAATTGCTAATACAGCTAGAACAATAGTAACAACTTTTTGAGAACTCATTTTTATTATTATAAAAAATATGCTATTATACTATTATTATATTATTATATTATAATTTATTATTTAATATTATATTATATATTATATATATATTTAATATTAATATTATATTATATAAAATTTATGTATTATAAATTTATAGTTATTAATTTATGTATTTATGTATTATGTATATAATGTATTTATAATTAATTTTTAAAAATTAAAACTACAAAGGTAAATATTTAATATATTAAAATATTTATGATATAATTATTTTATAAAAAATAACTAATTTGTAAAATGTTGGAAAAATATAAGTTTTTATAAAATTTGAAAAATATAATAAAATTAATTAATAAATTAATAAATTAATAAATTAATAAATTAATTGCTTTATTAATTTAATTCTTGGATTTATTATTTTTCTTAGATTATTTAGTTTTCTTACTCTTCTTACTTTTATTACTATTCTTACTTTTATTACTTTTCTTGGATTTATTACTTTTCTTGGATTTATTACTTTTCTTGGATTTATTACTCATCTTACTTTTCTTTTTCTTACTTTTCTGTTTCTTACTTTTCTGTTTCTTACTTTTCTGTTTCTTACTTTTCTGTTTCTTACTTTTCTGTTTCTTAATATTCTTCTTATTAGTATTAGTATTATTATTAGAAGTAGAATAAATAATAACTTTTGCGCTTGGTCTAGACATTAACATATTTTGTTGAACAGGTAAAGTGTTTTTAGGTACCATATAGTGGCTTACTTGACCATCTTCCATTTCATCAATTTTAATATAAGGTTCAGTTGAATTATTAATAATTTTCTTACCTTGGCTATGTTGATGTCCATTATGCATAACACTTGAAAATGTACTACTAACTGATTTAGAATATGTTTGTGGTTGATTTTTTAGATTAGATAGTTTAGATAGTCTCATTAATTTAGCTGGAAGATTATTTTGAGATTTGCGTTTGAATTCACTAGCTTTACTAAGCTTGGAAATAATATCCATTAAACTAGTTTGTTGTCCTAAAGTTGTAGTTGGTAAATCTGGAGACATAGGCATAGTCATAGGCATAGTCATAGGCATATTTTCCATATTCTTCATATTCTTCTTGGTATGCTTACTCCCCTTGGCTTTTTTATAATTTTTACTAGAATGTTTCATACGTTTAATTGGCATTCTGGATAAATATAAAATATTATAATTTTTAATTAGTTTTAATTAGTTTTAATTAGTTTTAATTTATAATTAGAAAATAAAAAAATTATTATGAAATGTAGATATATATATATATTGAAATCTTTAAATATTCTTTTTTGTTCTTCTTGAGAAAATACTTTTTTTATTTTGTTTGCTGCTTAGATTTTTATTACTCTTCTTTCTAAAGCTTTTCTGATTAATATTGTGTGTGTTTTGTGTATTATGTGTATTGTGTGTATTGTGTTTATTAGTTGCTTTGTATGTAGTAGATTTATGTTTGTATTTTTGATGTAGTTCTTTATTGTTGGATTCTATAGAGCCTCCCTTTACTTGTTCTGGTGGTACTGCTGGTGCTGGTGGTGCTGCTCGTGTTGCTCGTGTTTCTACAAATTCATTTTTTCCTTGTGGTACTGTTTGTACTACTTGTCTTTTTATAAATACATTTTTTTCTGGTACTGCTGGTGCTTTTCGTTTTGCTTCACCAAGTACTGCTGGTTCTGCTGGGTTCGCATTTAATTTACTACTACTTCTTAAAGAATGTCTTTGTGAAGGATTTCTTGGTAATACAATACTTTGAGAAGGTTTTGATTCTTTACGTACAGGAGGGTTAGATAATATACTACTTTTTTTCTTAGAAGAAATGCTTTCGGCAAATTCAAGAGTATCAAATTCAGCATTACAAATTTGTGATAAATTAGATTTTAATGGTTCTTCTTGAGTCTTAATGTCTTTGTTATCACCATCTTTATCATCACGAAAAATTTTAATATTTGTAAACATTACAAAAATAGCTTGTTTAACCTTAGTACCAGGTACTACTTCTCCTATAACTCTTTTAGGTTCTATAGGTGTATTTAAATCTAGTGTATTTTCACCCTTAGAACCTATACTCAATTGTTTTAACTTATTCAAATCATTCTCAAATAAAGATAATCTTTGTAATACTGAAAGAAGTTGAAATTTTATCATACTACCAAAATGCACTCTTTCTTTTAATGTGATAGTTTCTGATTTTATTTCTGGAGTCTTTTTTTTAGATATACTAGGCACTGTTGCTTTACTAATACTAGCTCTAGATTTGTCACCTTCAGTATCATCAGGATTTGGAGTATATGTTATACTGGTATCAACTATATATGAATTATTCTCATTATTCTCTTGAGATTCTAATAAATTTTTACATCCATCTTTAACAGAACAAATAAACTTGCCTTGATGAGTAGAATTATATTCATCTAAACCTTTAGCTTTAGATAAGAAGAAAAATTTTAAGTGTTCTAGAGTAGTTACTATAGTACTACCTTGTTTTACTATAAACTGGATATATTTATACATTATGAATACAGAACTTCTATATTTTAGTTTGTAACGTTTTGCTTGATCTTTTGTTTTTGCTTCTATATAACTCAATATTAAAATTAAATACTTAACTAGAGGATTTGCAAAATATACACTTTTAGTCGTAGTGTTTCCAGGATTTAATATTTTTTGCGTACCATCTGTTGTATTTATAGTTATTGCTATATTTTGTTTTAGTTGGTCTTTATCATTAAAAATATTATTATCACTTTCACCAAATGAAATACCAAAAATTTTTTCTATATCATTTTGTTCTTCTTCAGTTAATGTAGTACCAATCTTGTATTCTAATTTACAATTTTTGTTTGGTGTATCACTAAAATATTGATGTATATCTCTACCATTATAATCTTTTTCTGTTTTTTTTTCTAATAATTTCATGAATTCATTATAAATTATTTTGTATTTATTATCATCTAAAAAATAAAGAATTTCATTTTCTTTTAATTCATTAAAATCTTTAGCATCTAAACCATTTAGAAATATTGCTAAATCCATTGCTAATTTAGAAATAAATTTAGGAGTTAAACTTAGACCACATTTACTAAAATCAGTTGTATTTAATATATAGTATTTAAATATTTCATTTAATGCTTTATTAATTGGTTCATCATTGGTAGGTATATCTTTTATTTTTTTTATAGAATATATAACAAACTTTGTCTCTATTTTTGAATTTGTCTCTATTTTTGAATATTGTAATTTAATATAGTTAAATATATGGTCTGTTTTTGACTCGTCTGTTTTTAACTTGCCTGTGTTTAACTCATCAAAAAATAACTTAAAATATGGTCTTAAATCCGCACTACCTTCTACATTCTTATATGTTGGTTCTATAATGACTGATAAATTTTCCTTTTCTTTATTTAAATCATCAATTTTCTTATTTAACTCAGGAACTGCTTTTTTTAACCTAATTAATTGCTTATTTTGAGAATCTGTTAGGGAATTTGGATTTTTGTTATTTTGATCTGAAAGAATACTGAGTTCGTTTTTTTCTTTTTCAAGAAGTGTTTCTGTTTTTGATTTCTCTTTTTCAATTTCTTGTTTAGCTCTTTTTAGTTTAACATCTGAAAATTCTTCGCTATTTCTAATATCATCTATATATTTTACATGGTTTTCTGCTCGACTTTTCGTTTTAATCAAACCAAATTTATCACTACCAAAGAATTCTAGTTTAATCCTTACTGTATTTTCAGTTCCTGGCATATCAAATAAAATTAGCTTACCACCATTTATTAAATTTATTGTAATTTGTAAAAAACTTCGGCTACTAGTATTATTGTTTGGCGTAGCTAAAATTCTTAGTTTATGAATACGATGCCTCTCTAAAATTTCAATTCTAGTTTTTATTATTTCAAATAAATTTGATGTTTCAGTAGAAATAATAGAATCATATAAGTTAACATCTTCTTTATTACTAGCAAAACCTATAGCTTTATAATCTAATGTCATTTCTAGTTCATTAAAATATCTTTCTATAACTTTTAAACTTAATTTCTCAGATTTAGCTACATTTACTCCAAATTCTCCAATTTTACTATTACTACAATAAATTTTTATATTTTCATCTGTAAAATCACCATGAGGATAAATTTCTAGAAAATCAACTGAAATAATATAATCGCTATTTTGATTAATAAACTGCTCTAAAATTGAAGGGTCATAAAAATTATTACTACCACCCTTTGTAGGATCTTCTCTTTTAGAACCTTGAATTAAAGCATAAGTTTTACCAGAACCTGAGAATCCAAATCCAAATATAACAACTGTCCCTCCTTTTGATATTTTTGACATTAAATCTTGATAATCATTTGATACAGGAGGAAAAGTTCTTATATTACCATTACCATCACTATCACTACCATCATTTAATAACGATGCTTCATCAATTTGTTTTTTATAGGTTTGTGTTCCTTGTTTAAGCCGATCATCATAATATTCTAAACTATTTTCACCAAACATATTTACATAAATATGAAAATTATTATATTGTGGTGGATATATTGCTGAAAAAGGTCCAAATGCTTTAGTTTTATTAGCATTAATAATTTGTTTTTGACATTCACCTGATATAGTTATAGTTTTATCTTTATCATTAACTTTAATAATACCATCATAATTGTAGCCACCTATCATATTATTATTATCACCACCTCCATCACCACCTCCACCACCACCTCCTGCTGCTTCTGATGTTGCTCCAAAATAATTTTCAAAACTATAACCTTGACTTAGATCTACAGATGTTTTACTTGTTTTATTATGACCTAATAGTGGTTTAATTCTAACAATAACTCTAGCTAAACCAAGAATAGTTTCTTTAAAATCAGAAATTACTGCTTTTACTAAATCTATATTAGCAACATTATTAGTATCAGTATTAAAATTAGTAAATTCGTCTATATAATAATTATAATCTTTTTCGGATAGTGTATCAGAATTGGATTTATTTTGTATAGCAATTTCATTATGATATTTTGTTTTTTTATAGGCTACTATTAAATCTAAAAGTGCTTTAAAGTTAAGATCTCCATGATAATCATTTTCTAAAGTTGCCTTCTTACTTTCATCTTCTAATGCTTTTGAAAATTCTTCTAAATTTATAATAATTTCTGTATATTGAGGTGTTGTTCTTAAATCTCCTACAGTACGTATTACTGGTTTTTTTGCTGCTTCCAAGGCTGCGAGTCTATCTTGTTCTAATTTTGCGAGTCTAGCCACTTCTGCGAGTCTATCTTGTTCTAATTTTGAGAGTCTAGCTGCTTCTTGTCTAGCTAATTCTTGTCTAGCTAATTCTTGTCTAGCTAATTCTTGTCTAGCCACTTCTGCGAGTCTATCTTCTTCTAATTTTGCGAGTCTATCTTCTTCTAATTTTGCGAGTCTAGCTGCTTCTTGTCTAGCTGCTTCTTTTCTAATTACTTCTTGTCTAGCTGCTTCTTGTCTAGCTGCTTCTTTACGTTTAAGTTCATCTGCTTCACGTGCTTTACGATTAGCTTCTTGTGTTTCTAAATCTGCGTTTATATTTACATTACATTGTTCTACTAAAGTATCTAATTTTATAGTAGCATCAATATTATCAATTAATGATGATTTTTTTATTTGCTCAACAAATTCTTTTAATAATTCACATTCTTTCTTTAATAAATCTAATAATTTTTTTTTATTACTAACACTAACATTATTAACACTACTAACACTACTAACAGATTCTATAGCAGCAGGTACTACTTCAGTTTGTACAACAGAAGATAGTTTTTCTATTTTTAATCCAATATCAAGATTATCTTTATAAACATTTTGTGCGATATTAAAGAATTTATATACTTTCATATCGTCTGTCATAGTTCCACTAATGTTATGATGTTTTAATTTTAAAAAGCTATCGCTAAATAATTGTGTCATATAACCTTTTTTATTTAAATTTGTATCATATAATTTAACTTCTTTAAATAAATCAAGTTGTTTGTTTATAATATCTGGTAAAATTGTTGTCATAGCATTTTTCCTAGCTTCTAAACTACAAGTACTACTATCTACTTGCTTTCCTTTTTCATCTACTAATTTTTCACCAATACATAAACTTTTATTAAATTGAAATTTAAGTTTTTCTATATTCTCCCATTTATCTTTAATTTCATTGAATTTTTCTTTGCTCAATACTAATCTTAATTTACTTAAACTTTCGCTTCCTAATTCTGACCTTTCAGTTTTTTCTGAAAGTTTGTATATTTCTCCATAATTTTTAGCAATTTGTCTAGACATTAGAGCATCTTCTTTACTAAATCTAGATAAATAATTCAATATTGGTAGATTATCTTTTAAAGCTTTATCTTTTTCATCAGATAATTTGAATAATTCAGCATCTATCTTCAGTTGTTTTAATTTATTTTTATATTCAGGATTGTTCCTTAGATCAGGATTTTTTTTTAATTTTTCTCTAAGATTTTCACTTTCGGTTATAATATGAGTATATTGAGATTCTTTGGCTCTTTCTCTTTTGTTGTCTCTGTTTTGTTGTTCTTTTTGTTCTTGTTGTTGTTCTTCTTCAAATTCACTCAAAATTTCTAAGTATTCACGTTTATCAGGTTGATCTGGATCTGGATCTGCATCTATATTAAAATATTCCGAACTTTTTCTTTCTTCATTGTCTCCTTCATTGCCTTCTTCAACTGATAAAAATCTAAATGGATTTTTGCTACCACCGGCTTGACCACCGACTTGACTTCCAATATTAGTAATTTGTTGTTGTTGCTTTACTAAACCTTTAACACCATGACTATCACTACCTTTACCTTTACTATCTACCCTTTTTAATTTTTCGAACACATCTACAATATTAATTGGAGATAATTTAGAATTATATGTTTTTTTCTTATATAATGCTAGAACTAATAATAATATACTTATTTTTTTTATTAACATATCATAGAAATAGAACCGTATTTTAAATAATTCAACTAATTCTAAATGCTTAATTAAATATAAAATTTGTAAATCATAGCATTTATATATAGTTAATTGTACTTTTTCTGGGTTTGAGCTACTACTTCTTTCATAATCACTTGTATTAAAATATAAACCATGAGTATCATTATCAATAAGTTTGTTATTTACACTAAAACTATTCCATTTCTTTCCTTTTTCTTTCTTTAATGTATGAACTTTCTTAATTTCTTTGGCATATTCACCATTAATACCATCAATATCAATAGTTTCTTTATAATTTTTAATAATATCTTTTAAAGAACCATTAGGACCTGTTCTTAATATATCTCTTAATGATTGATCATTTATCATTTGAATATTTTTAATAGTTTGTAATGTTAAATAAGCATCAATTGATTCAACAAAGAAATCAACAAACTGAAATATAGGTGGTGGTTGGTTAGGGTCTCTATACTGTTCTGGCGGTATTTTTGTAGTTTTTGTAGTATTATATTCATACCAATTATGTAAGAATTCTGATAATCCCTGTTGAGTTGTATAATTAGGTATAGTAATCTTATTTTTATCAGTGTTTTTAGCATTATTATTATCATTAACTAGAATATTTTTGAAGGCATATAAATCATTATCTGATTCTCCAGTGTAGGTCATCATTAATTCAGAACCAGTATCTAATCGTGAATAAATTATTTGTCTTGGTTTTAATTTTGATACATCAAGATATTTTTTAGGTATTGTTTCTCCTGGTATTACATAATTAGTGTTGAATAAAATATAATATTGTTGTAAATCTGGTATTGATATTATAACATCATTTTTTTTTATACCTGTGTTAGTATCTGTATCTTCACCTTTTTGATTTATAACCTGTATGTCTATTGATTTGTTATCATATCTTAACTCATTTATAATAAATTGATAATCTTTCTGTTTATAAGTAATTGTTCCTGGAAATTTGTCATCTGGTTCATTTTCATTTGCAAATCTATAATCATTAAAATATTTTAATTTACTACCAAATAAAATTCTATAAATATTATCAACTTTAAAGTCTATTTCATTTATATCAATATCTTCATAAATATTTTTTGAATTAAGTCTTTGATATATTGTGTCATCTTTATCATCTAAATTATATTTATAATTAAATTTGGCGTTGTTAGCTCCTAGTCCCCCCTTAGAATTATCACAATTTTTAAGCATTAATAATCTATCAGTTTCATTATTGTTACTATCAAAATCAAATATACAATTATAATCTTCATTCACTCCTGCTTTCACTCCTGCTGTCAATACTGGTGTCACTGTCACTCCTGGTGTCACTACTGGTGTCACTGTCACTACTGGTGTCACTCCTGGTGTCACTCCTGCTTCCTCTTCGTTGTTCATCATAACAGCTTTCTGATTCTTAAGAAGCTCATCCAATTTTGTAAGCATTCCCTTAAGTTTAACTTTTCTACCATTGTTTATAAATATTTCTTCAGGATCAAGTAATTCAATTATAATTTTATTAATATTAATATTTTGATCAATTAAATCCTTGATTTCTTCTAATATAATAAATATTTCAAAATGCTTGTTTATATAAAATACCTGTAAATCACCACATTTATAAAAATATTCTTGAACTTCTTCGGAATCAATATCAAATTCATCAGAACCTTCAATACCTTCAATACCATCAATTTTACTACTATTAAAACCATACATAGTTTTTTTATCATTATCAACTGATTCCCAATGACTAGTAAAGTCTTTTTCTATTTCTGGAAATATTCTTGGATTATGATATATTGTTGATGTTGGTAGTGGTGGCGGATTATATAATGGAGTTGATGATGTTGATGATGTTGATGATGATGCTGATGATGTTGATGATAATGATGGTGGTAGTGGTGGATCATATGATGGCATTGATGATGTTGATGATTGTGATGGTGATGGTGTTAGTATTGGCGCTGGTGATGCTGATGATGATCTTCGTACTAGCGCTGGTGATGCTGATGATGATGATGGTGATGGTTGTGGTGGTTGTGGTTGTGGTTGTGATGATAAATTTAATTTTATAGAACTTCGATTAGGAATAGGTGCTGAACCACTAATATGACCAATTTGATACATTTTAATACATAAATTTTTTAATGACATAAAATCAGTATTAATATTCATACACCCTAACTTAAAAGGCAACTTTGGTTGTATAATTGTCACCCAAATATCATTTTTGTCTTCAATAGTTAATCTTTTATTTTTTAAGAGTTCATTTATTTGGTTTACAAGTTTATCTATTTTAATTTTATCCATTTGAATTTTCTTATCTGGTTTAGTATCATTTGGATTATAAAAATCTGGTTTATTCATTAGTTCTTGAATATCTTTTTTTAATAGATTCATAGCAGCTAAAGACTTAGACGAACCCGCTCCCCCTACTATTACATCTTCTCCCTCTAATGGTTGTTTAAAATTAATATCTGATACAACAGATCTTGTTAATTTTGGTATAAACATTTCCATATATGGTAAATTATGATCAATACTACCATCAATATTAACAATATTATTAAACTCAACATTAAAGGTTTTGTATAAAGATTTAAACTGATTTTGTGTAATTCTATTTTGTTCAGCTTGTCCTTCAAAATATCCTAAAATATCTTTTACAAATGTATCAAATTGTGAGTTTAAATATAAATTTTCATTATTTCCATAAATATTATTTGCCTTTAAAAAATACATAACATCATTATCAATATTAAACAAATATAATTTATAATTAAATATTGTAACTTTACGTTTTTTTTCTCCACGAATAGCATTAGCAATTTCATTATAATATTGATTATTCTGAAGAAATGCTAAAGAGTTTTTTTGTTCTGGTGTAAACCAGCCATTTGTTCTTTCATCTACAAATTTTTGTAAAATATTTCTTAGATTGGGTAATCTTAAATCATCAGCACTACCACTACCACTACCATTAGTATTTATAAACTTCTTTAATTTATTACTAAAATTTGTAAATGTTCCATTACCATCAACATCAACATCAATCTTTACATCACCAATATTTTCATATGGCATATATTTATCTTCAAAATCAGCAACTTCTTTATGTTCATCAAAATATTTTTTTTTGTTTTTATTTAAAGGGTCATTAGGGTCACTACTACTACTACTACCACTACCACTACTACTACCACTACTACTACCACTACTACTACTACTACTACTACCACTACCACTACTACTACCACTACTACTACCACTACTACTACCACTACTACCACTACTACTACCACTACTACTACCACTACTACCACTACTACTACCACTACTACCACTACTACTACTACTACCACTACTACTACCACTA